>VAPH01014412.1_pt1 | contig 14772 bp, 15 predicted proteins | sample 3393861 | NCBI WGS metagenome assembly VAPH01 (sample SAMN08290439, study PRJNA428436) | hydrothermal vent metagenome | isolation source: Deep-sea hydrothermal vent chimney | place: Atlantic Ocean: South-mid Altantic Ridge | reverse complement strand
TGACGTCACCTGTGTTGGTTTGGTCTAGTTGGGCCACTGGCATGCTGTTATGCTGTTAGAGTTTTGACTCTGGCCCTAAATATTGTTTATATCACGACAACATTTAATTGCTTGATGTCTGTGGTGAATTTCTTCTTTAGTCGCAGGTAGGTGCTGAGGCACGAAACCCAACAGCAGTATAGTTTTACACGCTTCGCGTTGGGCTTCATCCTTCGGCCCAACTTACAAATTTACGAAATCATCAGAACCCCTTATTCGTGCCGTGTGGGACAGTAAAGACCCAAAGGTTCCCTTGTTTATTGCAGACTGATTTATTTAGTTGCTGAATTTTTATTAAATGGATAAATTAATTATTTCTCTAACTGTAACAGTAACCCAAGGTAATAAAGACTTTCAGTTTTACACTTTGTATATGTAGCTCGCTTAGGGCTATCCATTAAATCTTAAATCACCGAAAGGCGGGATTTTGGCGGCAAGTACTTTGCCATTTTGGGGATACTGGTCGTAGATTTTCATCAGGTAATGTTTTTGTTTTTTCATCATGGGAAAATTATTATTTTCTCGCGTCCATTCAACATGGGTAATCTCGCCATAATAAACCTGGTCTTCTTTTAATGTGTATTCACTGACCATGAATATCTGGTCCTGGCTGAATTCTTCGCTGACCATGGTGGGTTTCAGGTACGGTTCTATCCTGTTTTCCGAAAACTTGAGGGTGCATTCCGGGGCAATAATAATCAGGTCTTCGACTTTTGACCGATCCTGGTAAGTGGTCTCACCAAATCCCTTGTGTAATTTCCTGACACAATGATGCCAAATGCACTGCTCGCCCGAAAAAGGGGCGACCCGGGCAGGCCCGGCAAACTGGATCTCAAAAACACCGTCTTTTTTCAGCGCCTTCAGGTCGCTATTAATCCTGCCCGCGCTCTTGTCGATGAATGCGCTCATCAAGGTTTGTATTTGTGCCTTGCCGGGAATCTGGGACTTCATTTTAATTTCCATTCATGGTGCAATAATCGGCAGTCTGTAGTGGTTAACTGCGTTTGCAATGGGCCAGACTTGTCATATGTCATTCTAGCTTATTCAGGCACAAAAATAGAGTAAATTAACAGGCTTATTAACTGTTATTCAGGCCTTATCGAGACAAACATGCAAAAGTGGCAACCAATTGACCAGGAAATAAGTAAAAAACTCGGTGAGCCCTTTATTTCTCGCGATCACCGGCCTGTGGGGGGTGGCTGCATCAATGACGCCTATGCCATTAGCGACAGCAGCCAGACATTTTTTGTAAAACTCAATTCGGTGGCGTTAATGCCGATGTTCGTGGCTGAGGCCGCAGGTTTGCAGGAAATTATCGAAAGTACCAGTGTCCGGGCGCCAACACCTATTTGTTGGGGCGCTACAGAAAACCACAGTTATATTGTCATGGAATTCCTGGACCTGGGCGGAAATAGTGCCAGCGCCAAAACCAGCCCCAGTGTCATTCTGGGTCAGCAGCTGGCGCTTATGCACAAAAAAACGTCGGATCAATTTGGCTGGAAAATGGACAATACTATTGGTTCCACCACCCAGCCCAATACCTATAGTAAGGACTGGCTGGCTTTTTATGGCGAATCGCGCCTGGCTTACCAGTTCGACCTGGCGGCCAAAAATGGTGGCCAGGCTTCCCTGACCGATAAAGGCCACAAACTTTTAGACTCGTTCCATCATTTTTTCACCCGCTATACACCCAGACCATCATTGTTACACGGCGATCTCTGGTCCGGGAATGTTGCCGTACTCACCTCGGGCCAGCCGACAATCTTTGACCCGGCTGTATATTATGGTGATCGCGAGACGGACCTGGCCATGACCGAGCTTTTTGGTGGTTTTGGGCAAGGGTTTTATGATGCATATAACGAAACCTGGCCCCTGGACCCGGGATATACAACGCGCAAGACGCTATATAACCTCTACCACATCCTGAATCACTTCAATTTGTTTGGTGGCGCTTACGGTGCCCAGGCCGAACACATGACAAGCCAGTTACTCAGTGAAATTTAAGCGTCCGTCGCCTCGCCGTTGTTACATTCAGTGTGCTCAGGGGTCAGAGCAGACTCCTGACCCTTCTGGTCACTCCCTTGGTCTGACCCCGACTTTCTGTGGCGGTTTTTGACAGCTTGATAAAAGGCATATGACGCCTGACCAAATATTTCAACAAAACCTGATTTAGCCATTGCTTCCCTACTAAATATCGTGTTTTACTATCGCCACCAGTTGATCAACAAACAAAAGGAATAGTGATATGAAAATTTCGACCAAAGCACGCTACGCCATTATGGCCATGCTGGAATTGGCGATGCATGAAAAGCAAGGACCGCTCAATCTCACGGAAATCTCAAAATCCCAAGGCATTTCTTTATCATACCTGGAACAACTTTTTGCCAATCTGCGTGACAAAGGTTTGGTAAAAGGCCGTCGCGGACCCGGTGGTGGTTATCGCATTGCCAGGGAAATTAAAGAAATTTCGGTTGCCGACATTATGCTGGCTGTCGATGATAGCCGGGGGGCGAACAATAAAGACACGCTCGATGGTGAAAAATACCCACCGGCGAAATTATGGGAAGGCTTGAGTGCAAGGATCGAGGGTTTTCTAAGCAATGTCAGCCTGGCTGATTGCATGGAGTTCCCGGATGACATTCTTAAGAACAGTATGGGCGGAGATCGGTCCCAGTCATCTTCATCGAACAAAGAACTCGAACCTGCGTTGTAAATTAAAAGTTCTGGATATAAAGACCAGAATTTTTTTCTTAACTCCACTCTGATCAAAACTGGCGCAAGCTGTTTCGACTGAAACGGGCGATGAATTTTTCATCGCCCGCCAGTCTTTTGTTAATTTCACACCTTAACCGAAATCTTTTTGTCCAGCTCAATCATTTCAGGAATCGGGCTGGCCCGGTAGGCCAGCATTTCCACGCCGGATTTTTTTGCCAGTTCCAGGGTTTCGGCATAAACCGGATCAACATGGGCGGCCGCTGACATAGTGGTCACATCTTGCCGCTGGATACAAAAAAATATTACCGATCGAAAACCGGACTTTCGCATTTCGATTAATTCACGTAAATGTTTCGTCGCCCGCAGGCTGACCGCGTCGGGAAACATGCCTTTGCCGTTTTCACAAAGTGTGACGTTTTTTACCTCCACATAACAATCCGGTTTGCTGGCATGGTGTTCCAGTAAAAAATCTACGCGGCTATTTTCATTGCCATAACGAACCTCGCGGCGAATATTTTGATAACCCGACAATTCTTTTACCAGGCCGGTTTCAATTGCCTCCTGGACAAGTTTGTTGGCCAGGCCGGTATTGATACCGATATTGGTGCCTTGTGAATTCTGTACCATTTCCCATGAGTGTGCGTATTTACGTTTCGGGTTGTCATGGTGTGATAACCACACCGGGCTGCCCGGATCACAACAGCCAGTCATGGCGCCGGTATTGGGTGTGTGGGCAGTAATGACCTCGCCATTGCTCAATGTAATGTCCGCAAGAAAACGCTTGTAGCGTTTAATCAGTGTGCCTTCGATGAGAGCTGCCGGAAATTTCATACCACGAGCCTGCGCCTGACCAGTATCACGGCCAGGTAATAACCAACCATTGCATAAGCCAGGAGCACGGCAATATGCAGTCCCGGGTTGGTGACGGCCTGGCCGGAAACAATCGGTCTGACCAGGTCAACGGCATGGGTCAGGGGTAATAGTTGAATAAAAAATTGCGCGGTTACGGGCAAACTTGTTACAGGGAAAAACACGCCGGAAAGAATAAACATGGGCGTCACCACCAGGGTCATATAGTAATTAAAAAAATCATAACCGGTAGCAAATGAGGTCATGACCATGGCCGGGCCTGCAAAACACAAACCCATGAGAAAAATTACCGGGATTACCCAAAGTGCCTGCCAACCGGAAACCGCGCCCAGCAAGGCTGCCACTGCCAGTATCGCTGTGCCACTGATTAAACTTTTGGTGGCGCACCACATCATTTCACCGGCCAGAATATCATCCACTTCAATCGGGGTGGCCATCATGGACTCATAGGTTCGCTGAGGAATCATACGCGTATAAACAGAATACATGCCTTCAAAGCTGGCGGTATTCATGGCCGAGGCAGCAATAATACCAGACGCCAAAAAAGTCAGGTACGGCATATCATCCATGGTTTCGATAAAGGCACCGAGACCAAAACCCAGGCCCAGTAAATATAAAAATGGTTCGCCAAAATTTATCACCAGGCTCGGGCCTATCAGGCGTCGCCATACCAGGGCGTTTCTTCGCCAAATGGTAAAAGCAGATTTTCTTACCCGGGGTAATCTTAAATCCATATTCAGTCAACCAGCTCCCGGCCGGTAAGTTTCAGGAAAACATCTTCCAGGTTTGCGGGCCTGTGGAGAAAAACAATGTCCTTGATTTTTTCAAATTGTATGACCAGTTCACTGGCATTGTTTGAATAAAAATAATGGGTGTCACCTGCTTTTTCAACACGATAGCCATTCATGTTTTCAAGATATTCCATGGCCTGTTCACCGCCGCTACGCACTTCTACGACTTCTGATTCAACATTTCTATGGATCAATTGCGTTGGTGAACCCTGGGCAATTATTTTTCCCTGCTCCATAACAATAAGCTCGTCACACAAACGTTCGGCCTCTTCCATGTAGTGGGTGGTTAATAATAATGTTTTGCCCTGTTGCATTAGCTTACGCAAGCGACCCCAGATCATGTGGCGGGCCTGGGGGTCGAGCCCGGTGGTAGGCTCATCAAGTACTATCAGCTCCGGGTCGTTCACCAGGGCACGGGCAATAGTAAGCCGGCGTTGCATGCCACCTGACAAGGCGCCGATTTTTGTCTCGGCCCGGTCTTGCAGGCCAGCAAATTCCAGCAATTCTTTTATTCGCTTGGCGAGGGCCGAGCGGGATATTTGAAAATAACTACCGTAGATATAAAGATTCTCGGCCACGGTAAAATCAGGATCGAGATTATCTGACTGGGGTACCACCCCGATTCTTTGGCGCACCAATCGTGCATTGGCTGGCATAGCAAGATCAAAAACCGAGAGCGCACCTGAGTCTGCTGGTGATAATCCTAAAATCAGTCGCAGGGTGGTGGTCTTGCCGGCACCATTGGGGCCTAACAAACCAAAACATTTGCCCTGGCTGACATCGAAGCTGATGCCGTCAACAACTGTATTGGTTTTGTAGGATTTTTTCAGCCCGTCAATACGGACAATCTTATTTATTTTTTCTGGCATCAGTCATCACACATTATTCAAATAATTAATTGTTATTCTCAAACGGTTTGGTAATTGAGCCAACCCCGGCCATCAGCCTTTTATCTGATAATTCTGAACTGATTATATTGTTACTATTTCCATTATCCTGTTTCCGATATACTATCTCTGGACTACCAATATACCAGAGCAGGAGGAGCGCTGAACATGAATAGTACACTTACTTCAAACGACAGCATCATGTCACACGGGTCACATGGCCATATAAAACCAAAAACAGTTAGTATTTCACCGGAACTGATCAACAGTGCAACTAAAATAACAGAAATAGTTGGCTACACATTTGGACCGGCATTAATTGCTTTTAACGTATTTAATTTTAATATTGCAAAACTGGGCTTTTATTACATGGATGCTGCCCGGTTCGGCGTGGCAGCAGGTGTTTTTTTGCTGGCATCGGCATTGTACATTAGCAAGCAAAAAAAATAACAAGACGTTTTTTACAATTCCTGCAAAATGTGGCGAGGCTACACGCTAGTAGCCTCGCAGGCGCCAATGTAAAAAGCCAGGCTTCTAAATCAAAGCACAGGTCTCAAAATTAATCTGGAAACGGCAGCCCGGATCAGCCCTGAATTACAATATAATGAAACAAAATCTGGTGATTTAAAAGCTAATATTAATACCACCATGGAAGCCTTCATCAATGGTTACATCTTTAGTACCATCTACTAAAATACCATCTACTGTAGTGCCATTTTTCAGGTCAGCCCGTAACACCCGGTACCCTATATAGAGTACGGCTTGATCAAAGATTCGAAAATCGGCCCTGGCTTTCGCTTCCAAAAAATTCTCGCCATCGAGACCGGTCACAACTGCTGGTGAATAATAACCACCTACCTGGAATCCAAAGAAACCGTTATTGGGATAAAACCCGATCATACCCCCCAGACCTAATGCCAATATCTCAAAATCTTCAGTGTCAACCGTATAGGCATTTACACCCAGGGAGCCTGTCATTAACGTTTCGCCAAGAAAATTATCACCGGAAACCTGCAAACCGCCGCTGATGGCCCAGTAACGGCCGTTCTTGTTGTTTTTGCCATACAAACCTGAAATTGGTATTTCGGCATCACCGACTGCAAATTCATAGGTGATGCGGCCACTATCATTATTGAGGTTAATATCCAGTGAATCTGCTAACACCTGAGCCACCGGAAAATACAATAAGGAAATAAACATAATTTTACTAGAAATTGAAATAACAGGTCTCCCTTAAAATATAGCTTCTTGTATTATATTTACACCTGCACCGTTCCAAAGCAAGCCCAATGGCGTTAGGATGATGATTGTCATCTTGCTCATTTTTTTATTTTCAGGGAGTGTGTTTATGAAGACTATTAAAATTTTATCTGCTTTGTGGCTGCTAGCTGTCGCCAGTACAGTTTTTGCGCTGGAAATTGAAAATGTTAAGTTGCAAGAATCAATCTCCTCGGCCACACCTGGCACCTCACTTGTGCTCAATGGTGCGGGTATCCGTACTAAATTCATTTTTGATATCTATGTCGGCGCCCTTTACCTGGAATCTAAAAGTTCAGATGCGGAGAAAATAATAACCAGTAAGGGCGAAAAACAGATTTTTCTGCATTTTCTTTATAAAGAAGTCACTAAAAAGAAACTAACTGCTGGCTGGACAGATGGATTCGAGGATAACAATTCAAGTGCTGAAATGGCTAAACTCAGGGACAGGTTAAACAAGTTTAATGACATGTTTATCACGGTAAAAAAAGGTAACACAATGAGGTTTCATTTTTTACCAGATGGAACCTTAAAAGTAGTCATCAACAAAAAAGCCCGGGGTGAAATAAGCGGTGTTGATTTCCAGCAAGCCTTGCTAAAGGTCTGGCTGGGTCAGGAGCCCGCTACTGAAGATTTAAAATCAGCGATGTTAGGTAAAGCTGAAGAATAGACCCGGCACTATCAGGCAATATTCTTTCTCGAGCTATGGCGGGCAAATTTTGCACCGGTAATCTTTGACCAGAGTCGGGCGACCATAAACCAGTGAACATAATAGGCCTCTAGACCTATCTGAAAAAAGTTCTTCGGGCCGAATATAAAATTTTCTTCAGCGGCGCAGAGCTCACAATCCAGGCCCAGTTCCTTAGCAAAAACCCGGCAACGGGCCAAATGGTAACGGTTGGAAATAATGACAGGCCTGCCAGACCCGCTACTTTTAATAAGATCCCGGGCACAGACAAGATTTTCAAAAGTATGTCGGGAACTTTCTTCCCGGTGTATGTTGTTGGCAGACATACCCTGACTGACCAGGTAGTCCGCACCACACTGGGCTTCTGTTAACCTGCTGCTACCCGTAAACCCGCCCAAAATAATATATTTAATAGAATCATATTTTTGATATAAATTTAACGCCCGTTCTAACCGCAAAACAAAATCATTAACGGGTTTATTTTCCTTGAGGCGCATACCCAATACGATGACAACGTTTGGTTCCCTTGCATCAGTAGCTGATGTTTTTGCCAATCGCAATACCCGAAACCAATGCCAAATATACGACAGGCCCAGGGAACCCACGATCAACAGGTTTGAAAGCAACAAACTCAGTAATCCATGGAAACCCAACTCATCAAATCTTGCTCGTCTTAGGGCAGGTCGAATTACGCCCCTGTATAGACCCGGCAAATACAGGAAACGACTATTAATTTTCCAGGCCACCATTAACGTTATGCGAACAATATCCAGAACCGAACGAAAATGACTGGCCCTGGCATTCTCCTGGTAGAGTGCGGGAATAGCGACAAAAATACTGGTATAACCCATCCTGGCACCTTCGATCAGGGCCTCACTTTCGAAAACGAAACTCCGCGACTTGTCATATGGGATTTTTAATTTTCTGACAAGACTGGCCGGGTAAAGCCTGAAGCCCGACTGGCTGTCTTCAATTTCATAACCTGCGGCCCAGGATATAAAGAAATTGGCGACACTATTTGCATAATATCTTTTTTTTGGAAAAGCTGATTTTTCGCTCATGCGCGAACCAATAATAATTTTTTCAGGATTCTTTTTCGCTGCATCTAAAATACGGGGGATATCTTCCGGGGCATGCTGACCGTCTGCATCGAGGGTAATAATAAATTCTGCGCCATTCTCCAGGGCTGCCTGCATGCCTCGCCACATACTGGCGGCTTTTCCCTGGTTGGCTGGATTGATTAATAAATGGGCAGTAGTTTGCTGAATTATTGCCAGTGTTTCATCAACTGAGCCATCATCAATAACAAAAACATTTTTTGTAATTGCCAGACACCTTAAGACAATATCATTAATAGTCGCGGCTTCATTGTAGGCCGGGATTATAATTGCAACTTTATCTGGCACTTTAATACTCGCCGGCTTCTGTTTATGGAATTAAAAAAGGGACGATGTTTGTTACATCGCTTGTTTGCTTTACTGTTTTACTTACTGTTCTATTTATTGAGGTGGCGGCAATGATACCAGGGTTTGACCGGTACCCCGTAATTTTGCCATGCTTAGTGCCTCATCGGCCCTTTGCAATAACACCTCTGGTTTTTCGCCTTGGGAGTATAGCGTTAATACACTTGAAAAACCTGGCAAAGGGATAGATTTGCCGTCGTGATTTATTACGGTATCTGCAGCAACTTTTCTGGCTTTCTCCAGTGCTCGGTAAGCACCATCTTTTGGTGTGTTGGGAAATACAATTGCAAATTCATCACCGCCGTAACGGGCCACAAAATCATAGGCACGAAAGTTGGCCAATACTTCCCGTACATAACAGGAAATCACTTCATCACCGGCCGCACGACCATATTGCTGGTTAATCAAATCAAGATTATCAATATCCAGTATCGACAGGGCCAGAGAAAAACCGTAACGACGGGCCCGGCCCACTTCTGACTCAAGCTGCCTGATTAACATTTCACGTTTAGGTAGCCCTGTTAATTCATCAGTTACACCATTTTTGGCCAATTTCTCAACACGAACCTTAAGCAGTTTTCTGTCTTCTTTCACTTCCTGGATAAATTGGTTGGCCTGGACCAGATCATTGCCTAACACTTCCTGACCTTGCACCAGATCTTGCAATCCCCGCATCAATAATTGTTTTAAATCCATTAGGTCATCGGCATTTTCCGCTAGCTCCAGTGCCTTCAGGTTTGATTTTAGCAAGCCGTTAAATTCTTTATTTTTGGCAACGGTATTACTGAGGTTTGATTCCAGCTCGTCACTAATATTATCAATATTTGCACCGGCGGCCTGGACAGGAACAGACGTAATCGAAGCAGCACCCATACCTGGTACTGGTTCACTGATAAGCTCGGACCTGATATCTTCAAGTTCTCCAGGTATTTCGAGTCCATCGATCCCGACTTGTTCTGATTTTATAATTTCTGCTGGTTCAATTTCTGTTGGCTCGGAATCGTCTAACTCAAAAAATTCCGGTGTTTCAGTGTCTGCCTGATCTCCTGTTGGTTCATCTGTTCGCTCACCTGGCAAGTCTAGTGACTGAGTTTCAATTTCAGGCGATTGATTTTCCGTTAAGGGCTCTATTTCCTCGTTCTCTGGCTGATTGTCTTCTGGCTCATTTTCTAGCGGGGGAAGACTAAACTTTGCTGGCTTTAAATCAGTCTCAAATTTATTGCTCGTGGTAATTTCCGGTTTGGATTTTTCTGTCCCCTGAGCTGATACCGGTACTTGTTTTGCTACCGCTGCCCGTGAACTAACGGGTCGCCTGGCTCGATCTTTGATTTTCTCAAGATCAACATAGGGTGCCAGGCGTTGCTGGATAATACGGGCCTTGACCCGGGTCATGGGATTTCCGTTACTGTCACTGGCAAACCGGCCCAACAAGGTATACAGAAAACGCATATAGGCGTCTTCCATACTGCCGCCGGGGGTATCATATCTTGCCAGACCACGTTCGATCATCCTGAACAGCATTGCCCCATCATTGGTGCGCTTGAGTCCTTCCAGACTCGTGCGCAACTCTTCCAGAATTGATGGTGTGCCGGTTGGTGAATCAGTCATATTAGCGAGGCCCTGTCAGGAGGTAGCCAACTCAAGTTATATATCAAAAATAGCTCGTAACTATAGGTAAAACAAGGGTTAATACGGGTATTTACTGAAGTATACGCCGAAGCGGGCAGGACAGCTATCAGAAACAGGGCTTGCCAAGCCTGCATGTAGAACGTATTAAGTTGCGCTCGCCGACACAATACTGAGGGCGCCCTGGTCCTGGGCCGATTTCAGGGCTGTTTCGGTTCGGGCCAGAAAACTATCAGCAGCTTCGCCCTCCTGGTGTTGGGCAACACCACAGGTAAATGTGGGCAAGGTTTCGGTCCTGGCCACATGTTCAAATTTTACCAGGCCGGAACGATGCTGCGCTTCGGTCATGGCCCTGTGGGCACCATCAATAGGTGTATTGGGCAATAACAAGGCAAATTCATTAATGCCAATGCGGGCAATCATATCGTAACCACGGAAACCTGATAACACTTCTTCTGCATAAATTCTGATAATTTCGTCGGCAAGATCCACAGATTGTTTAATCGTTTGCTCCTGGCCATCAATCGATATCAATGCCAGGCTCAACGGCGTTTTATACCTGACTGACCTGGTTATCTCTGATTGTAATTGTCTTATTAGCGCCACGCGATTTGGCAGACCGGTAAATTCATCAGTCTGGGTCAACTTGCGTACGTTAATTATTTCTGCGTGCAAGCTCATATTGCCGGCACGCATGGTTTTGAGATTTTTCCTGGCATACTCAAGGTCATCTTTGAGAGCGCCCTGCCAGGCAATCATTTCATCAACTCCTTCCAGGAGTACGTGTTGCATCTCGCCACTATTGCTTTCTTCCGGTATTTCCAGGGCCACCCGGATGGTTTTTAGATTAGATAAAAAATCAGTGTTGCGCAGCAGAATCTGGTGCAGGCTTTTGTCAATAGTATTTTGTAATGACTCGAGCTCCCGTCGTTGGCGTGTGAGGTTGGCCCGCGGCACCTTTTCTTCTTCGGAAATAACAGAATTATCCAGGTCTTCAAGCTGGGCAGATTCTATGGCGGCAATATCTTCTCGCTGAATGGTTTTGACATTATCAGCGGCCTGTTGCAGTGCCAGCACCAGAACTGCCTCCAGATCTTTTTCATCTGTAATACCAGTATCGGCATCAGCCAGATAGGGAATCACCCGCCGCTGCACGAGCCGGGCGATCATTCGTGTTGCCGGGTCACTATCTACATTTTTAATATAAGCATTGAGGCGACCATCAAGAAAACTAACAAAGGCATGATCAACCATATCGGTGAATTTCCCGGATATCTTATACCCGGCTTCGATATGATCATAAATCTCTCCGCCTTCCTCTGTTTGCAAGAGATTTCGCAAGACCACAAGGATTTTTTCCAGTGTATCCCGTCCTCGATTTGCACCTACATCCATAAATATCCCAAATATATTATGGAAGATACGTTACCGAGGTTTAGGTTAAATAACAACTATCTAGGCGTTATTACCTTGTTCTGCTAGCCATAAAGTTAGCACTAAAAAGTTTCATTGGTACTGGCAATAACCCGGGTCTCGCCAGTCTCCGGCACATAAGCGACATCCAGGCGTAAATCAGTTTTAACGAGCTGTCTGACCTTCCAACGCAAACCGCTACCAATCGCAAATTTCAAGTCGGTTAAATCAACTTCGCTTAATTTGGGATAGGTATTACCAATATCTGTAAAAAGTAAAAACCGGATTGGCTTATAACCCCAAATCGGCATTAAATATTCCAGGTTCAGTAAAAACATTGCGTTGCCTGTAAAATCACCCCGGCCATAACCACGTAACGAGTCGGCACCGCCAATAGCCAGTGCCTCATTTCTAAAATTTGAAAACCCGAATCGCACCTGGGTATTTAGATTATAGTTAGGGATACCAAATATATGAGTATAGCCACGGTAATATAAGCTACTCGTTGTGTGGCCCTGGTCAGAACCCAGGCCTCTCAAACCGATAGCAATATTATAACCATACTCGCTCCCGGTACGGCTCCATTCCAGATTTTGTACCGCTTCATAAGCAACGCCCAGGTCTAAGGTAACAAGGCGTGTATTAATGTAAAAATCATCGGGACCTGTTTTAGTCTTATACTTAACGACACCACGGGACATGCCTGCGCCATATCGAAGCCCCCTGCTTGGCCCATGTCGATTATGCCACCTAAAGAAGTTGAAGCCTGAAAACACACCAACCTGCTCAGCCTCTACATTTTCGCCTGCATCAGTAACATCCTCAATATTTGTCGTTTTCCGTTGAGAATTAATATTAAAAGTAAAAGGTGTATCAAACATGCGCGGATAGGTGTAATCGATTTTGCTTTTATCCTTATCATTAATATCATTCTTGGCCGCCCGGGTTCGATCCCACGATACTTTTAATCTCTGGTTCAGGCCCATGATGTTATCCCAGCGCACTTCGCCTCCAGCCTTGATATCACCGTCGGAATTCCTGTTCACTCGCGGTAATGGCAATATATAAAATTTCTCATCTACGGTGATCAGCAGGATATTTTTATAATCCTCTTCAATCATTTCGGCCTTAACGGTTTTAAAAAGCTTCAGGTTCATGATGTACTGTCTGGATTTTTCCATGAGCCTTGCATTCACCGGGTCACCAACCGCAATAATCATTTCCTGTAACATTATTTTTGGCTGAGTAGTTTCATTGCCAACGAATCGTATTTCATCAACCACGGGAACCACGGCATCTTCAGGCTCAATAAATAATTCTTCAGCCAGGGCATCCGGCAGCCAGCCACTAATGATTATAGTGAGCAATAAAATTATGGAGGATTTTTGATTTGTTCCCATGAGTAATTACCAAGCTACAACAGATGGGCTAAGGCAACAAGATATTGGGGTTTGTGATTAGGTATTAAAATCAGCGCTTATGATAAGGCTTGCTTAACTCGTGGACCGCATTCACGAGCATGGTGACATGGTCGGGATTAATTTTTTGGTGAATGCCATGTCCCAGGTTAAAGACCATACCACTGCCCGGACCATAGCTTTCCAGAATTGTCGCCACCTCGGCACGTATTCTTGGTTCAGCGGCATACAGCACTGCGGGGTCCATGTTTCCCTGCAGGGCAACTTTTTCACCAACGCGCTTACGCGCGTCACCAATCTCCAGCGTCCAGTCCAACCCAATTGCATCACAACCTGTATCGGCAATGGCCTCCAGCCACTGACCACCATTTTTTGTAAAAAGAATAACCGGCACCTGTCTGCCTTCATTTTCACGGGTCAGATTGCTGACAATCTTCTCCATGTACTGGAGTGAAAAATCCAGGTAATTGCGAGGCCCCAGCACCCCGCCCCAGGTATCAAATATCATCACTGCCTGGGCGCCGGCCTGAATTTGTGCATTCAGGTACAAGGTTACCGAATCCGCCAACTTGTCCAGCAGTTGATGTAAAACCGCCGGTTGATCAAACATCATGGCTTTCACGTAGGCAAATTCCTTGGTGCCACAACCTTCTACCATATAGGTAGCGAGGGTCCAGGGGCTACCTGAAAACCCTATTAATGGCACCCGCCCGGATAATTCTTTCCTGATTACACGAACCGCATCGGTGACATATTTAAGTTCTTGCTCGGGGTCGGGAATGCCAATCGCCTCTACGTCAGCTGCTGAACGTAACGGGCGCTCGAATTTAGGCCCTTCACCTTCTGAAAAATACAGCCCCAAACCCATGGCATCGGGAATCGTCAGAATATCAGAAAATAAAATCGCCGCATCCAGGTCAAACCTGTCCAGGGGTTGCATCGTGACCTCACAGGCAAGTTCAGGTGTTTTACACAAGGTCAGAAAATCACCGGCTTTTTTTCGTGTTGCCTTGTATTCCGGTAAATACCTGCCTGCCTGGCGCATAATCCAGACGGGCGTCATGTCCACTGGCTGACCGAGCAGCGCCCTGAGAAAGCGATCGTTTTTTAATTCATTCATTTTTTAAATTTTACAGATGAAGTCGGATAGTGGTGGTTTAAATCTTCAGATAATCCAGGATACCTTCCGCGGCCTGGCGACCTTCGTAAACTGCAGTGACCACAAGGTCTGATCCGCGGACCATATCACCGCCGGCAAAAATCTTTGGATTACTGGTCTGGTACGAAAACTCACTCTCATCCCGGGCCTTAACCCTGTGACGATCGTCCAGCCTGATTTCAAAATCTGACAACCAGCCGGCGGGGCTGGGTCGAAAACCAAAAGCCACGACAACGCAGTCGACTTTAATAATTTCTTCTGATCCAGGAATTTCTTGAGGGCTGCAACGACCATTTTCATCAGGCTCACCCAGTTCGGTGGTTACAAATTTTACGCCCTCAACCTTGTCACTTCCTATAACCTCAACGGGCTGGCGGTTCCAGAGAAATTTTACGCCCTCTTCTTTTGCGTTCGTTACCTCACGGCGGGACCCGGGCATATTTTTT
>VAPH01006486.1_pt1 | contig 14781 bp, 17 predicted proteins | sample 3393861 | NCBI WGS metagenome assembly VAPH01 (sample SAMN08290439, study PRJNA428436) | hydrothermal vent metagenome | isolation source: Deep-sea hydrothermal vent chimney | place: Atlantic Ocean: South-mid Altantic Ridge | reverse complement strand
GTCCACCAGATACCAGACGATGTGCGGGAGGCCGTGTGGGGTAATGTGGGCACCATTATTTCATTCCGGGCCGGGTCGCAAGATGCCAAACTCCTGGAGCAGGATTTCGCTCCAACAATTACACGGGACGATCTAATGAACCTTCCAAACTATCAGGCCTATGTTAAGACCTTGGCACAGGGCGAGGCAATCCAGGCGTTCGGTATGCAAACGGTGCTGAATGCGTCAAATAGTGACCCGGCGGTGGTTAGGGAGATTGAACAAGGGGTTATGCGCTATAGTAAACCCGCACAGGAGGTGGATGCGTCCATATCGGAGCGATGGGCCACAGTGTGAGAGGTAGTTGCAACCATGAGTCCGGCTAAGGAAAAGAGGCTGATCATTCATTCAGACATGATTCAAAACAGTAAGTTTCTATCCTTCTATCGAGATGGTGGGAAAAATCACCAGAAAAGTTAATAAGCTATATAGAGAAAGACTATTCGATGCCAATTTTGTCAGAGGTTGAAGTACATGTTGCAGGCGTTGGTGGGAATCTGTCTGATCGAAAAGCAAGACATGTCCGCATGTTGTACGGGGTCTATGGGGGCAAGATCGGATTGGAAAAAGTTGGAGAAGTGTGGGGCAGACTAGGTGAGGACCTAATTGAAAGGGTGGAATTTTCGACGCACGTACACTTGATGTCTATATCGGAAGCGGATGGGCTAGAATACCGGAAACCATTGAAGATATCCGGAGGGGTGCAAAGGTTCTGGTTGTTGGTAAAAGCCGTAGAGCCGGGAATAATGGAGGAACATGCAAGGAACTGATGGAATGGCATTGATTTTGCAAGGATCTTTATGTTATGTGTACGTACGTAGCTTGGAGCTGGAATTAGACAATGCAGATACTGCTTAACGGCCTCTTGCAGGGCATTTTATTTGGCGCGGTCGGTGTTGCCTTCGCGCTCGTGTACAGGACAACCAGGGTGTTCTATATCGCCCTCGGTGGCGTCTACGCGCTTGCGCCGTATCTCTTGCTCTCCACCATGGCAGCGGGACTTCCAGTGTTTATCGGGGCGATGCTTGCAGTGGCACTGGCCGCAGCTGTCAGCGTGCTGGCGGAAGAGGGCATCCACTGGCCGTTTGAGCACAAGCGATCACCCACGGAAGTCCATCTTATCGGCTCGCTCGGATACTTTTTAATTCTCGTTCAGATTATCGCCCTTATATGGGGTAATGAAACCCGTGTCCTGCGCGTGGGGGGGGACTCCGTCTGGCATGTTTTTGGAATCACGGTAGCCCAGGCACAGTTGCTCGGCCCGGTGTTCGCGTTGTCTGCCGTGGTGCTGTTGCTTGTCTGGCTTTCCAGAGCCAATCGTGGCCTGGAACTCAGGGCATTGGCGGATAACCCGATACTGGTTGCTTTGATGGGTCGCAATGTCCGCGCCTTGCGCCGCTGGGTGTTCGGGTTGAGCGGTGCACTTGCCGCCGTCGTGTCCATCGCCGTGGCCTGGGACGTCGGCTTTGATCCGCACATCGGCCTCAAGGCCGTGCTGCTCGGCATGGTCGCGATGATCATCGGTGGTACCGGTAGCTTCATCGGTCCATTCGTAGGCGGTATCCTGCTCGGTGTGTTGCGCGCCGAGGTAGTCTGGTTCGGCTCCGCTCGCTGGGAAGAGGCGGTCACTTTCGCGTTGCTGGGATTGTTCCTGTTCTTCCGCCCGCAGGGGATCTTCGCGCGGCGTGCAAGACTGGAGGAGGGGATGTGAATTACCTCTATCACCTACTTATCTACTTCGAGATCTATGCCATCGTCGCGATGTCGCTCAACCTGCTTATCGGTTATGGCGGCTTGCTACAAATTGCCCATGCGGCCTATTACGGTATTGGCGCTTATGCTGCCGCGCTACTCTGGACAAAGTTCGGCTGGGGATTCTTTCCGGGGCTGGCGGCGGGGGCGTTTGCCGCCGGTGTGCTGAGTCTGTTGGTATCACTTCCGGCCTGGCGCTTAAAAGGCGATTATTTCGTGATGATCAGCATTGCAGTCCAGGCCCTGATCTACGCCGCCTTATACAATTGGATCGGCCTGACAAATGGCCCGTTCGGCATCTCCGGTATTTCCCGTCCGGAACTCATCGATTACAATTTTGTAACTACGGGTTCCGTCACGGTCCTTTATGGAATCCTCGCTCTGGGACTTGTCATGATCATGGCGCTGCTCAAGTGGTCCCCCTTTGGCCGAGCCTTGCAGGCGATGCGGGACGACGAGCTCGCCGCTCGCTCGGTAGGGATACCGGTCGACTGGCTCAAGCTCCAGGCCTTCGCGTTGGCCTCGGCCATGGTCGGCATTGCTGGCGGCCTGTATGCGGCCTATGTAAGCTATATAGACCCGACTTCGTTCTCGCTAAACGAGTCGATCCTGATGCTCTCCATGGTAATCGTTGGTGGCACGGGCAATGTGCGTGGGCCGTTGGTCGGCGCGGCGGTGCTTATCCTGCTGCCCGAGGCACTGCGCTTTCTGCACCTACCGGATGCCATTGCGGCCAATGTCCGCCTGTTGGCATACGGATTGCTATTAGTATTGATGATGCACTTACGCCCACAGGGCCTGGCAGGGGTTTACCGCTACCAATGACGACGACACACACCTACATCGCACCGCACCGCACGAAGGGGGCCGCAGACTTTGATGAGGCCCGATCATCGCTGGTCCCAGCAGAGGCCGAACCGATCCACGTGCGGTTGCATGCAGAGGGTATCGCCATCGCCTTCGGCGGCCAGCAAGTCTTGCGCGGCGTGGATATCGACCTTTCGGGTGGCCAGATCGCCCTGCTGCGTGGCCCCAACGGCTGCGGTAAAACCACGTTGCTGAATATTCTCTCCGGTTTCCTAAAGCCCGATGCTGGTACGGCCAGCCTCGCGTTCAACGGCACACAGGTAGATATCCTGCGCGAGTCGCCGGACCGTCTGGCGCGCCTCGGCATCGCGCGGCTGTGGCAGGACACTCGCCTCTTTCCAACCATGACAGTGCTAGAGAACGTGCTGGCCGCCTCGCCTCATGCCATCGGCATCAACCCGGCGATCGCACTTTTTGCCCTTGGCCGGGTGAAACGGCAGGAACGAGCGTTTCGGGAACAGGCGCTTGGCTGGCTCGACCTGCTCGGCATGGCCGACCGCGTCGAATCCTCCGGCGACAAGCTCTCGGTTGGCCAGTCCAAGCGCGTCGCCATCGCCCGCCTGCTCCAGACCGGTGCTCAGGTGCTGCTGCTCGATGAGCCACTTTCCGGCCTTGACTGTGAATCAGCGGAAAAACTCGTGCACGACCTCAATCGCCTTGCGGACACCACCCACAAGGCCATGCTCATCGTCGAGCACAATCACGACGCCATTACCCCAGTGTGCGATATTCGCCTGACTCTGGAAGACGGCCGGCTGTACCGCGAAGAACTGGAGGGCAAGCAATGGGTCTGCTGAACTTCGAGTGGATCGGTGGACAGAAACGCCCCGCTGGCGTAACGCCGTTGCTCGCGGTGGAAGGAGTCAGCGTACGCCTCGGACAGCGCTTGGTATTGGATTATGTCAGCCTGGAAGTCTATGAGGGTGAACAGGTGCGCATCACCGGCCCGAATGGCGCAGGCAAGAGTACCTTGCTCAATGCTATTACGGGAGTTTTGCCCCTCGCCACGGGCCGGGTTTATTTCCAGGGCAAGGACATTTCGAGCCTGCCCACCCACGAGCGCGTCAACAGCGGTATTCGCTACATGCGTCAGCGAGACAACGTGTTCCCCTCGCTCACCGTGCGCGAGAACTTGCGGCTTGCGGTGGGGCCGGACGGCTATACGCGTTTCGCGGAGCATTACCCGGAATGGGCCGAAGCTATCAAGCCGGATACCCTTGCCGGCATGCTGAGCGGCGGGCAAAGGCAGAAGCTGGCGTGGGGTATGACGGTATTGGATCAAAAAAGTCTTGTGTTAGCGGATGAGCCTGAAGCAGGGGTAGCCGAAAGCCTGCGAGACACATTGAACCCAAATACCTCGTTATTACTCATTGAACATACTTGAATTCAAAAAAACTAATTGGAGAAAATCATGCGTATGTATAAATATTTCTTTGCGATTTTAATAAGCATAGCCATACTTGCAGGGTGCTCGGAGGAACCCTCGAATACAGAGTTTCCCTTGGGCATCGTTTTGCCGCTGACAGGGAATTATGCGGAGTATGGCTTGCGGGTAAAACGCGGCGTTGATCTTGCGGTCGATGAGATCAATTCTGGCGGTGGAATCGGTGGTCGTCAGATTCGATCGGTTGTTGAAGATACTGCAAGTGAAGCCAAAAATGCTGTATCGGCGCTTAACAAACTGGTTGCTACGGATAACGTGCATTTTGTCATTGGGGAGGTCTCCAGTACGAATACCTTGGCGATGATTCCTGTTGCCGAGCAAAACAAGGTGTTCCTTTTTGCACCGGTCTCCTCAAGCCCGAAATTGACCGGCATCAGTAAGCTGTTTGCCCGTAATTGGCCGGCGGATAATGCGGAAGCGGCGGCCATGGCCGAGTATGCCAAGGCGCAAGGAAAAACGAGGGCAGCCGTGTTGTATGTCGATCTTGATTACGGTATTGGACTGGCTGAAAATTTCAAAAAGAAGTTTGAATCCTTGGGCGGAGGTGTTGTTGCTTATGAAGGGTATAAGGAAGACACCGCTAATTTTCGAGTACAGGCCCAAAAGGTCAAGGATGCCGGGGCAGATGTCATATTTCTTGGTGGCTACCATAAAGACATGGCTCGGGCAACCAAGGCAGTACGGGAAGCCTTGGGTGAAAATATATTGATTCTTGCTGGCACGGACTACGAAGTTGAAGAGGTTCTTCATATTGCAGGAAAGGGCGCCGAAGCGGTTGTGTACGGTACGCCGAAGTTTGATACGTCTTCCTTGGAAGCCTCCGTTCGTTCATTTGTAGATGCCTACAGGAAGAAGTATTCACGCGATCCCAGCCTTTTTGAGGCCAATGCCTACGATGCGGTGCGGTTAATTACCAGCCTGGTGCAAAAAGTGGGCGAGGATCCGATTAAAGTAGGCGAGGCCATTCGGAAAGTCTCCGGATATAAAGGCGCCAGTGGTACCTATTCGTTTCAGCCGGATGGTGATGTGGCGCGGGAGATCGCATTGAAAACCGTGCGTAACGGAAAGTTTGTTTTTCTGCCTTAAGCACACAACCGGCCAAGTAAATGAAAAAGTTTAAAAAAATAGCCATTCTGGACAACATTATTCTCTTTCCCGAGCAGGAAAAGCGGTTGTATGCCTGTGCGGAAGAGATCGTCGATTACCGAGACAATCCCATTCACCCACGCCTGTCGGCGGATGCGCCAGCGGAGCACGCAGGGAATCTGGAAGCGGGACTCATATGCGAGGCGAATCCGGAATACACGGTGGAAGAGCGCAAGGCGCTTGTAGAACGCACACAGGGGGCAGATGCCATCATTTCCTGCTGGACCAACCTGCCGGATGAGGTGCTGGCGACAAACCCGTTACTCCGGTATGTCATGTTCTGGACCAATATCTATGAGCATCGTATCAATGCCAGACTTGCGGATACCAGAGGGATACATGTGGATCACATTCCGGATTACGGAACAGTGGCGGTAACCGAATATGTGTTTGCGGCGCTTTTGCAGCTGGCGCGCAATCTCCCCAGGCAACAGAAGGACACCGCTACCGGGAGCTGGCGCTTCGAGTATTTGAAGACCGGCACCAAGCGGGTGACCGAGGAAAATGTCATTGAAGAATGGCAATTGAGCGGCAAACGGCTTGGCATCATCGGGCTGGGGCGCATTGGCACGCGTGTGGCGTTGGCGGCGCGATTGGGGTTTGGTATGGATGTCTGCTATTTCAGCAGTACGAGAAAAAGGGAGATCGAGCATCTCGGTATTCAGTTCATGCCCTTGGATGCAGTGCTGAAACACTCGGATATTGTTTCACTGCACCTTCCAGCAGATGCGCCTGTGGACATGTTTGGCAAGGAATGCTTTTCTGCCTTACGGGATGACGCCATTTTTATCAATACATCATCCGGCCGTGCGGTTGATGAAACGGCATTGCTGGAAGAGCTGACAAGCGGTCGTATCAGCGCAATACTGGACGTTTATAAGGGACATCCCCCCAGAAAGGAACTCAAGAAGCTGCGTAATGTGCTTTTCACCTATCGTGCCGGCTGGTATACGCGGGAAACTCTGAAGCTGAAAGCCGACATTCTGCTGAAGAAGTTGGAGGAGTTTCTGCGGCATGCCTGATGCTCCACTGGAAGGGTGTTGGCGTAGTCTGATCGCCAGGCTGGTGCATCAGCTCGGTGGTCATGGTGTGCCCAATATCAAGGGCGCTATCGAAACGTGTGAGGAGGATATCAAGGGGGCGATAAAGAACCACCCCGATTATCGTATGATCGATGCGAAAATTAATTTATTGTGGATCAATCCCTTCGTTCTGCCCGAAATTCTGTTCTGCCCGGAGGACATGACCAGGCAAAAGTACAATCAATACTTTGCTCCGGTCATTATGCTGGATGATGGGGCAGACAAAGATAAAATACGAAGCATACACAATATATTTCACGCCTATTATCAAAAAGACCCGGATGAGCGAAAAAAGGAAATGATCACGCTTTCCGACTTGGAAGACGCAAAAGGAAAACCGGGGGAGCTGTTGATCATAGACTCCAATTGGAGGGAGAGGTTCTCAGTAGCAAATGGACAAATGAAGTTGTTTGAACCCTATGTGGAATTGGTTACGAATAATGGTAGATGGAGCTATGCGATATACCGAACCGGGGTTGATGAGCATGAATTGGGGGCGGTATATATCGGCTATAAGCCGAGGAATGGAAACAGCTTGGATGTTGAAACGAAAAAGGCCCTGAAGCGGCTATGCTTCGATATTCAGGTAGCCTTTGTGCTCGCGGGTGTCATATCCAGGAATCGACAGGTGCTCGACATGCTTCAGGATTTCGGGGTGTTGATGAGGGTGTTCGATACGAACGTGATCAGGCACCGGGATATACTGGTGAATTTGGGGATGGACTTCGCGGAATCCAGGCGGAAGGAAATTCAAGTATATCTGGATAAGCTCAAGCTGCCGGCAGAAAAATGGAAGACATTATTTCAATCCCATGTCGGAGCATGCACTAACGGCTGTTCTGACTCCAAGCAAGAGTTGGGTCACGCAACGGACTCAAATTGTGACGGCTGTATTGAGCTTAGAAAGGAGTATATAGCATCGCTCGCTGCTGACTTGCCCAGAATTGTGATTACAGGCTATCAAATTAAGGACGAGTTATCCAGCCACTGGGCTCAAGCAATATATTGTGGGTGGGGTGAGCGTAGTGCCGTAGATGGTTTTAACGAGGCTAAGAGGGAAATTTCATCAGAAGGAAACCAGCTCGGCGAATTTAAAGGGGTGCTGGAAACACTCGCATTGTTGATGGCATACGAGCCGGTTGTCAGGTCCAATCTTGCTAAGATGAACTCTAATGGTGGTGACCTTAATCTGACGATTGAAAAGATCAATATTAGAAAGAATGACGACGGTACGTATTCAGTAGAAATAAAATGGCAACTAGGAAGCTTAACAATACAGGAGTCTGAAGAAAAGGCACTCAGTATCAGTAATAGCAAGCTGAAGCCTGAGAGTCTGTCCAGCGTTTTGGCGTTTGCCGAGATTGTCTTTGATCAGGTATACTTTTACGTATTTACAGGGACGAACGGCGGATCTCAGGTGTCAGCCTATTACCCCAACAAAGCTACCGTGCAGTCTTTTCTTGGGCAGGAGAATGGCTTTCAGGATGGCAATAAAAGTCAGAATAAATCTGTATACATGTTATGGGTCTTACCATGAGCAATAAACAGAAGCAACTGGTGATATTTCAGCTGCAACGCGTGAGTGAAAGCAGATTTTTTTTAGATAAAATTGTGAATGCCATTGAATCAGACTCGGAATGGGATTTGAGTGAAATTATTCTGAGTAACAGTGCATCAATAGATAGCATGGAAAAGACGCTCAAGAATTCGCTGACCGATTGTGATCTTCTTATTGCACATTTAACGGACTGGAATGCGTATCAGGGACCGACTTCTTTCGATTGTGTTCCACAGGATTGTGTCTGGTTTACCACCCAGACAGGAACACCGATTGAATTGAAGAAAGCAAACGGGTGCGACAAGGCATTCCCGTGCGCCCCAGCCCGCGTCGTTGCCGCTCATATTGGAGGGATCCTGGAGCAGGGCAGCCAGGCGCTCATACGTTCCGCGAAGACGGAAAAGGCGGTTTTCAATCTTGTAGAAGCGTTGTCGCCTTATTGCTTTCTTGAACCTGGAAAGTCGCTGGAGAGCCTTGTTTCTGATGGAACCGTCTCTGAAAGTCTGGTGCAGGAACTGATCGGGAACGAGCAAGTTGACGGGCATGTGAAGATTGAAGACCTCTGGGCGAAAACGCCATCTGAGGTCATCCTTGAATTTAGGGGGTTTCTTTGACCAGGGTGACTGGGAAGTAATTCGTAGCCGGCTACACCACAACGACTTCCACTACCGATTTTACCACTACCTCAGCCAATCCGGCGGGGGTTCAGAGGAAAAGCTTCAGCAGGAAATCATGGTTGCATTGATGAAAGGACCCACAGGCCTCCCGGAATCGGCCGCAAAAGCATTTAAGAATTGGCTTGCTATATCTGAAAGTCTACATGATTTGTTTGAGCGGGCGCCGCGAGAAGCGATAACGGATCCGGATGTGGTGCTTGCCCGCATGGCGCTCGAACAGATTGACAAGGCCGGATTTTTGGCTTCGGTGATGGCGGTGGTGCGCGAGCGGGCGGAGCATGTATTGAAAGAATGTGAAATCCGGAACAGGGAGCTTGTAGAAAAGGCAATTGAAGAGCCGAAGCGATTGGTAAGTGCAATGGATAAATTTATCGATCTGTTCGACACCAGGGGTGGAACCCCCCACTCAAAGGGAGAGAGAAAGAACAGGGAAACTGAGAATCACCCGTTGGCTGCTGATGATGCAGAGCGGAGCGTCCGCGTTTTTCTGGACAATTGCCGCTGGCTCGACCGTGCCTTGAGCGATATCCCCCGGCGGTTACAACAGGGGGAGGTCGCACGTGAGACTTCCGATGTTTGAGGCGGGGTATTACGCGTGTGATGTGGTAGTGAATGCATCGCGGTCGCGGTCGGTTGGTCTTGATGGACGATTGGGGCAATGAAAAACTCGCGCATCTACGTTGTCACATCGGTGATCGGCGGATGTTTCGATCTGGAGTTCAAGGATTGTCTGCCGCGCTATTCAATGACTTCCGGGCGGGATTGTATATTCCGGTTGTTTCGGATGTCACCGCTGCCGAGGTGCTTGCCGCGCCTGCCTTTGTGCGCAATCTTCACGTGGAATTGCTCACGTTATCGGCGGAGGCGATCGCAGTGACGGAAGAATCCTTGTCTCTGGTTGTCAGCTACGAGAATGAAGTGTGTTGAGCAGTCGCTTTCGCAACGATATGCTGCACATTGCTATCGCTACCATCGCCGAGGTAGATGTTCTCGTGAGTTGGAACTTCCGGCATATTGTCCGGGTCGATAAGATACGGTTGTTCAATGCCGTGAATCTGGAGCAGGGCTATAAATTTGTTTCTATTTACTCCCCACTCGAGGTCATAAGTTATGGGAAAGAAGACTGAGTTCCACGCCGTTGAGTTTGTACGCAAGGTCCGAGACGAGCAGGCTGCCATGCTGGCCGGTAAGTCACCGAAGGAAATCATCGCATTGTTCGCGCGCACTCGCGGTTACCGCACACGGCGGCTCATCCCAAGGGGGCGCGCCGATCAGCGGTGCATCGCTGATCTCGGAAGTGGATGGGAGTAGGGAGGCTAATGGCGGCTGAAGCCCGACATGGTTTGATCCTGGTCCTGGATGACCACTACGGCGTTGCCTCCGATGATTTTTACAGCCGCTCCGACTTCGAGCGCGATTACGGCGAACTGCCTTTCACGTTTGTTTTTTCATCGGCCTGGGATCAGGCAAGCGGGCGGTACACGGCAGAAGAGGCGTTGCGCGTTGTCGAGACGCACAAGCCAGACGGTGTGCTGCTCGATATTGTGTTCGATCAGCGTGGTTCGGCGGGCCATTTGGGCCTGGCGATTCTATGCGAGCTGATGGCCCGGTATCCGGCGCTGCCGGTGGTGGTGATGACGGTGGTGGCGCGCGATGAAATATGGGCGGAGTGCGCGCGCCTGGGTGCTGTAGATTACCTGCCCAAGCCGCTGGATGTACGGTTGCTCTGGCAAACTCTGGATCGCTATGTCGGCGCCGAGCCGGAGCATTGGCTCATCGGGCAGAATCATCTATTCCTGGAGGCATTAAACCTTGCGGCCATGGCTGCAGAAGGCGGCGAGACCTCCGTGATGATTACCGGCGAGTCGGGTACTGGCAAGGAGTTGATAGCACGTTTTTTGCATCGGCACGGCCGGCGGTCGAACAAGTCCTTCGAAACTATTTATCTTCCGAATATTCCTGGAGATATGCAGGCGGCCAACCTGTTCGGCTACCGTAAGGGCGCATTTACCGGTGCGGATCGTGATGAGCCTGGCCGTTTTCTGGCAGCAGACGGGGGAGTGGTGTTCCTGGACGAGATTGGCGATATCGATTCGGATACCCAATTGCGGCTGCTGCGCGTGGCCGATATGGGTGAGGTCTCGCGCCTCGGAGACGGAAAGACCCGCCGTGTAGATGTGCAGACTGTCACGGCGACCAATGCGGATCTGGCGCAGAAGATTAAGGATAAGGAGTTCCGCTACGATCTCTGGGCGCGGCTCAACGGCATGCCCGTAAATCTTCCGCCATTGGCGCAACGGCGAAATGACATTCCACTGCTTGTGCGACACTTGCTGCGTTGTCAGGCGCTACGGCGCGGGCGGCCGGTGCCGGTGCTCACAGTGCAGGTTGAGGCGGCACTGGGGGATGCTTCTTGGGAGGGAAGTGTACGCGGACTGCTTAGTTACGCCCAACGAGTATTTGATCTGGCTGGTGAAGCGGAGCCTGATGAAGCAGTGTTTCTGGAGGCACTCCCACGTGTTCCTGGCGCAGTTTCTCCTCCCTCTGACCCGCTCCACCCGCTAGAAGAGGGGAAGGGAGATACCGAATTTCCCTCCAGGCCACGAGCCAGTAAATCAGGAGATGCGGCTGTAGCGGCGGGAGCATCGTTGCATCCTACCGACCGGCTCCAGCGCCTGCGGCTCGAGGAGCTTGCCTTGCTGGATGATGCGCTTCAAAAGACACGTGACCCGGTAACTGGCGCCATCAAGCGTGCGAAGGCCGCCGCCCTGCTCAAGGGCAAGACGAAGTGCTCGACCAACGAGTTCGACCGCTGGGTACAGAGCCTTTGGAATGAGCTCACCCCAGAAAGCCGAGAACATGCCGAACAGCGTTTCCCTAATCTGCTGCCCGCGCTCAGATTGTCCGCAAAACAAGGATAGCCAGCATGCCACGCCCCACCGTACTCATCGCCACTACCGACCCGATGATGGCGTGCGCACTGCGCGCACAGCTCAAGAAGCCTTGCCGCAAACTGGGACTACGCTTGAATATTGGTCCCAATGGCACAAAGGATGAAAGACTGGAGGTTCAGGCCTACGACAGTGCCGAGGCACTGTTCGACCACCTTGAGTCCTGCAAGCCCATGGAGCTTGCCGATATGCTGGTGGTGCTGGATGTAGGAGCAAGGCTGGAAGAGGCATTTGAACCGGCTGCGTCAAAAAAAGATGAGGGCTGGCATGTGACCGACAACCGGGCCGGGGTTGTGGTGGAGTTGATCCTGAGATTTCCACAAGTGTTTCCTGTTATCCTGTCTCCGGCGGTGCCTACGATTGCATGTTCAGAGCCTTCTAATGAAGACAATGTTTTTGAGCCGGTCTCCCTTTCGAACTTCCAGTTTGAAGAAACGGATTGGGGTGGTTTCCGTCGATTATGTGACTTGTTGTGTCCGCTCGATGACACACCTTATGCATCTAACGTACTTGCACTGGACATTCCGCTCCATTTTATTTCACCGCTCGACGGTGGCCGTGGAGTGCGTTCCACGCTTGCCCGATTCGCACGCGGTATGCGCTGCTGGTTCGATCCCACGGGTTTGAGGACGCTGGTCAGAAACCGCTTTCTTGGCACGTTGTTTGGGGATAAAAGCGATTGGCAAAATACAGAAACACAGCGTGAAGTCCTGTTGCGGAGGCTTGGTAGCGTTGCAGTTGCGATAGATGAGGAACGTGAATTCGCTATGCTGAACGCCTATGCGGCATATAAGTTTGGACGGCGGGCATGGATTGTCACCACTTTCGCTGAATTCGACGAAAGCCCCCTTTGGGTAGCGCATGATGAGCATAAAAATCCAGAAGACGTTGTGATTATCAGGGACATAGACCTGCGGTTTCCTGATATCCCGGATGATGATCCAGCAAGTTCCAAGCGAGATAGTAATAAATCTCTGCGTGAAAGCCTCAAATCGGTGAGGGGTGGTGTTTGGCGCTTAAAGCGAGACCATAAGGATAGGCTATTGTCAGAGTGGCGGGTACGTGTTGTGTCGTCGCATCCAGATGTAGTGGGCAGTAGAAAGGCGAGGTCATGGTGTTCAGAGTTAAAGCGTCTTGGAGAGTCGTGTGGGAGCGGGGGAGAAAAAGGCAGCATTAAATATCTTGGTCTTCCAAAACCGGTAGATTCAATCTACACATTACGAGATTTGTTATGCGGTGAGCCACCGTCCGAACAAGATGGTGTGAGTATGCATGCGCAGCTACACAGCGTTACTGATGAGTCCAAAGGGGGGCATGGTGCGCCTTATTCCAACCTCGCCATGTCCGAGTTTCTGCTTCAGCAGGCAAGGCGCTGCAAGGACGGCCCAATGGAAAATCTGCTTGGTGCGTTGTTGGCGGGCGAGGCGTATGAGTTGCTGCTTGGAATGAGTAAGACCACGGCGTTAGAGGCGCTGCTTGTCCAGCATAAGTGTGAGGTCGCTGCGGAGGTCGAGTTTCCCGGAATATCGCATGATATTCGGATCGACAAGAGAAGATATGATATCGAGGACACACTTCATACGTTGTGCTCGGTTGAAGTTGATAAGGAAAGCGGAGAGGAATCTTCGAAGACGCAAGGGTGTCTGATTAGGGAGGTTGATAGTAAGGCGGTGGCGGGTATGTTTCTCAGCCAGTTCTGGGCTGAAATGCGGGTTATCTATCGGGAGGGTGAGCATTTTAGTGCGGCTGAGGGAGCAAATCTGGAGAGTCTTGTGAATATAAGGTGGTGGCGATGGATGCCACTGTGGTTCAAACGATGTTTATTGAAACCGGCGGTATCTCTATATGCATGGGTTGGTGCGTTTCTCGCGAATGTCTTGTTCTTTACATCTGTCTACGCATGGGCGTGGGGACGGAGCTTTCAATGGGAAGGTTTTTGGACCTATGTGAAGATACTTGCACAGGTTGCTATTGGCTCATTTAGTCTCCAGCTTCCGGAAAATGGTGAACTTAAGCAACCAACTGATTATGATTTCTGGCAACTTTTCGTAACATTCGCCCATACTGGGATTTCTTACATCCTTTTCGGGCTTCTCATTTCAATGATCTACAGGAAGATTACACGCTCCTGACAATCTGCATTCAGAGCGTGTTGTACGGACTGCCTTGAAACTGAACTGGAGGGCCGATCTATACCATCCACCGATCCTTCATCATTTTTACGACAATCTGATCCTGTTATTTGTATTGTTGTACCTCATTGCGGTATTTGTGCAATATCTGGTATCTGAATACCGTGTCTGTATAGGATGAACGCTCACAGAGATAACATTCCAAGGTACAAAACAAATACCCCCTAAATTTGTAAATACAATTTTGTGAGGTGATCCGATCAGGTGATTTTTAAAAAATCGCTCGCCTTGGCGCGTTGGTTAATAAGTACCAATAAGATTTACCAACGATGGTAGAAACACCTCAATGGCGGAAAATACGCTGAAAACCCGAGAGGTTCGCGCATTCGGCTTTGTCGGTGCAGAGGTGGTCAGGACCCTTACCGAGAAACTTTCAGATCTGGCTGAAGAGGATGCACAGGAGCCGATTCGCCTGGCCATGGCCTGTTATGGGAGTGCCTGGATTTCGTCCCAGGCGTTCCATGAATTGGAGGTGGTGCTTCGGGCGGGAGAAGCGTTAGCGTCTGGGGTCGAGAGCGTAAGAAAATTGATGGCTCAGCTTGATATCCGAGTTGAGGATTGCGTAAGGTTGGCATATGTTGATCTTGTTGTTCGTGATACCCGCTAACTGAAGGATGATAAGAAGGCTTTGATGCGAAGGGAAACGCAGGAGGCGGCTGGGTTGTTCACGACGGGTGAGTGCGAGAACATGGAAGGGTTGTTCGACCTGCTTGCGGACGGAGACACAGCATTTCAGCTACAGAAGTCGGAGGTCGCTCGACAACTGGGATGGTTCGATGAAGCTAGTAATATTCTCTCCAGCATTTCAGATCCGAAGTTCGCTCGCGTCGTGTCGTTCATCAAACAGTTAATAGATGATCGGGACACTCGGATCCGAAGAGTGCCTGATTGGCGAATGATCGGGTCGATTCGATAAGCCGCAATCAGTGTCAGCTTACCAGGCAATCACAGTCTCAATGAAGGTGGCGAAGAGCCATATTCCTAATTACGCTGCCTGCAAAGGTCTAATCCTGCGCCGTGCTTTGCTGCGTTGTTTTGCTTGCCACAGATCGTATTTTGCCTGCATGCGCAGC
>VAPH01024042.1_pt1 | contig 14798 bp, 10 predicted proteins | sample 3393861 | NCBI WGS metagenome assembly VAPH01 (sample SAMN08290439, study PRJNA428436) | hydrothermal vent metagenome | isolation source: Deep-sea hydrothermal vent chimney | place: Atlantic Ocean: South-mid Altantic Ridge | reverse complement strand
GTCACAATGACACCAACGATGCCAGGTATCGTCGCTGCTGTGTTGGTAATCCCAGCCAGTACGCCGGAGTACCTGGGTGCGATCTCCAGTGCATTGGGTGCGAACCCGGCATAGGTGAGGGATAGTAAACCCAGCGCTCCGCTGATCATGAGCATTGCTGCAAGTGCAGTACTGATATTGCTTGCCAGGATCAAAAATACTGCTGCTCCCAGCAGGCCGGTCACTTGCATCAGCTTGCGTACGGCGAGCACGGAAATACCCCTCTTTATCAATTTGTCTGCGAACCACCCGGCGACATTCGTCATGACAAACATTGTCAGCCATGGCAGAGCCGAGTAGAGGCCTGCACTTGTAATGCTCAATCCATGCACATTACGAAAGTAGCTTGGTAGCCAGGCAATGAGCATATATGCGGTCCAATTGGTGCAAAAGTGATTGATGATGAGTGCCCATACGGGCTTGCTGGAGAATAGCAGCTTCCACGGTACCGCTTCGAAAGCCTTGTCTTTACTTTGCCCGGATTGGAGTAACTGGAGTTCGTCCCTGGAAATGCGTGGATGCACTGACGGATGCTCGAAGATGCGCCAAAACCAAAAGCCTGCCCAGACTAATCCCAGACCTCCGGACAGGTAGAATATCGATGGCCAACCGTAACGCTCAATCACCCACCCGGTGGTAAGCAGTGCCAGTACCGTTCCGAGTGGGGCGCCGCTGATAAGGATTGTGATCGCACGTGATCGCTCGGAGGGTGGGACCCATTTGCTGAACAGCGCAAAGCTTGCAGGAAAAGCCGCCGCCTCCCCAAGACCCAGCGCAATACGTATGATAATGAGAGCGGCCAGCGATATAAAAGCTGCCGCCGGGGTCAGGATGGTGAATATGGACCACCAGATCACCGCAAAACCGAGTACCACTTTGCCGCCAATGCGGTGGGCGAGCCAGCCACCGGCAACTTGCATCGCCAGGTAGCCGATAAAAAAGGAGGAAAGTACCAGCCCCTTGGTTGTTTCAGACCAGCCGAACTCTACCGTCATTAAAATGACAGCGACGGAGATATTGACACGGTCGATATAGTTGATGAACACAGCCAGAAAGCAGGATCCGACGAGTGTGTAGCGTTTTGGCCAGGCTTTTGCAGGATTTGTTATTATCGGATTTTCTCCATTGGACTTTCTGCAAACACCGGCAGAATTACGGCAGAAGGGTAAACGCTATCATGGTAAATGGTTTGCTGAGCGACCTTCCATTCCGTATCGGTCTCGATGGGATTGCCGGTGTTCTGGTTGGGAAACACCTCGGGGTAGACGCTGCTTGAGATCTCCAAACGTATCCGGTGACCGGGAAGGAATGTATGACCCACATCAGCGAGGTAAATTTGATACTTCACTACCTTGCCTGGGGTAAGCAGTTGTTCTTCTCCAAAACCGTTTCGAAAACGTGCCCGGATGATCCCTGAATTGAGTGGTCCCAGCCTCACGGCCCGGCCATCCGGATAAACATCGACCAACTTGACCGCAAAATCAGTATCTCTCACATCCGATGCCGCAAATAGCTCCACACTCACAGTACCGATAATCTCCAGAGGCTCGCCAAGGACGTCACTGGTATAAACAAGCACATCATTGCGGCGTTCAATCAGACGCTGGTCCTCTGCAGGCTGCATCTTGCCGGTACTAACGGGTACAGGCTTGCGGGGGTCAAAGGTAAACGAGTCTGTTGGTTCGTTTCCCGGAGTTTCCCAATCCAGGAACCCGTCTGCTGCAAGGGAGTTCGCCTGGCCATCGCTGTGTAAAAATAAACGCTGCTCCCGGTTCTGTTTCGGTGGGTAGGCGTCAAAGCTTCGCCATTGGTTTGATCCTGTTACATACACGCGGGCACGGGGAGCATCAAAATTTGCTGTTGTTCTTTTCAGGTAGCGGTCGAAAAACTGAACGTGCAGGTTAATGACATCCACTACAGCTTCAGGCGTAAATTCCATTTCGCCGATGCGGCGCTCGCCTCCGAAAAAAGTCTGCCGGTGATCCCAGGGTCCAATGATCAGGAACTGTTGGTTCTTCGCGGGGGAATACTCCGCCATGCCGGACCAGGATTCCGATGCACCAGACAGGGCGATATCAAACCAGCCCGTAATGTGTAGTACGGGCAAATTGATCAATCGGTAATCTTCTGAGTCTAGTCGTGTTTGTGTGACGAAGTCATAGGCAGGATCACGGTTCGTCAGGAGTTTGCGGTACAGGGGCATGCGCCGACCCAAGGCATCATCGAGGGTAAGCAGTGGCCGGTGTTCAAGTATTTTTTCCCAGTTCAGTGTTGCCATGACTGCCCGCTGATCCATGCGCCCGGAGGTCATGGCGACCCAGCGCAGCATATCCTGGCTGATCGCCCCGCCAATATACATCAGACCGTGCAGGCCAGTGGTGGCCGTGGATACCATGCAGCGCAGATGGGGCGGTTTTTTTCGCGCTGCCGCCCATTGTACTGCGGCCATATAAGAGCCACCCATCGTGCAAACATCACCATTGGACCAGGTTTGTGTGGCGATCCATTCGATGCTGTCGTAGCCGTCATTACCCTCGCCGCCCGCAAGAAAGATGCCATCCGAATCCCCACGGCCGCGAACGTCCTGCAACACCACCGCATAACCCTGCTCTGATAATTGACGCGCAAACGGGACAAGGCGAGCCCGCGCTTTCACGTAAGGGGTACGGATCAGAATGGCCGGGAAATCTTTCCGCGTAGTTGGCAACCATATATCTGCAGAAAGCACGACACCATCACGCATCGGAACTCGGGCGTCAAAAATATTTTGTGTGTTGTCGGCCGAGGCAGGAGCAATGACAATGAGGAAAATAAAAGTGGTAAAAATTCTTGCCATATTCGCTCCCTGGATTAGGGTTACTAACCCAACACGCAACTCAAACCGCCATCAACCGGCAGCATGACGCCATTGATGTACTTTGCCTCATCGGAGGCCAGAAACACGGCGGCATTGGCGACATCCCAGGCATCTCCCATCTTGCCGGTCGGTGACTGGGCATCACGGGCACACACCATTGCTTCTTCACTCTCGAATTGCATCATCAGTTCCCTGACCTGGTAGATCATGGGTGTGTTCATGAGGCCGGGAAGAATGGCGTTGGCGCGGATACCCTGGTTTGCATAGCCGGCAGCCAGGGTGCGAGTCAGGTGGTTCAGTCCCGCCTTGGTGACGTTGTAGCCAATAAGTTCTGCGGAGCGGACACCGAGGCTCGCGACTGAGGAGATATTCGTTATCACGCCACTTTTTTGCTGAATCATGACCGGCAGTACGTGTTTGCAGATGAGGAAAACACTGGTGAGATTGGTGGCAATCACGTGGTTCCAGTCAGATTCACTTAAATCGATCGGATTGCCCATTCCATCGATACCAACGTTGTTATGCAGGATGTCGATCTTGCTGTGGGCAGCAATTGTTTTGGCAACGGCTGCTTCGATTTCACCTGCCTGAGTCACATCCACCTTCAGGGCCAGGCAGCTTCCCCCTTCCTGTTCAATTATTGATTGGGTTTCATCGGCACGTCCAATATCAAGATCGACTGCGACGACAGCGGCGCCCGCACGGGCATAAGCCACAGCCGCTGCTTTGCCATTTCCCCAGCCGGGTCCACAAGAGCCTGCACCGAATACCAGGGCGACTTTCCCATTGAGTTTGAAGGTCATTTCGATTCCAGCTTCATATTACTTGCGGGGGGCTTGTTCAGTTTTCCGGCGCGCGGGGCGGTACCGGCGCGAGCGTATAGCCACCATCCACAATCATCGCCAGTCCGGTTACATATTTTGATTCATCAGATGCCAGGTATAAGGCCGCCCAGGCAATGTCTTGTGGTTCACCCATTTGACCGCTGGGGATACTGCGTTCAACCTGGCGCAGGATTTCCGGTGAACGCCGGCCTTCAACGCCCTTTGTGCGTATGGCGCCGGGATGAATTGAATTCACGCGGATGTTTGATTCGTTCTGTGCACAGTGCAGGGCCAGCGATCGCGTCAACTGTAAAACGGCTGCCTTTGACGCACCATAAACCAGATCACCGGCAGTCGGCACGAAAGCCGCAATCGAGGATATGTTGATGATGGAGCCGCCGTTACTTGACTCCATAGCGGGAAGAGCGTGTTTGCAGCCCAGAAAAGTGCCTTCCAGGTTGACGCTTTGTACCCTGCGCCATTGCTCAAGATCGGCATTTTCTGGTCTTACATTGGGACTGCCGATACCGGCGTTATTGACAAGTACATTCAGACCTCCCAGCTGATCAACCGTCTTGGCAATGACCTTTATCCATTCCGCTTCATTGGCGACATTGTGGGCCATAAAAATGACACCATTGCCGATTTCTCTCGCGGCTGTCTGGCCTGCATCAATGTTGACATCGGAAATGACGACACGGGCGCCTTCGCCTGCAAGTAATTCGGCGATTGCACGGCCGATGCCTGATGCACCGCCAGTAATAATTGCAGTTTTCCCTGTTACACGACCCATGTTACATTGGGTACCCGCTGCCTTGTGTTGATCAGAAATTGTATCTGAAGTTCAAGCCCCATTCCCTGGGACGCGCCCACTGAACTTCCGCGAAGGCAAGCGCATTGCTAAGATCCGTTGCCGCCATAATGTATCTTTCATCTGTTAAGTTGGTACCGAACAGTGAGACAGACCACTTATTGTCAGTGTTTACATAGGTCAGCCTCGCGTTTACCAGACTGTAGGGGTTCTGCCGACCGACCAGACTGTTAAGCTGGTCATGTTCGATTTTGCTCTTGTACGCCCAATCAAGCTGGCCAACAATATCTGCGCCGCCTTTAAGGGGGATCGTATATTGTGCCGACAGGGTCGTTGACCATTTGGGCGTTTTCACAAACCGGGTATCCAGGGTGATCGGCAAGCCCGCATCAAGTCTGGTATAGGCGGCATCGGTATACCCTACTCCGGCGGTCAGTAATAGTTGTGATACCGGCATTGCCACTACTTCGAGCTCAAAACCCTTTATTCTGGCTTTGGCGGCGTTGTCTATGACAGTTATTGGTTCACCCGTGTTGGGATCACCGCGGATAACCGTAAACTGGATGTCTGTGTAGTCGCTGTAAAATACCGAGGCATTGAAGCGCAGGCGCTGGTCGTACCATTCCGATCGTAATCCCGCCTCATAGGTCCAGATATATTCAGGATCGAAGCGGGTAAATTCAGCCGAATTCAGAGAAATTGCATTGAAACCACCGCTCTTAAAACCACGTGCAGCAGAGACATAGGTCATCAGATCATCGCTCCACTTATAGTCGAGGCTGATCCGTGGTGAAAATGCTGACCAGGTCGCGTCCCTGCTGTCCAGGGGTACGAACACTATGCCTGATAATTGGCGAAAGCGATCCCTGGCCAAATCTTTCTTTTCAGTGGTGTAGCGCAAGCCGACCGTCAGTGCCAGTTTCTCGTTAACATCGTAAGTGCCCTGAGTATAGGCGGCGTAACTCTTGTTATCAGTCCAATACCTTCTTACGAAACTGATATCGAGTCCAATGATATCCGCCAGTTCACGGTAGACCAAAAGTGCCTGGCTCATAAACGCATCTTCGGCGAAATAGTAGAGCCCGGCGACCCAATTCAGCCGGCCGCCAAAGGACAAACCGCTGAGCTGTAGTTCCTGGCTGAACTGGTCCTGTTTCACATCGCCGCGCAGGTCGATGATGTTGTAGAACGACCCGTCCGGATCGGTGCCGTTGACTGCGTCCGTGTCCCGATAACTGGTAATCGATTTGAGCGCGACAGTGCCGAGATCCCAGTCCACCGTCAGCGCAGCGCCCCAGGCATCGAGCTCATTCGCATTTTCGCCGTTCGCGAAGCTGACAAAGTGGTTTTCGGTGGCAAAAGTTGCTGCACTATAGGGTGGATTAACAAACATATTGAACAGGCGGGCGAGAGGCGGTTCAGTAAATTTCACAACCTCCCGTACCGCGCCGTACTCACGTATCTTGGCGGCGTCCAGTGACAGCAGCACGCCTACGTTTTCATTGGGTGTCCAGTTAAAGGCCGCCCGGCCATTCAACCTGTCCCGGTTGCCCATTTCATCTATTTTCTTACCCGTGTGCCAATCGATCCGTGTGCCAAAGCCGTCCCGGTTCTGCGAGGAACCCGTTATTTTCATAGAGAAGATTCCTGGCACCAACGGCACATTTAGATTGGCCCGACCGTCTAATCTGTCAAAACTGCCGGTTGTGACGTCGGCGTAGGCAGAAAATTCATCACCGGGTTTGACCGTCACGATGTTGATCGCGCCACCGATGGTGTTCTTGCCAAACAGCGTGCCCTGGGGGCCGCGTAAAACTTCCACCCGCTGCAACTCCAAAAGGGCGAGATCGACGCCTTGCATACGCCCCATATACACGCCGTCCACATAGATTCCGACGCCCGGATCCCAGAAGGTGCCAGTATCAGTCTGGCCCACGCCACGCATAAAAACGACGGCCCCGCTGTTGCCACCCTGACCCATATTGAAAAAGTTCAGGTTCGGTGTGAACTGGCCAAGGTCTTTGAGGCTGACCAGCGATTTGGCTTCAATATCTGCGGCAGAAAATGTAGTGACCGATAAGGGTACTTCCTGTAGCCGCTCCTCGCGCTTGCGCGCCGTTACGACAACCTCTTCAATAACGAATTCTTCATCCCCGGCGTCTTGCGCCATGACAACTGGTATTTGGAAAATCAACACACTCAGTGAGACCAGGAAAACCGATCCCCACAGGGCTGTTTTCAAAGCTCTAATTCTCATTTTACTCTCCGGCTGAATTTGGCGACGATCTCACGTCGACCTGCATTTCTGAAAGAATTATAGAACGAACGTTCTATCCAGTAAAGTAAAACTTGATGGTTGCTAGTGCGCTAGCGCGACAATACAACGATCGTGCAGGATTTGGTGTCGCCTTTCCGATCACCGCCCATACAGTGAGCCAGACCGGTTTTACAGTCTTCTACCTGGCGCGAGCCCGCTTCCTGCCGCAATTGCATGACCAGTTCCGCTATCTGGGCGATACCTGTTGCCGCTACCGGATGGCCACGACTCAATAAGCCGCCCGATACATTCACGGGTATGCGCCCACCCAGGGATGTTGCGCCAGACTCCACCAGGGCGCCACCGTCTCCTGAACGGCACAGGCCCAGCCCTTCATAGTGCATGATTTCAGCAATGCTGAAGGCATCGTGGCATTCCACCAGGTCGAGGTTTCCGGGTCCGATACCGGCGCGTTCGTAGGCTTGCGCTGCTGTTCTGCTGTCGGTCTCCCAACAGGCGATATCAGCCTGGTTCTCATACGAACCCGAACTCAGTATTGCTGCGTCCACGCGAATGGTGCGCTCAAGTCGTGCCGCATAGTCATCACTGGCCAGTAGCAGGGCGGCCGCGCCATCGGCGATGGGACAACACTGGGAGCGGGTGAGTGGATCGGCGATTAGCGGTGATGCGAGGACTTCATCAAGCGTTTCCGCTGTTCGAAATTGAGCATCAGGGTTGAGTGCCGCGTGCTTTCTACTCTTGACGGTAACTGCAGCGAGCTGTTCTCTAGTCGTCCCGAATTCGTGCATATGACGTTGCGCGCGCATGGCAAAACCCGCCGGCGTGACCATGCCGAGTTGTGTGTCCAATTCATTCGTTCCGGAATCAACCAGGCCCATCTCCGGGACACACATCTTTTCCGATCCAATGACCAGGGCGAGGTCCGATTGGCCGGCAGTGATACATAATTGGGCAAGATAGAATGCCGTTGAGCCGGAGGTGCAGGCGTTTTCCGTGTTAACTACAGGGATTTGGTTGAGACCCAACTCGGCAAATACATTCTGACCAATGGTCATGTCGCCAAAAAGCTTTGCCCCCAGTGTGTTGGCAAAAAAACCCGCACCGACGTGTGCATAATTCACGTTTGCATCCCGCATGGCGGCAAGACCTGCTTCCACAGCCATAGAGATGATCGAACGGTCGGGCTTACGGCCGAACGAGGTTACGCCTGTGCCAATAATCATCACCATAGTATTTAGGTGTCTCTGTTATTTAGAAGTAGTTGGAAGAACGGACGCAAACAATGTTGTCCTGCATTGTTGACACCTAAGGGACCCACACTGAGCCGTACACTGGCGCCGATGATTGCGTCCCCGGTTTGTGCGGGGTCCAGCAGACAGAACACGCGTAACGGTACATCTTCGAGATCGATATAGGCCACAGCGTAGGGTTGTGGTAGTTCCAGGGGTGGTTTGGTGCGCACGACGGTAAAACTGTAAATAACGCCGTCAGTGCCGAGGCTGACCTTTCTCGTGTCGGCATGGCAATGGCAACAGTGTTCTGATCTGGGAAAGGAATAGTCATCACAGGCATCACAACGACCGCCTATAAGCTCAAACTGGCCAGGATTTTCCGCAGATGGTGCGAAAATATTATTCACAACCGGTGGTAATTCTGTCTCTTTGGTCATTGTCTCTTGAAGTAGGGTGTTCATTGTAGGGTGTTCATTTTGTTGCTGGTTGAGCCTGTCATGTCTTTCCTCTTTTCACTCAGCACAGGATTCTGTTCGGTCAATCCAACTTCGGGATCAGGATAACTACCGTAATAGGTCAGGAGTTCCACCGGTGGAGCCTGTTTCCCCCACACCTCAACAAACTCGTCATAAGGCTTGCCGCGTTTCTTTCGTTCCTCACGAACCTGAAGGCGGAGTACGACAGTTGCATCCGCATCGAGTCGTAAACTGTCTTCGTCATAGGCCACATGATAGATATTTCGTGCAGCCCAATGCGTGACCAGCCCCCGGCGCAAATCCCGGATAACGGCCGCCGGATCGCGTTCAATGGCATCACCATAACCACCACCGCCGCCCACACCGAGGTAATAAGTATCACCATTGGCAAAGGGGCGAACCGTCATATTGGTTTCATGAAAGTGTCGCTCACCATGCTCAGGGTTGCCCGGTTCATAGACTGCTGTCAGATTGTTCGGCAACCTGGTATCCGCCTCCGACATCAGGTCATTCAAATTGCTGTTGTGTACGTACTGAACAAAAGTCGGGGGGACGGCGTTGCCGCCAAACAGTCCCAGCGTTGTCGGGAACCGTGAACCGCCACCCATGGCTCCCAGCACCAGCATGGGCGTGTCATGCACCATCAATCCAAAACCGACACCTGCACCGCCACGATACTTGCCATGCCCGTATGAATTATTGAACAGATTACGAAAGGTATAGATGAAAGGGCGGTCTTCCTCAGTGGATTCGATATCAGCACAGTCGCTCATGGTCGCAAAAAAAGCACCGGCGGCATCAACACCGTCCTGGTCGTAACGTGCGCCACATCCAGTTGCATTGATTTCCGGAGTTATATCGGCAATGGGTTCACCTTTTTGATTGAGGCCGCCAAAGTTCGGTATGGCGAAACCGCTGAACCAGGCCGCCACGGCCCGTGACGGATCATGGCTATAGGTCATGCGTGCGCCACACAGGAACATGCCCTGGGTAAAGCAAATTTGTGTCGACGGCGACAGCGATGTGGATACATCCCCTTTCGCATTGACCAGGCTGTTGTCCGGAAACTTCCAATCAAGTGCTTCCAGCAAACCGTTGTTGGCGGGCAGATCGTGAAACAACCAGCCACAGAAGTACACCATGGTCAGGCCGATGAGGCCCTGAAAGTAAGTATTGATGGGACGGTCCATGGCCATCGGTGAGCTGTTACTGAAATCCAGTAGCACCCGTTCACCTTTCTTGATGACCGTCAGATTGATTTTTGTCAGGCCGGGCGCGGTACCCAGCGAGTCCAGAAATCGAGGTTGCCGAAAAATACCATCATTCAGTTCAGCTATTTTTTTTCTCGCCGCCTCGCCGGTCACGGTCAGGGTCTTGCGCAGAGCCCCGATAAAAAAGTCGACACCCTTGTCGGCAACGACCTCCCGGATTCGCCGCTGGGCGATACGTACGGCAGCAAGCCGCGCCTTGATATCCAGGATCATGGTGCGTTGATCACGTGTCATTGCTGCCAGCATGGTGAGTAAATCTTCCTTGAGCCGATAATCTTCACCGATCTTGATCGGAGGTATCAACATGCCCTCGTCGTACTTGCTCCTGGCAGAGGTAATAACCCCGCCCGGTTCTGTTCCCCCGGCTTCTCCGGTATGGACGGCAGCCCCGACAAAGCAAATCAATTCGTCGCTATGAAATACCGGTATGGCGAGCCCCATATCGGCGTTATGTACGCCGCCATAAAACGGATCGTTATAAAAGAAGCTGTCACCCTCACGAACCCCTACCGAAGCTTCATCTGCCCAGTGCTTGACGATGTACTTGAGTGGTATCTGACCCAGCACCGCATGGTGATAGATCCCCGTTGCGCACACCGCCAGGTCGCCCTGTGCCGTAAAGATACCGAAAGCGACATCGCCGAAACGCATGGCAGTGGATGCCCCCAATTTCATCGTGGTCTCCTTCCCCTCCAGGGCAATCATATGCATTTTGTGCTTGAAGATATCAAAATCGATATCCTGTACCGCGCCCTGTGCAGCCTGTTCTCTGGCGGTAACGGGTTCAGGACGTAATCGCTGCACCACTTCAAAATCACGGCCATAACTGGTTTTACTCATACGGGTACTCCTTCGATTACTGCACTCCCCCAGTTATCAAGCGTGAACTTCCACCCATGGGCGACGACAAAGGTGGTTTGCGCCGCCTCGACAATGGCGGGCCCCCTGATCTGATTACCGGGCCGCAGCAATGAGTAGTTGTAGATTGGAGTATCCGTAAATCCCTGTTGTGGATCCCAGTACACCGCTCTGTGACACAACAACGCTGCTGCACCGGGTTCCGGTCCTTCCGGTTCGGCGGCCTGCAGCGCCAGCGCCGGCTTGATGATTGAGGCGGTCAGATGAAATGTTTCAACATTTATACCGCCACTGGGGAACGTTGCTTCCGGGGAATAGATTTCCGAATATCGTTCTGTGAAGGTGTCACACAATGCACTGACGTCATCTGAATTTTTCAGAAACAGGGCCGGGGCTTCTATGCTGGTCAGTTTGTATTGGCTGCCGTAACGCATATCCAGTTCGAGCTTGAAACTGATCTGGTCTTCAGCATAACCTTCAAGCTTGAGGTCGCGGATTGCCGATTTCTTCATCGACTCCACCACGCTGTTAAAGACCTCGAGGTCCTGCAGGTATTTCTGCTCAGCCCAGTTATACATTCTGATTGCCCGCGAGCGTTCCCAAACTTCTTTTATCTGCATGGTTGAGGCGCCGAATGCACCGAACACGGAAGACTGGCCCGGTACCAGTATCCTTTGCGTGCCGATATAGGGTGAATAACCACAGGCATGCGCGCCGCCCGCACCACCACATGCCAACAAGATAAAATTGCGTGGGTCGTGACCTTTTAATGCAACTTCGTTGTATACCTCTTGCCCCATACGGGCATCGACCAGCCGGCGAATGCGCCAGGCCGCCTCCAGCGGGTCAATACCGAGAGGCCCGGCAATTCTGTCGGCGATGACAGCGCGGGCGAGGTCAACATCCAGCAGCATCTCACCACCGAGGTAATTTTCCGGGTTATACAGCCCCAGCAACAGATCCGCATCGGTCACGGTGGGCTCCTGGCCACCCTGGTCATAACAGGCCGGCCCCGGCATGGCGCCAGCCGATTGCGGCCCCACTTCCATGGCGTTGCCCATCAGGGCATTGATCCAGGCGATGGAACCGCCTCCCGCACCAATGGACTTGACCTCGATGGCAGGGATATTGGTGCGCCAGCGATCGATGACGGGAATAAAGTCGTGGGTCTTGATCGCACCTTTTTCGATCAGGCCGATATCAAATGACGTCCCGCCCATATCGGTGAAGATAATATTGTGTTCTTCATTGAGCTGGCCCAGCGTGGCCGCCCCGTGCAAACCTGCTACCGGTCCCGCGTTATGGGTGAGGACGGCGCGTGTGCGGGAGGCCTTCTTGGTGCCGCCGGTGTTGTGTACCAGGGTCAGGGGGCGTGTATAACCACAGTCCCGTAACTCGTTTTCCAGAGCGTTGATTTCATCACTCATTACACCGTGAATATAGGAATTTACAACAGCCGTCATGGTCCGCGTGTATTCGCCGGCCTTGGGCGAAATAGCGGATGACAGGATCACCGGCATGGAACCGAGGTAATCTTCCGGATATTCATCTTCGATAATTTCCCTGATCATCTCTTCATGCTGCGGATTGATGAATGACCACAACAACGACACAACAAATCCCTGTGCGCCTTTGTCTACCAGTTCCTGCAATTTTTCCAGTACCTCTTCGCGCTGTAGTGGGGTAATCACCTTGCCGCTATAGTCGAGACGCTCACGGACGCCGACCACCATCTCCGGTTCAATCAATGGTTCCGGTTTCTGGATGCGGGCCTGATCCCGGCATTGTTGCAAGCTGAGACCATCGGCCCAACTACGGGCACGGCCGATGAAAATCGTATCTTCGAATCCGCTTGTTGTGAACAGGCCCAGCTTGGGACCGTTGCGCTCGATCAGGACATTGGTCCCCACTGTGGTGGAATAACGCAAAGAAGCTATCTGACCGAGGAAAGCATCGAAAGACAGCTTGTACACCTGAGCCAGTTGGCGCATTCCCTGCATGAAGCCCACCGACAGGTCATAGTGGGTGGTCGGCGTCTTGGTGGTCACGGCCACACCATCGGCGGCGCAATAAAAATCGGTAAACGTGCCGCCGACATCAATGCCAACCGTATATTGTGTGGATTCGCTCATCATTTCTGATTCCGTCAGCAAAGGGACTTGAGCCCGTTTGTGATTGCACATGCTGTATCCAGGTCAGTATCCTGAACAAGATCCCCTGCACTGGTAAATAAAATATTTTTCCCGGCAAGGGTTTTGCTGCACAGTTCCGCATGTCTTAAAGTTTCTGTCACATTATTGAATGGCAGCGCCACTCCGATGCCGCCGACCCGTTGAGCCAACTCCACAAACCACTCCGGATCAGGGATGGATCCATCTGCTGCCTCACCAAAAAAATAGAAATCCAATTTTAATTTATCGATGCTTGCGAGGGTTTTCCGTGTATAGCCTTCGACATAGATGGCGGTCGGGATGTTGAAGTACCTGGCAACATTGCATAGCGTGTTAAACGCCCTGCGTTGCGGCATACCAATGTCATTTTCACAGATCGATGAGCTCTCTCTGAACAACAGTAAATCCGGGCGTTTATTACACAGGGCCCGGGCGATCTCTACCGTGATCTGTTTCAGTTCGCCGGCCTGGTCGTGAGTTGTATTCAGTCGTGCCGCCAGGGTGACAGGGCCGGTCATCGCGGCTATACAGCAAAAATCATTGCGAGTTGTCTGGATCAAACGGCCCAGCGCTTCAACGGCCGCTTCCAGACGGCCATTGATTGCTTCAGTTACTGCTGGCAGGACTGCTACTCCGGTTATAAGCGGCCGGTCTTCCTGCCATTGCACGTTTGCACCGCAGGCCTCTGCCAGCAAAGTGTCGTCAAAACCCAGTACCAGTGCGTCGGCCTGGAGCAATTGACCGGCTTTTGTGAGATTGCTGCTCCATTGCGCCGGATCACTGCTCATGGACTGGTAGCTCATACCACCCACACGCGCAGCCAGTGGCTCCATTGCCGGCATGAATGCAATGTGGTCACTTGGCGTGTTGTGTAAAAAAGCATCCATCACTGAGCGCATATTCAACTGATCCGTTTATCTGCATGGCGTGCCTTCAAGGCATCGATATCAAGTTCTATCTCGTATGTGATCGGATGACCGGGTGGTAAATACTCGTTTTCGATCTGGATACCGCAGCCGGGACAATAAAATTCGATCAAACGACAGAAATCTTTGTTGGGAGTAAAGTTATAGCTGGCGTCAGGGGCCAGCGGGGGGTGCACCTGTTCCAGGGGATTCTCATAGACCAAACAGCCTTTTTTGTAATTATCACGGGCATCGTAAAGTTCATACCCACACCGGTTACAGCACCACTTTTCAGTATCACAATCGATTTCCAGGTACTCGGTGATGCGTACTTTTGCCATCACTGATTCTCCGTCAATAGGATATTGTTGAATTGATCTATATGCATGTTCCAGTTCTGACTCAGTAGCAGGGTAGCCTGATCAGATTCAAGCAGTGCCGGACCTGCCAGTTCGTGCCCATAACCCAGATGGCTGCGGTCATAAACAGGTACTTCTATACTGTTATTGCCGGTATACAGTCGGCGTCGGGTCTTGATGGCGTCGTCGGGATGGAATTGGGTTTTTTCCAGCTCCATAATTGGGCGGCCCGATATGCTTGCTTTTACCAGGCAGGCAACGGAAGAAAGTACACAAGGTGAATCATTACCGTCTGAATTCAATGCGGCTCCGGCCTGTTTAACCAGATCTTCCAGCAAACCACTTTGCTGAAGAAAATCGACCTGCGTATCCAATCTTATTTCCTGTTTTCCGTCGGTATTCTTGATGAATAACTGCAGGGAATAATTCAGCTCACTCCCCCTGAAGCCCTCACCACGCATATCCCGGCCTGCTTCACGACGCATTTTCGCAACTGCAATTTCAAGTTTCTGCGGATCAAATGAGTGGTTGAACGGACTGTCTATGCGGCGGTAATAAATGTGGCCAACATCCATCAACGAGGATGAATAGGCTGAGAAAATGGCTGAAAACGGTGTCATGATAATTTTCCTGATGCCGGCAGCAGTGGCCATATCACAGGCGTGCAGGCCGCCAGCGCCACCATAGGCAACAATGACTGCATCATTTCCATTCCTG
>VAPH01079981.1_pt1 | contig 14815 bp, 11 predicted proteins | sample 3393861 | NCBI WGS metagenome assembly VAPH01 (sample SAMN08290439, study PRJNA428436) | hydrothermal vent metagenome | isolation source: Deep-sea hydrothermal vent chimney | place: Atlantic Ocean: South-mid Altantic Ridge | reverse complement strand
TCAAAGAACCAAAACTTGATAATGAGGCCCTGCAGACTAAAGTATTAGAAATTTTATCGGAGGCCCTGGCAGAATTAGTACAAACCCGGCGCCGGGAAGGCGACAAGCTCAAGCTCATTATGCTTGAGCGGGTACAGGCGATGAAAAAAACAGCACTCGCTGTTGCCGAAATTATGCCCGAGATCCTGCAAAATTTTCGCCAGCGCTTAAATGAACGCCTGCAGGAAATCATTGCCGAGGTTGATACGGATCGTATTGAACAGGAGCTGGTGATTTATGCCCAAAAAATCGATGTGGCCGAGGAGCTGGATCGACTCCAGGTGCATCTTGAGGAAGTGGCGCGGGTACTGGAGCAGGAAAAACCCATCGGTCGGCGCCTGGATTTTTTAATGCAGGAACTTAACCGGGAGGCCAATACCCTGGGTTCAAAAGCCACGGACATTCGCCTGACCAATGCCGCGATGGAATTGAAGGTCTTGATTGAACAAATGCGGGAACAGGTACAGAATATCGAGTAGAGCCACTCTGCATGAGTCTATTTTCCCTCCCAGCAGCGTTATAAATGACCTCAAAATACTCATTTACTTCGTGTAAACTCCGTTTTATCGGTCAGTTATGCCTTGCTGGTACGAAAACTAACTCTCATGCAAAGGCCTCTTATACGTTATGGCAACCAAGATAAATTCAAAGATAAATTCTAAATTATTTATTCTTTCGGCACCTTCTGGTGGTGGCAAGTCCAGCCTGGCCAAAGCATTGGTCGAGCAGTCCCCGGACATCGCGATTTCGGTGTCACACACCACCCGGGCCCCGCGGCCTGGTGAAACAGATGGCCAGCATTATCATTTTGTGACTGTCGCGGAATTTAACAAGTTACTGGCAGCAGACCAGTTTCTTGAGCACGCCCGGGTATTCGATAATTATTACGGCACCTCTCATGAGGCGATTAAAAAATTACTGGCCTCGGGGAAACACGTATTACTCGATATCGACTGGCAAGGCATGCGCAAAATAAAAGAAAAGGTTCCCGATGCCACCAGTATTTTTATTTTGCCGCCATCGCAACAGGAATTGCTCAAGCGATTACAATCTCGTGGCCAGGACGATGAGCAAACCATCTCCCGGCGCATGCAGGAGGCGATATCGGAAATGCGCCACTATACGGAATTTGATTATGTCATTACCAATGACGATTTTGATCTGGCCCTGGCCGATCTGTCGGCCATTATCCATGGCCAGCCAGAGCGCCTGCGGGCAAAAAAGCCGGATATGGCACTGCTGCTAGCCGAGGTTTGATGAATAATTAGCAGTTTTTCAGGCTTTTACCACGATTTTTGATATAGACAGGGACTTTTGCCCCAATTTTCAGTATTCTTGCCCGTTCCGGTCTATTCCATATAATATAAATTCACAGCAACAAAGAGGTTAGCAATGGCACGTATTACAGTAGAAGATTGTCTTGAAAATGTAGACAACCGGTTTCAACTTGTTTTGGTTGCGAGTAAACGCGCTCGCCAGATAATGAATGGTGCAGAACCTCATGTTGAACGGGAAAATGACAAACCTACGGTTATTGCATTGCGTGAAATTGCTGAAGGTTTTGTAAGTAAAGATATACTCAATGAAGAAATTCAGCAGGCGTTAATGGAAGAGGATGAAACCACAAACGAAGCCGAAGTCTCCGCAGGCGAAGAAACAACCGCAGAAGCCGGGCCAGCAAAAACTGAGCCAGCTGAAACCGGGCCTGCAGAAGCAACAGGCGACAATACAGAAGCGTAATTCCTACCCTGAGGAAGAACGCAGGTTACTGATCAGTGAGCTTTGTGAAGTACTAGAACAGTACCTGGATAATGACGCGGTAGCAGATGTCTATCGTGCTTATCTTTTTGGTGCCCAGGCCCACGAGGGCCAACGCCGAAAAAGTGGCGAACCCTATATCTACCACCCCCTTGAAGTTGCACGAATCCTTGCCGGCATGCAAATGGATGGTAAAAGTATTGTTGCCGCCATTTTACATGATGTCATTGAAGATACAGCAAGCTCTAAAGAAGAAGTAGCCAAAGAATTTGGTGAAGATGTTGCCGAGCTTGTTGATGGTGTTAGCAAGATTGGTCAAATCGAATTCTCCTCGAAAGAAGAAGAGCAGGCAGAAAATTTTCGTAAAATGCTGCTGGCCATGTCCCGGGATATTCGCGTCATCCTGATCAAGCTTGCCGACAGGTTGCACAATATGCGTACCATCGAGGCCATGCCAAGAGACAAGCAACGCCGGATCGCCAGGGAAACCCTTGAGATTTATGCCCCCATCGCCAATCGTCTCGGTGTCAGGCAATGGGCATACGAGTTAGAGCGCCTGGTATTTGCGACCCTGTACCCGCTGCGTTACGCAGTACTCAAACAGACCATGAAACAACGGCAAGGCAATCGCAAGGCGATTGTCAGTAAAATTGGCGATGCCATTGTTAACCGCCTGGAAACCAGTGGTATTACTGGTGATGTGACTGGCCGGGAAAAACATCTCTACAGCATCTATCGCAAGATGAAAGAGAAAACGCTCACCTTTGACGAAATTTACGATGTGTATGCATTTAGAATAACGGTTGATACGGTTGATACCTGTTATCGCGTGCTCGGTATTGTTCACAGTCTTTACAAACCAATCCCCGGTCGTTTTAAAGATTACCTGGCGATTCCCAAGGCCAATGGTTACCAGTCTCTGCACACGATTGTTTTTGGTCCCTACGGGTTATCCCTGGAAATTCAAATACGAACCGAAGAAATGCACCGGGTGGCCGATGTCGGCGTTGCTGCCCACTGGTTATACAAATCTGGCGCCGACAGTGAAGGTTTGATTCAGCGACAGGCCCTGCAATGGTTGAAAGATTTGCTCGAAATACAGCAAAAAGCAGGCAACTCCAGTGAATTTCTCGAGCATCTGAAGGTAGATTTATTCCCGGACGAGGTTTACGTGTTTACGCCTAACGGAGAAATTAAAAAATTACCGCGTGATGCGACTGCGGTCGATTTTGCCTATGATGTCCATACTGGTGTCGGTAACCGCTGTATTGGTGCCAAGGTAAACTACAAACTGGTACCACTCAGGACCCAGTTGAAAAATGGTGATCACGTAGAAATCATAACCTCTGAGTGGGGCAGGCCAACGCCATCATGGTTAAACTATGTTGTCACCAGTCGCGCTCGCGCTCATATTCGTGCTTTTTTGAAATCACAAAAAAATGAAGAGTCATGTTTGCTGGGCGAAAGATTGCTTGATAAGGCCGTGACCGTGATTGGTTTCGAATTAGGTCAAATTGAGGAAAAACAAAAAAAGAAATTACTAAAAAAATTACAAATTAAAAAGTGGCAGCTGTTACTGGAGGAAATTGGAATCGGTAACCGTATTGCTGATATTGTCGCCCGGCAACTGGTTTCTGATATTTCCGGAAAATCAAAAAAAGATAAAGATGCTGGCTTGGCCATTACTGGCACAGAAGGCGTGGTCGTGACCTTTGGTAAATGTTGTTATCCAATTCCAGGAGACCCGGTACTGGGTTATTTGTCTGCTGGCAGGGGGGTTGTTGTCCATACTGCTGATTGTCCCAACCTGGGAAAATTTCAAAAACATCCGGAGCGTTGGCTGGACGTACATTGGGAAGACGATCTTAAAGGCGTATACCAGGTCGCCATCCAGGTCGAGAGTCGTAATGAACAGGGTGCATTGGCTTCTATTGCCGCTGCTATATCTGATCTGGATGCGAATATTGACAAGGTCACGTTTGCAGAACGTGATGGTAATTTTTCTGCATTGAATATAATCATAGAAGTCACTGACCGGGTACATCTTGCCAGGATAATGCGTAAAATTCGTGTCCAGGAGATGGTTTCGCGTATTATCAGAGTTAAAGGTTAGACCGCCAGGTAAAATAACTTAATTATAATAATAAGAATAATAATAAATAATTTTATAAATCATTGGGATCATCTATATGTCCATCGAAATAATAAAAACAGACCAGGCGCCACAGGCCATTGGCACTTACTCGCAGGCGGTAAAAAAAGGTAAAACAGTATACTTGTCGGGCCAGATTCCATTAGTGCCGGCAACCATGGAAATGGTCGATGGAGATATCAACCAGCAAATCAAGCAGGTTTTTGAAAATCTGGATGCAGTCTCCCGGGCCGCAGGTGGTAGCCTGAAGAATGTCGTAAAGTTAAATGTTTATTTAACTGATCTTGGTAACTTTCCGGTGGTCAATGAAATAATGGCAAACTATTTTAAAGAGCCTTACCCGGCCCGGGCTGCGGTTGGTGTAAAAGCCTTGCCAAAAAATGCAACCGTAGAAATGGATGCCGTGCTTGAATTGTAAGTTTTGGACATGAGTGCTGATAGCCCCGGTAGTACTGGTAACAAAGTTAATCTCGGCGAGTTAGCCACGACGGTATTAAAAGGTGTTGGCCCCAGTCTTGCCGAAAAGCTGCAACGCCTGGACTTGTATTGTATCCAGGACCTGTTGCTGCACTTACCCTATCGTTACCAGGACCGAACCCGTGTAGTACCGATTGGCAGTCTTGTGCCCGGTATCGAGGCACTCATCATTGGTACAGTTGAAATTACCGACGTGGTTTACCGCAGGAAACGCAGTATGTTATGCCGGATCAGTGATGGGTCCGGGTTTATTACTTTACGATTTTTTTATTTTTCCGGGAAACAACAGCAAAGACTCAGTCGTGGTACCCGGATAAGCTGTTTTGGCGAAGTCCGACAAGGCCCCAATAGTCTTGAGATTATTCATCCTGAATATGAATTCATCGCTGACGATCAGGCCAGCGTTAGTAGTGACTCGCTGACGCCATTTTACCCGGCAACGGAAGGTGTTCAGCAACTGACGCTGCGTAAATTAATCACCCAGGCAATCAAAAAGTACTTACCGGCATTACTGGAAATCCTGCCAGAAAAAATCTGCACCGAACTGAATTTAGCTTCATTGCAGGATGCATTACTTGCCGTGCACCAGCCGGAAAAAAATGTTAATACCGAACAGCTGATGCTGGGCATTCATCCGCTCCAGCGGCGTTTGTCGTTCGAGGAGTTATTGGCACACCAGCTTAGCCTCAAGGCATTGTTGAAAAAGAAAAAGCTAAAAGACGCGCCTGCCATAACCGGCACAGGCGACCTGGTAAAACAATTCATAAACAAGCTTGGGTTTACACTTACTGGTGCGCAATCGAAAGTAATTCATGAAATAGAGAATGATCTCCGGCGTCCCCATCCAATGCAGCGTTTGGTGCAAGGGGATGTGGGTTGTGGCAAGACTATTATCGCCGCCGCCGCCGCATTGAGTTTAGTTGAGAGTGGTTACCAGGCGGTGATCATGGCGCCAACAGAATTATTGTGCGAGCAGCATTATAAAAATTTCAGTGACTGGATGATACCCCTGGGCATTAACTGTGTCGCCCTGCAAGGCCGGTTAAACACTGCTGATAAAAAGTCTGCCTTGCAAGATATCGCATCAGGTAAAGCAAATATTATTATTGGTACCCATGCCTTGTTCCAGTCTGGCGTGGTTTATAAAAATCCGGGCCTGGTGATTGTGGACGAACAACACCGGTTTGGCGTCCACCAACGGCTTGCCCTTCTCGAGAAGGGCGAGGAAAATAATTTTTTGCCACATCAGTTAATCATGACGGCCACACCCATTCCCCGAACATTGGCACAGACCCTTTACGCAGATCTTGATGTTTCCGTGATTGATGAATTACCGCCGGGCAGGAAACCGGTCAAAACTGCTGTCATCTCAGCGACACGCCGGGGAGAAATTGTCAAAAATATCGAACAGGCATGTAAAGCGGGCCGACAGGCCTACTGGGTTTGTCCCCTGATTGAGGAATCGGAGGCCTTGCAGTTACAAACTGCCACGGACACCGAGGCTGCATTAAAGGAGGCCTTGCCAGATTTGCGTATTGCCATGGTCCACGGACGGCTGGCGGGCGATAAAAAAGAATCCATTATGCGCAGTTTTAATAATCATGACACAGATTTACTGGTTGCCACCACGGTGGTCGAGGTTGGAGTTGATGTACCCAATGCCAGTATGATGATTATTGAGCATTCCGAACGTTTAGGGTTATCACAATTACATCAACTGCGGGGCCGGGTTGGCCGCGGTAGCGATGAGGCGACGTGTGTGTTGTTATACCAGGCGCCCCTGTCCGAAATAGCCAAAGATCGTCTTAATACCATGCGCGAAACCAACGATGGTTTCGAGATTGCCCGCAAAGACCTGGAAATACGCGGGCCTGGAGAGATGTTTGGCACCCGCCAAACCGGTCTGCCACGTTTCCGGATCGCCGATTTAATGCGTGATCAAGTTTTACTGCCCCAGGTGCAACAGGCGGCCCGGTCTATTGAAGAAGAATTCCCGGCCACCATCCAGCCACTGTTAAAACGCTGGCTCAGGCGGGCCGGTGACTATAATACTGTGTGATATTATCTCCCTGGCTATGACAAAAATTAAACAACGCCTTTACGAATACGTACAACTAACGCGCCTCAACCGGCCCATCGGAATTTTATTGTTATTGTGGCCAACCCTGTGGGCCTTGTGGATAGCCGGTGCCGGCAAACCCGCCGTACTGGTGTTAACCGTTTTTGTGCTGGGCACCATCCTGATGCGCTCTGCAGGCTGTGTCATAAATGATTACGCAGACAGGGATATTGATCCCCACGTAAAACGCACATCTGGACGACCACTGGCTGCTGGCCGGGTGAGCGAGAAAGAGGCGCTGGTTTTGTTTATCGTGTTAGCGTTAATCGCGTTCGGTCTGGTGTTGTTGCTCAACTGGCTCACCATCGCTTTATCTTTTGTTGGCGCGGCGCTAGCGGTCAGTTATCCATTTATGAAGCGCTATACCCACTTGCCACAATTTTATTTAGGCGTCACATTTGGCTGGGCCATTCCCATGGCCTTTGCTGCCGAAACCGGCAGTGTGCCGTTAGTTGCCTGGATTTTATTTACCGCAAATATTTTTTGGGCGGCGGCATACGATACTGCCTACGCCATGATTGATCGTGACGATGATATCAAAATTGGCGTCAAGTCCACGGCGATATTATTTGGACAATACGATCGACTCATGATTGCTATTAGTCACGTGATTGCCTTGCTCTTGTTATACTGGGTTGGCGAGCAGGTTGGCCTGGGTTGGTGGTATCAAATCGGCCTGGTTATCGCTGCCGGCCTGGCTATTTACCAGCAGATACTCATTAAAGATCGTGACAAGGCTAAATGTTTCCGGGCCTTTCTCGATAACAATCGTTTTGGCCTGGCCATATTTGCCGGTCTTTTTCTGGATTACTTGTTAGACTTTAATTAATGATGGCCACTGCAAAAAAACTGGAAAAATTCGCTGTATTTGGTCACCCCATTGGCCATAGCAAATCGCCTGTTATTCACCAGCAGTTCGCCAAACAGTTTGGACTGGATATTACCTATGAAGCCATTGATGTAGCCGAAAACGAGTTTGAACAAACTGTTCGCGAGTTTGGCAAAAACGGTGGTAACGGCCTGAATATAACCGTGCCTTACAAACTGGAAGCCTGGCAACTTGCGGATGTCCGAAGTGAGCGCGCCGAACTGGCTGGTGCGGTCAATACTTTAAAATTCTCAACTGGTAATAATGGCGAACTTAAAATATCTGGTGACAATACTGATGGGGTAGGTCTGGTGACGGATATCCAGGGTAATTACCAGGTAAAAATCAAAAATAAAAAAGTATTGGTATTAGGGGCGGGTGGTGCAGTACGGGGTATATTGGCACCGTTACTGGATTGTCAACCGCAGTTATTATTGCTCGCCAATCGTACTGTGAGTAAGGCAGAAGTATTGGTTGAAATATTTGGGCACAAGGGAATAATAAAAGCGACCGGTTTTGATAATTTGGCCGATCAGCAATTTGACCTGATCATCAACGGTACCGCTGCCAGCCTCAAAGGTGAAGTACCACCACTTCCTGGAACAATTTTTGCAAAAAACGCCCTTGCCTATGATTTGATGTATAGCGCTGAACCAACACCTTTCATGGAATGGGCAAAAAATCAGGGCGCGGCCAAACAGACCGACGGCCTGGGCATGCTGGTGGAGCAGGCCGCTGAGTCGTTTTACATCTGGAACGGGTTGCGACCGGATACTGGACCAGTGATAAAATTGTTGCGATAGAGGGTTTAGCGCCAAGCCTGTTATTCGATTGCTGTGAGATTCAATTTTTAACCGTAGCTACATATTAATAGTGTGACCCGGAAATGTTGGTTGCATAAACAAAGTCGTGGGTGCATATTGTTACACTGGAATAACAAGAGAGGTGAATCCGCGTAGTTTTATAAAAAAACAGGGATGGGCGTACGGCTGTAGTTAGCACATATCAGTGCAACTTATCCAGGTGTATGTGTGGCGGTTTTTATTCTTGCCGTCATTATTAGCACGTTTTCTTCGTGCCATGGTTAAGGGCGTCCAGAAGGTAATACTGGTTTTTCTTGTGAGGACTGGAGGTTACATTGACTGATCGGCTTTATGGAATGGGTGGCGTGTCATCCGGCAAAGGGAAGCCGGGCCGCAAGCGTTATGCAATGGCCATAGATCTGCGTCGTTGCACTGGATGTAATGCTTGTACCGCTGCCTGCAAGACCCACTTTGATGTACCGTTGGGAGAATGGCGCATCTGGGTAATGGAAACAGAAGTCGGAAAATACCCGGATACCAAGCGTTATGTATTGCCGCGATTGTGCAATCAGTGTGACGACCCACCTTGTATACCGGTTTGCCCGACCCAGGCAACTTTCAAACATCCAGATGGTTTTGTCCTGCAGCGCTACAACCGTTGTATCGGTTGTCGTGCCTGCATGGTGGCTTGCCCGTATAACGCCAGGCACCTGCTGCCCGATCACCGACGGGACAAACGTAACCCCCGCAACGTGGCTGATAAGTGTGATTTCTGCGTGGTGCGCGTGACTCGCGGACTGGCCCCGCTTTGCGTGACTTCCTGCACCGGTGGTGCCCTCATATTCGGTGATATCAACGACCCCGAAAGCGAAGTGGCACGCACGGTCAGGGACAACAAGGTATTTACCCTGCGACCGGAGTTGGGTACTGCGCCGCAGGTTTACTACATTGGTTTGAACGAGTCTGTTGCCGATCCGGAATTCGCTTTCCTTAACCGTAGTGCCCAGCTTCGTGAGCGTTACGCTACCTTCAAACGTAACAGCGAGGTCGGCGGCGAGATGGCCGGTAACATCGATGAGTCCGATATGGGATTTTTTGGTCTGGTGCGCCAGGGGCTGCACAATTTCGGGACCTTTTTTGCGGAAGCGCCGAAAAAGTTCTTTAGAGGTTTATATTGATGGAAGGTCAGGTCATCGCCAACGCCTTCCAAAATGCATACTGGGGATTTCCCATTGCCCTGTACTTTTGGCTGGTGGGTGCCTCAGCCGGCTCGTTCGTGATCAGCACACTGGGCTGGGTGTTCGGTGTTAAGAAATATAAACCCCTTGCACTTTTCGCTTCAAATACCGCCATCGTGGCGCTATTGATTGTGCCGGTATTACTGATCATTGATGCGGGCAAGCCCTATCGCTTCTTTCACCTCTTTATCTTTGCCCACTGGTCGGCACCAATGGTATGGGGTTCGTTTCTCATCATGACCTACCCAATTGCCATGGGGTTCTACAGCTTTTTTGTCCACAAAGAGAATCAACTTTGGGCGCGAAGACTGGGGATCCTGGCAATCGTGCTGGCGCTGTCTACCCACTGGTACACGGGGGTCGTCATGCAGCTGAACCCTGCGCGCCTGCCCAATCATACCTCGGTGGCACCGCTCCTGTTCCTGACCGGTGCCTATGTCTCGGGCATCGGACTGCTCATTCTCTGTTTGTGGTTACGCAATTTTCTGGTGACAGTTACAGCCAGGGTGTCTCCCGAGCTAATGGCAGACATGGCGCGTCTGATGCTTTATGGCATTGTCTTCGATCTTTTTTTGTTGGGAAATGAGTTCCTGCAGATGACGTACGGGACTGGTGAAGAGCGCACCATCCTTTATGAGGTGCTGTTGGGTGTATTCCGCTGGCCGTACTTATACATTGAAGTTGTATGGGGCCTGCTCTTGCCGTTGATTATCCTGGTTATTCCCAGGATCAGACGGTCGCTTAACGGTGTACTGGTAGCCGCCTTTATGACTGCCACCGGTGTTTATGGCATGCGCATCTGGTGGGTGATGGCAGCACAATATTACCAGGGCCATTTTTAGGGGGCGGGAAATATGAGAATTAGCCGACGTGGATTTTTACAAGTGTGTTTGGCTGTTGCCAGCGTGCTCGGGTACAAAAGAAAGGCCGTCGCTATGGAAGTGGCTCTTGGTGACCAGTCTTACAATTTCATCAAACGCCAGCCACGGGAACGTGTGTTCTCTTGTTCTCCTTTGCCACTGCACGACAATCCGGTTGAGGCCTGGGTGGAAGATGACCCCACTACTGTGAACCTGCTGACTGGTAAACCGGGCAGGCAAGTGGTCGAAATTTCCGGCGTGACCGAATCTAATCGCAGCCGGGGGAGGGTAAGTGCTGCTGATTCCTCATCCTGGCTACAATTATCTGACGGTGATCGCTTAACACAACCACTCAAACGTGTGGGCGCCCGGGGCTCAGGAAAATGGCAGCGGATTTCCTGGCAACAGGCACTTGAGGAGGTTGGTCTTGCCGTTAAAAACAGTTCGCCGGAAGCCGTAGCATTGTTGCGCGGTAAAGACACCAGTGCCGGGGCCTGGGATCGCTTTTTGCATACTATTGGTTCAAATACTGTGATCGAACTGGGTGATACCACCAATCGACAGGCAGCGTTGCAAACGGTTTGGGGAGAGAAGGATTCGATTCCCGATTTGGCCCATAGCCATTACATACTCAATTTTGGTACCAATTTTTTTGTCAGCCACCCGGACTATGCAGCTGAGGCCCTTGATGGCAGGATCTTCCGCCGCGCCCGGATTGTCACCTTTGATCCGCGCTGCTCAAAAACCGCCGGCCTTTCAGACCAATGGGTGCAGGTACGCCCTGGGACGGACGGAGTGATAGCGTTGGCGATGACCCGTTACCTGCTGGAGAATGGCTGGGCGGATAAAGCTGCCATCAAACGGCTTAGCAACCTCAGTGCTGTTCGTCTGGGTCAGGAATTGAAACCCTATACACTCGAGTATGCCGCGGAGGTCAGTGGTGTACCGGCGTTAACTATTCGTCGCATTGCCCGGGAGTTTGCCGAGAGCGGGCGAGGCTGTATCCTGACTGGCGCCGGCACGAGCGGACATGCCAACGGCTACGATACCGAGCGGGCCCTGATGTTGCTGCCCCTGGTAATCGGCGCGCTGGAGATAAGGGGGGGTAATTGCCTGCCACGGCGCCTGGAACTGGGTGGAATTGCGCCTGCACCGCCGATTCCCCGGAGCAAGAATCCAGCGAGCAATCCTTATCAATTCCCGTTTCAAGCCGGGAAACAATATCCCGTTAATGTACTTTTCGGATACAACGCCAATCCGGCATTCAACGTGCCGTCGGCAGCGCTTTGGCGCGACACACTGTCCGATCAGAACCGGGTCGGTTTATTTGTTGGTATTGGTACTTTCAGGAACGAAACCTGGGAACTGGCAGATATCATTCTTCCCGAGACCCACTGGTTGGAGCGTAACGAACCAGTGCGGGGAGAGGGAAGCCTGCTACCCTGGGTGGGTCTCAGGCAGCAAGCGGTTGCCCCCCCGGTCCAGGTCAGGGAGTTACGTGAAATCCTGCGGGATATCATTCATGCAACCGGGGATAACAAGCAAGCGCGCTACTGGCGATTTAGCAATACCAGGGAATGGCTGGGAGAACAGCTTAATGGCGTTGCTGGCCTGAAAAAAAATGGCGGCTGGGACCTGGTGGCCAAACACAGTGGAGTGTGGCCTATTTATGGTTACCTGGATCCGGTGCTGCGTCGTATTGTCGACGAGCAGGGCGAGGAGGTGTTACCGAAATACGGCTTGCCTGTCAGGCTGAACCTTGATCCTTTCCCGCACTGGCAAGCGGCTGCAAATGTCGCTACCAGTAACGACGAGCTTACCTTGTTGGTGCATGCTTCTGACTACCATGCCGGAGATGCCTCGTCTAATAACAAGGTGATGGCGGAGATGACCTTGGCCAATAATTTGCAGATCAACACTGGAACTGCGGCAGGCCTGGGTATTCGCGATGGCGAGCTGGTGCGAGTGACCTCGCAGGCAGGTTACCTGGTGACCCGCGCCCACGTTACCCAGTCCATCCGACCAGAGGTGGTGGCCATGCACCGTGACGGGGGCCATTGGAGCATTGGTAGTGTGGCCAGTGGTAAGCTGGATTCGAAGCCAGAGAATACCCCCGTCAATCTGGACCACGACATTGTTCATAACCTGTGGTGGTCAGACTTTGGAGTTCACCCCATGGATCTGATTGTTCCTGTGTTTGACAAAAAAGGTGGCGGACCTGCCTATGCCACTCCGGTAAAGGTGGACAAGGCGCAAGCCGGCGACGCCTATGGCACGGTTAAGGTCGACACATCGACACTACTTGCATTTAAGCGCGCCGCTGCGACATCGAAAAAGGCATAACCCAATGGCGAGAATATGGAAAATCATGGTTACCACGGCGCTCAATATAATAGCGTCGATCCGCAATTCGTTTAGCCGTATGACGAAGAAAAGAAAGATTATCGTCGCTGCAGCACTCGGTGTAACGGGCTTGATCCTGATTTTTAGTGTCGGCAAGGTTGGCATCCTGCCTGTGTACGGCGTTAAGTCGGTGTTCCAGACTCCGGGAACCTGTAGCGCCTGCCACGAGACCTGGTATAACGAGGCCGCTTATGCCTTTAACCCCAAAGGCAATCAACATTCTCCCTCCTCGGGAGTGACCATCGGCTGTGCCGAGTGCCACCCGGTTCAGTACGAGGAATACCAGCTTTCAGCCATGGGCGGCAGTAAAAACGAGTTACGGCCCGGATGTACCAATTGCCACGACAAATCACACTCAGTATTCCAATGGTTCACGCACATGTATCGGGGTGATGAGGTCTGGACCCAAATGGTGCAACTAGCGCTGCGTGACCGGGATCTTTACAACACCGAGCTGGGACTGCGTCTTGCCCCAAAAGCGCGCGCGCGATTCATCGAGACGGACAGTGCCCGCTGCCGGGAATGCCATCGGCCTGATAACCTGCCCCTGTTCAAGGGCACGCTCGGTGAATACCTGCCCGGGCTTTTGCCGCACCAACAAGCAAAAGAACAAAATATCACCTGTATACAATGCCATCAGAACCTGACACACAATCTCTCCTTTCCAGTCCCCTGGCGCGGTAAGTCAAATAGGGCAGTGCAAGGTAGTCTCGAAGCGGGGAAACAAAAATCCGCGACCTGTACCGGTTGCCACGGGGCCGATGGCAATAGCGCCCAATCCGTGTTCCCCAGTATCGCAGGATTAAATGCCAACTACCTCACCCAGCAGTTGCGGGCATTCAAGGCGGGCAGGCGGAAAAACGTCATTATGCAAGGCTTTGCGGCGACGCTGAGCGAACAGGACATGGCGGATCTGGCAGCCTACTACAGTGAACAGGAAATGCGTCCCACCCGGTTCTGGCCCAAAGTGTTGTCGCTACAGCTACGGGCAAACCTGGAAATCGGTGAGGCACTATACAAGCAAAGTTGCGCGCGTTGTCATGGTTTGACCGGCCTTGGCCAGGGTATTTTTCCAGCGCTGGCGGGCCAGTACTCCGATTACGCAGTCGCACAAATGCTTGCCTTCAAGACCGCAAATCGCGAAGAGCACTCCATTATGCGTGACGTGGCAAAAGGGCTTAGTGAAAAAGACTTGAGACTGATCTCCGACTACCTTGCGGGGCTTAAGTGAGCGAAAAGATACTGGATAATTTGTCGGAGAACGGCCCTCTCGAGCAGCACCGGACTTCTGCACACAGTGACCTGCTTATCTATGACGTATTTATTAACGTGGAAGGTTTACGGGTACGGGTGCCGAGACCTCTATTCGGTTTTATTCCTTTCGGTGTCAGCAAACAGTTCGGATTTTACGTCGTGATGAAGTTTGCTGCACCCGGGTCCAGCGAGCCAGGGTTATTGTTGAGCCTGGCCAGGTCGGCGCTAGCCAGCGAGTTTGCACCGGTTAGCAAGAGCTCACCGGATGAGTGGCAGCTACGACAAATAAACTGTCGTGAGCTCGGTGCAGCAGCGCCAATGTTTCAGCAGCCGGATTGTGTCGACCAGGACTGGGGCGCACTATGGTATGAGATTGGGGATGAGGCCGCGAAACAAAGTCGTTACGAGCTGGCAAAGAAACGTCTGTGGGACGAAGACTTCAAGGTGCCGAGAGCATCTTAATGAACGAGCACAGCATTCTTTACCTCCGGGGTGACACAGTTAATAAAGGCACCAGTGAAATTGCGCTCGGGATTGATCAGGCACAGTGCCTGAACCTCAGGGGGCGACACGTCAGCTGCACGCGGTGTGCCGACAGTTGCCCGGTAAAGGCGTTGGTACTGACCGCAGACGAGGTCCGCCTGGATGGGGAGCGCTGTACCGCATGCGGTGCTTGCTTGCCGATTTGTCCGTCAGGCGCCTTATTATTAAGCGGATTCGACCCGCAGCAATTTCTGGAAACCGTGGCAGATTCGGCCGAAGTCCACATTCACTGTAGTCGGAGTGGCCATCCCGATGCTGGCAACATTGTGCCCTGTCTCCAGGTTCTGGATGCCCGCTTGCT
>VAPH01016265.1_pt1 | contig 14844 bp, 11 predicted proteins | sample 3393861 | NCBI WGS metagenome assembly VAPH01 (sample SAMN08290439, study PRJNA428436) | hydrothermal vent metagenome | isolation source: Deep-sea hydrothermal vent chimney | place: Atlantic Ocean: South-mid Altantic Ridge | reverse complement strand
TGATCAAGACCGTCTGCCGCACGGACGCGGCAGCCGAGCCGCCATGGATGGCATGTTTTGCGTGTCTTGATCAGGCTTGCCGGTTTCATGTCCGGATTGCGGGTTAGCCCAAAGCGTACTTGTCGCTTGCATTTCAACTACATTCGTCATGGCTTAACGGGACAACGGTGATTTCTATTAGTAATCTAGATTTACCGCAGAGAATTCATTCAGGTATAAGATTCTGGATATATATGATTAATTGCTTATCAGGCAAGGTCACCCCAGAGACCTTGCATAATGCTCAACGCAGATACAGCCGCTGTTTCAGTTCGAAGTATCCGGGGACCCATCCGAATGCCTGTAAACCCCTGTTGCGTACAAAGATGGATTTCATTCTTGCTTAAGCCACCTTCAGGGCCAATAACCAGTATAATATTTTCATTTTGAAAAGTAATGTCGTTCAGGTTGCAGGTGGCGACGGGCTCCATGACCAATCTTAACGAAGGCTTTTCTGTACTTGTCGTCCACGTATCGAGATTTTCGGGGTTACTGATTTCAGGGATAACATTGCGGCCACTTTGCTCGCACGCACTAATGGCAATACCACGCCAGTGTTTTAATCGTTTCTCAAGTCGCCCCGCTTCCAGTCGTGTAATACTTCGTTCAGTGTACAACGGTATGAATCTGGTGATGCCCAGTTCCACCGCTTTCTGGAGAGTGTAGTCCATACGTTCCCCTCTGGATATTCCCTGTGCGAGAGTGATGTCTAATGAGGATTCCCTGTTTACAATTTCATATGACTGGATCTTGACCCAGGCTCGGTTACGATGAATTCTGGTGATTATGGTATGGTATTCAGATCCATTTCCATTAAACAGGATTACCGATGTTTTCTCTTTAGCACGCAGTACCCGGGTAAGGTGTGTAGCGGCCTGTGCTTCAAGCTCAACTTCCTGACCTGAGGCCAGTTCTTCAGGGTGGTATATCCGGGTGATTCTCATGGTTAAGAAGATACAAGAGGGAAGGTTAAAGATGCAAGTATAAAACGTATCTCACAGGTCACCGCTCCGGTTACCTTTATGAAGTGCATATAAATGTGAGGACATAAAGCCGGTCTTTATTTGGCTATACCGGCTTTATGTCCGTCTTGCGGATTAGCTAAACACATGCTTGTCACTGGTTTTTTGTAGCCAGATGTATGCCGTTAATTGCAATTTCCGCCATCATATCAATTTGTTGAGGTGTAATTATATAAGGTGGCATAAAATACACGACATTGCCCAGGGGGCGGAGCAATACACCTTCTTTCAGGCCATGCTGATACACCTTCAGTCCTCTTCTCTCCTGCCAGTCATAGGGGGTTTTTGTTTTTCTGTCTTTAACCATCTCGATTGCCAGTACCATGCCTGTTTGTCGAATCTCGCCAACATGTGGATGATTCTCAAGTTCAGCGACGGATTGATGTAGATGTCTTGCCAGCCCCTTGTTTGCATCAATGACATTATCCTGGTCAAAGATATCCAGTGTGGCAAGTGCAGCACGGCAGGCCAGGGCATTGCCTGTGTAGCTGTGTGAATGTAGAAAGGCCGTCAGCTTTTCATAGTCATCATAAAAGGCCTGATAGACCCGGTCTGTAGTCAAGACGACCGACAAGGGCAGGTAACCCCCGGTCAGGCCCTTTGAAAGGCACATAAAGTCCGGGCTGATATTGGCCTGCTCGCATGCAAACAGGGTTCCGGTACGACCAAAACCGACAGCTATTTCATCAGCGATCAGGTGCACATCATATTTATCGCAGGCCTTGCGCAAAAGCTCCAGATAAACGGCATCATACATTCGCATGTTACCGGCGCACTGTATCAATGGTTCGATAATGACGGCACAGGTTTCTTCGGCGTGCTTTTCGAGTGTTTGTTCCATGTATCTGAACATGCGCAGGGAATAGTCATGGCAGGACTCACCCGTTTCGCGATGATAACAGTCAGGGGATGGAACGGTTATAGGCTGCATAAGCAAGGGGGCGTAGGTGTCCTTATACAGTTCGACATCACCTACGGCCAATGCCCCCAGTGTTTCACCATGATAACTGTTGCTCAGGTTAATAAAGCGGGTCTTTTTTTCTTTACCGATATTCCGCCAGTAATGAAAACTCATCTTGAGTGCTACTTCAATTGCGGATGAGCCATTGTCGGCATAAAAACAGCGGTTAAGCCCGCCCGGTGTAATTTCAACCAGTTTTTCTGAAAGCTCAATGACCGGTTCATGGGTGAAGCCTGCAAGAATAACGTGTTCGAGTGTATCGAGCTGCTTTTTCAAGGGTTCGTTTATTCTCGGGTTGGAATGCCCAAACAGGTTAACCCACCAGGAACTGATCGCATCCAGATAACGATTACCTTCAAAATCCTCAAGCCAGACACCATCACCTTTTTTTATCGGGATCATCGGCAGGGATTCATGATCCTTCATCTGTGTGCAGGGGTGCCAGAGGGTACGTAAATCACGCCTTGTGTATTCTTTGTTTTTCATAAGCAATAAAAATGTACTGGATTGGTAAAAAGTATCGGGCACCGGGGAAGAGATGCGTAGTGAACGGGTATTTCCCAGCTACACGCGACTTGTTACTTGTTACTTGTTACTTGTTTTTATCCCCAGATTGTTCCAGATGGCCTTGCTTGGAGCTGACTGATTCATGGTATAGAAATGTAGCCCGGGCACACCGGCAGCCAGTAGTTTTTCACACATACGTGTGACAACCTCTTCACCGAAGGCCTTTATCGACTCACGGTCATCCCCAAAGCCCTGCAGATGTTTACGTAGCCATCTCGGGATCTCGGCACCGCACATGTCCGAGAAACGGGCAAGCTGGGTATAATTTGTAATCGGCATGATACCCGGTATCACCGGCAGATCAATGCCGGCCTTTTCGCAGCTTTCTAAAAACATGAAATAGGCATCAATATTATAGAAATATTGTGTAATGGCCGAATTAGCCCCTGCATCGACCTTGCGTTTAAAATTGACAAGGTCCGATTGTGCATCATGTGCCTGTGGGTGTGTTTCCGGGTAGGCCGCCACCTCAATATCAAAGTGATCGCCTGACTCTTTTCGTATAAACTCCACCAGCTCATTTGCATAGCGAAATTCACCGGTCTCCTGCATGCCTGAAGGCATGTCGCCCCGTAATGCAACGATTCTGTTTATATTGTTTTCCCGGTAGAGGTTCAGGATCTTGCTGATGTTTTCCTTTGTTGAACCGATACAGGAAAGATGTGGGGCCGCAGAAAGCCCCGCCTGCTGAATTTCCAGAACCGTATCTATCGTACCCTGCCGGGTACTGCCGCCGGCACCGAAGGTCACTGAAAAATATTTCGGATTCAGTTTGGCCAGTTCATCCCGGGTCACGCGTAGTTTTTTTTCGCCCTCGGCGGTTTTTGGCGGGAAAAATTCAAAACTGAACTGTGGTGTATATTTTTTTTGACTGTGCATAATCTAGTTACAAGATACAAGGGGAAATGCATTTCGATGCCCCTTATATCTTTTCCCTTTTAACTTGTACCTTTACCCTGTACTTACATGTACCTTTACCCTGTATTTAATTAATACCTGTAGTGTTCGGATTTAAATGGCCCTTCAACCGGGACACTAATATAGTCGGCCTGTTCCTGTGACAAGGTACTCAGAAATGCCCCGACCTTGTTCAGGTGCAGGCGGGCAACCTTTTCATCCAGAATTTTTGGCAGGATATAAACCTGTTTGCTATATTTTTCTGCATGCTGGTAGAACTCGATTTGTGCCATGACCTGGTTGGTAAACGATGCCGACATAACAAAACTGGGATGGCCAGTAGCACAACCCAGGTTAACCAGGCGGCCTTTTGCCAGAATAATAATACGTTTTCCATCCGGGAAGATAACATGATCAACCTGGGGCTTGATTTCATTCCACTCGTATTTTCCCAGTGAAGCAATGTCAATTTCAGAATCGAAATGGCCGATATTGCAAACAATCGCCTCGTTTTTCATTTCGGCCATGTGGTCATGCTGGATAACGTTGAAGTTACCGGTAGTCGTTACAAAAATATCACCTGCCTTACAGGCTTCATTCATGTCAACTACACGGTAACCCTCCATGGCGGCCTGCAATGCACAGATGGGATCGATTTCAGTAACCCAAACCGTTGCTCCCATGCCGCGGAACGCCTGTGCACAACCTTTGCCGACATCACCATAACCCAGTACTACACACACTTTACCCGCGATCATGACATCCGTTGCGCGTTTAATACTGTCGATTAATGATTCACGACAGCCATACAGGTTATCAAACTTGGATTTGGTGGCCGAGTCATTTACATTCATTGCCGGAAATAACAACTCGCCTTTCTCCTGCATTTCGTAGAGACGATGTACGCCCGTGGTGGTTTCCTCTGTTACACCTTTGATGCTGCCTGCAATCTCCTGCCATGTATCGGAGTCCGGTTTGATTGTACGACGCAAGACATCGAGAATTGCCTTGTATTCTTCATTGTCATCATCCCTGGTTTCCGGAATGGTGCCGGCTTTTTCAAATTCCACACCCTTGTGAACCAGCAGGGTTGCATCGCCACCATCATCCAGAATCATATTGGGTAATTTGCCATCTGGCCATATCAGTGCCTGTTCGGTACACCACCAGTATTCTTCAATGGTTTCACCTTTCCAGGCAAAAACCGGAATACCCTGATCGGCAACTGCAGCCGCAGCCTGGTCCTGGGTCGAGAAAATATTACAGGAAACCCAGCGTACCTCGGCACCGAGTGCGACGAGTGTTTCAATCAGTACAGCGGTCTGGATTGTCATGTGTATGCTGCCCATGATACGGCAGCCAGCCAGAGGTTGTTCCTTGCTGAATTCTTCACGCAAGGCCATTAGGCCGGGCATTTCTGTTTCGGCAATCGCTATTTCCTTGTGGCCCCATTCGGCAAGTGAAATGTCGGCGACTTTATAGTCGGTAAACACAGAATCAGAAGCAGCGCTCATCATCATTCTCCTTAATTAAAAGTTGAATGAGCGCCGTTGATCCGGAAAAAGGATCTGTCTGATCCCAAGCCTGACGGATTTAACCGCTGCAGCGCCCCTCGGGAATGACAGTAGTGTGTATTCTAGTAGAAATTATTTTTTACGCAAACGGGCTTCAGCAAGTTATCGTTTGTAATAGTTGCTGATATTTTACATAGTTATTTGAAAAAATACCTCTTTCAGATGCAGGTTATAAACCTGCGGCGTCACGCAAGGCATCCGCCTTGTCGGTTTTTTCCCAGGTAAAGTCACTTTCCTCACGGCCAAAATGCCCATAGGCTGCCGTATTGGCATAGATCGGGCGCAAAAGGTCGAGCATACTGACCAGTCCGCCTGCCCGTAAATCAAAGTGTTCACCGATTAATTCAACAATACGACTATCGTCGATCTTGCTGGTACCAAAGGTTTCAACGCTGATGGATGTGGGCCTGGCAACCCCGATAGCGTATGAGACCTGAATTTCACAACGGTCAGCCAGGCCCGCGGCGACAATGTTTTTGGCAACGTAACGGCCGGCGTAGGCGGCAGACCTGTCAACCTTGGATGGATCTTTTCCGGAGAATGCGCCGCCGCCATGTCTGGCCATGCCGCCATAGGTGTCGACGATAATTTTTCGGCCGGTCAGACCACAGTCGCCAACCGGGCCACCGATAACAAAACGACCGGTGGGGTTAATAAAGAACTGGGTATCTTTGCTGATCAATTCCTTTGGCATGATGGGTAAAATAATTTCATCCATGACGGCTTCTTCGAGCATTTTCTGGTCCAGGTCATCATCATGTTGTGTTGACAGTACTATTGCATCGATCCCGACCGGGGTGGTTCCTTCATACCGGTAAGTCACCTGGCTCTTGGCATCAGGCCGTAACCAGGGCAGGGTGCCATTTTTTCTGACCTCGGCCTGACGTTTGACCAGCCGGTGTGCATAGGTTATCGGGGCCGGCATCAGTACATCGGTCTCATTACAGGCGAATCCGAACATCAGGCCCTGGTCGCCGGCACCCTGCTCATGGGCCTCGCCTTCATCCACCCCCATGGCAATATCCGCAGACTGCTTGTCAATGGATGTCAGGATCGCACAGGATTCATAATCAAAACCCATATCAGAGCTGTTATAGCCGATTTCCTTGATACGGCTGCGTACCACATCATTCATATCGACATAGGCCGAGGTGGTGATTTCGCCAGACAGAATAACCATGCCGGTGGTCACCATGGTTTCACATGCGACACGCGCCTTGGGATCCTGCGCGAGAATGGCGTCAAGGACTGAATCAGAGATTTGATCGGCAATCTTGTCCGGGTGTCCTTCGGAAACAGATTCTGATGTAAATAAATAGTTTTTGGCCATAATATATGTATATCCTGTATAAGCGCGCTTCATCCCGGCGGTATGTTGTACTCAATCTGAGGCGTTATTATAGTGTATTTCTATTAAATTCCCACCTAAAAAGCGGGGCAGCTATCCTGGTTCTGCTCAAGAAACCCGTCGTTGAATCTGCATGGGTCTGCCAGTACACTGGTTTGGCGATAACGATACAATATTTTGTCAAGAGAGGAAATAAAATGGTTAGCCTGGAAACCCCTGTATGTGATTTTGGAAAACCGGCGATCGACTTCGATTTGCCGGGCGTTGATGGAAAAAACTGGAGCCTGGCGGACTGCAAGGGCCCAAATGGCCTGTTGATCATGTTTATTTGTAACCATTGCCCCTATGTGAAAGCGATTCGTGAAAGGATTATCAGGGATACACTGGAACTCAAGGAAAAGGGTATAAACAGTGTGGCAATTATGGCCAATGATCCCTCTCAATATGAAGAAGACTCATTTGAGAACATGAAAAAAATCTCGGATCAGTACCGGTTTTCCTTTCCCTACCTTATAGATAGTACTCAGCAGGTTGCCAGGGCCTACGGTGCGGTTTGTACGCCTGATTTTTTTGGATATAACGCAGATTTGCAACTTCAGTACAGAGGCCGACTGGATGCCAGCCGCAAGGATACGGCCCCGGAAGACGCCAGAAGGGATTTATTCGAGGCGATGAGCCAGGTTTCGGAGACCGGACAGGGGCCACGAGAGCAGATTCCGAGTATGGGTTGTTCCATTAAATGGCTGGATGAATCCTGATATATTAATTAACTATAAAAATCAATAACATATAAATCATTAGTTAATTTAATGAAATTATTAATTCTATCACAAAATAGATTTATCCTTATATAACTAGTCTCACTATTGCCGAAAGTCTCCAAGTAGGGGAAAATACCGCTTCTTCTGATTAAGGTAGCGCAAGCTACCTTAATATTTTGGTCGGTGCGTGTTGTCGAGCTGTGCGCATAACCACATGGCAATAAAGAACAGATGCAGAATTTATTACAGTCGTGATCCCTGTCGCCAGGTCGATGGTGCAGCGGGCAGGACGGAAACAGTTTTTTCAAACTTTTGTAACAGAGGAGAGGACTATGCCCTCGCGTAGAGATTTAGCCAATGCAATACGTGCTTTGAGTATGGATGCGGTTCAAAAGGCCAATTCCGGCCATCCAGGTGCCCCCATGGGCATGGCGGATATCGCTGAAGTCTTGTGGAACGACAACATGATCCATAATCCAGCTAATCCACATTGGAGCAACCGGGACCGTTTCGTTCTGTCAAACGGCCATGGCTCCATGCTGATTTATTCATTGTTACACCTGACAGGTTACGGGCTATCGATCGATGATCTGAAAAACTTCCGTCAGTTGCATTCCAAAACACCGGGACACCCTGAGTACGGATATGCGCCAGGCGTTGAAACCACCACGGGTCCTTTAGGTCAGGGTATTACCAATGGTGTGGGTATGGCCATTGCTGAAAAGGCACTGGCCGGACAGTTCAACCAGGAAGGCCACGATATCGTTGATCACCACACTTATGTATTTCTGGGTGATGGTTGCTTGATGGAAGGAATCTCTCACGAAGCGTGCTCTCTGGCGGGCACATTGGGTCTGGGTAAACTGATTGCATTCTGGGACGATAACGGTATTTCTATCGACGGTCACGTTGACGGCTGGTTTACAGATAATACCCCCCAACGTTTTGAAGCCTATGGCTGGCATGTCATTGCAGATGTTGACGGGCATGATTCCGATGCACTTCAAAAGGCTATCGACACAGCAAAGGCAACGACCGACAAGCCAACCATGATTTGTTGCAAAACAACGATTGGTTTTGGTTCGCCAAACAAGGCGGGTAGTCACTCATGTCACGGTGCGCCGCTAGGTGAAGAAGAAATCAAACTGACTAAAGAGGCGCTGGGCTGGGATTACGCAGCATTTGAAGTGCCTGCAGACATCTATGCGGGCTGGGACGGAAAAGATAAAGGTGCAAAAGCCGAAGCGGCATGGAATGAAAAGTTTGCGGCCTATAAAACAGCCTTCCCCGGGTTGGCAGCAGAATATGAGCGCCGTATGGCAGGTGATTTACCCGTTGACTGGGCGGCTAAATCTGCCGGGTACATCGCATCAGTCAATGCCGACGCGAAAAGCCCGGCAACGCGCCAGGCATCACTGGCCTGTATTGAAGCCTATTCACCAGTGTTGCCCGAGATGTTTGGCGGTTCGGCTGACCTGGGGTGTTCTAACCTGACTGAATGGTCTGGTTACAAGCCAATGATCAATAATACAGATGCTAATTATATCAACTACGGTGTACGTGAATTCGCCATGTCCGCGATCATGAACGGTATTGCATTACACAGCGGTCTGATTCCATTTGGAGCAACCTTTCTGATGTTCTCCGAGTATGCGCGTAATGCATTGCGCATGGCCGCCTTGATGAAGATTCGCAGCATCTTTGTCTACACACATGACTCAATCGGCCTGGGTGAGGATGGTCCGACCCATCAGCCAATTGAGCAGATACCTACCCTGCGTATGATTCCAAACATGGTGGTATGGCGTCCATGTGATGCCGTTGAATCCGCAGTAAGCTGGGCACAGGCTATTGAGCGTAAAGAAGGCCCGTCCTGTCTGGTTTTCTCACGTCAGGGTTTGGCACATCAGGTTCGTACCGATGCACAAATTGCTGATATTGCCAGGGGTGGGTATATCCTCAAGGATTGCGATGGCACCCCGGATGCAGTCATCATTGCGACCGGTTCTGAAATCGGGCTGGCAATGGGTGCGGCAGAAGCGATGTCGGGCAAAAACATTCGTGTTGTTTCCATGCCATCTGTTAATGCATTTGAAGCGCAGGATGATGCATATCGTTCATCGGTATTGGCCAAGGGTACGCCAACGGTTGCCGTTGAAGCAGCGGTTACCGATGCCTGGTACAAATACGCTGACGCAGTCGTAGGAATTGATCACTTCGGTGAGTCGGCACCTGCACCTGAGCTGTTTAAAGAATTTGGCTTCACTGTAGAAAATGTAGTGAAGGCTGTTGAATCTGTATTGTAATCTTTTTAGTTAAATTTTCGGGAGAATAACCAAATGACGATTAAAGTCGGTATTAACGGTTTTGGCCGTATCGGGCGCATGGTATTCCGTGCTGTTTATAATGAATTCAGTGACATTGAAATTGTTGGTATCAATGATTTACTGGATGCGGACTACCTGGCATACATGTTGAAGTATGACTCGGTTCACGGCCGTTTTGGTGGTGAAGTATCATCTGAAGCCGGCGCGATCATCGTAGATGGCAGAAAAATCCGTCTGACTGCAGAACGTGACCCCGCTGATCTTAAATGGGGCGATGTCAATGCCGATATCGTTATCGATTCAACCGGGTTCTTCCTGACTGAAGAGGGTTGTCAGAAACACATTGATGCGGGTGCAAAGAAGGTTGTCATGTCCGCACCTTCCAAAGACGGCACGCCCATGTTCGTATACGGTGTTAATCATTCCAAATATGCTGGTGAGGCTATTGTTTCCGCAGCGTCCTGTACGACTAACTGCCTGGCACCCATGGCCAAGGTCCTGAACGACAAGTGGGGCATCAAGCGTGGCCTGATGACGACCGTACACGCCGCCACCGCCACCCAGAAAACAGTTGATGGCCCTTCCCAGAAAGACTGGCGCGGTGGTCGTGGTATTCTGGAAAATATCATTCCATCATCAACGGGTGCTGCCAAGGCGGTAGGTGTCGTATTGCCTGAATTGAATGGCAAACTGACGGGAATGGCCTTCCGTGTACCTACTTCAGATGTATCAGTTGTTGATCTGACCGTTGAACTGGACAAGGATGCCACTTATGAAGACATTTGTGCAGCAATGAAAGCAGCTTCGGAGTCTGGTGACATGAGCAAAACACTTGCTTATACAGAGGAAAAAGTGGTTTCTACAGATTTCCGTGGTATTGGCCACTCATCAATTTTTGACGCGGGTGCCGGCATTGCATTAGATGGTACTTTCGTAAAGGTCGTTGCCTGGTATGACAATGAGTATGGTTACACCTGTAATATGATGCGTTTTGTGGAACACGTAGCAGCGAACTAAACACCAGGGGAAAGATAAAAGGTACAAGGGGAAAGGGAATGAAGCGGCGGGCATCTGCCCGCCATCTTCCCTTTACCCTTTTATCTATCTTTCAAAGAGTAATTCGCCAAGCTATACGCTTGCCAAATTACTTTTAGTTCCAGGAGAATTATAAATGTCCTTCATCAAACTGACCGATCTGGATCTTGCTGGCAAGCGTGTATTGATCCGTGCAGATCTGAACGTACCTGTTAAAGATGGCAAGGTTACCTCGGATGCGCGTATCACGGCATCTATGCCAACGATTGAGCATTGTATAAAAGCAGGTGCATCTGTAATGGTAATGTCACACCGTGGTCGTCCTGAAGAGGGCGTTGCGGATGAAGAAAATTCACTGGCCCCGATCGCAGCAGAGTTGTCTGCAAAGCTGGACAAGGATGTACGCCTGGTCAAGGATTATCTTGATGTCACACCTGAAGTTGCGGGCGGTGAAGTGGTACTGTTGGAAAACGTTCGTTTCAATGCGGGGGAAAAGAAAGACAGCGAAGCGCTATCGAAGCAATATGCTTCCTTGTGTGATGTATTTGTAATGGATGCATTCGGTACGGCTCACCGCGCCCAGGCTTCAACCCATGGTGTGGGTAAATTCGCACCAACCGCCTGTGCCGGTATTTTATTGGCAAATGAACTGGACAGCCTGGCAAAGGCGCTTGCCAACCCGGCGCGTCCAATGGTTGCGATTGTTGGTGGTTCCAAGGTATCTACCAAGCTGACCGTGCTGGAAGCCTTGTCTGAAAAAGTGGATCAACTGGTTGTAGGCGGCGGCATAGCCAATACTTTCCTGAAGGCCATGGGTAACAATGTCGGCAAATCATTGTGTGAAGATGATCTGGTTGATACGGCGAAAGCACTGATTGAAAAAATGCAGGCGCGCGGCGCCAGTATTCCCATAGCGACCGATGTTGTTTGTGGTAAGGAGTTTTCCGAAACTGCCGAGGCCACATTAAAATCCGCGAGTAATGTTGAAGACGATGATATGATCTTTGATATTGGCCCGGACAGCGCAAAGGAACTGGCAGATATAATTTCCAGAGCCGGTACCGTTGTGTGGAACGGCCCGGTCGGTGTATTTGAGTTTGATCAGTTTGGTGAAGGGACAAAAACCGTTTCAATGGCGATCGCAGATTCTGACTGTTTCAGCCTTGCCGGTGGGGGTGATACGATCGCTGCAATTCAGAAATACAATATATTTGATAAAATCTCCTACATCTCGACTGCTGGTGGTGCATTCCTTGAATACCTGGAAGGCAAGACCCTGCCAGCCGTAGCAATGCTCGAAGATAGAGCCAGATAAAGGGGTTCCTGGCCACTCGCTACTGGACACTGATTTTATGTTAAGACGTACAAAAATTCTGGCTACACTGGGCCCCGCAACGGACCCAAAGGACCCTGAGGGTTCAGAATATGAGGTGCTGGATGAAATTATTCAGGCCGGAGTTGATGTTGTCAGGGTTAATTTTTCTCACGGCACCCCCGAAGAACATTTGCGGCGCGTAGAGGCGGTACGTAATCGCGCGCGTGCACATGGACGCCAGGTTGGTGTACTTTGTGATCTGCAAGGCCCGAAAATAAGGATTACCCGATTTAAAAACGGCGAAGTTGAATTGGTGGAAGGTAGCAAGTTCACACTTGATGCAAACCTTGATGCCGATGCCGGTACCGAAGAGCGTGTCGGGGTTACATACAAGTTACTCCCTGATGACGTTAGTCGCGGTGATACCCTCATGATCGATGATGGACGTATTGTATTCTGGGTGGAAGATGTAGATGGTCACGAGATACATTGCACGGTCAAGGTGGGCGGTACACTTTATAATAGCAAGGGGATAAACCGGAAAGGTGGCGGTTTGTCTGCTGCCGCACTAACCGACAAGGACAAAGAAGATATCGGGCTGGCTGCGAAGATCCAGGCCGACTATCTTGCTATATCATTTCCGAGAAATGCAGAAGATATCAACCATGCCCGTAAGTTGATGAAAGATGCGGGTGGGCAATGCGGGATTGTTGCCAAGATAGAAAGGGCAGAGGCAATCGATGCAATTGAAGAAATCATTGAGGCATCAGATGCCATTATGATTGCCCGGGGCGATCTGGGTGTGGAAATAGGTGATGCTGAATTACCGGCCATACAGAAAAAGCTTATTCGCATGGCCCGTTACGCCAATCGTGTCGTCATCACAGCGACCCAGATGATGGAGTCGATGATTGAGAATCAGATACCGACCAGAGCCGAGGTCTTTGATGTTGCCAACGCCGTGCTGGATGGAACCGATGCCGTCATGTTGTCGGCCGAAACCGCCACAGGAAAATACCCGGCCATGACCGTTGCCGCGATGGACAGGGTGTGTCGCCATGCAGAACAGCAACGCATTGCCCGAATCTCTGATCATCGCATTAATGAAGAATTTAATTTTATTGACGAAGCGATTGCCATGTCTGCTATGTATGCAGCAAATCACCTGGGCGCCAAGGCCATCGCAGCCCTGACCGAATCAGGTTCCACGGCCTTGTGGATGTCGCGTATTAGCTCGGGAATACCGATTTATGCCTTGACGAGCCACGTTGAGACACGTAGAAAGGTAACTCTTTACCGAGGTGTCTATCCGGTCAGTTTTGAACCCCTGAGTGATAGCCCTGCAGAGTTGAATCAGGAGGCAATAGATGAACTGGTACGCAGAGGTACAGTACGGGATGGTGACCTTGTTATCATTACCAAAGGTGATTTAATGGGTGTGTTGGGTGGCACCAATGCCATGAAAATTATACGTGTAGGTGAGCTGCCACCGCAGGTAGATTGAATCACCTGTATTGAATTATGATTATTTTTTTAAATATTTTTTTAGATTTAGTAAATTGGAAACCACAAGAGTAAGGAGAGAATCATGGCTCTAATATCCATGCGTCAACTTCTGGATCATGCATCCGAGAACAGTTATGGCATGCCAGCATTCAACGTAAATAACATGGAGCAGGTGCATGCCATCATGCAGGCTGCCGATGCTGTTAACAGCCCCGTTATTATGCAGGGTTCTGCCGGTGCGCGTTCCTATGCAGGTGAAGCCTTCCTGCGTCATCTGATCAGTGCAGCAATCGAAATGTATCCGCATATCCCTGTTGTAATGCATCAGGATCATGGCTCTGAGCCGGCTGTTTGCCTGCGTTCTATCCAGTCCGGCTTCAGTTCTGTGATGATGGATGGGTCATTGATGGCAGACATGAAAACACCTTCATCGTTTGAATACAATGTTGATGTAACAAAAGAAGTAGTCAAGATGGCTCATGCCGGCGGTGTATCTGTAGAAGGTGAGCTTGGTTGTCTGGGGTCACTGGAAACCGGTGAAATGGGTGAGGAAGATGGCCATGGTGCCGAAGGTAAACTGGACATGGATCAGTTACTGACAGGTGTCGAAGAGGCGGCGGACTTTGTCAAGGCGACCGGCGTTGATGCACTGGCAATCGCAATTGGTACTTCACATGGTGCATACAAGTTTACACAGGAACCAACCGGTGAAATCCTGCGCATCGATCGCATCAAGGAAATCAATGCGCGTTTGCCAAACACCCACCTTGTCATGCACGGTTCTTCCTCTGTGCCACAGGAATGGCTGAAAATCATTAATGACTTTGGTGGTGATATGGGGCAGACTTATGGTGTGCCGGTTGAAGAAATTGCTGAAGGGATCAAAAACGGTGTACGCAAGGTTAATATCGATACCGACCTGCGCATGGCCTCAACCGGCTCTATCCGCAGGCACCTGAAAGAGAATCCATCCAACTTTGATCCACGTAAATTCCTGAAGGAAGCAACCAAAGGAATGATGGAAATCTGCAAGGCGCGTTTTGAAGTCTTTGGTTCTGCAGGTCAGGCCGACAAGATCAGGATCATCAGTCTGGAGGATATGGTTGGCCGTTATGCTGGTGGAGAACTGGACCAGAAGATTTCATAATAAACCCTGTTTACCAGCCCGGGAAAGGCCACCGCATATGGCCTTTTCTTTTTTTGATAACAGTGAGTTGCATTGGTGGCCAATAAATACTAACAAAGAGCTATAATTTATCACTGTTGTTCCGTTAACCTGTAATAAATATAGTTGAAACGTAAACGGCAAGCAGGTTTTGAGTTAAACAAGGCATTGCGGACATGAAACCGGTATAGCCAAATAAAGACACGCAAAGGATGCCATCCCTGGTCGCTCGGCAGCCGCATCCCTGCGGCAGACGGTCTTTATTCGGCTATACCGATTCCATGTCCTCACATCGATGCCCGTTTCAGAAGTTAACGGGGCAGCAGT
>VAPH01002180.1_pt1 | contig 14869 bp, 19 predicted proteins | sample 3393861 | NCBI WGS metagenome assembly VAPH01 (sample SAMN08290439, study PRJNA428436) | hydrothermal vent metagenome | isolation source: Deep-sea hydrothermal vent chimney | place: Atlantic Ocean: South-mid Altantic Ridge | reverse complement strand
CCACATGCGGCGATGACGACGAACATCCCGGCCAATAGAAATTTTTTCATACCGCACCTTATCGAACCGCGAACTCTAAGGCCACCGACTGACAGCTGTTTCATGGATTGTTCACACAGGACTTCACCCGTTTGGGCGACCCACCCCTATGCGGATCGGCTAAACGAAACCGCCGCATCAACAATCCCCATCGCAGAGCCGGACTCAACCGCTGATGTCGCCAACGTCATTGCATCACCAAACCCCACCGCTAAGCCGGAAGCGACTATTGCCGGACATGCGTTGACAAGCGCCACGTCCGTCCTTGGGCCCTGCTCGCCGGACAGAATTGCCCGGGTGATCGTTAGGTTCTCAGCGGTATCACCACCGGATAGCTCGCCGAGGGTTGCCCGTTGCACACCGAAGTCGCTCGGCTGGAACTCGGCCTTCGTGATTTCGCCATCGACGAGACGCAGCACGTCGGTTTTGGCCGCAGTGCTCACTTCGTCTAGACCGTCGTGGCCGTGCACAACAAAGGCGTGGGTGAGGCCGAGACCCTTGAGAACTTCGATCATCTTGTGAGCCATGGTTCGATCCGACACACCGATCGCGGCACGCTTCACGCGACCTGGGTTGCTGAGGGGACCAAGAAAGTTGAAGACGGTTCGAACACCAAGTTGTCTACGCACCGGCCCGACGTGACGCATGGAGGGATGGTATCTGGGAGCGAAGAAGAACCCCCACCCGATTTCTTCGATCATGTGCTTCGTTGCTTCAGGAGGAAGCTCAAGATCGATCCCGAGCGCCTCGATGAGGTCTGCCGACCCGGTCTTCGACGACGCGGCTCGGTTCCCATGTTTGGCGATTTTGACCCCCGCCCCCGCCGCGATGAACGCGGCAGTCGTGGAGATGTTGAAGGTCCCCGCGTTGTCGCCGCCCGTCCCAACGAGATCGACCGCATCAACCTCCAGATCACACGTCACCGCGGCTTCGAGCATGCCGTCGACAAGGCCGGTCATTTCGTCGACGCTCTCCCCCTTGGAACGGATGGCGACGATGAACGCAGCTATCTGGGCATCGGAGGCAGCGCCTGCCATCATCGCGGTCATGGCACTGCGCGCTGTCGCACGATCGATGTCTTTGCCGGCCATCAGCGGGCTTAATACCGCCGACCAAGAGAAGTCTGTCATGGCCGGAGACTTTACCCGGTTGCGCGATCGGTGTCCTGTGTTGCAGCAAAGTCCCTGAGCAGCGCAGCTCGTTCGGAGGTTGACATTCCGCCCCACACTCCGAATCGGATGTTGATCTCAAGTGCATAATCCAGACAGTCATCAATCACCGCACATCCCGCACACACACGTTTCGCGTTACGCACCGCCGATCGAGTTTCTGAAAAGAAGAGATCAGAATCGATGTCCCGGCAAGCCGAGAGAGCTACCCAGGACCGTTCCTCAACCAACGGGATAGGTCGCAGTGCATCTCGATGGATTGTCATTGCCATTCGGGTTGTTCTCCTTGGGTAGGGACCCTCACCGACCCGCTCACATAGAAAGACGTTCTGCGACCTGGAGAAGTTCCCGTGGGCGAATTCGCTACGCCCGCGATACGACCTAGAATTCCCCGTTGTCCGCGCCGTTCAAAAGGGGTTCCTGTGCTGTATTTCACGTATACGTCTCGTCTCGCTCCCGAGTTGATCGCTGACGTCGCACCAGAAGCCGAGTTCAAGTTCATCGCCCACATCCCGGAGCACGGAGTGCGATTCCCCATCAACGCGGATGGATGGCAGGGCGGGTTACCGACCGCGGTGCCAGACCCCTCATCGACGGTATGGGGTGTTGTCTACGACATACCGAAGGGCAACATCGACGCTATTGAAGCTATCGAAGCGCAAGAGAAGCGAATTCGGACCGAGGTCGAGACGATGGACCGCATGGGTCAACGCCATCAGGTCGTGACTTTTCTGTGTCCCGAAGATGGGAAGGACACGGCACCATCAGCAGCGTACCTTGAGTTCATGCTTGCGGGCTCACAGCACTGGGATCTGCCGATCGGTTGGATCATGGGACTCAAGCAGGCACTTGCCTCCGTGACGTGACGCACGACGCACTAACCTTGTTGTTGCAACGCGGGCGGACAGTCGCGGCGAGCAATCGCTGAGGAAAGTCCGGACTCCGCAGGGCAATGGTGCTGGGTAACTCCCAGGCGGGGCAACCCGACGGAAAGTGCAACAGAGAGCAGACCGCCGATGGCGCGGACCCTGCGGGTCCGTTCGCGGATTTGCGGGCGATGCGCACAGGCAAGGGTGAAACGGTGGTGTAAGAGACCACCAGCGATGTGGGAGACCACATCGGCTCGGTAAACCCCACCAGGAGCAAGGCCAAGCAGGAACAGGGCTGCCCGTCCGTTACGTTCCAGGTAGGCCGCATGAGCCCGTTCAGCAATGGCGGGCCTAGATAGATGGCTGTACGACGACAGAATCCGGCTTATAGCCCGCGTTGCAGTCGTTGATTGTGGGGTTCTCCCGGACACGGGTAGAACCCCACAATCGTTTCTCCGGATCTGTGTTACTCCACTCGAAGGGGTGCGGACGAATTGATGTGAAGAGAGACGTGATACCGTTTCGCACGCATCAGCAAGCGTGATGCCGACCATATTCAGCTTTTGGCGTCCAATTGGGCGATATACCGCCCAATTGGACGCCAAAACAGGGAAGGATTGAGGATGAGCACCTGGACTCCTGATTCGTGGAAACAATTCACGGTCAGCCAACAGCCGGTCTACCCGGACGCGGCTGAATTGGAGCTCGTGCTCAAGGAGCTTTCCGACCTCCCCCCGCTCGTAACGTCATGGGAGGTGGAGACTCTCAAGGACCATCTCGCAGCCTGTGCGCGGGGTGATATGTTCTTGCTGCAGGGTGGCGACTGCGCCGAGAGTTTCAACTCATGTCATCCTCAGCCGATCACGTCGCTGCTCAAGATCATGCTCCAGATGTCGCTCGTACTAACCCATGGCACTCGCCGACGAGTAGTCAGGGTCGGACGGATCGCAGGGCAGTACGCCAAACCTCGTTCGGCTGACGAGGAACAGCGCGGGGACGAGACCCTCCCGGCATATCGGGGAGATCTCTTCAACCGATCCGGATTTACCCGGAACGATCGCGCCCCCGACCCCAAACTGCTGTTACGCGGCTACGAAAGGGCCGCTCTCACCCTCAACTTCATCCGGGGACTTATTGACGGCGGTTTCGCCGACCTCCATCACCCCGAATACTGGGATCTCGCGTTTGTCGATGAGTCGCCCATGAAGGCCGAATATACGCGACTCGTAGCCAACATCCAGGACTCGGTCGAATTCATGGAACACGTGCTTGGTGCTTCGGCAGACGCGATGCGTCGCGTCGAATTCTTCACGAGTCATGAGGGATTGTCTCTCAACTATGAACAGGCGCAGACTCAAATCGTTCCTCGGCGATCCGGGTATTACAACCTGTCGACCCACTTCCCGTGGATCGGTATGCGCACGGCTCAGATTGACGGCGCTCACGTTGAGTACTTCCGCGGGATCCGTAATCCTATCGGGGTCAAGGTCGGCCCCACCATGACCAACGAAACACTTGAGAGACTTCTTGACGTGCTTCATCCAGACAACGAGCCCGGGCGCCTCACGCTGATTCACCGCTTCGGAGCCGACAACGTGCGCGAGCATCTCCCGCGCCTTATCGACGTGGTGAAGCGCTCAGGCAAGATAGTCAACTGGACAGTCGATGCAATGCACGGCAATACCGAGACGACCGCTGACGGCATCAAGACCCGCAGGTTCGAGAACGTTCTCAGCGAGATCCAGGACTCGTTTGCAGTCCACTCCGAGGAGAAATCTATTCTCGGAGGGGTTCACTTCGAGTTAACAGGAGAGAATGTCACGGAATGTCTCGGCGGTGCCCGCCAACTCTCTGAGCAAGATCTTCATCGCGCCTACGTTTCGAAATGCGACCCGCGACTCAACTACGAGCAGGCACTCGAGATGGCAATGCTGGTTGCGCATGAGTTACGCGACGACGGTTAAGGAACAGCCAAAGATTCGGAACCCTCTCCCCGGCCTGCACTACTAATCACGTACACCCACCCGGTGCCCTCGACACCGGCTACCGGGGTGCCCTCGACATGCTTTCCCGCCAACGCCTCCGGACCTCCCTCAATGACTGACGAAAACGCAGTGTCCTGTGCAAGAGCGGTCGCGTTCTCAGAACCCACAAACGCCGCGAACGACGATCCAACGATGTCCTCGACATTGGCGTCGAAGAGACCTGCGAGGCCACGATCGGTGTACACGATGACACCGTTCCGGTCGACGACGCAATGGCCGTCGCGTGTACCGTACAGTTCAGGCGGTCGAACACCGCGATGCCGAGCGACTGCAAGACGAATAGCTCGGCTTAACGTTGCCGGACCGATTGAACCCTTCACGAGATAGTCCTCCGCTCCCTCGGCGACCGCTTGAACCGCAGCGTCCTGGTCATCGTGAGCGCTGAGCACGACAATCGGAACGTTCGGTGCCGCGGCAAGGATCTGACGAACCGAATCGATCCCGGCCGAGTCTGGGAGCATCAGATCGAGCAACACGCAGTCGACCGCCGCTTCGGACGATCGCAGATGGCGGATTGCCACCTGGAGCCGATTCACGTTAACGGTCGAAAGCCCCTCGGGCCATGCATCAGCGAGTATCGCCTGGACGAGACGCAAATGCAGAGGGTTGTCTTCGATTATAAGAAGGGATGGGGCCAGGGAACCGGCGTCACTCATGGGTATGACCTTTCGTCGCCTCACCATAACCACTGTCGGCTGCGCCGACCCGGTTGTTAGCCCACCCTGTCACGGCACAAGGGTCCATATGGCCGGATAAGCTGGTGGCGAACCACGATCGGAGAACCAGTGACACGTTTCGCATATTTCTGTGGCCATGAGCAATGGCACCCCGAGGAGCTTGTGCGTCACGCCCAGCTCGCCGAGAAGGCCGGGTTCGACGCCGTCGTCGTCTCTGAGCACTTCCACCCATGGGTCGATGACACGTCGGCTTCGGGGTTCGCATACGCAACGATCGCCGCAATGGCTCAGGCGACCGAAAGTATCGAGTTCATCACCGGCGTCACCACTCCCCTGTTCCGTTTCCATCCGGGCGTCGTGGCTCAGGCGGCTGCCACGCTAAGTCGGATCTCCAACGGCAGGTTTCAGCTCGGCGTCGGCACCGGTGAAAACATCAACGAGGGCCCGCTCGGTTACCAGTTCCCAAAGTATGCCGAACGCGCCGCGCGAATGCGCGAGGCTCTGGAGATTATGCGGCGCCTCCTCGACGGCGAAAAACTCACCTTCGACGGCGAGTACTACGTCACCGACCGCGCCAAGTTGTATAGCCCACCGTTGTCTCGCGTCCCGATCTGGATGGCGGCCGGCGGGCCCAAGAGCTCGGCGCTGGCAGCACAGCTTGCGGACGGCATCATCACATCGGTCAAGGACCCTGTAGTGACCTTCGAAAAGGTCATTGACCCGGCCCGAGCCGCCGCCAAAGAGGCGGGGAGACCCGCCCCACGGTTTGTTGCGACGAGGTGGTCAATCTACGCACAGGACGAGGACGAGGCGTGGCAGGCTCTCACGTCCTGGCGTGGGCTTCGAGCACCGGGAAGACTTGAGGCCGTCGATCCGCAGACGCTCCGCGAACGAGCCGACGAGATGCCCCGGGAAGAGATTCTGGAGCGGTACAGCCTCGTGAAGGATGCCGCTGGCTACGTCGAGACGTACCTGCCGCTTGTCACGGATATCGGAGCGGACTATGTGACGATTCAAACCACCTCGATCGACCAGGAACCACTGATCGCAATGCTGGGCTCGGACGTACTCCCGGTGTTGCGTGACGCCGCCACATAGGCGTTACCCCTGATCGGACCCTAAGGGCTGAGCAGACCTGCAAGGCGGGCAATCTCCGTTGGACGACGTTCCGACTCGGGTTTCTGGGAATCAACGGCTAACAGGGCCGGCAGGATCGCCTCCTGCAATTCAGCTCGGAGTTGGCTGCCGTCGCTGCCTTGCGGGACCGCTCGAACGAAGTCCTCAATCACAGGAAACAATGCATCGCCGAGCGTCGCGACCAGGTCGACTTTCCAGATGCCGTCGTAACTTCGAGTGAACACAACGCCCGGGTCCTGGTCGTCACCAACCTCGACTCGTGCGAACACGACTTCGTCGACCGCAAACTGTTCGAAGCCTCGCACAGTAACGCTGTCGAGTGCCAACCCGGTGTACGTCCCGTAGGCGCCGGCGAAAGAAACCCAATAGTCGGCAATGGTCTCCGAGGCGAGACCCTGAACCAGCATCCGTTCAACATCGTCAGCGGGTATCTGGTTTTCGATCGCGATGACAATGACAAGAGAGTCCTGGTCGACGATGTTCACAAGACGTACAACATCTCGCACGCTGACTGCCACGAGCCACTCTCGCACGGTCCCGGTCGGGTACGTGCTCGCAGGTTCGTCTCCGGCACCCGATCCGCCACATGCGGTTAACACCAGACCCGTTGCAACAAGAACCCTCAGCAGCTTCATGGGATGGAGGGTAACAAGGTCAAGCGGGCACGCCGCGGCGCTAGACTCGCGTGGATGTCCAGACTCGCTTCCAAGACCGCACCAGCACTTCTTCTTGGATTCGTGGCAGGGGTCGTCAGTGGCCTCTTCGGGGTCGGGGGTGGAATTATCGTTGTACCGGGCCTTGTGCTCGTGATCCGTATTCGACCCGCCATGGCGTCGGGCACGTCGATCGCGACCATCGTTGTCTCCGCAGCCGTCGGAGTCGCCCGGTTCCAGGGGGATGGCGCCGTCGACTGGCGGGCCGCTGCCCTGTTATTCGCCGGCGCCTCGATTGGTGCGATCGCCGGGGGAAGAGTTATCACTAACGTGCCGCAGAGTCTGCTGGCAAAGATGCTGTCCGTCCTCATGATGATCTCTGCGATCAAGATCGGGCTGCTGTGACCGTCGCACTTCTCGCAATTGGCTTGTTAGCAGGAACGCTCGCCGCTCTTCTCGGTGTTGGCGGCGGCATCGTGTTTGTGCCGGCACTCGTCGTGATTCTCGGTCTCTCCCAACACGTCGCGCAGGGAACGTCGTTGGCGGTTATCGCCCCGACCGCGCTCATTGCAACCATTGTGCACCATCGGGGCGGGAGGGTGTCGTGGCCGATAGCTATCCCGGTGTCGATCGGATCTGCAATCGGCGCCTACATCGGTGCATCGTTCGCTCTGAAACTCGAAGGCCCGGTACTGGAAAGACTCTTTGCGTTGGTACTTGCAGCTCTGTCGGTTCTCATGTGGGTCAAAGCGGGTCGGAGAGACAGACCCACGGCTACCGCTCCGGAATCGGGACCTCAATAACACCTGTCTGGAGAAAGCGCTTCCAGGCACTGCGATCAACGAGGCCGCCGCGCCGTCCCACCACGACCAGGTATGCCAGCCCGACCGCCTCGAGGACCCAGACGAGTGGATTAGCTACCACGCTATTGATGTAGCCACCCACGGCTTCAAAGGCCTGCCCGCTGAACTCCGCGCCAAGGAAAGGCCACAGGAGTGTCTGCTGAGAATCCCACATTGCATCCAGGAACAGATGCAGCAACATCCCGACCGCAACTGCCATCCAACGACGGCGCGGCCTGCCGCGGCGTGTCCTGATCAGCACCAATACCATGACCACGACTGCCGCCAACAGTGAGTGCGCCACCAGTCGGACGGATTGGAACGAATCCCACATCAGTAAGCCGATCGGCGTATCGACGATGTCAGGGAGAAGCGCACCAAAGGCAAGGAACCGGAGGTCCATCTTCTCGTCGCGGAACGTGTACCGCGCCACGGCAATGCTCGCTCCGAGATGCCAAAACAGCATCGCGCCTCAGACGACGAGAATTCGGCGGCAGTGAATACAGCGCGGCGGGTCCGACCGCTTCGCCTCAAGCTCCTCGGCCGCGGTCAAAGAGAGATGACAACCCCCGCACACACTGTCCTCAAGAGCAGCGACACCGACACCGTTCTTCCGGACCCGCAGTTCCTCGTAGAGGGTGACCATGCCAGAGTCGATGGTCGGCAGAAGATCAGCCTTGCGGGCCTCGCGTCGTGCAAGTTCTGCATCGAGCACCTTCCACTCCGCTTTGATCACGGACGCGAGCCGATCCTTTTCCACGGTTACCTTCTCCAGCTCGGCCTGAGCAGCCTGTGCCGCCTGTTCCTGTTCCTCGGAAAATTCCATGAGGCGGAGCAGCTCATCTTCCATCTTGGACTTGTTGGTACGTAGCATCTCGACTTCGCGTCGCAGATAGTCGGTGTCCCGGGCAGACATGCCACCGCTGTACAGGCGCAACTGCTCACGTTCGAGTTTCGTCTCAGCGAGTCCTAGCTCACCCTGAGTGCGGTCCAAGCTACGAGTGGTCTGCTTCAACTTCTCCGCAGCGTCCGCCTCGGCGACAGTGAGTTCCTCGACCTTTTCGTGCGCGGCTTTGTACAACGCAAGTTCCGGCAGGTTCTCCCGATCATGGAGCAGTCGATCGATCTGCGAATCGACCGCCTGAAGGTCGAGAAGATCGGCATAACTCTTCATCTCCATGTCGTTATTCCCTCCACGGGTTCGTGTTGATAGTTGTCAGGTCGATAGTGTCGCAGCCCAATTCCTCGACCGCTCGGAGCAGGGATTTCATCCCAGGGCGTTCGGAGGGGACGTGCCCGCAGTCCACAATTGCGGTCCCCCGACTCAACGCCGCCTGGGCTGTGTGATGGTTGATGTCGCCGGTCACGAGGACGTCAACAGCCCCGGCAATCGCTCCGACGAACGACCCACCGGACCCCGGAACAACCGCGACCGAGCCGACCTCCTTCGTGCTCTCGCCGGCGACACGCGAGCGTGTGCCCAGTATCTCGTCAACGTGTGCAACGAACTCATCGAGCGGCTGAGGAGCAGCACGACTCCCCCGACGCCCGATAAAGCCCGCATTCGCCGACACTGTGACAATGTCGTACGCCGGTTCTTCATACGGGTGTGCCTCCACCAGCGCGGTGACAACGGCGCCCAGCACTCGTTTGGACGCAATCATTTCGAGACGAGTCTCTGTGACAGATTCCGGGACTCCCGGCGTCCCGATCGTGGGATCGGCATGTGGACCGGGCGTGAAGCGGCCCTCCCCCTCGACGCGAAAATGGGCTCCGGTGTAGTGTCCCACCGACCCTGCCCCTGCGCCGGCAAGAGCATCGGCCACGGCGTCGACGCTTTCGGTGGGGACAAACGTGACAATCTTCACAGTTTCTGAGCCCCACTCCGGACCAAACGATGTGAGACTCTCCAGTGCGAGCGCTGCGGCGAGTGAGTCGGCGGCGCCGCCGGGCGCCACATCCCACGCGGTGTGTACGACATGGAGGGCAATCCCGGCGCGGATAAGCGCATGCGCCCTGCCCGATGGTGAGGCGCCAGCGACAAGGGACGTGACCGGGTCGAACAACAACGGGTGGTAAGAGACCAGCAAATCGACGCCGGCATCGACAGCCGCAGCGACAACGTCATCGGTCACTTCGTGACATACCGCAACGGTGTCACAGGCTGCGCTGCGGTCTCCGACCTGCAATCCGACCTTGTCCCATGGTGCCGCTTTGGAGAGCGGGATGCGTTCGTTGAGCGCTGCAAGGCAGGTACCTAAATCCATGACCCCCGATGCTAAACGGCTTTGCCTTGTCGGGCCTCATCGCGGACCCCGTCGGGTCCGGGAGATCTCTATTCGGTTCCCCTGATCATGGTATCGGCGCTGGTACGCCAGGTGGTTCAGGGATCTCGCCGGTTTCCAGGATCTGTTGGAGGAATTCGATCTTGGCGTCCACGACACTCGGCTCCGACCTATAGCGCTCCCACTCCTCATTTACTGGAAGGCGCGCTCCTTGGACTTTCGCAACAAACTCGTCAAGGGTTAGGAAGCTGCTTTGTACGGGTGGTGGTTCAGGGTCGCCAGGAGATAGGACCACCGATCGTCGCGCTTCGATAGCCTCTGCGGCGCCATCAGGCATGACATCGCCGTTCTCGTTCACGTGAAAGATACTCTGGGTACCCCAATACGGTCTCGTCACGGCCAACATGTCGTCGCGGAAATACTGCACCTGGGTAGACAGAAAGAGGACAACACGTTCGCCTTCTGAGAACCGACCACCCCGGAAGGCGTCCAGGTCTTCGGAACCCTCTCCCCCACCCGAGGTAAAGACACTGATGGTCGGAGAAAGCTGTTCGTAGTCGTCGCGAATCACGCTCTCCACCGTCACGACGATCTCGCGATAGAGACTAGGAGAGACGCTGACTGGCTTCTCTGTCGTCTGCTGCGACCGAGTCCACTTCTGACCGTCCGCCGAGTTCCAGAACGGCCCTCTCACTTCCCTAACTGTACCGATCACAACCATGGGAGCGACGTAGAGGATGACTTCAGGATCGAGCCATTCGGAACTTGCAACGACATCTGTGGACGTGTCCTCAGCTGGCCGCCTCTCGACGGCGACGGCTGGGTCGGTGATCGGGGACGGGTCGGGTACACCACTGATCTCGACGGCACCACCTGGTTCCTGCCCCGCAGATCCGCAGGCCGCTAATACCACGGCGAAGGCTGTTGCGGTCGCTAAGACCGATCGTCTCACATGCATGGCTGCACTAGTCCCCATGGAGGCAACATACGTCAGTCCCTCCGGTTGTCAAGCGCTACTCCACGGGATTGACAACTCGAACGAGCAGGGATGTCGCCCATCGCTGAGTCAGGGTGGGAGTCAAGTCCACGCGGGCTCAGGAGGTGCGACGCTCGCAAGGGAACTCAGAATCCTGTTGCTGCGTCTATCAGGTATGAGGCTCATGCCCGGTGTCGCGATCTTGTTCTTTCTGGCGTTGACAGCCTGCACGTCCAAGGAGCCTGCAGCCGCCAACGAGACGTCGCCGACGATCTCAACGAGTTCGGTTGTGATTTCCACGACCATCGACCCGACAACGTCGACCACAGGTACGCCAACCACAACAACCGCCGAAACCTCAACCACTACCTCGCAACCTCCCGAAAGGGTTCCCTTCGATTGGCCACCCGGTACTGTCACGTGTGCCGAGATCGAAGGCAACTTCCCGGTCGGGGTCGATGATCACGGCGTCGATCTGGACAAGGGACTCATCAGCTACTTTCGTTCCAGCGGCGCTGATCGGGTCGAGGAAATATTCATCCAGTTCCTGGACGACCCGACCTGCACCGCCGACTCGGAGGCCTGGATGTACATGATTGGCTACATCTTGATCCCGGAAAGCCTCTATGGGCGAGGCCTGTGCGACTTCTATCTGAGTCTTGCGACGTATAGCCCTCCCCCGGCCAATCTCGACACTGTCCTCACGCAACTCGCAACAGCAGAGCAACTCTGCAACTGAGACAGCGCACCGTTCGGCGACGGCTGGGACCCCACCAGACAGCACCCCGTCATCCCCCGAGGACTCCGGTTCAGGACTCCGTATCAAAGGTCTTGGAGAAGGCGACAACGCCGTCGCTGGCGGCGGTTTGGGTGAAACCAAGGCGGGCCATCAGGGCGCAGGCTCCGAGGTTGGTAGCAAGACATTCGCCGACAGCCGTTGTGTAGCCGTTGTGAACGGCGGCGTCGACAACGTCCTGGAGCACCAACGACGCCACGCCACGGTGCCGCCATTCCGGTTGCACTACGACGGCTATCTCAACGTGGCCGTCGTCACGCAAACCGTATCGAGCAAGACCGATCGGGTACCCATCGGTGGTCTCGCACACGATCGCAAGACGCTCGACGAAATCAAGGAGAGTCAGATAGTTGAGACGTTCCTCGGTCATCGAGAAGCTGGCGTTGAAGAACCTATTCTCCAGATCGGTAGGGTGGGCGCTGTCGTACGCCTCCTGGATCATTGTGCGGTCCTCCGGGCGAAGTGGTCTCAGCCACACCGGGGTTCCGTCCGGTAGCTCAACTAAACGACGTTTGCGAACGTCGGCCACAGGGTTCCCTTCCTCGTGCCGGCCCCACCGAGTGAGTATCACACAAGCGAGCGCTCGTATACGTCGCCTGCCTCGGTGAACCCCATCCTCTTGATATAGGCCTCATGTGCCTTCGTGAGGGCGGTGGTACGAACCGTCCGGTAGCCCCTGTCGACGAGTAACTGACGGCTCGGTCCGAAGAAGTGCTGCCCGAGACGGTTGTCACGGAACTCGGGAGTCGCGTAATCGAGAACGATGGTGAGCACGCCGGGTTCGCACTCCCGCCCGATCACAAGGCCCGCGGGCACCATGTCTCGCAGGATGAAACACACGAAGTCCGTATCTTCGACCGAGCCGTCAAAATCGGGTTGGGATTCTTCGATGGACTCCCTGTGGAATTCAAGGAACTTGGCGAGGTAGTCGGACTTTGGGTCAACTTCGAGGATGGAGTAATACGAATGGTCGGTGGCGGCTTTCCACAGGTAGAAGGAGTTGATCGCCATGATGGCGACATTGGTGAGGATGATCGGCACGGACCCGATCAGCAGCCCATAGATACCGAACGTGATCGAGCCGAGCAGGCTGAAGATGCGTAGTTTTCGGTATGACGTCATCGTGAGTGCGGTCACGACGAGTGCCGATGCGAAATAGCCGATGAGTTCGTAAACCGTTGCCTTGTCCATGGACCTCCGTCGTCGGTGCCAACAGTACTCACCTGTGCCGCCGGAGAATATCTGTGAGCGCAGTAAACCTTCTCGCCTGCTCTGGCGTGTAACCCGTGTGAGGTAGGTCACATCACTGTCCCTTGGACATTTCTATTCCCCAGGAGGACCAGCAGATGCTCAAGCGGAAAGCCATTATCGTCTTCGGGACGACGTTTGCCTTGATATTGGCGAGTGGTGCGGCACTGGCGCAAGTGGGGGTCTTCCAGGCAGATCCGCCTCCGGCCGTTGTTGCGTCGGGCGATATTCTCGACGAACCGGAACCACCGTCGACCACGACCACCGAGGCTCCCCCGGAGACGTCGTCCACGACAACCACGACACACGCTCCAAAGGAAACCACCACAACAACCACGACCACAACTGAGGTGCGTGACGAGGAGCCACCGCGCCTTGAGATCATCAGCCAGGACTCGGGTGCGGTCACGAACCGCAGCCATATCCTCATCAAGGGCGTCACCGAGCCGGGAGCCAAAGTCTCCATCGGCGACCAACGCGTCGAGGTCGGCGAGGAAGGCCACTGGCGTGCCGAGGTGAAGCTCCGTGAAGGCAGGAACGAGATCGTCGTCGTCGCACGTGACGTCGCGGGCAACACCTCCGAGGCATCAATCGTGGTTGTGTACGAAAAGAAGAAGGACGTCCGTTTCACTGCGAAACAAAAGTTTGAGGTGTCGACACTTGAGAAACCTTACGAGGTGTTCTGGGGAACCGCTCCTCCCGGGTCCGGCATCGTTGCTCGCTCCGAATACGGCGTCGAGGACGCCCGTGCGAACAAGGACGGCAAATGGGAACTGAAGCTCCGCCTCAATGAGCTGCCCGCAAACACGAAGATCAAAATCAACGTATCGTCGAGCACCGGTGGCGAGAAGACGTTCTCCTTCACGTGGGTTCCCGAGCGGGACCAGTATGAGTTTGTCGCCCATCAGAAGAAGGGTGCGAACGTTGAACCGTGGGACGTGTTCTACGGCAAGGGTGAGCCCGGTACCACCGTCTGGGTCGGCTCGGAGTACGGTGATGCCCGGACCGAGATCAACAAGGATGGCCGCTGGGAAGTCAAGGTCCGGTTCGAAGGCGCCCCTGTTGGCGAACCGTTCAAGGTGGTTGTCGAAACGTCCAACAACGACCGTGCGGAGTTCCGCTTCACGCTGAAGGAGCGGGAGCAGGAGAAAGAGTTCACCGCCAACCAGAAATATGGTGTCTCAGACGATGCCGAGGTCTGGGACAAGTTCTGGGGCACGGCGACACCTGGTGCAACAGTCTGGATCGTGTCGGACTTCGGTTCGAAAGAGGTAACGACCGAAGAGAACGGCAAATGGGCGGGAAAAGTGTACTTCAACGACGCCCCGGTCGGTGAGCCGTTCGAAGTGGTCATTGAGTCATCCGACGGCGGCCGCAAGGTATTCACGTTCGTTTGGTTAGGGATTGGTGGGGACCAGTAGCTACGACCAACGGTACAAGTAGCAGCTACCAGCGTGAATGAGAGAGGGTCGGCCACCCGCCGACCCTCTCTCGCGTCGCCGTGACCGATGTCACGTGGGATACTTCGGGCTGCGACCGCACCCTCTGAGTTGCTGCTGATACGGCACAACCGTTCAAGGATCTCCATGATCACGATCTATCACAACCAACGCTGCTCGAAGTCCCGGTCGGCATGCTCGGCATTCGAGGCTGCTGGCGTGGACCACACGACCGTGCGGTATCTCGACAGCCCCCTCGACCGCGATACCCTCACCGGAATCATCAGTCGCCTTGAGGATCCTGTCTCCGATCTCGTACGGACCGCGGACAAGGCCTTCAGAGAGCTGGGGTTAAACGCGGCGGACTACGCCGAACCTGACGCTGTCATCGACCTGCTGCTTGCACACCCACGGCTCATGGAACGACCGGTGATCGACGACGGCACGGTGGCGTTCATCGGTCGCCCGACCGAGCGCGTCGAGGCATTTCTTAGGAAGCAGTGAACACCTGACGCGGGCGGAACACTCTTGTGGGCTCGCGTGGTTGTATGGGAAGACAGAGAGCGACACGACATGTTTTTGAAGAAGCGAAAGACGACCATGGTTGCACCCGAAGACACGCTCACAGGCCGGCCGGACCCGATCAAGGTCTCCGGTATCCATTTTGTCAGCGGCGATTCGTACCTACCACCCT
>VAPH01052290.1_pt1 | contig 14898 bp, 7 predicted proteins | sample 3393861 | NCBI WGS metagenome assembly VAPH01 (sample SAMN08290439, study PRJNA428436) | hydrothermal vent metagenome | isolation source: Deep-sea hydrothermal vent chimney | place: Atlantic Ocean: South-mid Altantic Ridge | reverse complement strand
CGGGCGCAGACTGTTTGATCTCCCAATACAGCTTCCCCCCGCTTCCTGCACGCGGAACAATATAGTCAACGGGCGCCCGCTCTGTTTCGTCATCCTTTCGAGCCTACCGATGAATTCCTCTACCAGTTCTTGCGGTTCGGCAAATGGTGAAAAACAAACACCGGCTACGGGATGCAGTGTCAAATATTCTACAAGCACGCTTAGTTCGGATGAATCCAGCTGCAATCGGGCTAAATCACAAACAGTCGGCAACAGATAGTGGCCACCGCTAAGTTCGTTGCGCACTTCAAGTTGTTTTTGCAGTGACCCGGATGACGGGTCAAGCCAAACGCCATCAAAACCATAGCGCTGCGCAAGAATCATGTCTTCGGCGGAGCCGACTGTTAGGAATCGTTGCAAAGGCCGATTTTCAACGAAAAGTGAGTGTTGACGCTCAGAGCTGGATATCATCAATCTGTTGAGGGTCATACTCTCAAGCACGTGCTCATAGTCCTCGGGGCGATCGACCTCTCCGACCTCCGCTTGACTGAGCTCCACCAGCTGTGTCGCAGAACCCAACTGCGTCTGAATATAGTCCGAACAAAATGCTGTTGTTCCAGCTGGTATTTCACTTTCGAGTCGGTTTGCCAGCTCTATTGATAGCGAGGAAAAACCGACAAACTTCCCCCGATAGACATCTGTCTCCCCTCGACTGCTCTCGTAAATGTAGTAGGTCGCGCTTTCGGAGTTCCAGAATACCTTGCCCTCAGATTCTTCAGATTCCGGCGTCACAGCAATCTTGATTTTGCCCTCAGCCTCGAGCATCTTGCGAACTGCATCTCGAGTTAGAACAAGATCGCCTTCAATGATCAGCACTTCCAAGATTTCGGACGACAGAGCTTGAAGGCCAGCTCGCATTGAGGCTGAGCAACCCTGCTCACTCAACTCGGGAGTGTCGACAACGACCAATTTATCTTCGGCAATCCATGACAACTCCTCATGCAAACATAGCGCATTTTTTCCAGCAACAATAATGATTTGCTCTGAGATCTCCAATATGAGTTCGCAGGTTCTACTGATGATACTTAGTCCATTCAGTTTCAATGTTGACTTAGGTCGAGTGCATGTAAGTTCGCCGATGCGAGTGCCCTTTCCCGCAGCTACGATGATAGTCGCCCGTCTAACTCTATTCTGTGAGATCCGGTTCATGTTTCTTCTTAGTCAAGAGCTGCTCCTAAATACGCCTGCGCGGCGTAGTTCGACATCTTCTAATCGCAGGTGCCGAATCAGGGATTGTTCCAGTTTTCGTCGAAGTTCGGTGGGCTGGGTAACCGTCCGTCACCGTATGTGACGATTTCTTTTAGTCGACGCCCTTCAATTGGGCCATGAGTCTCTTCTTCTTCTTGTGATAGAGTAACATGACTGATACCCTGCACAACACCACAGTCTGTCAGCACTGCTCCCCCTCTTCACGTTCCCGCAGAATTCTCTCGTGCGAGCAAAAGTACTCTCGATCACGTTTGGGATGGTGCCGCGTGCAGAAATCGTCATTGTTCAATCAAATTGTATCTGCACGGCCACTCTTAGGTGGCGAGGACGATCTAAACCAGCTACCCACGGAGGAGGACGTTTCACTGCAGGGACAAAAACCTGCATGCTAAACCGGCCTGATCATCCAGCCCGGTGTATACGCCAGGTCTAAACCTGGTTCAGATCAAGCACGGCCCGATGACCCTGCTCTACCGCCGCCTCAAACATTGCAGTGGCCGCCGCATCTGAGTTGGCGATGGCAATGCGGCCGAAGCGCTTGCGGGCAAGCATATGCGGGTAGCGTTCGTCATCGTCATCCGCATAGACGGTATCAAACAGCGGGTTGTACCAGTATGCATAGCCATGGGCCCAGCGGTTGACGGTGATGCCGACGATGTCCCTGGCCGGGTCAAAGCCACCCGGCCCCAGCATACCGGCGAGCTGACTGCGAATATTTCGTTCAATGGTTTCGAAGGGAGTAGACAGCAATTCCTGGCGACCGAGGCGATGTTGTTCGCGGGCCGTAAAACCTTCATTGGAGCGGTGTGGAAATCGCTCCATATGCACAATGGCCGGTTCATTTGCCGCCCGGGCGTAAGCATAGTCTCCGAGGCTTACCGGGAAATCGAGCATGGCTACAACGTGGTAACTTCCCGGGGCGAGCACAGCACCGATACCCATGTTTTTCCATGCCTGCCAGTTACGCAATGCCACATTGCTGTACAGGATCGGCGTCCTGACCTGCAGGGCCAGCGCTTCACGCTGGGCTTCCGGTAGTTCAGGGCTGAGGTAAGGAATCGCTGCATTATTGCAGGCCAGTATGCACACCCGTGCCTGTACGCGGCAGGCCTGGCCATCGCGCATATAGGTCACCAGAACACGTTTGGCCGTAGCGGGATCCCGATCGTGCTTTACATTGATGACAGTGCTGTCGAGTCGTAAGCGCACCGCTGCTTCTATGCCGACACCTGAGTCACTGGCAAGATCCTGCAGCAGCTTGAAAACTCCGGGATCACTAATGTCCAGGTGCTTGCTCAGGAAGTCCCGGTAGCTGATGCTGGACAAAAAGTCCCACTTGTTGTCAACCGGAATTTTGGGTATTTGATCTTCTTCAGTGGTCAGCAGGCGCAGGAGTTCACGCCTGGCGGGCTCAGAGATTGGCATCTGTGCCACTGCTGTTTCCACCGGTAACGTCGCTGTTGCCAAAGGCAGGTAATCTTCAAGCACCCCTATGTCGAACGCAACTGTACGGTCCACGCCCCAGACTTGGCGCCCAAAATACATGCCGGCGCGAAGCCCGTTACGCCGGTAAAACCCCTGGTCGTAAGCGCTGTTAAATTGCTTGATATCAACACCCAGGTCATCCAGCAAACCCTTGACGGTATCGCTGTATCCCGACGGGATATCGTCTGGTGCATGCCGAGCTGCTGGTCTGATAGCTTTCCGGGCGATGAATCTTCAGGTTTCATGATGGATAATCTACGCTTATGACGCTTTTTTTCCACCTGCGCAGACACCACTAGTGCTTGTTCCAAACAAGGATGCAAAGACCGAACACCCATAAGCCATATGGCACCTCTACCGGCTTATCAATGTTTCTTGCGCCGCTCAATAATGCGTTGATCTGCACCCTCCTGATAGGCCTTTGCTGCAGCCAGCAGCACGGCCGGTGGTAGCCGCACTTTATAGTTGGGGTTGATGTAGGCAAAGCTGATGACACCATCGGTACCGATGATGTAAGTGGCCGGTGCCGGCAGGACGTGATGGCTTTCACCCGAGGCCTTTTCCAGATCAATGCCGAAATCCAGGTATTTCTTAACCAGCTCATCATCGACGCGAAAAGCCAGTCCAAAGGCCCTGGTTGCCTGCAGCGAAGAATCCGAAAAGATCGTATAGCCAATATTCGGGTCATCCAGGCTTGCCAACAGCAACTCTGGCTTATCAATACTGATAAACCAGATATTGAAGCCCATGTCTTTAAGCTGCTTTTCTGCCAAACGCATTTCCGACAAATGCAGATTGCAGTACGGACACCAGCCGCCTCGGAAAAAGGTCAGGACAACGGGTTTATCCAGGCGCCCGGCCTGGAACTGGAACGGCTGACCAGCAACATCCCGGACCGTGAAATCCGGCGCTTTCATGCCTGGCAACAAAGGCTGAACCTGCTCTGCAGATGCGTGGATATCAGTGCGGCTATCGGCAGCGAAAGACGATGCTGACGTGGCTGATAGTATGAGGGACAGCAGTCCGACGGCGATTTTACTCATTAATTTGGTCTCTGCCTTTTGCGTAGTTAGTTGACCCAGGACAGGGACATTCTATTGCAAAAGCCCCATGATGATGCTAAATCCCCCCCCGTTTGGATAAAATTGCTGTTAACTGGTGCTTAATCGTGGACTCTCTATTATGACTTCTATACCTAAAAAAATATTGATCGTTGGTGGTGGAACAGCCGGCTGGATGGCGGCCATTCATATGCAGGACGCATGGGGCGACAAAGGCATAAAAATCAGCCTGATAGAATCACCTGAAATCGGTATCGTGGGCGTCGGCGAAGGCACAACACCTTTATTACGGGAATTCTATGCCCGGCTGAATATTCCGGAAAGTGAATGGATGCCGCCCTGCAACGCCACCTACAAGTGTGGCATCAGTTTTCCGGACTGGTCAACCGTGAAAGGTTCCGAAACATACTTCCACCCGTTCTTCTCAGACCTCGATAAAGAATTCGTTCAGCACTTCTGGGATAACTGCAACCTGCGCCGCAGCGGTCATGACGTCCCGGCGCACCCGGATGATTATTTTGTCACCACCGCACTGGCCCGCCAGAAGCGCTCCCCGATACCCATGAACAGGCCCGCCACGCAAAGTATGTACGGCTATCATTTCGACGCGGGCCTGATGGGGAAATTTCTGAAAGACAAGGCGACCGGGAGAGGTGTAACACTGATCGAGGATACCATCACCGATGTCAAAATAGACCGGCATGGCAACATCGCTCACGTTAAAACCAAGAAAAACGGCAAGATCAAGGCAGACCTTTTTGTTGATTGCTCCGGTTTCAAGGGCCTGCTGATCCGCCAGGCAATGGGTGAGAAACCGATCTCGACCAAAGACTTCATGTTCAATGACAGCGCCGTCGCGATTCCTACACCGATTAAAGACAAAAACAGCATCATGTCTGAAACCATATCCAAGGCTCTGAAATATGGTTGGGTCTGGCACATCCCATTGAGCAACCGCATCGGCAATGGCTATGTTTACAGCTCGGATTATATCAGCGAGGAACAGGCTGAGACCGAGTTGCGCGAGTATCTGGGCGAAGGTGCCGAGGGTGCCAAGGCGCTGCATCTGCATTGGAATCCGGGTCGCCTGGAGAAGCACTGGAAGAATAACTGTGTGGCCATCGGCCTGGCACAAGGCTTCCTCGAACCGCTTGAAGCACTGATGATTAATATCATTCAAACCTCACTCGAACGCTTCACCGGGCTGTTTGAAAGTGGTGATTTCACCGATAAAAACCAGCAGGAGTTTAATGACGGGGTCAACGGTTTTATCGATGGCATACTGGATTACCTGCAAATGCATTACAAACTCAACACCCGCGACGACACCGACTACTGGCGTAACGCACGTGACAATCCCAATATGTCTGCACAACTGGCGGCTGTTCTGAACGCATGGGATAACAATGAAAGTGTTGATCGGGTATTGTTTGACAATATCGACCAACAACTCTACCCACGCACATCCTGGTACTGCATGCTGGCCGGCATGGGGCGCTTTCCGGAACCGACCAAGGGACCACTGCGCCTTCCTGCCCGCAACCAGCAACGGGCGCGTGAATTCAGTGAAGAGCAGGCGCAGCAGTTTTATCCCCATGCAGAGTACCTGAAAAAGCTGTATGAAACCCAGGGGTGACCACCTGGTCACCCCATCTTTTGCAGTGTGTTACTGACCCGTAAGGGTGACTTTTGACCCATGTATTGCCCTTCGATACATGGTCTCATACACCTGTTCCGGTGAACTGATCCTTCATGCTGGTTCTTTCAGAAAATAATTAGTAACCATATCAAGAAAAAGATCGTCTAAGTAACTAATACGAACAGGGCTGATGTTCGCGCAGGTGCAATGGTATTGCGCCAATGTGCGAAGGCATCCGCCTGTTTTTATGTAAAAAAATTGGCGATAACGCTGTATACGGCACAAAACGAGGGTTTTGCAGTGAATAAATTATGGAAACTTACTGCGCCGGTTATCGTACTGGCGGGCAGTATCGGAGTGGTTTTTGCCTTGAACGCGGCGAAACCACCGCCTGAGAAGAAGGCAGAATCACAACGACTGGTCTCATTATATGTAGATGAGGTGAAATCAGAGCTTGTGACCATTTCAGTGCAGACCTACGGTGAAGTCCGCCCCAAAACTGAAATTGACCTGATACCTCAGGTTTCCGGTCGCATTGTGGCCATTTCGCAGTCTTTTGCAGAAGGTGCCGAATTCAGTCCCGGCGCAACGCTGCTTAAGATCGATGATACCAATTACCAACTGGCTGTGATTCGTGCCAGGGCGCGCGTCGCTGAGGCGCAGGTCGCCGTGCAACGGGAACTGGCCAATGCCAAGATCAAGGCAAGCCAATGGCGTGATAAACGCACCAGTGGCCAACCGAGTCCATACGCTTTGAACAAGCCGCAAGTCCTGGAAGCCGAAGCGAAATTATTGGCGGCCGAAGCCGATCTGAAAGAAGCCGATCTGAATGTGGCCCGCACTGAAATCAGCGTACCTTTCCGTGGCCGCGTGCGTGAGAAAAGTGTGGGTATTGGTCAGTATGTATCAACCGGTACACGTCTCGGCCGTGTATTTTCTACTGACACCGTGGAAATTCGCTTACCGCTGACCGATGTGCAACTGGAAGAACTCAACCTGCCGATGGGTTTCATGGCGGATGCTTTCAATGCGCCGCAGGTGCAATTCAAGGCCCAGGTCGGCAACCGTGAGCACCACTGGAGTGGGCGCATTGTCCGCATCAATGCTTCAGTTGATCAGCAGACACGTCTTATTTACGCCATTGCCGAAGTGGAAGACCCTTATGGCCTGGGTTCCGATGACGGTGCGCCGATGGCGGTGGGCATGTTTGTCAGCGCCGAAATTGCCGGTGTCAACAGCCAGTCCGCACTGGTGCTTCCACGCCTGGCACTGCGCAACGCCGACCAGGTATATGTTATCAATGATGAGAACCGCCTTGAGATTCGCACGGTCGATGTGCTTTCCACGTCCGAGGACACCGTGCTGGTAACGGACGGCGTAGAAGCCGGCGAAAAAGTCGTGACCTCAACGATCCCTGCAGCGGTTGATGGCATGGAAGTCCGCGCCATTAGCCGTGCACAGCAAAGCTGATTATAAAAACAGAGGGTTAAAGACATGCATGGTCTGATTGCCTGGTGGGCACGTAACACCGTCGCCGCCAACCTCGTCATGATCGGTATCTTTGTAGCCGGTACGATTGGTTTTTCCAAAATGGAACGCGAGATGGATCCGCAGGTGCGTTTCCCTGGCCTGCAAATCATCGTCGCCTGGCCTGGTGCGGCACCGCAGGAAATTGAAGAGCAGATTGTTGCCCGGATCGAAGAGTCTGTCAGTGATCTGGATGCCATTGAGTGGGTCCGCTCCTCATCGAGCGAAGGCCGGGGAGAAGTTTACATCCTGGCCGAGCAACAGGTTGATTTCACCCAGTTCATGAATGATGTGAAAATCCGTGTGGATTCCATATCATCCTTCCCGCGTGATATCGAACCGCCCCGCGTACAGCAATGGGTGAACCAGAACGAATTCATGCGCATCGCAGTACACGGTGATCTTGGGGAGCGCGAACTCAAGCGTCTGGCGGAGCAACTCAGACGTGAAGTTGCCCAACTGCCGGCCATTACCATTGTGCAATTGTTTGGTACACGCCGGGAAGAGGTTTCCATCGAAGTCAGTGAAGACGCCTTAAGGCGCTACAATCTGAGCTTCTCACAGGTTGCTGACGCCATCCGCAATACGTCCATCAACCAATCGGCGGGCTCGGTGCGCACCGAGGTGGGAACCTACCAGCTTAAAGTGCGCAGCCAGGCTGATAGCGTACAGGAATTCAACAAAATCATTATCCGCGAAACACCGGATGGCGGCGCCATCCGTGTCGGTGACGTGGCCACCGTCATAGACGGCTTTGAAGACAATCCGATACTGGCAACGCTGAACGGCGAACCGGCCGTGCTGTTAATGGTTATGACAACCGAAATCATGGATATCGTCACAGCCTCGGAGTCCGTGCACAAATGGATCGACGAACGACAAGCGAGCCTGCCCGCCGGTGTCACATTGACCTTATGGACCGACAAGGCGGTGGAGTTCAAAGGGCGGATGAAAACCATTGGCAGTTCTGCTGTCATGGGTCTTGCGCTGGTGATGATTGTATTGCTGTTGACACTGAGACCGGTCGTCGCCTTCTGGGTGGCGGTCGGCATTGCCACCGCCTACGCCGGCGCCTTTGTTTTACTGCCGTCGGTGGGCGTGTCACTGAACATGCTCTCTACCTTTGCATTCCTGCTGGTGCTGGGTATCGTGGTCGATGATGCAATCGTTGTCGGTGAAGGTATCCATAGTGAAACCCACCATATTGGCGGCGGGGTCAATGCATCCATTGCCGGCACCCAACTGGTCGCTAAGCCGGTCGTCTTCGGTGTACTCACCACCATTCTGGCTTTCCTTCCGTGGATTTTCCTGGATGGTTCAACCTCTGAATTCACCCGGCAAATCACCTGGGTAGTCATCCTGGCACTGGGTTTCTCTCTGGTTGAATCATTGTTTATTCTGCCTTCACACCTGGCCAGCATGAGACCTCGGCACGATCTGCGCGGTTTTGGCAAATTCCAGAAAAGTATCGCTGACAGTATTATCCATTTTGCCAATAAGCAATACCGTAAAATCGGCAACTGGGCGATGGATCATCGCTATTTGACAACCAGTATTTTTCTGGCTGTGCTGGTCATAGGCTTTGGCATGTTTTACACGGGTTGGGTCAAAAAGAGTTTTATGCCGGAAATCGAATCCGATGAAATCAATATCAATGTCGTGTTGCCTGAAGGCGCACCCTATAGCCGCGCACTGGAGATACTGGCCCAGTTGCAGGCGGCAGAACTGGCGCTGGTGGACGAAGTTAACCAGCGCACCGATGGCAAAGGTCTCCTGATTGAGAATTGGTATACACGTTCACGTCGCGACAGTGTGCTGGCTATCGTCAAGCTGGCGCCGCCGGAAGTCCGCGACATGACCGCCAAAGAAGCATCCGTGCGCCTGCGGGAACTGATGGGTGATGTGCCGGATGCCAAAGAGGTTACTGTGCAGTACACGCAAAACAACAACGGCCCCGGTTTTGAAATGTCCATCCGGCACCCGGACCTCGAGGTCCTGCGTGTCGCAACCGCTGACCTTGAAAATCAGTTGCGCAGCTACGAAACGCTCTATGACGTTCGCAATAACCTTGAAAGCGCTTCTGAGGAAATCCGCCTGACCATGAAGCCGGGCACTGCCAGGCTGGGCCTGACCCTTGCGGACGTCAACCGCCAGGTGCGCCAGGCCTACTTTGGTGAAGAAGTACAGCGTTTACCGCGCAACGGCCAGGATGTGCGCGTCAAGGTCCGTTACCCACTGGAAACCAGGCAGTCGATCGAGAGCCTGAAAAACTTCCGCGTGCGCACCAATGACGGGCGCGAATTGCCGCTGCTGGCAGTTGCCGACCTTGAATATGCACCAGGTATCAAGCGCATCCAGCGCTGGAACGGTAACCGCGCTGCACGGGTCAGCGCCGACCTGAAGGAAAACGTGCGGGACGATATCATGGAAGATTTGGAAAAAAACTTCTTCCCCGAATGGGAAAAGCGCTACCCGGGTATCATCCGCGGCGCGGTTGGTCAGGCCGAAGGCGAAAAGCGCTTCATTAAAGACGTCACGGGTCTTTATCTGATCGCATTTTTTGCCATGTACACGATGCTCGCAGTCGCATTCCGCAGTTACTGGCAGCCCATTCTGATCCTCATTGCGATGCCCTATGCCTTTGTCGGGGCCATTGTCGGCCATAGCGTGCTGGGTTTGACCATGGCAATTTTCAGTTACTTCGGCATTGCCGCCGCCGCCGGTGTTGTGGTCAATGATAATCTTGTGCTGATGGATTACTGCAACCGGCTCAGGTCCAAGGGGATGGATGCCCGCGAAGCGATTATCGAAGCGGGTGTGGTGCGTTTCAGGCCCATCCTGCTCACGTCTGTAACCACCATTGTCGGCCTGATGCCGATGATGCTGGAGCGCTCCATTCAGGCCGCATTCCTGCAGCCAGTGGTGGTTGCCCTGGCGTTTGGTGTGTTCTTTGCCTTTTTCGTGACCCTGCTGATGGTGCCTTCCCTGTATGGTATCGGGCTGGATATCAGTGAATTCTTCGGCCGGATCCGGAAATGGACCCACCACAAACTACAGCGTAGTTCGCAAAGCAAAGTGGAGACGACAACCTTGTAACCGGCAACGAAACACGGAATCACCGTTTTGGATCCGTGGAACCCTGCCCTCAGCGCACTCCGCGTGTGTTGTCACCCTCTGCTTCACCCTCTTTGCGGGTCCAGTTAAACGCCACAGCACGCCACATATCGCGGTAGTCATAATCGGTCTGCAGCGCCGTATTGAGGCGATTGTATGAGGCGAAGTCACTGACCAGGTGCACCAACTGCACAATCCCCTTGTTGCCCAGGCCGATATCCCGCAATTCACCAATATCATCATCTGTGATCGCGTGAGCATCGGCGTTGACCTTCAGGGCGAAGTCGACAATCGTCCTGGTTCGCGGGTCTTCAATGGCATCGCTCCCTTCGGTCAGCAGTGCCTTGGTTTTATCTTCGTCTGCACCAAGCCCATAATTGAGAAGCGTACAAAAAGCTGCCGTGCAATATTGGCAGGCATTGGCTTGAGAGACCGCGATGCCCACGTGCTGGATCTCCGGCATGGACATTTCACCCATCTGCCAAAGCACCTGGGTGGCAGCCAACTTCGCCTTGAAATGCTCAGGGAAATTCATCTCGACATAAAAATGGTTGGGTACACCTCCCTCTACTTCCGTCACCCAGGCGAACATTTCGTTGATGACCGGGTCATCATTGTTTTCGGGTTTGATCAATGGTACGCGGGACATAAGGTTTTCCTTCAATTGTTTTAAATGCAGTTCACTGGCAACTGAACAATCTTTCCTCTGAAAAGACAAACTTTTGTGCGCTGTTCTTGGTTTCTGGAGTAAAAATAACGCCAGCAGCTTGTCTTTGTTGATTGAACTCCTTTAGCAAATTCTTCGATTATAAACGACTCAAAATTTTGGCCTGCCTGGTGAATTATGCAGCAACATTTACTGACTAGCAGTCATCAACAGGTCATACTCCGTCTGGCTTCCAAAGTTACGTTTTACGTCAGTCAATTCCTTACCCCCTATCTTTCGATAGTGCATATGTGTTGAAACAAAGATAGTTTTTACCATTAGAGATGAGTGTGACCGCCATTTACTGAGGTTTATCACTCTTCTGGAAAAATAATTAATAGTTTGATTTTACACATTGTGGTCTGAGTTATCGGGAGATTATTGAAGTGAAGAATTTTTATCAGGGAGCTCTTGGGGGTTTGTCTTTTCTTTTTCTGATTTCAAATTTACTTATGGCAACAAGCCTGTATGGGGCAACACAGGAAGTGAGCGAGACAGCACTGGAAGAAGTGGTTGTTACTGCTCAACGACGTGATGAAAAACTAAGTGATGTCGGAATCACAATCGCTGCCTACAGTGGTGACACACTAAAACAGCAGGGAATTACAACCAGTTCTGAGATTGCACTGTTAACCCCCGGTATCACACTCTCCGGTACTTATGGCGGCCAAAGTGTTCAGTTCTCCATCCGTGGTGTTACCCAAAGCGATTTTAATGACGCCATCGAAGCCCCTATTGCGGTCTATGTTGATGATGTCTATATTGCCTCTCAGCAAGGGCAGAACTTGGCACTATTTGATGTCAAGCGCGTCGAGGCATTAAAAGGACCACAAGGTACACTTTTTGGAAGAAATGCGACGGGTGGCTTGGTTCACATCGTTATTAATAAACCGATTATTGGTGAAGTCAGTGGGTATGTAGATGCTGGTTATGCCACTTTCAACACTAAAAAAATTGAAGCGGGAATAAATTTTCCGCTTGGAGAAAAAATAGCTGTGCGCTTTTCGGGTGTTTGGAACAGTAACGGTTCAATTTGGAATAATGTCTATCCTGACAACTCATCACCTGATATATCGCCGAGCGGGCAGGATATCGGTAATCAGGAGACCTTTGCCGGACGCCTACAGTTTTTGTATCAGGCGACGGACACACTTGATTTTCGCCTTACGCTTTCAGCGGCAGATCAGAATCTATCAGAATCTCCATGGACTACTTTAGGCGCCACTGTCGAAACCGATAACCTTGGTCGTGTTATTGGGTCGGAATTTACCCCAGCCACCATTTTTGGCTATATTCCTGAAGATATCAATGATCGTAAAGTTTCAAAGGATTTCGCGCTGAGTGATCTAAACCGGTTCGACACTAACGGAGCCACCCTGCATATCAACAAGGAATGGAGTGAGGTCAGTCTTGCATCAGTGACGTCTTATTCAAATTATGACAAGACCTTCATGCTTGACGTGGATTCCTCACCTGTCAATTTCAGTGCGTTTGGTAATATGTCAGATACTGACACATTCGCCCAGGAAATAAGGCTCAGTGGTTCTAATGACAAGCTTTCCTGGACCGCAGGTTTATATTATCTGGATATTACTGCAGAGAATGCGCAGGGTATTCTTGGGCCAACGGGTTCAATATTTGCCGGCTTGTTTGGTTTGGGCGCAACCGGTGTTGATCCCCTCGCCGTGTTCAAGCTTAAAACCAAATCAACGTCAATTTTTAGTCAGGTATTTTATGATTTTACACCCGCATGGCGATTGGTGGCGGGTGGTCGCATTATTCAGGAAAAGCAGGATTATGATTATTTCACAGCGCTTTTTCAGAACCTCGATGATTACACCGTAGATGTCAATGCTCCTATACTGGCCTTGGGCCCACACCCGGCTTTTAACGATAGTCGTACCGACTATTTATGGGCAGGTAAACTTCAGTTGGAATTTCGACCGAGTGAAAGTATGTTCTATTATCTGGGGCTCAATCGTGGCGTTAAAGGTGGTAGCTATAACGGTCAATATTTTGATGGTACACCGGCGCTCAGCCCGTCTGAAATCCCGTATGATCCTGAGACTTTAACTTCCCTTGAAGCCGGAATTAAATACACGGACCCGAATAACCTTTACACAATTAATATGGCGGTGTTCCGTTATAATTATACCGACTATCAGTCGTTTCTTTTCACAACTTTGTCGGGTAGCGTAAAGAATTACGATGCGAGCTCAACTGGTGTTGAATTTGATACTACGGTGCATGTCGGTGGTGGTTTTCGTCTTACTGTGACGGGCACATATATTGATGCAAAGGTCAAAGACTTTATAATTGCACCAGGTATAATCACTAACACGAGGCCCACCTATACTCCAAAATTCTCCGCAAGTATGCGTCTTGCCTACTCTGCATATAATGTGTTTGGTGGTGAACTAAATGCGGGTGCGTGGGTTAATTACCAATCGGAGTTTTTTCACAATGCCAAGAATTTTAATGCCAGTGTGATTCCCAGTCGTACTGTGGCGGATCTCTACGCAAACTTTGTCTTCGAAGGTGGCAGGTACACTATTGGAGCATATGTTAAAAATGTATTTGACGAACGTTATGCAATCGTCGGGCTAGATTTATCACAGGCTTGTGGTTGCAATCTGGAAGCCTATGGCCAGCCTCGAACTCTTGGCGTTCGGGTGGGTTATCGTTTCTAAAGTTGATGACGCCCTCTGTCCGGGCACTGCCTGGTGTCCGGAGTACCCGATCCCATGAGCAGAGCACACAGACTGAATTCGACCCAACGATTATTTCATCAACCACAGCACCTGGTCACCAATTTCTTGTTGGAGCGAATAGTGATCCAACCGCATTGGTTCTCCCAAGCTACCTGCTGGAGGCTTTTACCAGGATTACCCGGGAATCACCGCTATACAGTTTATCAACCAGACCGTGTCGCCGCTGCAAAACGGCATGCTGGTTGATATAGCCCTTATCGGTGATTTCACCAGCATCGATATCTGGTGGCTCCACCATCAGCAGTACGCGCATGATGGCCATGCTGGAACTTTGGTTTTCTGCATTGTAGGCGGCAAGGCTCTTGCGTAAGACGTTACAGACTTTCTCGAGGCCCACCAGTTTTGATGGGGGTGTGTCGGGTTGAAGGCCGGCAATTTCTGCGCAGGCGGGAAAATCGGGAAATACCAACAGCCCGATTTCGTCACGGTCATGTCCGGCCACCACAGCATCCTGGATTATCGGTGTGCCGGCAGAAATTGCAGCGACGCGAATGGCGCCGGTATTTACCCATGAGCCAGTCAGAAGCTTAAAGTTCTCGGCAACACGGCCATCAAAAAGAATGCCTTTAGCAGGATCATCGGGGTCGGCCAGTTTGCCAGCATCTCCAGTCAGGAAAAAACCATCTTCATCGAAAGCTTTACGAGTCAAATCGTTGCGCTTGTAATACCCCGGTGTGACGTTAGGACCGCGCACGCGCATTTCCAGCCTGCCGTGGTTCGGCACCATCTTCAGTTCCATTTCCGGTATCGGAAGCCCGATTACTCCAGCCCTTTCAACCAGGAAATGCACCCCCGTGGCCAGTGGCGCCGTTTCCGTTAATCCCCAGGCTGAGGTCATGGCCACTTTCTCGCCTCGTGCGGCAAGGGACAGATCCTCCAAACGATCCCATAGGTCCTGCGGCAGTGCTGCGGCCGCATAAAATATCGTTTCAAGGTTGGAGAAGAAATGGTCGCGCAACTGCTCATCCTCCTCCAGGTAGGGCAATATCATTTGAAAGCCCCGGGGCACATTGAAGTAGAGCGTGGGGGCGACGGCACGAAGATTGTTGATCGTCGTCTCGATCAAACCGGGTACCGGTCTGCCGCTATCTATATACAGGGTTCCGCCATTTCGTAAGATCATATTGAAATTGTGGTTACCCCCGAAAGTGTGGTTCCACGGCAGCCAATCAACCAGGACCGGGGGGCGCCGAGTGATAAAAGGCCAAATCTGGACAATAGCCTGCTGGTTGGAACACAGCATGCGGTGGGTATTGATCACCCCTTTTGGCTCACCGGTAGAACCGGAAGTAAAAAGAATTTTGGCAACCGTGCCAGGACCAACTTTGGAACAGGCAGTCTCTACTG
>VAPH01023337.1_pt1 | contig 14938 bp, 12 predicted proteins | sample 3393861 | NCBI WGS metagenome assembly VAPH01 (sample SAMN08290439, study PRJNA428436) | hydrothermal vent metagenome | isolation source: Deep-sea hydrothermal vent chimney | place: Atlantic Ocean: South-mid Altantic Ridge | reverse complement strand
CTTTTTTAAAAGGTCTATCAAAAGACAAAGAGGCAGCCCGACAACATTATTGTAACAACCGTTAAAGGATCTGATCAGAAAACTTCCTTTGCCCTGTATGGCATAAGCGCCTGCCTTGTCAAAGGACTCTCCGGTATTGATATATTCCAGAATACTTTTTTCTGAAACCTTGTGGAATTGTACTCCGGTAACCTTATATCCGGTTTCCGGTACACTTTTATCACTATTAGTTACTGCAATAGCCGTAATGACGTTGTGGCTTTTTCCATTAAGGCGGCAGAGCATCTCAAAGGCCCGCTCTTTGTTTTCCGGCTTTCCCATTACTTTTCCGTCAATCTCCACTGTCGTGTCTGCTCCGATAACTGTACAATTTTTTTTAATGTATGTAATCGCTTCCGCTTTTAAAAAAGCCATCTTTCGGGTAAAAATTACAGGTTTTGATTTTTCGTCTATTGTTTCGTCTATATCTGCTGCTATGGTCTCAAAGGCAATACCCAGGCGAGTAAGAAGCTCAACTCTTCGCGGAGACCCGGATGCAAGAATGATCTTTGTCTTTACCATGTTTTTCATATGCCGCTTGCTTTCAACTGGCCGCAGGCGGCCATGATATCCAACCCCCGGCTGTTTCGCACAACGCTGACAAAACCTGCATCAAGCAAAACCTTCTGGAAGCGGCGAACATTTTTTTCTTCAGGGCTTCTAAATTTTGAACCAGCATAAGGATGGAAGGGAAGAAGGTTAATCATACAGGGAATTTTTTCAAGAAGTTCGGTCAGCCTGACAGCCTCTTTCAGCGAGTCGTTCACACTGTCTATGAGGACGTATTCTATAACGACTTTTCGTCCATTCTTGCAGTACGTATGTAATGTGTTTAACAGTTCATCCATAGGATACTTACGGTTTATCGGCATGATATGGTTTCTGGTATCGTTGTCTGTAGCGTTAAGGGAGATGGCCAGGCCAATATCGAGGTTTTCCTGTATCATGCGTTTGATACCTGGGATGATACCGGATGTGGAAAGAGTGATTTTTTTGCCGGGGATATTAAGTCCGCGGTGATCAGTAGCTGTTTTGAGAAACTTTTTGACGTTGTCGAAGTTATCAAGCGGCTCGCCGCATCCCATAAGCACAAGGTTGGTTAATGTTTTTTTGGCTAACGGGGTTCCTGTGTTTTTTTGTACTGCAAGAACCTGCCCCAGTATTTCGGCAGAGGAAAGATCGCGTATAAATCCGCCTGCGCCGGTAAGGCAGAAACGGCAGCCTGATTGGCAACCGACTTGTGTGCTGATGCAGAGGGTAAGGCGGGAGCGCTCAGGAATGAGAACTCCTTCAACAAAATCCACCTTAGAGCTTGAGGTATCAGCTCTATGAAACCTGTAGAGGAATTTTTCGGATCCGTCTTTTGAAACAAAATGTTTTTCTATTGTTACTTCTGAAATCGAAACCAGCTTTCTAATTTTTTCTCTAAGCGTGCCGGCTATATGGATGTTGTCTATTGATTCGGTTCCATGCCGTAGGACGGATTTAGCCAGCACTGCACCCTGATAGATAGTTCCTCCTGCCTTTACGCAGATGTCGATAATCTCATCAGGGGGTAAATCTCTAAGGTCGGTCAATTCAAGGCATCCGGAAAGGCCTCTTCATATTTCAATTGAAAGGTTATGAGTTTTTCATACTCGGAAATTTCCAGTGCCTGGGCAGCGTCGCAGCGCAGATTCTTGCGCTCCTGGTTGTCATGCATCACCTCTACCATTGTTCCATTTACGCCGTAAGCGGTTGCTGCTTTGAACTGATACTGAACCAGCTTATCAATTCCGCTTGAATGCGAAGGATCGACAACCACGGGCAGGATGGTACGTTCTTTAATTGTAGGTATGACATCTAAATCAAGGTGAGAGCGGTTATAATCTCCGTGGACCGTAGATTTTACTCCGCGTTCGCATAGGATAATTTTTTTATTTCCCTGGTTTGCTATATATTCCGCGGCGTCCAGCCATTCCTCCAGAGGTGCGGCAACTCCTCTTTTGTAAAGCACAGGTTTTTTCTGTTTTCCAACCTCTTCCAGCAGGTAGAAATTCTGATAGTTTCTGGTGCCAAGTTGTACCATGTCTGCATGTTCCGAGACCTCACGAACCATTTGTACAGACATGACTTCTGTCACGTATGGTATACCTGTTTTCTGGCGCACCATGTCAAGGTAATCAATACCCTTCATGCCAAGTCCCCGAAAGTCGGTAGGGCGAGTGCGTGGTTTGAACGCGCCACCCCGCATAATCATGCGGTCTGTTATGTTGTATTTGTCGCCGAGCCTCTTTAGCTGGTCTGCTATTTTGGTCACTTGGTCTTTGGATTCCACAGCGCACGGACCTGCTATAAAAATGTAATGCCCGTCGCCGATCTTTCTTACGTGTCCGTCCGGACCTTTCACCTTTATGACATTTCTGGGCTTTTCCAGTATTGAATCGTCTGTACCTTTTGCTATACGGTTTATGGTTTTATACCGGCTGGAAACTCGCCATGCCTTAACAATGCCTGGAAATGCTTTAAGGTGGTCCTCCGAAAGCTTTGAGGTATCCCCGTCCACGGCTATCACGTTGTATATATCACCGTAGATTACTTCCGGCCTGCAACCTGCCTTTTTTATTGCATCCTTTACGTCCTTAAGATATTTTTTGTCTTTTTCTAGTTCTATTATCATTTTTTTCTTTCCCACCTTTATTTATGACAAAATTTATATGATATTCGGTAAAAAAGCCTATTAATTTTAGCAGATTCAATTGTAATTATTCAGCATTTGACATAAAGGTTAGTATAAATTCTATCATAATTCCGTACAATGAAAACCTGGATACTTGCAATTACCGGCGCTAGTGGCGCAGTTTTAGGCATCCGTGTTCTAGAGGAACTGCTTGCTAAAGGCAGTAAGGTTCACGTGCTTATATCATCCCAGGCATTCGGGATAATACATGGCGAGACCGGCTTAGATTTCCGTGGGGAAACAGATGCCGATACACAGAAAGCCCTAAGCAGAGCCTTTAAAAGTGATAATGTTTTTTTTCATTCGGAAGGAAACCTTTACGCTCCGATATCCAGCGGTTCCTACAAGACTGCTGGCATGCTGGTGGTCCCCTGTTCGATGAAGACACTGGCAGCGATAGCATATGGTTTTGCAGATAGCATCATCACCAGGGCCGCAGATGTCTGCCTAAAGGAAGGCCGCTCTTTGCTGCTAAGTCCGCGCGAGATGCCCTTTAGCGCTGTTCACCTCGAAAACATGCTGCGGCTTGCGCGCCTGGGAGTAAAGATAGCGCCTCCGGTACCGGCTTTCTACCACAAACCCGAATCTTTGGAGGATATCGTAAACTTTGTAGCAGGTAAAATCCTGGATGCGGTAGGAGTGGAAAATAACCTGTTCAACAGGTGGGGTGGAGAGAATTGAACTGTTCTTAAGTAGTTGCAGTGTACACCAGGTCTGTATTAAGCTTATCTAATGATTCAGTACGCTATTAACCCCTTTTTCGTTCAGACTAAACAGGCCAAAACCGATAATGCATAAATTGAGATTTACAACAGCCGGGGAATCGCACGGTCGGACCCTTTGCGGTATCATCGAGGGAGTTCCATCCAACATGAAACTTTCCGCAGACGATATAAACCGCGATCTTGCAAGAAGGCAGAAAGGCTACGGTCGTGGAGGAAGGATGATGATCGAGTCGGACAGCGTCCAAATCCTTTCAGGCATCAGGTGGGGAGCTACGCTTGGAAGTCCTATTTGTTTGCTGGTAGACAATAAGGACTGGCCAAACTGGGAAAAGGGCATGTCAATAGATGAAGCTGATGCCGGTTCGATTGATCCGGTTTTACGACCGAGACCAGGGCATGCTGATCTTGCCGGCGCTCTTAAGTATGATCATGACGATGTGCGCAATGTGCTTGAGCGTTCCAGCGCGCGAGAAACTGCTATGCGGGTGGCATTGGGCGCGGTTGCTAAAAAGTTTCTTGCTGAAATCGGAATCAGAATTTATAGCTATGTGCTTGAAATAGGTCCGGAAAAGGCTGATTTGGAATTTTTTTTTACAGATACGAGTCTGGATAATTCCTCCGATAAATTTTCCGATAAATTTTTTGATAATCTTTTTGACAGAGCTGAGGTCTCGGAACTGCGTTGTCCGGATGGTGATGCGTCAGAGAGGATGAAGTATGAAATAGACTTGGCAGTTAAAAAAGGATATTCGCTCGGCGGTGTTTTTGAAGTTGTGGTCACAGGTGTTCCACCAGGTCTTGGAAGCCATGTTCAGTGGGACAGAAGGCTGAATGCGAGGCTGGCCAAGGCGATCATGGGGATCCAGGCAATAAAGGGTGTTGAGGTGGGTCTCGGGTTTGAAATGGCCCGGCGTCCTGGCTCCAAAGTGATGGATGAAATTTTTCATGGACCTGAGGGCTATTACAGAAAAACAAACAATAGTGGAGGCATAGAGGGAGGAATGTCAAATGGCATGCCGGTTGTTCTGCGCGCTGCGATGAAGCCTATTCCTACGCTTCGGCGTCCTCTTAAATCTGTTAATATCCAAACTCATGAGCAGATGGAAGCTGCCTACGAACGATCAGATGTCTGTGCGGTTCCGGCCGCCGCTGTTGTGGGGGAAGCTATGATGGCCCTGACAATTGCGGACGAGGTGCTTATTAAGTTTGGTGGCGACTCGATGGCGGAAGTAAAAAGAAATCTTGAAAGCTATTTAAACGCTTTAAGCTAATTTAACTAACTTTTTTAACTAAAATTTAACTAATTCAAGTAATTCAACCACATTATAATCTTTAATTTAATTTAAAAAATTTAATTTTTCATGAACATCATTCTTGTCGGATTTATGGGGTCTGGGAAAACTGCGGTCGGCCTGGAGTTAAGCCGTATTACGGGCTATTCGTTTGTGGATACCGACGATATTATTGTTGAGGTTGAGGGCGATAGCATCTCGTCGATATTTAAGAAGAAGGGTGAGAAGTATTTCCGCGAGCTCGAACAAAAGGTTGTTGGTGAGATCGCCTCACGCACAGATGTAATCATATCAACCGGTGGTGGTGTTATGAAGAACACGGACAACGTGAAAGTTCTTCAAAACAGCGGGATTCTTATCTGGCTTAAAACCGAGCCTGAAATCATACTGAAAAGAACAATGAGCGATGGTGGAAAACGTCCACTACTTAACGTAGAGGAGCCGCTATTGGAGATAAATAAACTCCTTAAAAACCGCAGTCCATTGTATAGTCGTGCCGATACTTTTATCGATACCAGCTACATTACGGTGGGCGAGGCAGCACAGGATATCTGCGATAGGCTGGCTCTTGGGTGCAAGTCTGTCCAAGTGAAACCGGGTGGAGTGGATGAGAAAGAAAAAAACTATGAAATCTTAATAGGCAGAGGTACATTGCACGGGCTTGGAGCCAGAATTCAAGAGCTTCGTCCAACGCAAGTGGCTGTTGTGTCGAATCCCACGGTTTTTGCACTATACGGAGACCAGGTTGAAAGCTCGCTTAGAGCCTATGGAGTAAAGCCGAGGCGCATTGTCATACCAGACGGCGAAGAGTATAAGGATGTTTTTTGGCTCTACAAGATTCTAGGTGAACTCCTATCAGCACGGTTTGATCGAAAAAGCCTTGTTGTGGCCCTGGGCGGCGGGGTGATAGGTGATATCACTGGTTTTGCAGCAGCCATATATATGCGGGGGATACGGTGTGTACAAGTACCCACTACTCTTCTTGCTCAGGTGGATAGTTCTGTTGGTGGCAAGACCGGTATAAATCACCAGCTGGGAAAAAATATGATCGGGGCCTTTTTTCAGCCTTCTCTTGTGGTTATGGATCAGAACGTTCTGGAGAGTCTGCCCAAAAGAGAACTTAGGGCTGGGTTGGCCGAAATCATTAAATACGGTGTAATTTGGGACAGAGAACTTTTCGAGACAATTGAGAGGGAAAAAGACGATATCTTTGCCCGTGGCCCATCACTTGATAAAATTATTGTAAGATCTTGCCAGATTAAGGCGGAAGTTGTCGCAGAGGATGAACGGGAGTCAGGTCTGCGGGCAATTTTGAATTATGGACACACGGTCGGGCATGCCTTAGAGACCCTAACAGGTTACAGACGTTATCTGCATGGTGAGGCAGTAGCTATTGGGATGTGTGTGGCTGCTGACCTTTCTGTTTGTCTAAAACTTCTTGGTAAGAGCGAAGCCGATGCAATACGTGGATTGATCAGCAGCTATGGGTTGCCTGTGGCGATTCCAGAAGATCTGACTCCGGACATGTTGATTGATGCTATGGCGCTTGACAAAAAAACCGTGGGAAACATTCTTAAGTTTGTTCTGCCCACATCTATCGGAAGTGTCAGAATTGTGGAAGGGGTATCTGAGTTTGAGATAAGTAAAACTCTAAGGGTTTCAGGTGGATAGATTAAAGACTGAGAACCTCAATGGAGGCGTTAGGGTATTACGAGCGGACACAAAGAAATTTGCAGGTTTTCTGGAGAGCCTTGAGCGCCGCGGAGTGGGAAGCTCCGGCGATGTTGAAAGTCGGGTCAGTCAGATAATAGGCGATGTAATTCGGCACGGAGATAGCGCTGTCCGACGCTACACCGAGCAGTTTGACAACGTACGGTTGCGCAGTTTCAGAATATCAAAAACAGCAATAAAAAAGGCCTGGAATTCAGCTGAAAAAAAGGCTGTTCAGGCTATCGAAAAATCCGCAGAAAGAATAACGGCCTTCCATGCGCGTCAGAAAGAAGAATCATGGTCTTTTAAAGACAACGGCGGCGCTCTCATGGGACAGCTAATACGTCCTCTTGAACGGGTTGGTGTTTACGTTCCAGGCGGCAAAGCCTCGTATCCCTCATCAGTTCTTATGAATGTAATTCCGGCCCAGACGGCCGGAGTGGACGAAATATTAATATGTGTACCTATGCCAGGAGGCCAAATTAATCCGTACGTTTTGGTGGCTGCCGATATACTTGGTGTGAAGAAAATCTTCGGAATCGGTGGCGCACAGGCTGTTGCTGCTATGGCTTATGGCACGCGAAGCCTGCCAAAAGTGGATAAAATCGTCGGTCCAGGCAACATTTATGTTGCCACTGCCAAGCGCATGGTTTTCGGCGCTGTTGATATTGATATGATTGCAGGACCAAGCGAGATTCTGATAATAGCTGATGATACGGCTGACCCTGGTTTTGTCGCAGCTGATATGCTGGCGCAGGCCGAGCATGACGAGATAGCATCTGCCATGCTGCTTACATCTTCAATGGCTCTTGCAAAAAAGGTAAACCAGGAACTGATACGCCAGATAAAAAAACTTCGGCGAAAAGAGATCGCCTCTAAATCACTCGAAAATTACGGAGCTTCTATTATTACTTCTGATCTTGAGGAGGCGGTTTGTATTGCCAACCGCATTGCGCCTGAGCACCTTGAGGTTATAACCGAAAATCCTGAAAAACTCCTTCCCGGAATAAGAAACGCAGGTGCCGTATTTTTAGGTCCTTGGACACCAGAGGCGCTTGGGGATTATGCGGCAGGTCCTAATCACACACTTCCTACCGGAGGTAGCGCAAGGTTTTTTTCTCCGCTAGGGGTTTATGATTTTATCAAGAGATCAAGTCTGCTTTCTTTTACTAAAGAGGCGTTTGGCTCTCTATCAGACACGGTGCAGACCATTGCCTGTCTTGAGGGGCTTGACGCTCACGAAAAGTCTGTCAGAATACGAACTGAGAGAATTAGAGGATTAAATGACTAGAGAAATCGTTAATGAAATTAAGTGGAACAAATCTAGATCGGCTTTTAAAAAGGCTCAGCGTCTTATGCCAGGCGGTGTAAATAGCCCTGTTCGGGCCTTTAAATCTGTTGGCGGCACACCTTTATTTATCTCCAGAGGTAAAGGATCGAAACTTTATGATATCGATGGAAACAGCTATATAGATTATGTTCTTTCCTGGGGGCCGCTAATTCTGGGCCATGCACCCAGGACGGTTGTGTCGGCGATAAAAAAAGCGGTCGAAAACGGAACAAGCTATGGAGCGCCAACCAAGCTTGAGACCGAGCTGGCGGAAAGGGTAATCCATGCCTATCCCTCAATTGAGCGGGTCAGAATGGTGAATTCGGGCACCGAGGCAACAATGAGCGCCATTCGCGCTGCGCGTGGCTTTACCGGTCGCGACAAGATAATAAAATTTGAAGGCTGTTACCACGGCCATGCTGATGGATTGCTCGTAAAAGCAGGCTCTGGAGCTATGACCCTCGGGGTTCCGGACAGTCCGGGTGTGCCTGAAGGGTATGCTGTAAATACCATTACTCTGCCTTATAACGATATCAAAGCGTTTAAATCCATGATTAAAAAGCAAGGGAAAAATATCGCTTGTGTGATTGTTGAGCCGGTTGCCGGAAACATGGGATGTATTCTCCCTGTGCCCGGGTTTCTGGATACCCTTCGCAAGGAAACTCTCAAGTCCGGCATAGTGCTGATTTTCGATGAGGTTATGACCGGTTTTCGAGTTGCCTTCGGAGGAGCGCAGCAGCAGTTCAAAATAAAGCCTGACCTTACCTGCCTTGGAAAGGTAATCGGAGGAGGCATGCCGGTTGGAGCCTACGGAGGAAAAGAAGAAATAATGTCTCGAATCTCTCCAGAGGGGCCGGTATATCAGGCCGGTACGCTTTCGGGCAACCCTATTGCCATGACAGCCGGAATAGCAACACTTAAGACGCTGGCAAAAAAAGATACTTATAAAAAATTGAAAGTTTGCGGAGATGCACTTGAAAAGGGCCTGAAAGGCGCTGCCAGGAGGGCGCGTGTGAAAGTCAGGTTTTGCCGTGCAGGAACAATGTTCTGCACATATTTTACTGACAGGGAAGTGGTGGACTTCAATTCCGCCAAAACCGCGGACACAGAAAAGTTTGCCAGGTACTTTCTTGGGATGCTAAAAAGAGGAATCAATATTGCTCCTTCCCAGTTCGAGTCGGGTTTTATCAGCTTAGCGCATACCCCAGAGGATATAGATAATACTATTAGAGCCGCTTACGAAGCCATGAAGGAATGAAATTTGCAAGATAATAACCGTGTGAAGGAGTCGGAAACCATGTAGTTGTCATTCTGGCCCCTGCTGCCTGATTAACCATATAAAAAGGGGGACGATAATATGGGCAGAATTGGCGGTATATTTAAAGAGAAAATACCTCTGAAGGGTAAACTGTTAGTTGCTTTTCTTCTTCTGATTATTCTGATTGGATGTGGCGTTGCTGCTTTCAGTATGTATGATTTTACTCAGAATAATCCCAGGTTCTGTGTCAGTTGTCATATTATGCAGCCCGCTTACGACGCATGGGCTGTCAGCGAGCATAAAAATATAAACTGCCATGAATGTCACCATCTCTCTGTTGTTGAACAAAACAAACTTCTACTAAGCTTTATATTTCTCAGGCCGGAATCGGTGCCCGATCGCCACGGAAAGACCATAGTATCATGGAAATTATGCATTGAGTGCCACTGGGAAACGAATAAAGAACATCCTGAAGCAAAAAAAATCAATACATCGCCGAGCCACGCAAAGCATTACTTTATGGAGCAGATAGAGTGTGCAAAGTGTCATGGTTACGTAACTCACAAGTTTATTGCAAAGGAGCGGTTCTGTGTGCGATGCCACGAGGGAAAAGAAGTCCATGGAGCCGGTATGGAAAACCTTGCATGCCTCAACTGTCACACTGACAGGACAAAAGACTACAGGCCGGACAGGGCCAAGTGTCTGTTTTGTCATGGGGGCCAGAAGTACCAGCAAGAAGTTCTCGGCGCGGCAACCCTTGATGCTCGTTATAACATGGCCAAGCCGGCAGTAGTGGCCGGTGCAATAGAGATAGATCTTACAGACGATGCCCCTATGCAGTTTGACTGCTATACCTGTCATCAACCGCACGGCAAAGTGCGACCGGATTGGAAGATCTGTTTGAAATGCCATATAAATGCACCGATTACAGGTGCTCACAAGATGCATATAGAATCAATGGATCTTGAATGTAACGCCTGTCACAAGCCTCATATATGGAAGGTTACCAAGAAGCAGGCCAAGCAGGATTGTGTGATCTGTCACGAGTATCGTGATCCAAAAAAGTTTCTTGAGTGATGAGAATAGTGATATCACACAAGTAATGCGTGGTATCGCTACGTTCCATCTAGTCCTCAACAACCGCTCTATTCTTTATTTATCCCTATAAATAAAGAATAACTGAACTTAATTATTAGCCTGGCATCGATGTTGCTTATATATCATTAGTTTTTATCTGACTTGGCAAGACCAAGACTAATTGCAATAGTCAGGGTATCAAAAAGAGGACTAGGAGCTCAATTATGATCACTGTTAAAGTAATAATTCTCGCTCTGGTTTATATTTCATTGCTTATTATTATGGGTTCAACTCTTGTAAGCATTATGACTGATGATGTGAGTTTTACGGATGAATCTAAGTTTACCTGGGACAGAGTTGCCTTAGGGCGAGTTGTTATGAAAGGTGCGATCTTTTTTGTGGCTTTTGTAGTTTATTTTGTAATGATATATAACTTTAAATTTCTTGCAGAATAGAGATATTAGTTTAAGGAGTTAATGGTGATAAAACATCCAGTTCACAACTTATTGTTAGCCGAGGATACAAACAATGGCTGAAGATCTTGAACCAAACCAGGTCGGCAGAAAGCGTAAAATACGTTACGCGATGCTGGTGGATCTAAGAAGGTGTGTTGGGTGTCAGAGTTGTTCCGTGGCATGTAAGAGCGAAAACGAGGTGCCGCTAGGAAAATTCAGGACATGGGTGAAGATTATAGAGAAAGGTCGGTATCCTGACGTAAGCCGTCATTTTCTTCCTAGTTTTTGTAATAACTGTGCAAAACCAATATGTAACAGAAACTGCCCTGTTAAGGCCACCTATGTACGGGATGACGGTATTGTAATGGTAAACATGCATCGATGCATTGGCTGCATGTACTGCATGGCTTCATGCCCTTATGATGTTCGATATATAAATCCACTGCGCAAAATTGTACAAAAGTGTGATTGGTGTGCTCACAGGCTCGACGCCGGTCTTTTACCGGCCTGTGTTGAGACATGCTTGGGACGCGCGCTCATTTTTGGCGATATAAATGATCCTAACAGTGAGATAACACAACTTATGTCTACAAATCCTGTTGTTACGCTTAAGTCGGCTCTGGATACGCAGCCTCATGTGTTTTATATCGGTGCCGATGCTGATGCTATGGATCCTACAAAAGGAATAGATATAGACCACGTTCATTTTCATGAGCCGTATTGAGTGTATAAATTTAATTGTTTTAATTCGTTTTTAATTACTTTTTAATTCGTTGGGCTAGTTCAGCAGGTTTGTTGTTTTTTTAACAAAATATAAAGAATATTTAATAGGGGGGAGAAATTATGGATGTTGGAAGTCAGGTGACGGTATTGTATAATGCGCCGCATTTGATGCCGTTTCAGCTTCCGATTGCGCAGTATTTCTACTTTACCGGTCTAAGCGCTGGTTCTTTTGTTATCTCGGTAATCGCTGTTCTGGGCGGAAAAGTTGAATACAAACCACTTGGTAGGATAGGTGCTATTCTTGCGCCTTTATGTCTTGTTCTTGCTCCGTTGAACCTTCTTGTTGACATGACGCAACCCTTAAGGGCTTGGCATCTCATGACCTATCTGCCAGGGTATGTGAACTTTAAATCTCCAATAACTTATGGTGTGATTTTGCTTACAGTGTATCCAATTTCGGCTACAATCTATGCGTATTTTGTGTATTCGAATAACCAGAAGCTGTCGAAGTTTTTTGCGATTATCGGTATCCCTTTAGCTATTGCTGTGCATGGATATACCGGCTTTATTCTTGCTCTGGGCAAAGGTCGCGCTCTTTGGAATACTTCGCTGATGCCGACGCTCTTTATTGTTTCGGCTATGGTTTCAGGAATAGCGCTTATGATAATTATGGCAATAATACGGAATAAGTTCCTGATGAAAAACGCTACTGCTGAAGAAAGAGAAAAGGATGCAAAGCTCATACATGGACTGGGCGGCTTTCTGGGAGCAGCGATAATTACGGATATGTTTTTATTGTTTAATGCTGTTTTGGTAATTCTAACCTCAAGTAAGGAGGCATTTGAAGCCGCGCATCTTCTTTTGTGGGGAAAATTCGCCATGGAGTTTATCGGAGTGGAAATTGTTTTAGGTTCACTCATACCGTTGTTTCTGGTCTATTATCCCAAAACTAAGAATTCATTTAAGTGGCTGACCTTTGCCTCTTTGCTCACCATGGTTGGTATCTTCGCCATGCGGTTTACGGTGGTTGTTGGCGGCCAGTCGGTTCCGCTGCATTAGGGGGAAGAGATAAAAAAGATGAAGTTATCCCGAAGAAATTTATTTAAATACACCGCCATGGGTGGGCTGCTTCTAGGGCTGGAGAAGTCTTTTGACCACATGGCTCAGGCAATGGAGCTTGTCGAGGGCGGCAGCGAAGTGTCTCGAACTACCGGAAAGTTTTTAAAGGCTGTTCCAAGTACCTGTCTTAACTGTTATGCACGTTGCGGTAACTTTGGATTCACGGCTTATGGCGGACTGATAAAAATAGGTCCCAACACTGATCACCCCAACAGCCGTGGCAGAATGTGTGCAAAAGGGCAGGCAGCCCTTAACAAGGTATATGATCCCGATCGTCTGCTTGCGCCTATCAAACGCGTTGGAAAACGTGGTGAGGGCAAGTGGAAGAAAATTACATGGGAAGAAGTCTATGTCGAACTTGCCAAGAAGCTTAACGACTTAAAAAGTAGTGGCAGGCCGGAGGAATTTGTTTTTCAGTCTGACAGGGATATAACCACGCAGGATATTACACGTCGTTTTTGCCATGCTTTTGGGTCGCCTAATGCACTTGTAAATCATCCGGTTGGCGGCTGGAATAAACGGGTGGCTCAGCAGCTTTCATGGGGAGCCGATTATGAAGTGCCTGATGTGGCAAATACTCAGTATCTTCTTATATTTGGTTCCAATCCTTACGAGGCTCATTATCTTAGGACAAGCTTTGTGCAGAGAATCACAGAGGCCAGGGGGTTAAGAAGAGAGGGATCCTTGATCAGACCTAAGGCTAAAATGGTTGTGTTTGATGTAAGGCTTACACAAACCGGTGGCAGAGCTGATGAATGGTATCCGATAAGGCCTGGAACCGATGGTGCTGTAGCTCTTGCCATGGCGCATGTCATTATGGATGAAGACCTGTACGACAGTGGTTTTATCTCACGCTGGTGCAATTATTCCGCTTCAAAGCTTAAGCATTACCTGAAGGGATTTACTCCTGAGTGGGCTGAAGGGGTAAGTGGAGTAAAGGCGGCTGATATCAAACGGTTAGCCAGGGAGTTTGCCGGTACTAAACCCGCCACCACCGTATCTACCGGTGGTGTTAGTAAGCATGTTAACGGTGTCGATAATGAGCGGGCCATAGCGCTTTTAAACGCAATTACAGGCAACGTGGATGTTAAGGGCGGGTATTGTCTGCCAAGGCTGTACACTTTCAACCAACCGAAGCCTGTTCCTCCGGTTCCTGATGTCAAAAGCGAGTTGCTTCACCCACCCAAATTCCCGCTTGCTATGTACGAAGTGCCGCCACGCGTTTTTCCTATGATTAAAGAGGGTAGTGCTAAAGTCAGTCTGTTTATGACCTATCAGTACAATCCGCTTTATTCAAGGACGGAGAGCGGTTTTATCGAGCAGATTTTGAAAGATGAGGAATTGATTCCTTATTTTGTTTGTATAGATTCTGTTTACACTGAAACTGCTAAGTATGCAGACATGGTTTTGCCGGCGGCCACCTTTGCTGAGCGGTGGGAGGTGGAAAGCCCACCGGCTTTCGAGATGGTACCATTTGTATCGCTCAGGCAGCCGTTGATTAAACCGTTAGGCGAGTCTGTGAGCATTACGAACTTTTTGCTCACTTTGGCTCAGAGAATGGATGGCGGGATGAAAAAATACTTTAATTTTACGCCACGCCAATATCTTGAGCACCAGCTTGAAGGAATTCCGGGACTTAAGAAAGCTGGTGGCTTGGATTATCTAATAAAAAAAGGTTTCTGGTTCGATGAGTCGGTCAAGCCGAAGTACCGTAAATATAAGGAAGGTGGTTTTGACACTCCATCTGGCAAGTTCGAAATTTACTCTAAAAAACTGGACAAGGCCGGGTTTAATCCACTTCCGTCCTACACTATGATTCCAGAGTTTGACAACATAAAGGAAGAGGAGTTTAATCTGATTGTTTATCAGAGCAGAGTACATACTCACGATAGGACTGCCAACTGTATGTGGCTTACAGAGATAATTCATGATAACCCGGCTTTCATGAATGCAGATACCATGTCGCGCCTTGGTCTTCGGGATGGAGAAGATGTACTGATAATTTCGAAGATATCTTCCATCAGGGCAAAAGTAAAAGCTATCCAGGGGATTCATCCAAAGTGCATAGCTATGAGCGACAACGTCGGGCATACTGAGTTTGGCAGAATCGCAAGAGCTATACCATTTGAGAGTGATGTCAAAACCACAAAACTATTATGGTGGAAGGAAAAGGGAGTTAATCCCAATCCTATAATTTCGCTCAAGCTGGATCCGGTAGGCGGCGGGGAAGCGCTTATGGATACCAAGGTCTGGATAAGAAAGATTTAATGAGTCCCTTGCAGAACTCTTACGTGACTCTAAGGAAAAAGAATTAGATGATACATATCCCAAAACTGAAATTAAAAACTTTTTTGATCCTGCTGCCGTTTTTATTGTCGGTTCCCACATTGCTCGTGTTGGCTCTGGAGAACTTCACAATTTCAAACCAGAAATTTTGCCTGACATGTCATTATCAGATGTGGGGTAAGAATTTTCTTGTAGAGTCGAAGGT
>VAPH01030683.1_pt1 | contig 14948 bp, 17 predicted proteins | sample 3393861 | NCBI WGS metagenome assembly VAPH01 (sample SAMN08290439, study PRJNA428436) | hydrothermal vent metagenome | isolation source: Deep-sea hydrothermal vent chimney | place: Atlantic Ocean: South-mid Altantic Ridge | reverse complement strand
GTTGGCGAAGAAAAAAAGAAACCCCTTCGCCCAACGTTTCCGGAGCTGTGGGAAAGATTAATTCAGACTAGCTATCCAGTGCTCTATTTTCCTGTTAACGCGCTACAGATTCAGGTTTATTTGCTGGAAACGATGCGAATGGTACCGGAGGTCGGACTCGAACCGACACGAGCAAAGCCCACGAAATTTTGAATCTCGCGTGTCTACCAATTCCACCACTCCGGCAGCGGAAGCGAAGTATATCGGATTCTGTGTGATGGGCAAGTTTTGTCCAGGGAAGTACTCCAGGCTATCACAGGGGTGAGTGCTGCGGTAGAATTCGCGCTCCACTACATCCTGTCACTCCTGAAATGCAAAAATCCGACTTCAGTTTTAATCTGCCGGAAGAACTGATCGCCCAGATACCGCTTCCTGTTCGCAGTGCGAGTCGTTTACTGGCCTGTCATCGTAACTCGCCGGTAACTGAAGATCGGCAATTCAGTGAAATCTCCAGCATTTTAAAGGGAGGTGATTTGCTTGTTTTCAATAATACACGCGTTATCCCAGCCAGGTTGTACGGTAAAAAAGACACAGGTGGACAGGTAGAAATTTTGCTGGAGAGGATTCTGGATGACACACGATTTGTCGCCATGCTGCGCTGCAGCAAGACACCGCAAGTAGGCCAGAAAATTTTTATTGCTGATGACCAGGCTGTTAGATATGAAGGAAGAAATGGTGATTTCTGTCTGTTCAGTCGCGAAGATGGGGAGCTACATCAGTTTTTCACTGAGTACGGCCGGATGCCACTCCCTCCTTACATACAGCGCGAGGCTGATGAGCAGGATAAAGAGCGCTACCAGACAATTTTTGCCCGGAAACCGGGTGCAGTAGCTGCCCCGACAGCTAGCCTGCATTTTGATGAAGCCATATTGCATCGTTTGCAGCAGAAAGGAGTTAATACCACTGAAATCACCCTGCATGTTGGTGCAGGAACCTTTCAGCCGCTACGTGTTAATGATCTGAAGCAGCATATCATGCATGCTGAAACTTTTGATTTATCAGTTGAGACTGTTAAAAAAGTTCAGGAAACAAAAGCAGCAGGCGGCAGGGTGTTTGCGGCAGGAACAACCAGTCTGCGTGCGCTGGAGACTGCATCTGCTGATGGCATTCTCAAACCGATGTCCGGTGATACACGCCTGTTTATTACACCGGGTTACAAATTCAACACCGTTGATGGTCTGATTACCAATTTTCACCTGTCAGAGTCAACTTTATTAATGCTGGTTTCAGCATTCGCCGGTGTGGATGAAATCAGGCACATTTATCGCTATGCGATCAGCAAGAAATACCGCTTTTTCAGTTATGGAGATGCAATGATAATTCTTCCCGAGACAACAGTGTGAAATTTGATATTCTAAACACTGACGGCAAAGCACGTACAGGAAAGCTGGATTTTCCTCGTGGCACGGTCGAAACCCCTGCCTTTATGCCTGTTGGTACCTATGGCACGGTCAAAAGTATGACTGCAGAAGAGCTGATGGCAAGTGGTGCGCAGATTATTCTTGGTAATACCTTTCACCTTATGCTGCGTCCTGGATTGGATATTATACGTGCGCATAGCGGGTTGCACCAATTTACCCACTGGGAAAAACCAATTCTTACCGATTCAGGCGGTTTTCAGGTCTGGTCTTTAGGGAAAATGCGCAGGATCTCTGAAAAGGGTGTACATTTTCGTTCCCCTGTCGACGGTGCCGAGGTATTTCTTGGCCCTGAAAGGTCGATCGAGATTCAGCATGTGCTGGGTTCTGACATCGTAATGATTTTTGATGAATGTACGCCATACCCGTCAACGGAGGATGAAACGGCAACATCCATGCGACTGTCATTACGTTGGGCAGAGCGTTGTAAAACTGTACACGGTGAGCATCCGTCCGCACTTTTCGGTATCGTGCAGGGGGGTGTGTTCCGGGATTTGCGGCAGGAGTCTATCGAAGGTTTAAGCAATATTGGTTTTGATGGTTATGCCATCGGTGGTTTATCCGTAGGGGAGTCAACAGAGAAGATGCTCAAGGTGCTGGATGGCCTGAATTCTTATATGCCTACCAAAAAACCACGTTATTTGATGGGTGTCGGCAAACCTGAGGATATTGTTGAGGCTGTTTCACGTGGTATTGATATGTTTGACTGCGTTATGCCAACCCGTAATGCACGCAATGGCTGGTTATTTGCCGCAAACGGTAATGTGAAGATTCGCAATGCAAAATATGCTGAAGATACCGGTCCAGTCGATGAAGAGTGCGCCTGTTATACCTGCCGCTACTATTCAAGAAGTTATTTGCGTCATTTACAAGCTTGTAATGAAATTCTCGGGGCACGACTGGCGACGATACATAACCTGCATTATTATCAGGAGCTGATGCGTGGTTTGCGCGAGTCTATTGCGGACAAAACACTTGCACAATTTATTGAGAATTTCTATAGAAAACGGGGCACCCTGCCACCTGATGTGGCATAATCCCGCTGTTTTATACCGGGGCAAAATACCTTATCCCCCTGTTTTGTTTATTTCAGAGAAACAAATAGATGTTTCCCCGAATATATGACTGGAGTTTACCATGAGTTTATTTATTTCTGATGCCTACGCACAGGCTGCTGGCGCATCTCAACAGGGTAGTTTGATGTCATTGCTGCCTCTCGTTGCTATCTTTATTGTTTTTTATTTTCTGCTTATTCGTCCACAGCAAAAACGGGCAAAAGAGCACAAAAAAATGACCGAAGCCATTGCCAAAGGTGATGAAGTGGTGACCACGGGTGGGACCCTTGGCAAAGTCACCAGAGTTGGTGAATCATTCATCACAGTAGAAGTTGCTGCAGGGGTGGAAATCAAGGTGCAGCGGGCAGCCATTCAGGCGCTGATGCCAAAAGGAACAATCAAGTCAGCATAATCTTGAGAACTGCCCTGGAAAACCTATGAATAAGTACCCACTCTGGAAATATCTGATTATCCTGGCTGTCATCATCCCGGGCTTCTTGTATGCATTACCCAATCTGTATGGTGAAGATCCCGCGCTGCAGATTTCAGCCACACGTACCGCTGTGATTGATGAAAGCACAGAACAACAGATTAAGAGCGCTTTAACTGACAGGGGGATTTCCTTTTTCGCCCTGCAAAGGCAGGAAAACGGCATACAGATACGATTCAAGGACACCGATGATCAGCTGAAAGCAAAAGAGGTCGTTGAAAAAGAATTGGGTGAAAAATATACCGTTGCCCTGAACCTTGTTCCGGCAACCCCGGCCTGGATGGAAACCTTTGATGCCAGACCCATGTATCTTGGACTTGATCTTCGTGGGGGGGTCCATTTTCTGATGGAGGTCGATATAGACGGTGCGATCAGTAATACAGAAAAACGTCTGGTTTCTGATCTGCGTTCAGGCATGCGGGAGAAAAAGATACGTTATCTGAGCGTGAGCAGTTCAAAAACGGGTGGTATACAGGTCATTTTCCCTGATCAGGAGCGACTTGCTCAGGGTCTTATCGCGATAGAAGATGATTTTACCAGTCTGTCGGCCAAAGAAGTTGAAAAGGACGGCAAGCCAACACTGATTCTGCGTCTGACTGAAGCGGCAAAAAGAGAAATAAAGGACACCTCAGTGAAACAGAATATGACTGCACTGAGGAATCGGATTAATGAACTGGGTGTCGCAGAGCCCATAGTGCAGCAGCAGGGTGATAACCGTATCGTCGTTCAGTTGCCGGGCATTCAGGATACGGCCAGGGCAAAAGAAATTATCGGCCGTACGGCAACACTTGAAATAATGATGGTAGATGAGAAAAATAGCGGCGATATACAGGCCGCACTCGAAGGACGTGTGCCGGTTGGTTCACGTCTTTACCGTGATCGGCACAATGCACCTATTTTGCTTAAAAAAGGGATTATCTATTCCGGTAGCAACATCATTGATGCAACGGCCGGCATTGACTCACGAAATGGCGGTTCTGTCGTCAACATTACCCTGGATGCACGCGGTGCTTCGATAAATCAGCGCATAACGGGCGATAATATTGGGAAACGAATGGCGGTGGTCTACGTTGAACAGAAGAGTTCAATTAAGAAAGATGAGCAGGGTAATGTGGTTGTTGATAAAAGTGGACGCCCGGTAAAAGTAAAGAGCCGCATAGAGGAAGTCATAACTGCACCTGTCATTCGTGATCAGCTGGGTAAGCGCTTTCAGATCGAAGGCCTGGACAGCAGTAAGGAGGCGCGTGATCTTTCATTGTTATTACGCGCAGGTGCCCTGGCTGCACCGATAGAGATTGTCGAAGAGCGAACTATCGGCCCCAGCCTGGGTAAGGAAAATATCCGTACCGGCTTTCTCTCCGTCACGTACGGTTTAGTCGCAATTCTTATTTTCATGCTTTTTTATTATCGTGTTTTCGGTTTAGTCGCTGATATCGCGCTGGTACTTAACCTGGTATTGATGGTTGCAGTTTTGTCATTATTTCAGGCGACATTAACATTACCCGGCGTAGCAGGAATTCTGCTGACAATAGGCATGGCTGTTGATGCAAACGTTTTGATTTTCGAACGCGTACGGGAAGAACTTCGTAATGGTGTCACACCTCAAGCGGCTATTCATGCCGGTTACGACAAGGCCTTATCGACCATCGTCGATGCAAATATCACGACCCTTATTGCGGCAATTGTGCTGTTTAACTTTGGTACCGGACCGATTAAGGGTTTTGCTATTACCCTGTCTATAGGAATTCTCACCTCTATGTTTACCGCGATCATGGTTAGTCGCGGAATAATCAACAAGATTTATGGCGGTCGCCAGCTCAAAAAGCTGGCGATTTAGGAGCAATAAATATGGCTACCAAAGGAAAATATAATATAGATTTTCTCGGCATGCGCAAGCTGGCTATGGGTTTTTCATTGTTGTTTGTGACCATTAGTATTGCCTCTCTTGCCATACGTGGACTGTCGTTTGGAATTGATTTTACCGGTGGTACGCTGGTAGAGGTTTCATACCAGAATACAGTCGAAATAGAAGATGTGCGTAACACCTTGTCTGCTGAAGGTTACAAGGATGCTATCGTCCAGTATTTCGGTACGGCCAAGGACGTCATGATACGGGTACCGCTGAAGGGTAAGGAAAAAGGTGCCCTGGTCAGTGAGAAAATTATGCGCTCTCTGCATAAAAAACAGAACGAGTTTGTCACTGATACCGACCCTGTAAGCAAGGAACAGACCTGCTCGGTTAAAGGCCAGCGACAGGTCTGTCTGGTTCAGATGAGGCGAGTAGAGTTTGTGGGCCCGCAGGTAGGTGATGAGTTGGCTAATCAGGGGGGGCTGGCGATGCTGTATGCTTTGTTTGGTATTCTTGCCTATGTCGCTTTTCGTTTTGAATGGCGTTTTGCGGTGGGTTCAGTTATTGCTCTGGTGCACGATGTCATCATCACCGTTGGCGTATTTTCAGTCTTCCAGATGGAATTTTCATTAACCGTGCTTGCTGCAATTCTTGCCGTCATTGGCTATTCATTGAATGACACCATCGTCGTATTTGATCGTATCAGAGAGAACTTTAGAAAGCTGCGCAAGGAAAGTCCTCAGGAAATCATGAACAGATCCATAAACCAGACCCTGCCGCGTACAATACTGACATCGTTGACAACACTTCTGGTACTAATTTCGCTGTATTTCTTTGGTGGAGACATTATTCATAACTTCTCTGTGGCATTAATCCTGGGCATTGTCATTGGTACCTATTCATCTATATATATCGCCAGCCCTGCAGTACTGATGCTTGGCATATCACGTGAGAATCTGCTACAGGTGAAACAGGAAGGTGGGGAAAAGAAAGCGACTCCGTGATCGTCTTTGATAAATTCATAGATAGAGGTCCCCTGGAGTGATAAATGTGGAGTAGATATGTTCAGTAAAGATATGAAAATTGTTGGTTACGACGATGAACTGGCCACAGCAATTAAAGATGAGGAAATGCGTCAGGAAGATCATATTGAACTGATCGCCTCCGAAAATTATGCCAGCCCGCGAGTGATGGAGGCGCAGGGCTCAGTACTGACAAACAAATATGCAGAGGGCTACCCGGGGCGGCGCTACTATGGCGGTTGTGAGTATGTCGATATCGCCGAGCAACTGGCTATTGACCGCGTAAAGGAACTATTCGGTGCTGATTATGCCAATGTACAACCGCACTCTGGTTCACAGGCCAACGCCGCAGTATACCTGGCATTACTGCAGCCAGGTGAAACGATACTGGGTATGAGTCTGGCACATGGTGGCCACCTTACCCATGGTGCTAACGTGAATTTTTCGGGTAAATTGTTTAATGCGGTACAGTATGGTCTGAGCGCAGAAACGGATGAAATTGATTATGATGAAGTGGAGCGACTGGCGAATGAACACCACCCAAAGGTGATTATTGCTGGTTTTAGTGCCTATTCAAGAGTTGCAGACTGGCAACATTTTCGTGATATTGCTGACAGTGTCGGTGCCTATTTGATGGTTGATATGGCCCATGTGGCGGGTCTGGTTGCCGCTGGTGAATATCCCAATCCTGTAGCCATTGCTGATGTGACGACTTCAACGACTCACAAAACTCTGCGTGGTCCCAGAGGGGGGATTATCCTTGCCAGAAGCAATGAAACTATCGAGAAAAAGCTCAATTCTCTCGTTTTTCCGGGGACACAGGGTGGTCCACTGATGCATGTTATTGCCGCCAAAGCGGTTGCTTTTAAGGAAGCGCTGGAGCCTGGATTCAAGGATTATCAGCATCAGGTGGTGATAAATGCCAGGGCTATGGCAGAAACTATCATCGAAAGAGGATACCGCATCGTGTCAGGTGGAACCGATAGCCATCTGATGCTGATTGATCTGATAAAACAGGATATTACCGGCAAAGATGCAGAGGCTGCACTTGGCCGGGCTAACATAACAGTCAATAAAAATGCAGTACCCAATGATCCCCAATCGCCTTTTGTGACCAGCGGAATTCGAATTGGAACGGCAGCCACCACGACGCGTGGCTTTACAGAAGAGGATTCTCGCAATTTAGCGAACTGGATGTGTGATATCCTCGACAACATTAATGATGAAACAGTTATCTCACAGACCAGAACCAGGGTAACTGAACTTTGTGCTGAACGACCCGTTTATGAGTAGGCGCGGGTAAGCACAGGAAATCCACAAGTCATGCACTGTCCGTACTGCAATACAGAAGACACTAAAGTTATTGACTCGCGTTTAGCGAACGATGGCGGGGAAGTCCGTAGAAGGCGCGAATGTCTCAACTGTCATGAGCGCTTTACTACCTACGAAAAGACAGAGTTACCCTATCCTTCAATAAAGAAAAATGATGGCTCTCTGGAAGATTTTTCAGAGTTAAAATTGCGAGCAGGTATCATGCGTGCACTGGAAAAAAGACCGGTGAAAGTCGAGGACGTTGATGCGGCCGTCGCACGCATTATCCATAAGTTACTGGGCCGAAGTGAACGCGAAGTGGCATCCAAGCAAGTAGGGGAGTGCGTAATTGAAGAACTCGCTCTGATTGACGATGTTGCTTATGTCCGTTTTGCCTCAGTGTACCGGAGATTCCAGGATCTGGATGCCTTCCATCGCGAGCTGGATCTGCTGAAACGCAATCGCACGAAAAAAAATTCAGCTATCAGTATCGTAAAAACAAACGAACAGTCCTAAGCTCTGAGAATTATTCCGTGAGCGGTGTTATTTTTAGTGCAGTCGATCATCAGATGATGGCTGAGGCCCTGTCTCTGGCGCGTAAAGGAATAGCGACTACCCAGCCGAACCCACGTGTTGGCTGTGTCATTGTTAAAAATGAAGAAGTAATCGCACATAGCTGGCATAAAAAGGCAGGATGCGAGCATGCTGAAGTATTGGCACTGCAACAGGCTGGAGAACAGGCGAAGGGTGCGGTTGTTTATGTCACATTAGAACCCTGTTCACACCACGGACGCACACCGCCCTGCGCAGATGCTTTGATAGAGGGCGGTGTAGATGAAGTTATTATTGCTATGGAGGATCCCAACCCACTCGTGGCTGGGCAAGGCATAAAAAAACTGGAACAGGCGGGCATTAAAGTTCGTAGTGGTTTGCTAAGACAGCAGGCAATAGAATTGAACCGCGGCTTTGTTCGTCGAATGAAGTATGGTCGGCCCTGGGTAACAGTAAAGTTTGGCGCCTCTCTGGATGGACGTACCGCGATGCACAACGGTGAAAGCCAGTGGATTACAGGGCCAGCAGCGCGTGCTGATGTACAACGTCTGCGCGCAGCAAGCAGCGCTATTCTAACAGGGGCCGGTACGGTACTTACGGATGACCCGTCACTGACAATCAGGCTGAATGGCTCAGCAAGGCAGCCACTGCGGGTGGTACTGGATAGCAATCTTAGTATTCCTGATAGGGCAAAAATATACAGTGATGGGCACCCATTGTTGCTTGCCACGGTATTGGATGAAAAAGATGACCGTTTTCAACAACTAAGGCGGCATGGCATTGACATTCGTTCTTTCCCTGCAGACGAGTCTGGTCGTGTGAATGCTAAATGCCTGTTGCAATCCCTGGCGGCAGATTATTTGTGTAATGAGATACTGGTTGAGGCCGGGTCGGTAGTATGTGGCAAGCTGCTGGCCAATGAACTGGTTGATGAAATTGTGTTGTACTTTGCGCCAGTACTTATGGGGTCGGGAGCCAGGGGGATGTTTGATATCCCGGAGCTTGATACCATGGTACAAAGAATCCATATGGCCGTGAAAGATGTCAGACCAGTAGGAAAGGACTGGCGTTTCATAGTGCAACCGGTTTACCAGAGCGAAGCGGAATAGACATGTTCACAGGAATTATAGAAGCCACGGGCAAAACCATCAGCCTGCAGCGCAAAGCGAGTGATGCCAGAATCAGCATCTACACTGGCAGGCTTGATCTCAGCGATTCGAAAATAGGTGATTCCATCGCGGTAAACGGTGTTTGCCTGACGGCTGTATCATTTGCAGCAGATGGTTTTGAGGCGGATGTTTCAGCAGAAAGCCTTTCTCGTACCACACTGGGACAGTTGAAATATGACAGTCCAGTAAACCTGGAGCTGGCAATGCGTCCAGACACACGATTTGGTGGCCATATAGTCAGTGGTCATGTTGATGGTCTGGGGAAAGTGCTTGATATACGGACAGCGGGTGAATCAATTAGCCTCAGAGTGCAGCTGCCCAATGAGCTGGCCTGCTATGTTGCACAGAAGGGCTCTGTGACGATTGATGGTGTAAGTCTAACCGTCAATGCTGTTCATAATAATGAATTTGAGGTCAATATCGTCCCACATACCCAACAGGAAACGATTATTGGGCACTACAAACTGGGTAGCCACGTTAATATAGAGGTTGATATCATTGCGCGCTACCTTGAAAGAATGCTTCAATGCGGAAAAATTAAAATTAGGGCAGGTCATACAAATAATGACGAATCCTTGCTGGAAAAGATACACGACATGATGGATGACGGAACTACCGTTCGCTAACCATCCGGAAACTAAAAATGAGCCTCGATAAAATTGAAGATATTCTTGACGATCTGCGTCAGGGCAAAATGGTCATCCTGATGGATGATGAAGATCGTGAGAATGAGGGAGATCTGCTGATGGCAGCGGAATGTGTTACCCCTGGTGACATTAATTTTATGGCACGATATGGCCGTGGCCTGATTTGTTTGACGCTGACAGAAGATCATTGCAGGAAACTCGATCTACCTTTGATGGTCAACAATAATCGTACGCCCTATGCGACAAACTTCACGGTCTCCATCGAAGCAGCCGAAGGTGTAACAACCGGTATTTCGGCGGCGGATCGCGCAAAAACTGTGCAAGTCGCTGTCAATGAAGAGGTCCGGGCAGATGACATCATTACTCCGGGCCATGTGTTCCCTCTGATGGCACAAAAAGGTGGTGTACTTTCTCGGGCTGGGCACACTGAGGCCGGTGTCGATCTTGCCGCACTTGCCGGTTTACGACCGGCAAGCGTAATCTGTGAAATCTTGAAAGATGACGGTACCATGGCGCGTATGCCGGATCTGCTTGAATTCGCAAAGCAGCACAAGCTGCGTATCGGGACTATCGAAGACCTGATTCGTTATCGCAGAAAATATGATTCGCTGTTGAGACGCGAAGGGGAGACGTATTTCGACAGTCGCTATGGGCGTTTTAAAGCGAATGTTTATCGTGACACATTGAGTGACCGTGAACACCTGGCACTGGTGCGAGGAAATATAGAGCCTGATACCCTGCCAGTGATTCGAGTACAGGTTCACAATGGCCTCCATGATTTGCTGGGTGACCTGGAGGAAGAACCGGGCTGGACCATAAACAATGCGATGGCGCGTATGGCAGATGAAGAAAATGCAGTATTAATTATACTCAACAATGCGGACAGTGATACTGGCTTGCTTGACTCTCTAAAGGGGTCATTACTGGATAATGTGGAAAAGAATCAGAATGACAATCAGGATAAAAATGTATCCACTGACCCGGAAACCCTTAGAACCTTTGGTATTGGTTCACAAATACTGTCGGATCTTGGTGTGAAAAAAATGCGGGTGATCAGCGGTTCGCCATTAATTATGCACTCATTGGCAGGATTCGACCTGGAAGTGGTAGAATTCATTACTCAATAACTATTCGGATAGAAACATGAGTCATATCAAATCGATAGACGGAGATTTTAATGCAGGAGATGCAAAGTTTTGTATCCTTGCTGCACGCTTCAATTCATTCATCGTTGAGCGCCTGGTAGACGGTGCAGTCGATGTATTGGTCCGCCACGGCACTGGCCGTGAAAATATCGAAATCATCCGGGTACCGGGTGCCTACGAGATGCCTATCAGTGCTCAACGGGTCGCACAGACGGGCAACTATGATTCGATTATCGCACTGGGTGCGGTAATTCGTGGTTCAACGCCCCATTTTGATTTTGTTGCCGCTGAATGCAGCAAGGGCCTGGCACAGGTCAGCCTGGCTGCTGATATACCAATTATTTTTGGTGTTTTGACCACTGATACTATCGAACAGGCCATTGAGCGGGCTGGAACTAAAGCGGGTAACAAAGGTGCTGACGCAGCCCTTGCGGCGATCGAAATGGTCAGCCTGTTCAACAAATTAGAATCCTGATGTCCGGTAGCAGTCGTCATCTTGCTCGACGTGCCGCGATTCAAGCTCTGTATCAATGGGAAATGACACAACAGTCTCGTCAGGAAATCGAAAAACACTTTCTCGCTGATGATTGTTTACAAAAGGTTGATAACGAATACTTTAAGGAGCTGGTACACGAGATCCCGAGACTTGTGGAAGATATTGACGGGAGCCTGTCATCCTTCATAGATCGTGACATTACTTTGGTTGACCCAATCGAAAAGGCTGTATTACGCCTGGCTGCCTATGAACTCATTTACCATGCCGAAATTCCCTATCGCGTAGTACTCAACGAAGCCATTGAGCTATCCAGAACTTTTGGTTCTGATAATGGCTACCGATTTGTCAATGGTATTCTGGATAAAATGGGTGCAGAAGTTCGCTCCGCTGAGGCAAATGTACGTTAGACCATAACTCCGTTGGACGAATTTTCCCTCATTCAGCAGTTTTTTTCTGTCGCACAGAACAAAACTACTCAAGATGGTGTCATTCTTGGCATAGGTGATGATGCCGCTATCATAAAGCCACCTGAGGGAGAGGTACTACTGTTCACGACAGATGCACTGATTAATGGTGTTCATTTTCCTCTGGATACAGCCGCCAGAGCCATTGGCCACAAGGCCCTTGCCGTCAATTTGAGCGATATTGCCGCGATGGCAGGGCAGGCGCGATGGTTCACCCTTGCCCTTAGCCTGCCAGAACCCGATTCTGCCTGGCTGAAGGATTTTTCAGAGGGTTTGCTTGCACTGGCGAAACAATTCAGTGTCAGCCTGGTAGGGGGCGATACGACGCGTGGCCCCTTATCAATAACATTGTCAGTTATTGGAACCACTCAAGAAAAACAGGCAATTAGACGGTCAACGGCTAAACCGGGTGATGCGATTTATATCACTGGGCACCTGGGCACGGCCTCACTAGGGCTGGCCGCAATTAATGATGAGATTACCCTGTCTGAGATAGACCTCTCGAATTGCCGTAATAAACTGGATTTTCCTCAGCCGCGTCTGCAGGAAGGCTATTTTCTAAGGGACTATGCTTCATCGATGATTGATATCTCTGATGGTCTGACTTCGGATCTGGATCACATACTGCGGGCAAGTGACTGCCGTGCTGTTATTGATTCGGAAAGCCTAAAAAAGGGTTTGCCTGCAACAATAGATTTACCGGACAGGAAGCTCATTGAGGCGGCTCTTTATGGCGGTGATGATTACGAACTACTGTTTACTGTTGCTGCGAGTAAGGTTTTGAAACTGGAACAATCCTGGCCGCACACTTTCTCACCATTAACACAGATCGGTGAAATCACGAAAGGTGAAGGAATGGTTCTGAAAGGGAGAAACGGGCAGGATATGAAAATTACCGCATGCGGATATAATCATTTCCATGACTGAAAAAAAGGATACAGGGATTTCACACTGCAAAGGAATTATGCGTGACCCCATTCACTGGCTTGCATTTGGGTTTGGTAGCGGATGTAGCCCCTATGCACCCGGAACATTTGGGACATTAGTGGCTATCCCAATCTTCTTGTTATTAAAGGAAACCCCACTTTGGGTATATCTGTTTATAACCCTGCTGATGTTCCTTATCGGCATTTGGCTCTGCGGTGAAACAGCAAAAAAACTGGGCGTCCATGATCATTCTGCTATCGTCTGGGACGAGATTGTCGGTTACCTGGTAACCATGATTGCTGCACCACAGGGCTGGGTCTGGATTGTTATTGGTTTCGTGCTATTTCGTATTTTTGATATTCTTAAACCTTGGCCAATCAGTATTGCAGACAAACGGATTAGCGGTGGCTTCGGTATTATGATTGATGATGTGCTTGCGGGGATAGCTGCTTTTGTCGTTCTCCACGGTTTCTATTACAGTATTGCCTTATGGCAGAAATAATTAAAAAAACAGAGGAAGAATGGGAACTTGATCTGACCGCAAAGGAATTTGCAGTTTGCCGACAGAAGGGGACAGAAAAGCCATTTTCTGGCGAATATTATGATTCAAAAGAAGCGCTGGAGGGTACACACGGTATGCCTCGCACAGAAATACTGTGCAACCGTTGTGGTTCACATCTGGGGCATATTTTCCCGGATGGGCCTGACCCGACTGGTCTCAGATATTGCGTCAATTCATTGTCACTGAAATTAGAGAAGAAAGATTGATAACAACATGATGGACTTCATCTCTACAGCGTCAGACAGGAACATTGAATCTTATTATGAGGTCTTTTAATGCCAAGGATTTACATAGCCGGTCATAGAGGAATGGTTGGAAGTGCTTTGTATCGAACTGCAAATAGCAGGGGGTACCATGACATTATTACTCGCACACATAAACAACTGGATCTTTTAGATCCGCAGGCCGTTGGTGATTTTTTAAAAGCAGAAAAACCCGACTGGGTATTTCTTGCGGCTGCAAAAGTAGGTGGGATCTACGCCAACGATACCTACCGTGCTGACTTTTTACTGGAAAACCTTAAAATCCAGAATAATATAATAGAGTCCGCATTTAAAAACGATGTATCAAAATTATTATTTCTTGGCAGCAGCTGTATTTACCCCAAAAATGCCCCACAACCGATAAAAGAAACAGACCTTCTTACGTCAGCATTAGAGCCCACAAATGAACCCTATGCGATCGCAAAAATTGCAGGGATAAAACTATGCGGGGCATTTAATGATCAGTATGGAACCAATTATATTAGCGTGATGCCTTCGAACTTATATGGAATAGGTGATAATTATCACCCGGAAAATGCCCATGTTCTACCCATGCTATTAAGACGGTTTCATGAGGCAAAAATCAATAAAGACAGTGCAGTAAGTGTTTGGGGTACAGGTAAGCCGAGGAGAGAGTTCCTGTTTGCTGATGATATGGCTGAAGCATGCTTTTATCTGATGGAGCAGTATGATGCTGCTGATATAGGTGAGTTGATTAATGTTGGCACCGGCGAGGATATAAGTATTAAGGATTTAGCCAGCCTGGTAAAGAAGGTGGTAGGTTTTGAGGGTGATATTGTTTTTGATACAACAAAACAGGATGGCACAATGCAAAAGAGAATGGATATTAGCAGGCTTGATAAATTTGGCTGGAAGTTTAAAACAGGCCTGAAGGATGGCATACGAAAAACCTATGATGATTTTTTAAACAATCCGGATATACGAAAATGAATGGAATTCAAATGGATGAAACCAGCCATTGCTTCATTCCTCTTTGATCCAACGCCCCCGAGACACGATCTACCTCTTTACCCTTTTTAAACAAAATCATTGTCGGAATGCTACGGATATTGAATCGAGTGGCTATATCCTGTACTTGTTCGGTATCGACTTTTGCGAAACGTACCTGTGATGGCATCTGTGAGGCAAGCTGAGAAAAAGCAGGGGCCATCATTTTGCAGGGACCGCACCAGGCAGCCCAGAAGTCGACCACGACTGGGAGGTCATTGTTGCTGAGAAATCGATCAAAATTATGACTGCCAAGATTGGTAGGTAAACCATCGAGCACAGCCTTGTGGCATTTACCGCAAACTGGCTTATCATTCAGTCGTTCAGACGGAACACGGTTGATGCTACCACAGTGAGTGCAGACGATATGAACTGCGGTCATTCTCTTCTCCTGATAAAGATTATTGCATAATAAATGGTGCCTTTTAGTGCAGAGTCAAGTGACACTGGCTTAGTGAAAGTGTAGAGTCAGCAAACCAAAAATTTATGACGATCAGTATGTTTAAATTAAAATTACATTGGCAAATTCTT
>VAPH01006141.1_pt1 | contig 14950 bp, 13 predicted proteins | sample 3393861 | NCBI WGS metagenome assembly VAPH01 (sample SAMN08290439, study PRJNA428436) | hydrothermal vent metagenome | isolation source: Deep-sea hydrothermal vent chimney | place: Atlantic Ocean: South-mid Altantic Ridge | reverse complement strand
TAACGGCGGTTATTTTTATGGGGATGCTCCCGGTATCACGTTGACAGATGTAACTATCAATTTATTGACGCCGATTTTTTTATATGGACCAGATGGGCTGCCAGGTGGTGATGGCCTGGGTTACCGGGAAGCAGGTGAGATGGTCTTAAAATCAGATTTTACGGCTAATAATCTGCACACTGCCTGGACTGTTACTACACCTACTATTTTATTTCACGGTGCCGATGATTTGATTGTGCCTTATCAAAATAGTGTAGATGCCGTTGCTGGCCTGGGTGCCAATGTCAGCTTGAACACTTGCACCACAATACCCGCAGATCATGCCACTTGTGTCGCACCTTATATTAATTTGGTACTCAGCGAATTCGGTTGGCCGTACTAGGTATGAATAGACTTGTTTAAAATTATTTAATGACAAAATCGCATAACTTGATTGCTGTCGGGTTATTTATTCTACCCGCATTTTTTGTGTTCTCTGTAGAAGGTTATCTTAATCCATTTGCCTACTGGAATACTGCACCAATCCTGCTTGCCTGGTTTATTTTACGGGATACCGATAAAGGGGAATTTGAAATTCCACTGGCGGGCACCCTGACCTTCAGCGTGTTAACAGTTGGTTTTATTGTATTGATCCATATGGCCTGGTTTTTTAACTGGGGGGACACGGCCACTGGCTCCTCGACATCCGGGTTGATTTTTATTTTTATCCCAATTTATGCACTAGCTGTGGGCGTGCTAGGGCTTTTATTGGGTTGGGGCGGCCAGAAGCTTGTCGAGACCATAAGAAAAAGATAAACCACCGGGGTTCTGACCTAAAAGGGACTATAATAATTAAAAATTTCATTCTCTGAACGCACGATATCCGAGAGCCTGACCTCGTCAATCAGGCCATTGATTACACCTGCTGGTGCGCCAATGTTGTAATTTGTTGGGTTAGGCAGGGTAAGGGCGATGCTGGTATCCTGATTTTCCTGGCTTCCGTCTACGTACAGTGTGCCAGTTGCAGTGGATCCATCAAACACACCAGCGATGTAGTGCCAGTTGCCATCTGCAATATTGGATGTACCAATCACCTGGTATAGTGTGATGCCATCAGATAAACTAAAAACAGTTGCGTTGCTACTATTTATCTGAAAACTAAAAATAGAGTTATTCGTAGATAATATATCCTGATCAATACCAGACTGGCTGGTTTTTATCCAGAATTCAACAGTTAGCTGGTTGCCTGAAAGAGCATTTAAAATAGACTGGCGTGTAGCATATTGGCCGGCAGCATTAAATGAAAGTGCCTGGCTAAACTTCCCTGCACTGTCCCAGGTTGGGTCTGCAGCCTCTACTGCTGTGTTTATACCAAGCGTGAGGTCATAGCCATTACCGCTGGAATCACCCGCAGTTTGCCCCGTTCCTTCATCGAAATGCCATAGTGCCAGTGTGCCGGAGTCAGCATTAAACGGCATCGCATAATCCCGGTTAGGCTCACAACCACATACCGGGCAACCCGATATCAGCAGGGTCATACCGACCAGGGCCAGCAGTGCTGTAAATTTCAATCTTGATAAGTGCAGGAAATTATGCATTTTAGGTTGCCTCATGTAAGGTTTCACGAATATATTGAAACTATATCAAGACTGAGGTTACAGATGAGTTACAAATTTTTAATAAATTAAAAATGACTGGATTAAGGTCAATTTTCACTATAAATTTACAGTTGAAGAATAATTGGATTTCAGGAGTTGTTTATGCCGAAGAATATTTTAATTTTTTCAGATGGTACAGGCCAGGAAGGCGGCAAGGGTAATAATACCAATGTTTACAAGCTTTTTAACATGGTCGAGGATCGAACCTCCGACCAACTCGCATTTTATGACCGCGGCCTGGGTACGGGTTGGCGAAAAGTCAGCGGTAGTGTGAGCGGTGCAGGAATTTCTAAAAATATTCTGGAATGTTACGAGTTTATTTTTAGCAATTATAATGCTGGCGATCAAATATATTTGTTTGGGTTTAGCCGGGGCGCAACAACGGTTCGCAGCTTATCGGGATTTATACATATGTTTGGTGTCTTGCCTAAATCAAGACCAGAATTAATCAAGCAGGCTTTTAAAATATATAAAACAAAAAATAAAAAAAAGCGCAATAGAAAAGCAGCAAGCTTTGTTAGCAAGCACCATACCATGTGGACCAAGATCCAGTTTCTCGGGGTTTGGGATACGGTTGCAGCACTGGGCCTGCCGCTTAAACCGCTTGATGTGATCCTTGATAAAATTCCTGCCTTTCGCCATGATTTTCACGATTTAACTTTAAGTAAGAGCGTTGTTCATGCCCGCCATGCGCTGGCAATAGACGATGAACGACTTACATTTCACCCAACACTATGGGATGCAGAAATCAAACAGGGCCAGACTATCAAGCAGGTCTGGTTTTGCGGCATGCACACTGATGTTGGTGGCGGATATGCAGAGCAAGGGTTATCAGATGTTGCCTTGTTATGGATGGTAAAAGAGGCGACAGACAATGGCCTGTTAATTTTTGAGGGCAACTCGGTAGCGACTAAACCTGACCCGGACGGGTTGATGCATGATTCCCGTGGTGGATTTATTGGAAAACTATACAGAAAAAAGACCCGGTCATGGAATGTACAAACACATGGCAAGCCCGTGGTTCATGAGAGTGTGCTTGAGCGTACGCTCAATAAAAATAACCTGGAAGACCCTCCCTATGCGCCCTGGATTTTGGTTCAGACCCATGATGTTGAGTCGTAATTTCGTTAAAATAATTTAAGGAAACTCTGGTTAATATATGTTTGTTATTCCGAATATGTTTATCATTCCGACCGAAGTGGAGGAATCTTGTCACTTCCTGAGACTACTGAAGTTCCATGGGTTGAGATCTCTCGGCAACTGCTCCATGCGTTGCTCTAGCTCCTCCATCCATGGAGTCGTTCACTACGGTCGAGATGACAATTGATCAGAGCTTCCTTAGGCTAATTCAGTAGAGTTTAAAGTATGGAACACACAGAAGTTATTCATTTTTGGTTTGATGAACTTGAAACCAAACAATGGTGGATTAAAGATACCAAACTAGACCAGACTATTCGTGACAGGTTTCTGGATATCCACGACCAGGCCATGAATGATGCCTTAAGTCGCTGGTGGTCTGAGCCAGAAGGACGGCTGGCAGAGATTATTGTCCTCGACCAGTTTTCACGAAATATTTTTCGCGATAAACCCGAAGCATTTGATGCCGACGAAAAAGCACTCAACCTGGCGCAAGCGGCTATAGATATGGGTGCCGATAAAGAACTGGAAACAAGTAAAAAACCGTTTTTGTATATGCCATTTATGCATAGTGAATCACCAGCGGTACATGAGCGGGCAGTAACAATTTTCAGTGAACCTGGGCTGGAAGGCACGCTTGAGTTTGAATTAAAGCACAAAAAAATTATTGATCGATTTGGCAGGTATCCACATCGCAATAAAATACTGGGTCGTGAATCAACTGCTGAGGAACTGGAATTCCTGGAATCACCTGGGTCATCGTTCTAAACTATTAAAAAATTTATTATTTAGCTGCGAATCAGTTTTTTGAATTTTATCCTGTGCGGCTGGTCGGCAGCAGACCCAAGTCGTTTTTTTCTGTCTGCCTCGTAGTCGGCATAATTTCCCTCGTACCAGACAATGTTGCCCTCATCTTCATAAGCAAGAATGTGCGTGGCAACACGATCAAGAAACCAGCGATCATGGGAAATAATAACCGCGCAACCGGCAAAATCCAGTATTGCCTCTTCGAGGGCGCGCAGGGTTTCAATATCCAGGTCATTGGTTGGTTCGTCCAACAACAACACATTACCGCCACTGCGTAACAACTTGGCCAGGTGAACTCGATTGCGTTCACCACCTGATAGATTTTTGATAAATTTTTGTTGATCAGTTTTACGAAAATTGAAGCGACCCACATAGGCGCGCGACTGGACCTCCTGGGTGCCCAGTAAAATCATATCCTGGCCGTCTGAAATTTCTTCCCAGACAGTCTTATCGCCATCCAGGGTATCACGATCTTGATCTACGTAAGCCAGTTTTACTGAGTCGCCTATGTGTAACTCTCCCGAATCAGGCTGTTCCAGACCAGTGATCATTTTAAATAATGTTGTTTTGCCGGCGCCGTTGGCACCAATAATCCCGACAATGCCACCACGGGGTAGATTGAAATTCAGGTTTTCTATCAGGATACGATCGTCGAAACGTTTACTGATCTCGCTACCATTTACCACCAGGTCACCAAGGCGGGGCCCCGGCGGGATAAAAATTTCTTTGGTTTCATTTCTTTTTTGAAATTCTTTCGAGGCCAGTTCTTCATAGGCAGAAATCCTGGCCTTGCTCTTGGCCTGCCTGCCTTTTGGATTTGCCCGTACCCATTCCAGTTCCCGTTTCATCGCTTTTTGACGGGAAGTTTCCTGTTTTTCTTCAGTGGCCAGTCGCTTGCCTTTTTGTTCCAGCCAGCTTGAATAATTTCCTTCCCAGGGGATGCCATGGCCGCGATCCAGTTCCAGGATCCAGCCAGCCACGTTATCAAGAAAGTAGCGATCATGGGTAATAGCGACCACGGTACCCGAATAATCGTGCAGGAATCGCTCAAGCCAGGCTACTGATTCTGCATCGAGGTGATTGGTGGGTTCATCAAGCAGCAACATGTCGGGTTTGGCCAGTAATAACCGGCACAGGGCAACGCGCCTGCGCTCGCCACCGGATAAATTACTGACATCGGCGTCCCAGGGCGGCAACCGCAACGCATCTGCAGCAATATCCAGCGTTCGTTCCAGCTCCCAGGCGCCCGCGGCATCAATTTTCTCCTGCAGAGTTGCCTGTTTGGCCAGCAGGTCATTCATTTGATCATCGTCCATGGGCTCGCCAAACTTCATGCTGATCTCATTAAATTGATCCAGCAGGGCCTTGGTTTCGGCAACCCCTTCTTCTACATTGCCTCGTACGTCTTTATCGGGATTAAGTCGTGGCTCCTGGGGCAGGTAACCAATATTGATATTGGATGCTGGCCGCGCCTCGCCATCAAATTCTGTGTCGACACCGGCCATAATGCGTAACAATGAGGATTTGCCGGAACCATTAAGCCCCAAAACACCAATTTTGGCACCAGGAAAAAACGACAGGGAAATGTCCCTGAGAATTTCACGCTTGGGCGGGACAATCTTGCTCACGTCCTGCATGGTATAGATGAACTGGCCTGACATTAAATTAGGAGAATTATTTAAGGTTGTTATTAGATGATAATGAATTGCAGACGGTTATGCTAATCCTGCGGAAATAAAAGAATTAGCGACAGGTCAGTTGCTCCAGCTTGCAGAAACATCATCAGAGGAAAGTGTTGTTTCATCCTCACCTGAAAAATCATAATTTGTTTCTGTTTCTGCGCCCTGGAAGTAATTACCCTGCACATATTCAAAACCGCGGGTCCAGAGTATTGATAAAGAAGCAGCGTCTTCCACGCATTTCGCTACTTTTGATATTTCCAGTTTTTCAATCATGGCGAGCGATGAATCCAGTTCTTCGTCTTCACTGGTTTCACCCATTTTTTCAATATCAGAACTATTCACCTTAACGTACCTGACGGTATGACGGGGCAGGTTCAGTAATACGCTAACATTCATACTGAAGTTATCGACAGAAATAGGACAACCAATATCTGACAAGTCACCAATGAGCTCGTTGGCAATTGCAAGATTTTTAGAGATGACGTCTTCGTCCAGTTCAAACACACAATGTCGTGGGTTTATCCCGGAAGCATCAATATATTGTTTTACCAGTGGTGCCAGTTTTTCATCTGCAAATGCGGTATGAGACAGGTTGATAAAAAATGTTGCTTCCCGGCCTTCTGAGTGCATTGCGCTCAGGGCTTCGATGGACCTGAGGATTACCCAACGATCAATTTCCATGAGTTGGTTGGTTTGTTCGGCCTGGGGCATAAACTCACCAGGCAGCAACAAGCGGCCGGTCTCGTCCATCATCCTTACCAGCACTTCATAATATTCTTCCGGTTCACCATGGAGATTAATCATGGGCTGGTAAGCAAGCCGGAAGCTATTATTGGTTAACGCGGTCGCGATTCGCGCCTGCCAGACGGGCTCACCTGAATGGGCGGCGACTTCCGGAGTTGGTTCGGGAGCGGTCTTGGGTGCCGGCGCTGGTTCAGGCGTTGCAACAGTTTTAGGTGCTGGAGTCGGTTTTTCTTTAGTTTGTTCAATGCTTAGATGTGCCGGTGCTTGCTCAAGCTCAATACGATCATCAGATTGCTCAGAAGTTTCGGTAAAGGGAACAACATTATTATCTTGCACAGTTGGTGCAGCTGGTTGCGTAACTGGTTTCGGCTTAGGAATTGAAACTTCAGGCATATCCTGTTCACAGGCGGTTTGAGCCTGAGTCAACAAGGCCAGTGCATTCTCGCCACCCGCAAGAGGGGTGATGCTGCTAATAAAATGACAGAAATAATTCTCGCCTTTTTCAGAAATAGGTGATTTGGTAATTACTTTTTCCAGCTCCCGGGCAATTGACGTGCCATCTGCCTGGCTCTTGTCTTTATAAATGACTGCAAAATCATCAGAACCTAGTCGGGCTAGTTCGGTATCACTGCCAAGCGTATCCCGCAACAGTTTCGTGATTTTGAGTAACATACGATCGCCCGCGGTATAACCCAGGGATTGGATAATGTTCTTCAAATCGTACAGGTTGATATAGAGCAATACACCCTTGGTCTTTTTCGCCGAGTGTATCGCCTCATCAAGCAGGCGAACAAAATGATGGCGATTGTAGAGGCCGGTTAGCGGGTCTCGCTGGCTTAAATACTGGAGACGATTTTCCGCGGCTTTACGTTTCGATACGTCCGAGACAGTAATCTGGATACACTTTTCACCTTTCAGGTCTACCGGTGCAAGTGTGGCTTCCAGATTAATAATTGAATCATCTTTTTTGCGAGCCGCCAGCTCTATCGGGCCATCCAGTTTGATATTCTTGTTTGTTTTACGCAGTGCACTTTTAAAATCTGCCTGGCTGGCCTTGTCAATCAGGTCAAGCACGGGCAGGATTTCAAGTTCGGCAAATTTTTCATAACCAAACAGGCTCAGGTAGGCGTGGTTGACTTCAACGTGTAATCCATCGAGCATGTAAGCGACGGCCTCGTGGGAACCTTCAACCATAGTGCGATGCTTTTCTTCAATTTCCTTGGTAGCACGCAAGGCGCGGAGATGTTCTTTCTTTTCTTCTAAAACGCGCAGCTCCCGGGAGATGGCGGGTACTATTCTGGCGTTCCTGGACTTGTGAATGACATCGCGGACACCACTGTTCATGAGGTCTATGGTCTCCTCATCACTAATGTCGCTGGTGTAGATAATAAACGGCAGATCCGGGTGATTGCCGCGCACAAGGTCAAAGGCATTGCGGCTTTTCAGACCGTGTAGTTTGTGTTCAGCAATGACCACGTCCCACTTGCTGTTAGTGAGGGCACCTTGCAGGCCAGCGGCATCATTAACCCGTTTTGTTTTGAGCATAAAACGGGCAATACGCAGGCTCTTGGCCAGGGCATCTGCGTCATCGGGTGAGTCGTCTATCACCAGTAAACGCAGGATTCGTTTAGTCTTGGTTACCATGTATATACTTTAGTCTTGCCTACAGTTTAGGGCAACTATTACCCTTCGGGTACTTTTGCTTAGCGGGTTTCAGCAAAGGCCACCAGGTGATCGGCCTCAATCCGAATGCCCACTTCTTCCCCCAGGCCATGATCAAGATGGCTGGGAAACAGGGATAAAACCTCGTGTCCCGTGGGCAGTCGCAAGGTGTAGAGTATTTCCGCACCTTTAAAGGCCTTTTTAATAATCTTGCCTTTTAAATCGCTACTGCTATCAGGAACAATGTCATCGGGCCTGAAAAGTACACCCACATCGGCACCTTTTCCCCAACTATAAGCCCGGTTGCCCTGGTAGGTGCCAATGGCCGTTGCTACTGTATCAGGTGCAAGGAGCGTGCCGGGTAAGAAAACCCCCTGACCGATGAAGTCGGCCACGAAACGACAGTTGGGTTCGTGGTAAAGATTGTAAGGGGTATCCCACTGTAATAACCGGCCGTCGTGCATGACCCCGATTTGCTCACCGAGGGCAAAGGCCTCGTGTTGGTCATGGGTGACCAGGATGGCCGTGGCCCCCTGGTGCTCCAGGATGTCGCGGACTTCCTCACTCAGACGTTCACGCATATCCACATCCAGGTTCGAGAAGGGTTCGTCCATTAACACCAGGTCGGGCTTGGGGGCCAGTGCCCGCGCCAGGGCGACCCGTTGCTGCTGGCCGCCAGAAATTTCATGGGGAAAACGTTTTTCCAGTCCTTGCAGGCCCACCAGTTCCAGCATTTCACCGACAATACGCTGGCTTTCGACCCGGGTTTTGCTATCCAGGCCAAAGGCAATATTGTCTTTTAGATTGAGATGGGGGAATAACGCGTAATCCTGAAAAACCATGCCCAAATGGCGTTTCTCAGGCGGTAAAAATCGGCTGGTTGATGAAACAAGCTGCTCGCGAATGCGAATTTCACCGGCATTTAAGGCATGAAAGCCGGCAATAGCCCGTAAAACCGTGGTTTTACCGCAACCACTGGGGCCCAGCAGGCACACCAGGTTGCCTTCATTAATATGCAGGGACAGGTTATCAATGACAATACGGTCATCGAACTGGCACTGGATATTTTTGAGAGAAAGTAATGTCTGCACAATGGCTTACCGGCTGAACTAAACCCAGATGATAACAAATCTCAATAAGAAATGGCTAATGATTACCACTAAGACAGGCCAAATGGGCTTAAGTTGCCTTAATTTGTACTGAGGCAGGTTGAGACCGTGCTGAACCAGTGAGTTATTTCCTGTCAGGCTTGGAGGATTATGGTTGGTCAGGTGGCTCGTAGCTCGTAAGTTGGGGTAGGCGTTTTTTGCAAAGCCCAGCACGCCAGACTCGCATCTCGTAGGGTTCATAAAAAGCTCTCACCCCAACCTACGGGCTTATGGAAATGTCCTGGCTTGCAGCTTACCGCGCGAGCAGCAATTCCAGCAGCGCTTTTTGGGCATGGAGGCGGTTTTCGGCTTCATCCCAGACCACGCTTTGCGGGCCTTCAAGGACATCGGCAGAAACTTCATAACCGCGATAAGCGGGCAGGCAATGCATGAACAGGGCATCTGTTTTTGCGCCGGCCATTAATTGTTCATCGACACAAAAACCGGAAAAGGCCTGCTCTCTCGCTTTTTTCTCATCTTCCTGGCCCATACTGGCCCAGGTATCAGTCACCACCAAATCAGCATCGGTAACCGCTTCGGCTGGTGTGGCAAATATTTTTACATTGCTTTTACATTTTTCCAATACGGTTGCATCTGGCTCATAACCGGCGGGTGTCGAAATATGTAATGTAAAATTAAAAAGTTTGGCGGCATTCATCCAGGAATGACAAACATTATTACCGTCACCAATCCAGACGGCCATTTTGTTCGTGATGTCGCCACGATGTTCTACCCAGGTCTGGATATCTGCCAGTAATTGGCAGGGATGAAACATGTCTGTCAGGGCATTGATCACGGGCACTTGCGAATAGCTGGCAAATTTTTCTATATCCTCGTGTTTGTGGGTGCGAATAATAATCGCATCGACCATGCGTGAAATAACCCGGGCAGTATCTTCAGGAGGTTCACCCCGCCCCAGCTGGGTATCACCGGGAGACAAGAACATGCTGTTGCCGCCCAGTTGCGTCATGCCGGTCTCAAATGAAACCCGGGTTCGCGTAGAGGACTTGTCAAACATCAAGGCCAGCATTTTATTCTGGAGCGGTGTGTGTTGTTTGCCAGCAGCGTGCATTTTTTTTAATTCGATTGCGCGCGTGATGAGTGCAGTCAACTCATCAACAGAAAGATCAAACAAGGTCAAAAAATGACGTGTCGCCATAGACAGGTACCGTTCCCGAAATCAGGAACCAACGTATTCCTTGATGAGTGAAGTGAGACGTTCAACCAGTATGTCGATATCTTCGTCACTGAGAATGAGCGGAGGTAGTAAACGAATGGTTTGGCCCGCCGTGACATTAATTAGCAGACCTTTGGCCAGGGCTTTTTCCATGAGATCGGTACATGGCCCATCCAGGTCAAAGGCAATGAGCAATCCGAGACCACGTATGTTGCTGACCTGGGGTGTGTCAGAAAATTCCGCACTGAGTTTTGCCAGTAATAATTTACCCAGGTCGCTGGCTTTTTTATCCAGCTGTTCGGATTCCATGGTATCGATTACCGCCAGGGCAGCGCGGCAGGCCAGTGGATTACCGCCGTAAGTGGAAGCATGGTTGCCCGGCTGCATCAGGTTGGCGGCTTTGCCACTGGCCAGGCAAGCACCGATGGGCACGCCATTACCCAGGGCCTTGGCCACGGTGCAGACATCGGGCAGGATATTTTCGTGCTGGTAGGCAAACCACTTGCCACTGCGACACATGCCGGTTTGAATTTCGTCGATCATTAATAACCAGCCACGCTGATCACAGATTTTCCTTAATGCCTTCAGGTAACCGGCATCTGGAATAATAATGCCACCTTCACCCTCGACCGGTTCAACCAGGATCGCAACAATTTCATTGTTGTTTTCAGCGGCATGATTGATTGCCTCGATATCATTAAAGGGTACCCGGACAAAACCGGAAACCAGGGGTTCAAAACCCGCCTGCACCTTGCGACTGCCAGTGGCGCTCAAGGTGGCCAGGGTGCGACCGTGAAAACTGCCCTCGGTCACAATAATATGGGGGTTCTTGATTTTTTGCTGGTGGCCATACAAGCGGGCAAGTTTGATCGCGGCCTCATTGGCCTCGGCACCCGAGTTACAGAAAAATACTTCGTCCATACCCGCGTGTTGACACAATTTGTCGGCCAGTTGTTCCTGGGCACCAATGCGATACCAGTTCGAGGTGTGGATGAGCTGGCCTGCCTGGTCACGCAAGGCCTCGGTCACGGCAGCATGACAATGGCCAAGACTGCAGACCGCAACCCCAGCCATGGCATCGAAATATTTATTATTTTCCGTGTCCCACAACCAGACCCCTTCACCACGGGCGAAGGTAACGGGCAGGCGTCCATAGGTATTCATTAAATGTTCTGACACGTTTTAACAATATCCTGAAAATAGAAAAGCGCCCCTTTCGGGGCGCCATGGGCTCTCCAAACAGCAATTCTAGACACTTGGGGTCAGGTTGCCAAGGGTTTTTTAGGTACAAAAGAGGTGTAAATTATAGAAACAGACGGGAATACCAGGGTTTCAGGGGCAATTTCTGACTACAGTACAGGCTTTTTGACGAAGGTTTCTGTGGCTCAAGAATATTGATGTTATTTAGATTTTAATAAAAAAAGGCCCGGCAGAACCGGGCTTTTTTATTTATTACTTATTGCTTTCAGCGCTTAGTTGAACATCTAGCCCCAGAAAGCCGCGCCATGAGCAGCCGTACCGGTGACCATGAAAAACAACATAGGAATGGACAGCATGGTATTGGTGCGTGATGCCAGCATGGCAATACGGGCGGCCTTGGCTTTTTCGTCAGCACTGGCTTCGACCATGCCCAGTACTTTTTTCTGGTTTGGCCAGATCAGCACCCAGACATTAAACAACATGATGGTGCCTAACCAGGCGCCCATGCCGATGGCGGCAGACGATCCCTGGAGCATGAAAGCCGCACCAAAGATGCCCAGTTTGCCCAGGTAATATGAGCCACTTAACCAGGTAACCAATGCAGCCCAGCGAAACCAGAGTAATGCCTTCGGTGCGATAATTTTGGGGACAATGTCGGCGGCAATGCCATCTGCCTTGGCCTTGCCCATGGCCGGGATCTGGACAAAGTTAAAGTAATAAAGCAGGCCGATCCAGGTAATACCGGCCAGGATATGAATATAACGATCCAGGATTAGTGCTAATTCCATGATTATTTACCTTAAATTATGTAGTTTAATTTTTAATTTTATTGTCAGTGATTGTTATCGTCCTGATGGGTAAAGTAGCTCACATACCAATCAGGAAATTTTTAACAATCACGTAAAGGATCACAGTCAATACTGCGCCGGAGACGAGGGTTCCAATGATGGAGTCCAGCGGATTTTTCATTTTATTCTCCCTAACTAATTGAATTTATTAATAAATAATTAAAATAATAGTTGACTGTTTTAGTCGGGCGCAAGCGTATGTCAGAATCTTCTGGAATACAAGTCAAACTCATTGAGGGTATTACGGATAGTGCTGCAATATTGGCCTGAGTATGAGCGGGGTAAATAATATTACATGTGAGAGCGTTGATTAAAACTGTAGCAATATCAATGTATTAGAGTGAAAATACGTGTAATCTGACAATACGTAATGGACAGGAAGGCAGTGGCTCATGGTTTATAGTACGCCGTCATTTTTTAATCACCGACTTGCCTTGACCTTCAGCACTAAAAAAACGATTATACCGGCGCTTTTGAGCCGGTAGAATCAATACCGACTCACTATAAATAATAACGAACCTCGATAAAGGAGATCCATGAAAGCATCAGACCAAAAGCGCTTGTTGCGCGAAATGATTTTTTATCGTCGTTTTGAGGATCGTACCTTCGAGGCTTACATGGAGCGCAAGGTTGGCGGTTTTTTGCACTTGTATTCCGGCCAGGAAGCGGTGGCCACAGGCGTTTTGGAAATGGCCCGGCCCGGTAGTGATTACGTGATTACCGGTTATCGCGACCATGTCCATGCCCTCAAGGCGGGTGCACCGGCCAAAGAAATTATGGCCGAGCTCTACGGTAAAGAAACCGGCAGCTCCAAGGGTCGCGGCGGCTCCATGCATATTTTTGATCCCACGGTTAATTTCATGGGTGGTTACGCCCTGGTGGGTCAGCCTTTTCCCCTGGCCGCAGGTCTGGCCAAGGGCATTAAAATGAAGGGCACGGACCAGATCGCCATATGTTTTCTTGGTGATGGCGCCAATAATCAGGGCACTTTCCATGAAACCCTGAACATGGCATCGGTATGGAAATTACCGGTTTTGTTTGTTTGCGAAAATAACCTTTATGCCATCGGTACCGCGATAGATCGTTCCACCGCCGTGCGTGATCAGTACAAACGCGTGGCTGCCTATAATATTCCTGCAAGCCAGCATGATGGTCAGGATATTGATATTGTCATGGAAGCCGCCAAAAAAGCGGTTGATCATGTGCGCAACGGCAACGGCCCATACTTTCTTGAGTTGATGACTTATCGTAACCGCGGTCATTCCATGTCTGATGCCAAGGGTTATCGCACCAGGGAAGAAGAGGCCGAATGGGCCAAGCGCGACCCGATACTTATATATAGTGAACGCCTTAAAAAGGCAGGTACTATTTCTGATGAAGATATTAAAACCTGGGAAAAAGAAATCGATAAGGAAATCGAAGATGATATCGTCAAATTTGCGGAAGAAAGTCCAGAGCCCAAGGTAGAAGACCTCGGGAAATACGTACTGGATGACAACCCTGATCCTCGCTGGATCGGGCCGCTGCAATCATAACGAGGCAAAACATGGCAGAGACTGCATATTGGGAAGCGATTCAGCGGGCCCATGATGAAGAAATGGCGAATGATCCCATGGTGATTGCCATGGGTGAAGACATTGGCGTCGTCGGAGGCACTTATAAAGCAACCTTTGGTTTATACGAAAAATATGGCGAAGAACGTGTGATCGATACGCCTATTTCAGAAAACTCCTATACCGGTATTGGCATTGGCGCTTCCATGATTGGTGTGCGTCCCATTATTGAGATCATGTCTATCAATTTTGCTTTGTTGGCACTGGATACCCTGATAAATGCTGCCGCTAAAATCCGTTACATGTCTGGTGGCCGCGTACACTGCCCGATTGTCATGCGCACACCCGGTGGCACTGCCCACCAGCTGGCGGCACAACATTCGGCGCGTCTGGCGCGTATGTTTATGAGTACATCGGGCCTGCGCGTGGTCACGCCCCGCAGTCCACTGGATGCCTACGGTATGTTGAAATCTGCAGTCCGTTGCAATGATCCCGTTATCATTATTGAACATGAACGCATGTACAACATGAAGGAAGATATTCCTGACAAAGAATTTTTTCGTCCCCTGGAAGGTGCCGAAATAGTACGTAAAGGCACCGATATTACCTTGATCGGATATAACTATAGTGTCCACTTGTGTCTTGAGGCTGCAAAAAGACTGGAGTCCGACGGCGTCAGCGCCGAGGTCCTGGATTTGCGTTCCCTGAAACCGCTGGACCGGGAATCTATTCGTCGTTCAGTGGAAAAAACCCATCGTTTTCTTATCGCAGAAGAAGACGAGGCAGCAGTTGGCGTCGGTTCGGAAATTATGGCCGTGGTAACGGAAGATTGTTTTTATGCGCTTGATGCCCAACCGGTGCGCATTCATGCAGCTGATGTACCGGTACCCTTTAATCGAGAGCTTGAAAAGGCCGCGATTCCTGATGTAGACGATGTTTACCAGGGCGCACTTAAGGTAATGGGCAAGATCTAGACTTACAATTATTCTATTTTGGTAAAACCAGAATTTTTTAGTTGAGCTGAAATTGTAGGTAGCTCCTGAAATAGTAACCAACATTTATATTAATAAATAAAAATGGCTGAACCTTATACGATTAAAATGCCCCAGCTCTCTGACACCATGACAGAGGGTACCGTTGTGTCATGGGAAAAAAAGGTTGGCGATAAGATTGCGCGCGGTACTGTGGTCGCGACCGTTGAAACCGACAAAGCAATTATGGACGTTGAGGTTTTTCGTGATGGTTACTTATCGGGCCCGTTGACGGCAGAAGATAGTGTCGTGGCAGTGGGCGATGCCATCGCCTATCTCGTTGAAGAAAAAATCCAGGTCAATGATTCGGCAGGTGGTGCTGCC
>VAPH01015613.1_pt1 | contig 14954 bp, 12 predicted proteins | sample 3393861 | NCBI WGS metagenome assembly VAPH01 (sample SAMN08290439, study PRJNA428436) | hydrothermal vent metagenome | isolation source: Deep-sea hydrothermal vent chimney | place: Atlantic Ocean: South-mid Altantic Ridge | reverse complement strand
TTACAGGTTGAGACCCTGGATCAAAACTGTGCCGAGTTTGGCATTACCGAGTTCCAGATGAACGATCGTCGCCAGGGCATTGTCCACGTGATTGGCCCGGAGCAGGGGGCAACTTTACCGGGCATGACCCTGGTTTGCGGTGATTCCCATACTTCTACCCATGGTGCCCTGGGGGCACTGGCCTTCGGTATTGGTACATCCGAGGTGGAGCATGTTTTGGCAACCCAGTGCCTGATCCAACAGAAATCAAAATCCATGCTCATCAAAATAAATGGCCAGGCGGGGGCAGGCGTGACCGCCAAGGATATCGTGCTCGCTATTATTGGTCGCATTGGCACTGCAGGCGGCACCGGTTACACCATCGAGTTTGCCGGTGAGGCCATTACTGATCTCTCGGTTGAAGGGCGTATGACGATTTGTAATATGACTATTGAGGCTGGTGCCCGGGCAGGCTTGATCGCGGTTGACGACAAGACCATTGACTATATAAAGGGACGACCCTTTGCCCCAACCGGTGACTTATGGGAGCAGGCGGTAGTTTCGTGGCAGGTCTTAACAAGTGATGTTGATGCCCGGTTTGATGAAACAATAGAAATAGAGGGCGCGGGTATTTTACCGCAAGTCACCTGGGGCACTTCCCCGGAAATGGTGGTTTCAATTAATGGCAATGTGCCTGACCCGTCGGCAGAAAAAGACCCGGTTAAGCGCGAGGCGATCAAACAAGCGCTGGGTTACATGGATCTCAAGCCATCTCAGGCCATAACAGATATTCAACTCGACAAGGTATTTATTGGATCGTGTACCAATTCCAGAATCGAGGATATGCGGGCAGCAGCAGTTATCGCAAAAGGACGGCAGGTGGCGAGTAATATAAAACTGGCCATGGTGGTGCCCGGTTCTGGCCTGGTCAAAGCGCAAGCCGAGGCTGAAGGTTTGGACCAGGTTTTTATGGCAGCGGGTTTTGAATGGCGCGACCCGGGATGTTCCATGTGCCTGGCCATGAATGCGGATCGGCTGGAGCCGGGAGAACGTTGCGCCTCCACCTCCAATCGAAATTTTGAAGGTCGCCAGGGGCGAGGCGGTCGCACCCATTTAGTCAGCCCGGCCATGGCAGCAGCAGCAGCCATTGCCGGACATTTTGTTGATGCCAGGGACTGGTAATGAAAAGTCAAAATCTTTAGACGGGATTGACAGGATTAACGGGATTAAAAAAGAAAAATCATGCTCAAAAAATCCAGTCAATCATGTTAATCCTGTCCAGTCTTTGTTTTTGAATTAGAGTTGATATTATGGAAAAATTTACGAGTATGTCTGGCATTGTCTTACCGCTGGATCGGGCCAATGTGGACACCGACGCCATTATTCCCAAGCAATTCCTGAAATCTATTAAGCGCAGCGGTTTTGGGCCAAATCTCTTTGATCAATGGCGTTATCTTGATCATGGCGAGCCGGGCATGGATAACAGCAAGCGCCAGTTAAACCCGGATTTTATCCTGAACCAGGCGCGTTACCAGGGGGCCAGTATTTTATTGGCCCGGGATAATTTTGGTTGTGGTTCCTCCCGGGAACACGCACCCTGGGCTTTGCTTGATTACGGGTTTCGAGTCATTATCGCACCCGGTTTTGCAGATATTTTTTATAATAATTGTTTTAAAAATGGCATATTGCCGATTAAATTGCCTGAGCAAGTCGTGCAAAAGCTGTTTCAGCAGTCTCAAGAGACGGGTTACCAGTTGCAGGTCGATTTGCAACAACAACACATAATGTTACCTGGTGGCGAAACAATCAGTTTTGAGATTGACGGGTTTCGTAAACATTGCCTGTTAAATGGCCTGGATGATATTGCTTTAACTCTAGACCACGTTAAGCAGATTAAAGAATATGAAAATAAACACAGACAACAAGCGCCGTGGTTGTTTGAAAATAATTGAAAATCTATTGGACAGGATTAACAGGATGTACAGGATTAAAAATATTTCTTTTGGTTTATAAAATCCCGTAAATCCTGTTAATCATGTCCGTTATTTATTTTTGAATTAGAGTTGATATTATGGAAAAATTTAATCGCCTATTATTGATCCAAGGGACTGGTAATAAAAAGTCAAAATCTTTAGAAGGGATTGACAAGATTAACGGGATTAAAAAAGAATAAGCATTCTCAAAAAATCCAGTCAATCTTGTTAATCTGAAGTACAGGAGTGTACAAATGCCGCGGGTGCACGACTGCATGGACGCAGGAGGTAGAGCAACGCATGGAGCAGTTGCCGAGGACGCGCAGGAGCGGCCTGTCAAAATTATTTTTTAAATATAGTGAATATAGAAATGACTAAAAAAATATGTATTTTGCCGGGTGATGGTATTGGCCCGGAAATTATCACCGAGGCCGTCAAGCTGCTTGATAAGCTACGATCTGATTTTGGTCTTGATGCTGTGCTGGAGCACGCGGATGTCGGCGGCACTGCTTATGATGAAACCGGCAAACCCTTGCCCGACGCAACACTGGCATTGGCCCAATCAGCAGACGCAGTTTTGTTGGGGGCGGTAGGCGGGCCAAAATGGGATGGGTTAGAGCCTGCATTTAGAGCCGAAAAGGCACTATTGGGATTACGGGCCGAATTAAAACTATTCTCAAATTTACGGCCGGCGGTTTTGTATCCGCAATTGGCCGATGCCTCGACCTTAAAACCAGAGGTGGTATCCGGGCTCGATATTATGATTGTCCGCGAGCTAACCGGCGGCATTTATTTTGGTGAACCCCGGGGTGTCCGTGAGCTCGATAGTGGTGAGAAGCAGGCCTACAACACCCTGGTTTATTCGGAATCCGAAATTGAACGCATTGCCCGCTCAGCCTTTGAGATCGCCATGAAGCGCAATAAACGATTATGTTCTGTTGATAAAGCCAATGTGCTTGAGTCCACGCGACTGTGGCGTGACGTGGTGACAGGCATTGCCAGTGACTATCCAGAGGTTACCCTGGAGCACATGTATGTGGATAATGCTGCCATGCAATTGGTGCGGGCGCCAAAACAGTTTGATGTCATTGTTACCACCAATATGTTTGGCGATATACTTTCTGATTGTGCAGCCATGTTAACCGGTTCCATCGGCATGTTGCCGTCGGCTTCCCTGGATAAAAATGGCAAGGGCATGTACGAACCTATCCACGGTTCAGCGCCGGATATTGCCGGCCAAGGCCTGGCCAACCCGTTGGCAACGATTTTATCGGTGGCAATGATGTTGCGTTATACGCTCAATGAGCTGGCCCTGGCCGAGATGATTGAAAACGCCGTGCTACAGGTGCTGGATCAGGGTCTTCGTACCCGGGATATCATGAGTGCCGGCATGACGGAAGTGGGCACGGCCCAAATGGGTGATGCCGTGACTAGCGCTATGAGATAATGATAAAAACTAATGGACAAGATTGACAAGATTAAAACAAAGATGTCTTTTGATTTTCATCCCGTAAATCCTGTTAATCCTGTCCAGTCTTTGTTTTTGAATTAGAGTTGATATTATGGAAAAATTTAATAGCCTATTGTTGATGCCAGGAACTGGGAATGAAAAGTCAAAATATTTAGAAGGGATTGACAGGATTAACGGAATTAAAAAAAAGCATTCTTAAAAATCCAGTCAATCTTGTTAATCTGAAGTATAGGAGTGTACAAATGCCGCGGGTGCACGACTGCATGGACGCAGGAGGTAGAGCAACGCATGGAGCAGTTGCCGAGGACGCGCAGGAGCGGCCTGTCAATAATTATTTTATAATCTATTTTACTTAAAGAATTTCAAAGAGGCACAAAAGTGAAACGAGTGGGTCTAATCGGTTGGCGCGGCATGGTGGGTTCCGTGTTGATGCAACGCATGCAAGCAGAAAATGATTTTGCTGAATTTGAGCCAGTCTTTTTTAGTACCTCGCAAGTGGGTGCAGCCGGTCCTGACATTGGCAGAGAGGTGCCTGCACTGAAAGATGCCAGGGAGTTAAGTTCTCTAAAATCCATGGACATGATTGTTTCATGCCAGGGCGGCGATTACACAAAGGAAATGTACCCGGCACTTCGTACGGCCGGTTGGGCGGGATACTGGATTGATGCCGCCTCTACTTTACGCATGGAGAAAAACAGTGTCATTGTGCTTGATCCGGTCAACCTGCCCGTTATTGAGCAGGCCATTGCAAGTGGCACCAAAGATTTTATCGGCGGCAATTGCACGGTCAGTTTAATGCTCATGGCTATTGGCGGCCTGTTCAGGGAAAACCTGGTTGAGTGGGTCGCGCCCATGACTTACCAGGCGGCTTCAGGTTCGGGCGCCCGAAATATGCGTGAGCTCATTCAGCAAATGGGCAGTTTGCGAGATTGTGTGGCCGACAAACTCGATGATCCTGCCAGTGCCATTCTGGATATTGATAAAAAAGTGACCGAGACCATGCGTGGCGACACATTTCCCGTGGATCATTTTGGCGTACCACTTGCTGGCAGCCTGATTCCCTGGATTGACAGTAAACTGGACTCTGGTCAAAGTCGTGAAGAATGGAAGGCCCAGGCCGAAACTAATAAAATACTTGGCCTGGAAAATCAGCCCGTTGCCATTGACGGGATTTGTGTTCGCATTGGTGCTATGCGCAGTCATAGCCAGGCCATGACAATCAAGCTCAAAAAAGATGTCCCGCTACCCGACATCGAAGATATCCTGGCCAATGCCAATGACTGGGTTGAGGTCGTCAGCAATGACCCGGCGGCCAGTGCCCGGAAGCTCACCCCGGCTGCCGTGACCGGTACATTACAGGTACCCGTTGGCCGATTGCGCAAACTGGCCATGGGCGCTGATTATCTCGGTGCTTTTACGGTGGGAGACCAGTTGCTTTGGGGCGCGGCCGAACCACTACGACGTGTCTTAAGAATTTTGTTAGCAAGCTAATGATGCGCTATCGCTATGGTTTAGTGCTTATATGTCAGAGCGATATTGAGCTTGGCTAAAAATCATTCACATATATATCGCGCGACTGGTTCGGTGCCTGAGCGCAACATTGGCGGCGATATTTTGTTGTCAATTCGGAAAAATCCGCAATAAAATCAAACACTAAAACCTCCTTCATGGGGCCAGAAAACCTGGGCAAAACGCGCTTTGAGGCAGGACAGCTTGCGCCCTGAATTGAGCGGCTATAATAGGAAAGAGCGCTAATAGTGTACTAATAAATACCTAAAATATTGGGTTTTTTTGGGAAAAAGCCATTTAACAGATATATTTACTTGTGATTTGTAAAGAGTATTACTACAATCATTACGTAACTCCTAGACTTTAATAGTATTTTAATAATGTGATTCTTACATGATGACTCTAGAATCGATCCAGGTGTAACTGGGGTGACGAAGCGCAAACTCAAGAATTTTTCAGCCGGTCTGATGATCGGCCTTTTGGCATGGCTGCCATCTTTGACTTATGCCATTGGCCTTGGCCAATTAAAGGTTAACTCTGCACTCGACGAACCCTTGAATGGTGAGATTCCATTTACCTCCTTGAACTCAGCCGAGAGACGAAAACTGGATGTCAGGCTGGCTTCACGCTCTGATTTTGCAGCCGCGGGCATTGATCGCGCGAATAGCCTGAGGGCTTTAAAATTTACAGTCGCTAAACGTGTGGACGGCCGTTACTTCTTGCAGATAAGAACGGATGAACCATTTCGAGAACCTTTTCTACATGTGTTAATCCATTTGCAATGGGCAGGTGGTCGCCTTATTCGCGAATACACCGCGCTTATTGATCCGCCTTACCTGGCCGCTGGCAAACCCGCATCGATTGACGCACCAAGAACCGCCGCAGTCTCTGAATCAATAGAAACCCCGGTAGAGACACAAGTTGCCCAGGCCCAGCCAGAGCCCGTATTCATACCCGAAACAAAAGAACCCGAACCAGCGCCGCCAATTGAGCCCATTGTTAGCCCACAGGATAGCCAGGCAGCAAAAACAGAGTTTGCGGCCGAGTCAGCACCCGAACCATTACCGCTGGATATTGGCACCGGACCTTTGCCAGATTTAGAGTCTGGAAATGAAGTAATACTTGAGCCTGAGACTGGTATAGACAGTACCCCGGCCATTGATAAATCGGAACAATTTGGCCCAGGCGGTGATTCATCCGACCCCAAGATTGCTGCGTCTGGCTGGCCTGAAGATGAGATTGCACCAGAACAACCAATTGTTGAAGAACTGCAAGATGATCAGCAAATAAGGCCTGTTGAGAATGAACTTGCTCTTGAGCCTGAACTGGGTCTGGAGCCAGGCTTTGACTCAGAACCTGGGAACGCGGATACGGTTGCAGGTGGAGATGGTTTATTTGGGCCAACAGGTAGTGGCGAAGATTTACTATCGGGAGATTACAAAGTAGTCAGGGGAGATACCCTGTGGCAGATCGCTAAACAGGCGCGACCTGATGAGTCGGTCAGCATTGAGCAAGTAGCAATGGCTATTTTCAGGAATAACCAGCGTGCATTCTTTGATGACAACGTGAACAACCTGAAAGCCGGTAAAATATTAACTATTCCCGAAACTGGTCAAATATCTACCGCCGGACCCGCAGCCGCCCGTAAAGAATTTTTGGCCCAGTACAGTGTTTGGCAAGAATATAAACTCAGGATGGCCGGCGCCCAGAACACATTGCAAATGGATGAAGATTTAGGCATTTCAATGGAAGCAGGCGGCGCAGATGAATCCGCGGGATCTGGCGGCGATAGTGCGCAGGCGCTGCTTGGCAGTGGAAAGACAGATGAGCTGACACCCATCACGACGGAAGAAGAAACCGCCAGCATCATTACCAATGACACTGAACAGGCCCTGGCTGGTAAGACAGAAACAGCTAGCGCAGGAAAAACAGATTCAAAAACGACTGCAACAGGAAAAGAAGCCTCAGATATCACACCCAAGCCTTCAGAGGGCATGCCGGCTGAAGACTTGTTAAAAATTGTTCGTTCGAAACAGGATAAGGAAACAACCCAGCAGGATAAGGCCGTACCTGATAGCGAGTCTCGCGACCAACAAAGTGCCAGTGAAAAAGCGGCACTGGCCGACAAGGTTGCCACGCTAGAAGAATCTTTGAGTTCAGCTGACCTTGCCAATGCCGATGCTGAAAAACGTGCCGGCAGTGTTTCCGAACAATTAGATACACAGAAACGATTATTAGAATTGGAAAATCAAAACCTGGCCCAGGGGCAGCCCGGTCAACAAGCCCAGCCCGACGATAGTGCTGCTGCTGGTAGTACTGATGCATCTCAGGGTCAGACAAAACCAGTCACCCCGACAGTGCCCTCACCTCCCCAAAAAGGGTTTCTTGATGAAATAATTGAAATGGTGTCAGGCAGCTCACTGTTACCAATTGTTGGTGGGGTTCTCGCCGTGTTTGCCCTTGTTGCTGGGTTAATGATCGTCCGTCGCAGAAGAAGTGCAAATATAGAGTTTGAAGAAAGCATTCTCAATTCCCAGATCGATAGTGAAGGCACCTTGTCCATGGACTCCGGTGAACAAAGTGAGAGTGGCGACACCTCGTTCCTCAGTGATTTTAGCCAGGGTGGCATGGGTAATGTCAGCACTGACGAAGTCGATCCGGTAGCAGAGGCAGAAGTTTACCTGGCCTACGGTCGTGACGAGCAAGCTGAGGAAATACTTAAAGATGCCATTATTAAAGAACCTGCGCGTCATGAATTAAGAGAAAAGTTATTAGAGGTTTACTCGCAGAGAAATGATACGTCAGCCTTTGAAACAGTCGCAGAAGAGTTATACGCGGCATTAGAAGGCAGGGGTGGCGACCTCTGGGACAGGGTTGCGGCTATGGGTGCCAAGCTCAACCCGTCTAATCCAATGTTTGGAGGCGAGGGCGCAGCAGGTATGGCTAATACCAGCGATACAGTCCCGCCAGGCGGCATGGATACCGGAGAAACAACGCATGTAGGACTTGATGATTCTGGTGCGTTTGACTCCCCAACAGAAATGACTGATGGAGACGTTTTCTCGGATACAAGTCCCGATGAAACAATTAAGGGCAATGCCATGGACTTTTCAATGGATGGCAGCCTTGATATAGGCGTAGATGACACAGCACCTGCTACAGAAAGCCCGGCAACGGATGATGCCGGTGACATGGACTTCAGCTTGTCTATGGGAGAAGACGCAGCCACTACACCTGCTGATGATGAAAGCAGTAGTCTCGATTTCAATATGAGTGATACCACAGAAGATGCAGATGATGGTGCTGGTCTTGATCTCAACATGGGCGAGACGGCTACCGCAGACGACGACAGTAGTAGTCTCGATTTTAGTATGGGCGATTCAACGTCCACAGACGATGACAGTAGCAGCCTGGATTTTGGTCTTGATGATTCTGCTGCGAGCGAAGAGAGTGCCGGTGATGAAAATATTCAGTGGGATGTGGATACGGCCGATGGCTCAGGTGATTCTGAACTAGCTTCTGAAAGTGCAGATGATAGTGGGTTGGCCTTTGAAACTGATACTTCAGAAGCTGACTCATCTGGCGATAGCAGTCTTGATATGATGGAATCTGAAGACAGCGAGGTCGCTGTTGCTGAAGGTGGCGGTGAACAAGAACAATGGGATGAGACTGCTACCAAGCTAGATTTAGCCCGGGCCTATATTGACATGGGTGATGCAGAGGGTGCCCGTAGTATTCTTGACGAAGTACTGGCTGAAGGTAACGACGATCAGAAGAAACAAGCGGCTGACCTTATGAGCCAGATCGCTTAACTGGGCAACCAGTACTCAAGCAATATTCCGCTCTTAATCCACAGCAACAATCTTTTCCTGCTCTAAAATCATTATTTTTTTGCACCAGGGTTTTCCAGGGCAAGGTCACGCTTGTTCCAGCGTCTGAGCCCGGCATCGTCCACGCGCAGATTTTTAAAACCAGCAGCATAAAACATAATATAATTAAAAGCCGAGCCGGTGCCGCCAAAACAAGTGAGCAGTATTGGTCGATCCCGATTAATATTTAGTCGTTTCAGTAGTGGCGGTATTTTGGGGGCTTTTGCATACCACATCCCCTTGGCATTTTTACGCATATAGTCCTGCCATGGCTGACTAACGCTGCCGGGAATACGGCCATATTTCGGGTTCGACGGAAACTTGTCCTTACCCGCGAAATGGGTGGCGGGCCTGCCGTCGACGAGCAGGTAGTATTTCCGTATCTGGTTCAGCTCGGTTGTTGATATCTCGAGAGCGGGGAGTGGGCGAGCCTCGAAGTTACCTGTTTTCGATGCTGACAGTGAATCTCCGACAGGTCCACGAGCCTTTAACCAGCCATGCCAGCCTTCATCCAGGATGCCGACATTGGTATACCCAAGCAAATGAAACAACCAGCCCAGGTAAAAGGCGCCGAGAATTTCATCAGTATTTTGGCCCTTGTAGTAAATCACAACGCCATCGCCGTTATTAACACCAAGACCACGAATAATTTTCTGTAGCTTTTGAGGAGCAAAGTGAACCAGGGCGCCATCATCAGCGACGTAACGCCAGTCGCTCTTGGTTGCATGGACGCTGCCAGGGATGTTGCCACCAAAACCATGGGCAGCAAAATCTGATATCTCGATTATCCTGAGGCCCGGTTGGCCCAGTTGTTTAACCAGCCACTGAGGACTGACGATTGGCGGTACTGACACCGCGGACACAGGCAACGGGATCAATAAAAGAAACAAAATGGGCAGGACAAGCTGTCTTATTGTCATTTTCTTTTGTACTCCACAATTTCAAAAGCGTATTTATTTTTTTCATCTGCATCGTGTTGTTCGCGGGAAATTTCATGCCAGTCATGCCAGCTTATTTCCGGGAAGTAAACATCACCTTCTATTTCTGCAGAAATTTTTGTTATTAACATTCTTGAGGCAATAGCCAGTGCGGTTGCATATAATCCGGCACCGCTAATAATAAATACTTCCTCGTGATCATTGGTTATTGCCAGCATCTCATCAAATGAATTGACAACTTCACAGCCCTCGGCCTTAAACTCTGGATTACGAGACAATACGATGTTACGTCTGTTTGGCAGGGGCCGGCTAATGTCCTGGTAGTTTTTTCTGCCCATGACGATTGTGTGGCCAGTGGTGGTTTTTTTAAAAAAAGCCATGTCGGCAGGCAGGTGCCAGGGCAGGGTGTTGTCTTTGCCGATAACACCATTGTTTGCGATCGCTGCAATGATTGATAGTCGGCGCATTGTTTATTTTAAATAATCCAGGCTTGAAACAGGGCGTACTTAAACGGCCACAGGTGCCTTGATGCTCGGCAGGGGTGCGTAGTTAGTGAGCTCAAAATCATCATAGGTAAAATCAAAAATTGAAGAAACCGAAGTATTAATTTTCATTGTAGGCAGGGCTTTTGGTTCTCTTGCTAGCTGAATATCGGCCTGCTCAATATGATTACTGTACAAATGGGCATCACCTAACGTATGGATGAAATCGCCTAACTGGTAACCGGTGACTTGTGCCATCATCATGGTGAGCAAGGCATAAGAAGCAATATTAAATGGCACTCCGAGAAAAATATCGGCGCTTCTTTGATAAAGTTGACATGACAATTTGTTATTAGCCACGTAAAACTGGAAAAATGCATGGCAAGGCGGTAATTTCATTTTCTCAAGCTCACCGACATTCCAGGCACTGACAATAATTCTCCTCGAGTCCGGTGTTTCTTTTAGTTGTCTCACAACCTGGCTGATTTGATCAACGTGGCTGCCATCGGATTTTTGCCAGCGACGCCACTGGGCACCATAAACAGGGCCGAGATTTCCTTTTTCATCTGCCCAGGCATCCCAGATTTTGACACCGTTTGTTTTCAGGTAGTTGATGTTGGTATCTCCGCTTAAAAACCAGAGCAACTCGTGAATTATGGATTTCATGTGCAGCTTTTTGGTGGTCAGGGCCGGAAATCCTGCCGCCAGGTCATAACGTGACTGGTGACCAAATATACTCAAGGTGCCAGTGCCGGTCCTGTCACCCTTGCTGGCACCCGTGTCTTTAATAGTTTTTAGTAGCTCAAGGTATTGTTTCATAGGGTAATTTTCCGACGAAAGGCATATTGGTCGATAAACAAGGCATTTTAATAAACCAGGAATTAGGTAATAATCATAGTCACAGTTTAATTATATCGTTATTTATTATTTTATGCGCAACCCTGTCCAGGAACAATATCAGCAAAAGCGGTCTGACCAGCTAGATGCACTAGCGGGCGCGTCAGATCGCCCATGGGAAGATTATTTGTTCATGCGGCCTTTATTGCGGTGCCTGGGCGACGCTGCATTTATGTATAAAGCAGTGCCCATGGTCTTGCGAGGCTGTGCTGCCCTGACAATTTTAGCCAGCCTGGCAGTTTTTTTTAGTGCCGGTAAAATGATTTTTGAGCTGCCTACAATAAGCGCTATTTTTGGCGGCATTATGTTTCAGTTGCTTTATATCCTTGGCGTATACGCGATTGTCCATGTCAGTGTTATTCGGGCCCGGGACATTGCCCGGTTACAACCAAAAGAAAACTTCATGCTTCCCATGAGTGCAATATTATTAAAGTTACTGGGTGAGGCCTATGCCGGTTTTGTCGCCCTTGTCGCACTCGGCAGCGGCATATTTGTCTGGTTCACTGGTCTGAAGGCCGGCGTCATACTGGGTCCCCTGGCACAGTTTTTCCCTACCATTGGCGACGCCAGTTTTATTGGCGGTATAGAAATAATCCTGAAAGGACTGCTCATCGCGGTGGCCAGTATTATATCTACCTATATTGTATCCGAGCTCATTACAGTTTTATCGAGTATCGCCAACAAAGACAGCACCCATGATGTCAACACGGCAAGACCACGACAATTGCCAACCAGGCCACGGGAGCTTGGCGCCCGGATTGGTAATGGTTCATAACTACCCAGGAACTAGTAACTCGCCACTATTTCAGATCTGACCGTTCAATTGCCTCAAGTGTATTAAGTAGTAAGGTAGCGACTGTCATGGGGCCAACACCACCAGGTACGGGCGTAATCCACGAAGCTCTTTTTTGGGCGCTGGCATAATCAACATCACCCACCAACTGGCCGTCGGTTAAACGATTCATGCCGACATCAATTACAATGGCGCCGGATTTTATCCAGTCGCCGCTAACGATCTCAGCCTTACCAACACCTACCACCACAATATCGCCCTGGCCAACCTTGGCCGGTAAGTCTGTTGTAAACCGGTGGCAAGTCGTCACAGTGCAACCGGCCAGGAGTAATTCAAGTGACATGGGACGGCCAACGATATTTGAGGCGCCAACCACCACTGCATCTTTACCGCGTATGGTTTCGCCGGTACTTTCAAGCAAATGCATAATGCCATACGGGGTGCAGGGACGAAGCAGGGGCATGCGCAGCACCAATCGGCCGACATTATAAGGATGAAAGCCATCAACATCTTTGTCGGGGCTAATACGCTCTATCACTGTTTGCGGATCAATGTGTCGGGGCAGGGGTAATTGTACGAGAATGCCATCAATTGTCGGGTCAGTATTCAGCTCATCAATCAGGGCCAGTAAGGTGGCTTGCGGGGTATCTTCAGTCAAATCGTGTGACACCGACTTAAAGTTCACCTGCTTGCAAGCCTTGCGTTTATTGCGCACATAAATCTCGGAAGCTGGATCGCTGCCCACCACAATAACGGCCAGGCCTGGCACCCGTTTGCCAGCTTCGAGCCTGCCTGCAACACTGGTGGCAATAGATTCTCGTAATTGCGCGGCAATTTTTTTACCGTCGATTATGTTGGCTGGCATGATTTTAGTATTTCCATCGGTCTAGACACGGGACGCCGCATAATGGCATGGGTCAGGTGTTTAGGCCAAGGCATTAAACGGGCATTTTGCTGGTGTTTGAGCGTTGCGTTTACACTTTCAGCAACGTATATTTCACGCCCTTGCGAAATACCAGGCAAGGACATTAGTTTTTAGGCAAGTATTCGGGGTATAGCGCAGTCTGGTAGCGCGCCTGCTTTGGGAGCAGGATGTCGGGAGTTCGAATCTCTCTACCCCGACCATTTTCTTGAGATACTACTCAGTTGATCATCAGGTTAAATGCCCGGATAAGACATTGCACTATTTTCAAGTAGTTTAGCGCCCGTAGCTCATTTGGATAGAGCATCGGCCTTCTAAGCCGAGGGTAGCAGGTTCGAATCCTGCCGGGCGCGCCATCTAACAGATTTTATTGTATGACTGTGGTATCTATATAAGGAAACAGTATAAACTGCATTGAATTATGGTGAGCGTAGCTCAGTTGGTAGAGCCCCGGATTGTGATTCCGGTCGTCGAGGGTTCAAGTCCCTTCGTTCACCCCATTTTACAGGTACCATCCATTTAGAAATGGGCCGTTAGCTCAGTTGGTAGAGCAGCGGACTCTTAATCCGCGGGTCGTAGGTTCGATCCCTACACGGCCCACCATTTCAGTTATCCACCCCCGTATAGGGGGTTTTTATTCTGGCGGGTTTTTATTTTGCCGGGTTTTTATATTTTTTCGCACGATAAATTAAAGCGCTTTGCGCTTGATGTTTATTGGTACGCTTTTAAACGTCAACGTACACCCACTTTTCCTGAATCCGCTTAAGCACCTGCTCCAGTGCTGAGGGCACGACCTCGACCCCGGGCAATAATGTTACCTCAACGCCTTTGTCTTCTTTTAAGCGACGAATGGTTTTATTGCACGCCAGGAAAGTTAAGTTATCGTAGCGTGTCATCAGGTCCTTTATCCGTTGACCTGCCGGTGTAATGTCGGCCCGTAATATATTTAACGCGGAAGAATGCACAATTATTTCAAGATTTAATGTTCTGTTGTTTTGCTCATATTTTAATAAGAGCTGCTCGATATCATCCAGTGTTGCAATTAACTGGGCAGGATTTTTTTCAATGCGAAGAATCGCATTGGTTGCTTTATCATTGACGCTGGCATGGACAAACTCTTGCAGAGAATAAAAGCTCTTCAAATTATCGGACGTTGCCGGCTGTATAATTGCAGGGCTCTGCAATAACCAACCTGCGGACAAACCCACAACAATGAGCAAACTGGCAGCGATGGCCAGGAACGACGCAGGTAAATTATACGCCCGGTTTATTCGTTTTACTATTGAGGTTTTTGTATCGGTATTTCGGTACGCCGAGCGATACAAGCCGCGGATTTCGCGCATTACATTAATATCATCACGTAATCTGGCATTATGCAGCATCGCCTGTTCTATGCGATCAGCATGTTCCTCGGTCATTTCGCCATCAATGTAGGCGCAAATTTCTTCCCTGGTATATTTAGATCCTGTAGTCATTGTTTGTCTTCTCCGTGGAATAAATTATCTTAAGCAAATTGTTACGTCGTCAGCCTATATAACCCGATGTAAAGTTACCGGTCGGGCTAATACCGCATGATTACAATAATCCCTTAATTGTTTTCTTAACCCATCTCTTGCCCGTGCTAACCTGCTGGTGACGGTACCCAGTGGTATCCCCAGTGCTTCAGCTACCTGCGGATAGGTATAACCTGCCAAATCAACCAGTGATAATACTTCCCGTTGATTTCTTGGCAAACGGGCAACTGCTGCCCGCACACGCCTTACAATTTCTTCTTTCTCCTGACCGTCTTCCGGTGCAAGTTCTTCAAACTCGTCGAGAGTATCAAAATCGTCATGTTTTTTTCGACGACGCAAGTAGTCGCGCCAACAGTTGGTCAGGATATCTATAATCCAGCGTTCCATTGCGTAGTTTTCTCGCAGTTGCCCCAGGTTTTTGTAGGCACGAGTTAAGGCCTCCTGGGTCAAATCGTCGGCAAGTACTTTATCGCCACACCACGAGAACGCGATACTGTGCAGTTTCCGGCGTCGTTCTCCGAGGTTTTGTCGATAAAGCCGTGTACGACAAAGCCAGTCTAAAGGATTCATATTTTTCCTCCCAACCTACCCAGACGCACTAGCATCA
>VAPH01045569.1_pt1 | contig 14960 bp, 16 predicted proteins | sample 3393861 | NCBI WGS metagenome assembly VAPH01 (sample SAMN08290439, study PRJNA428436) | hydrothermal vent metagenome | isolation source: Deep-sea hydrothermal vent chimney | place: Atlantic Ocean: South-mid Altantic Ridge | reverse complement strand
GCCTCATCAAGGTCTGCGAGTGCGTCGATTGCGAACATCTTCACCCACATGTCTTTATCCGACAGGCATTTTACAAGAGCCTTACGGCAACCTTTGTCTCCGATTGTACCCAGACCACGGACAGCAGCTTTGCGTACTTCCACATCCGGATCAGTTATAAGCTTGGCAAGTGTTTCTCCAGCCTTAGGGTCCTCGTCTTGCCCCAACGACAAAACAGCGGCAATTCGAACATTTTCATCCTTGTCTCGAACTAGTGGCAGCAACTCTTTTCCGCGTGCAAGGCGTGCAATAACATGTCTTATGTCGCTTTGCTTGCTTTTGGCCAGGTGCCCAAGCACTGATTCATCCAGAGAAACTGCCGCCTCAATGGCATCTTCCAGCACGTCCGGGTAGGTTTCCTTTTGAATAATCTCCAGCAGAATGGGAAGCGCTTTCTTCTCACCGATTTTGCCCAGGGCGCGTGCAGCAGACCTACGGACATGTCCGTCTTCATCCGTAAGTCCGTTATCCATAAGGCCTGCGGCCGAGGCATCTTCAGCAATGCTAGCCTGAGCCCGGGCAGCAGCTCGGCGAACCTCTCGCTGAGGACTTTTTAAACAATTCAAAAGCGGCTGTAAAGCTATCCGGCTTTGGAGGTGGCCGAGAGCATCTATAACAGCTACCTTTGCACGGTATTTAAGCTTTTTGTTTTTGCCAAGAAGTCGTGCAAGACCGGCCTCATCATCTATATTGACTATAGCGTCCATCAAAACCCTGTATAGTTCTTCCTCTTCAGGAATGGATATATCCTGGGCTCCGGCAAGTTCAACCATAAGGGGAACGGACTTTTTGCATCGCAAATCAGTAAGTCCCTGAACAGCAATTATTCGATCTTCCGGCTCTCCGTTTTGAAGTAAATTCATCAGTACGGATTCCAGTCCCACGGTATTACTTATTCCTATTCTAACCAGGCTCTTGGCAACCAACATTTTTTCTTCGTCATCCACTTTCTCCAGTGTTTTAAAAAGAGAGTTTGTTGCAAGCGGCGAGCTGATATCTCCCAATGCTTCAATCGCCATAATTCTAAGCGCCAGGGACGGACCGTCAAGCAAGGAAGTTATGGCGTGTACTGCTTCTTCATCAGCAATATTTCCAAGTGCCTCGACAGCGCCGAAGGCGACCCATTCATCATCCTCTAAAAGTTTCACAAGGTCTGGAACAGCCTCTTTTATTCGCAACATTCCCAATGACTTTGCCGCAGATGCACGTACATTGGCATTTTTATCAGAAAGCGCTTCCATGAGCGGAGGCACCACTTGGTCACCACCAACAACTCCGAACACATCGGCCAGGAATTTTCTAACATCAGGATCTTTATCGATAAGCATTTTTGCCATGAACGGCACAACCTTAGGGCCAATACGAGTCAGAATGTCAATAGCCATATTGCGCCTGGGAGCATCTTCCCGCAAAAGAGGTAGCACTGCCCAGACGGTCGCCTCATCTGCAAAGCTTGATAGAGAGTTTACAGCAGTCTCCTGCACACCGGGACTCTCATCCCATAGCGCTTTTATCAAGGGATAGATGGCTCGATCATCTGTTGTACCAAGCTTTGCTGCCGCATCACGGCGTGCAGAGGAGTCTTCTGATTCAAGTTGTTTAAGGAACTCTTCAATCATGGTAAATGTTTCCTATTCTTGCTATGGCATGAGATATTTTTATCTATCGGCAGAAACAGTTTGTTTGTTTAGGGCTAAAGAAAAGCAAAGGGAGCAGGGCTTTAGAACTTCACTATTTTTCCTTCTCACTTCATTCTTCACCCTACATCTCTCAATATCTCCACCTTATCTTTTAGACGTAGAAGCGCCTGGGCATTAAGCTGGCAAACTCTGGACTCGGTCAGGCTCAGCACTGCTCCAATTTCCTTCATTGTCATCTCTTCGTAGTAATAGAGAGTCATAACCATACGTTCCTTTTCCGGAAGATTGTCTATCTGCTTTCCTAAGATACTTTTTACTTCCAGTAGGTCCATAGCGGCTGCAGGACCTTCCTTTTTCTTTCCGTCTGATATGCATTCCATGATATCCATATCCCCGTCCCCCCCACTTGGCAGGAGATCTTCAAAGTTGAGAAGTACCGACATCCCTGCCTCACTGGTTTGTTTGTGAAATTCCTCAAGGCTCAGCCCCAGGTAATCAGCCACTTCGTCTTCTTCGGCGTGTCGTCCCAACCTTTTTTCGAGAGCCGAATAGGCTTTTTTTACATCAGACATTCTTTTCTTCATTCCCCTCGATCCCCACTGCATGGAGCGAATCTCGTCAAGCATCGCTCCCTTGATCCTGAACTCTGCGTATGTGGTAAGCCTTGCATTACGTGATGCGTCATACTTATCTATTGCGTCTATAAGCCCAAGAACTCCCACGCTTATCAAATCGTCCATGCTGAGTCCTGTTGGCAGTGTAGCGCTTAGGCGGGAGGCAAGATATTTAATCTTGGGGATGAACTCCTGAACAAGAAGATCTCTCTCGCTTTCAACCGTATTGATTAAGGTGTTCATACAGATACCCCCCCGAAAATTCGTCTAAAAAAGAATTGCATTCCACCCTTTACCTCAGGGGAACTCTCGTTCTGAAGAGCGCGGCCAACGGCCATCACGTCCTTTGAAACCTGTGCTCCCGGATAGCATTCTAGAAACGATTTCTGGCTACGTACTGCCTTGGACACCAAAGCATCAAGTGAGAAATAGCCCAGGTAGTCAAGAGACACATTCAGAAACCTGTCAGCCACAAGGGAAAGTCTACGAAAGGTTTCAAGCGCATCACTAGAGCCGGATGCCATATTCACAAGAATTCTGAATTTGCGTTCGCCATAGTTTTGGGACATCACTTTTACAAGTGCATAAGCATCTGTTATAGAGGTTGGCTCAGGTGTGACCACCACGATGATTTCCTGGGAGGCTTCGCAGAAGAACAAAACATTGGACGCAATTCCAGCCCCTGTATCAACAAGCAGGATATCAATATCTTCATCGAAATCATCTAGCTCGCCCAGGAGTTTTATCTTCTGTTCCTCGTTAAGATGGGTAAGCCACTCACTGCCTGAACTGGCCGGTAGAATCCGCACATTTGGAGGCCCGCTTACGACTATCTCTGAAAGTTTTTTTTCGCTTGCCAAAACATTCTCGATATTATATTCAGGGCTGATACCAAACAGGACGTCTATATTGCTCAATCCAAGGTCAGCGTCTAAAATCATCACTTTATTACCTTTACGGGCGAAGTAGATAGAAAGCGCGGCTACAATGTTGGTTTTTCCCACGCCTCCTTTGCCGCTGGTAACGGCAATCACTCTGGTAGCTTTCTGTATTTTTATCTTCTCAGGCAAGACCGGCTGCTCTAGCATGTTTGGTTTCCTCCAAATAAACTGTTTTCCATAATCAAATCCGCCAGATCCTCGTTGCTTGGTCTCATAATGTCGTCAGGCACGTTTTGTCCAGTCGTAAGGTACGAGATTGGCTTGTTGGAAGCAACTGCGAGGTTATATAGCGAACCAAAGCGTACACCTTCATCCACCTTTGTAAATATAAGGGAATCCATATGGAGCCCTTCATATTTTCTATAAACGGAGATATTTGCTTCAGGATCGGTATTTGCGCCCAGCAGCAGGTAGGTGTTTATAGGTATGTCAGTGAATTGAAGCGATAAAAGTCCGTCCAGAAAACCTTTGTCTCCCGGAGAGCGGCCCGGCGTATCTATAAAAATATTGTCTTTGGTGTGTGTAAGAAGATCAAACAACTCTCCCATAGACCCAAGAGCTTTGAAGGAGACTCCGCGGCCCAGTTTCTCTGCATAAGCGCGCAGTTGGGCTTCGCCGCCGGGTCGAAATACATCAAAGGTGGTTATCACAATGTGCTGACCTTTCCGAACACAATCAGCGGCGATTTTAGCCAAAGTAGTGGTTTTCCCTACACCAGTCGGGCCTGCAAAAATATAAACACGCTTACTGGGATCATGGGAATCTGCTTTTTTAAAATCATTGGAGATGGTTTTTTTCAGGGTTTCTTTGTCTGAACTGCCTGCCCGGCTTACGAGTTGTGCAGCCAAGCGCTCGTTAATGCCGCTACGTACAAGCGGATAGAGATCTTTCTGGTCTACACCTGTAAGAATAGGTGTAAGGTCTTCTCTTAGTGACCGTACCTCTTCAAGTATGGCTTCAATTTGGTTCTTGTCAGCCCCATTTATCAGAGCTTCATCAAGCGATCTGATAAAGGAACCTTTGCCTTTTAAGTTAGAGGAGGTAGCAGCAGGTGTCGAAACTATGGACGCTTGTTTGACAGACTCTTGCACTGGTGGTTGCACATAATCCAGAGCAGCAGTTATCTCTACCCGACCTTTCATAAGACCAAATCCTTTTTTTATGGTTCGCGCAGACATAATTACAGCGTCCGGGCCGAGCTCACATTTCACAAGGGCCAGGGTTTCTTTAAAATCATTTCCAATAAACTGCCTAATCTTCATCCGACAACCTCACTACACCCACGGATTGAAGCTGAGTGCTTGGCAAAAGTTCATTATGCGAAAGGACAGCCATTCCAGGCACTACTCTTTCCGTCATCTTTTTAAGCGGTCTTCTGATTAGTGGAGAACAAAGAAGCACTGGTTGGTAGCCCCGTCCACTTGCATCTATTTGTAGTACTCTGACCTTTTCGAGTATTTGTTGAATCATCGCAGGCTCCAGAGTCAGGTATGCGCCACGTGGAGTGTTTTGGAGAGCCTCTCCAAGTAGACGTTCAAGAGACGGCTCAAGGCTTATCACATGAACAGCGCCGTCCGGACCCTGATGCTGCTTTGTGATATTTCTTGCCATGGCCTGTCTAACATAATCAGCCAGGGTTTCATGGTCCTTAGTCACTGTTCCATATTCTGAAAGAGTGTCCAGAATAGTGGACATATCTCTGATAGATACTCTTTCGCGAAGCAGATCCTGAAGTGTTCTTTGTACCGTACCCAGAGTAAGAAGGCCTGGCACAACTTCTTCTACAACCTTGGGGTTTATTTTGCTGACGTTATCCAGAAGTCCCTGAACTTCCTGTTTCCCAAGAATTTCAGCAGAGTGAGTTTTAATGATTTCTGTAATATGGGTTGCGACAACAGTGGAAGCATCTACAACTGTGTAACCGGCAAGCTGAGCCCGATCCAGGTCTTTGCTCTCAATCCAGAAAGCGGGCAGCCCAAATGCAGGATCCTTAGTTCCTATCGCTCCCTCTATTGGTCTCTTTACCCCGCCTGGGTCAAGCGCCATGTAATAACCCGGCATTACCTCCCCTCCAGCTACTTCAACTCCCTTTATCAGAAGGCTGTACTCATTAGGTTTAAGTGAGAGATTATCTTTGATATGAATTGGCGGAACAATGAACCCCATATCAAGTGCTTCTTGCCGTCTGATGGCTTTAATTCGATTTAAAAGTCCTCCTTCTTCCTCCACCAGGGGGATTAATCCGTAACCAATCTGAAGGGCCAAAGCGTCAAGGGGCAGCAGCGACTCAATGTTTTCTGGAAGAGACTCGGATTCCGGCACTGTTTCCACTGGCACGGCATTTTTCTCTGCCTTCCCCTTAGATGACGTTAAAACATACGCCGCTGTGCCTGCGCCTGCAGCCAGAAGGATAAAAGGAACGTGCGGCAACCCTGGTACAAGTCCCAGAAGCACAAGCACGCCTGATGTTGTTCCAAGTGCCTTGGGATGCATAAATACCTGCTGAGCCATATCGGTGGAAAGGCTGTTTTCAGTTGCTGAACGGCTGACTACTATACCGGCTGCTGTTGAGACTATGAGAGCTGGTATCTGGGCCACAAGTCCTTCCCCGATAGTAAGAATGGTGTAGGTTGTGGCAGCATCGACCACATTCATCGATTTTTGCAGTGTTCCTATTAACAAACCGCCGATGATATTAACCACCATAATTACAATGGCGGCTATTGCATCGCCACGTACAAACTTACTTGCACCGTCCATGGCTCCATAGAAATCCGCTTCTTGCGAGGTTTCTTTTCGGCGGCGCTTGGCTTCTGTTTCGTCAATAAGTCCCGCGTTTAAGTCGGCATCTATGCTCATCTGTTTGCCGGGCAGGGCGTCCAGAGTAAACCGGGCCGAGACTTCTGCTATACGCCCTGCGCCTTTTGTGATGACTACAAAGTTAATGAGAACGAGTATGAGAAAGACTATCGCACCCACCGCGAAATTTCCTCCAACTACAAAGCCGCCGAAAGCCTTGATAACCCCGCCGGCGGCTCCGACGCCTTCGTCGCCGTGAAGCAGAATCAGCCGTGTTGCAGCAATGTTCAGGGCCAGCCTGAAAAGAGTAACTATAAGTAACAGTGGGGGAAATACGGAAAATTCCAGGGGAGTTTTTATATACGTTGAGATCAGAAGGATCATAATCGATATCGAGATACTGAGTGTAAGGAACAGATCTAGCAGTATGGTGGGAAGGGGGATAATCATTATTCCTATCACCATTACCACAGCAAGAGCCAGGATGATATCGTTGCTTATCTTTAAACGTGCCATATTTTTTTTTGAATACCTAAGTACCTAAATACCTAAAATAATTTCCGAGTGTCAGAGGCGTTGACACTTCTCCAAAATTATGACGCTCTATCTTTAGGTTGAACACGAATCTTTCATCCCCTACGAAGGCGCTTGTATTGGCTGGTTTACCGCTTGTTTTTTGCCGTAAATGTAAGCCAGAACCTGTGCCACTGATTTGTACATTTCTTCAGATATTTCTTCTCCTACATTCAGCTTATGCAATGCTCTTGCCAGGGGTTTGTTTTCCATTACAGGCACCCCGGCCTGGCGTGCCGTTTCCTTGATTTTTTCTGCCAGCCATCCGGCTCCTTTAGCAATCACACGTGGTGCGCTCATCTCTGGAGTGTATTTGAGGGCCACAGCAATGTGTGTTGGGTTTGTGAGAACCACTGTAGCCTCAGGAACGTCTGCCATCATCCGTTTACGCGCCATTTCTTTTTGTATGCTCCGTACGCGAGCTCGAATAAGGGGATCTCCTTCCTGTTCCTTGTTTTCCTCTTTGACATCCTGGCGGCTCATCCGTTGCTTTCGTTCAAAATCCCAAACCTGAAATGCGTAGTCGGCAACAGCAAAGACCAGGTATGACAACATGCCGACTAGCAATACCAGCCAGAGAGTTTCGAACATTACTTTTGCTATGTCTGTTATGGAAAGGAAGGGTATGTCCGCCATCTCCGGAATTTTGCTCTCAAGAACTCCTTTCAGAATGTACACAAGCGCTACAACCTTGAAAACTCCTTTAATTGTTTCTGCAAGACTCTGGAAGCTGAAAATCTTCTTGAACCCTTTTATCGGGTCGAGTTTTTCGAGTTTCGGCATCAGCGGCTCTGCGCTGAACAAAAAACCCACCTGAACCATGTGTGCAAGAAGTGCTACAAACATGGCAGTGGCAGTCGGCGGAATTATGACCATAAGAAGTGAGGCCATAGCTTCGCGGCTTACATCGGGCAAAGCGCTTTCCGAAAGGATGATTCGGCCGCAGTTACGGAAATAACTGCTGAAGATCATCTTGCCTTGTGTGAGGGTATGGCCTCCAAACAAAAAGAAGAATACCAGAAGCGCTACCAGGCCCAGTGTAGAGGTGAGGTCCTTGCTTTTGGGGACATCTCCCTTTTCCCGTGCCTTCTGTTTTTTGCTGGACGTAGCTTGTTCTGTTTTTTCCTGTCCTTCTTCAGCCACGCAAAACTACCTCCAGTTAGGAATGAATTTCAGGCTTCCGATAACCTGGATGATAAACGGCAGAAAAAGTATTAATCCTAGAAAGCCAAGGCCGAGATTAAGAGGAAATCCAACAGCCAGAAGGTTTGCCTGCGGCATGGCCTTGGCGATAAATCCCAGGGTAAGGTTTGCCATCAACTCTATTAAAATGATAGGCATGGCTAATTTAAAGGCGGTAATAAAAAGCATGCGCATCATCTCTACAACGCCAGCCGCAAGCGAAGCATTAGAGGGAAGTATGTCAAAAGTCTGAGCGATGGTCAGAATTACCTGGTGATGAAGGTCAAAGGCAAAAAAAGCCACAATAGCCATGAAGTTCATCATCTGGGCTACAGGAGAAGCGAGTCCGCCTATTGTGGGATCAAAAACACTTGCCATGGTTAAGCCCATCATAAAGCTTATCCACTGAGCGGCCATAGTAACGGCGGTGAAAACCACTGTTACAGAAAAACCAATTGCACCTCCAAGTAGCACCTCTCTGGCTATTCGCAGGTATATAGGGCCTTCCATCGGTACCTCCACCAGTGGTGTAAGAAAGTAGGCGATAGAGAGAATCATACCTACCTTGAAGTGTGCCGGAATCATCCGTCCGCCAAAGACAGGCAAGAGGGGAATCAAAACCGAAACTCTCAGAAATACCATTAGAAACTTTTCAAGTTCCACTGTTCACCCCTGTTGTACCAATGCTCATCTGCCCACGTCTGGAATATACATAATCATACTCGTTGTAAATTCCACCATTATACGTGTCATCCATGGCAGGAAAATAAATATACTGAGAAATACGGCAAGTATTTTCGGGACAAAAGTGAGAGTAAATTCCTGAATCTGCGTGATAGCCTGAAACAGACTGATAAGCAGTCCAACAATCATGCTGATCAGAAGTATCGGCCCGGCCACAAGAAGTGTTGTTTCTATTGACTGCTTGGCTATCTGGTTTAAAAATTCAACGGTCATAGCTTTTCCCCTTTATCCAAAACTTGTCACTAGAGAGCCGATAATCAGATTCCACCCATCAACCAGAACAAACAGAAGCAGTTTAAATGGCAGTGCTATCATTACCGGAGGAACCATCATCATTCCCATTGAAAGCATTATACTTGCCACTACCATGTCAACCATTAGAAACGGCATATATATTAGGAAACCTATTTCGAAAGCTCTTCTTAACTCTCCTATGGTGAAGGCTGGAACGAGCACGCTGAGTTTAATGTCTTCAGGCGAGACGGGTGGCTGAGATTTTGAGATTTTGATAAAAAGAGCGAGGTCTTTTTCTCTTACCTGTCGCATCATAAACGTTCTTAGTGGAGCAGAAGCTTTTTCGATTGCGGTGTTATAGGATATTTCAGTATTGAGGTATGGTTTCAGTGCTTCCTGGTTAATTTGCTCCAGTGTAGGTGTCATTATAAAAGCGGTGAGAAACAATGCAAGACCTATGAGTACTGGATTGGGTGGAGTCTGCTGCGCCCCCACCGCCTGCCGCAGAAAACTAAGAACAATAATGATTCTGGTAAAAGACGTAAACATCACCAAAATGGCTGGAATAAAACTGAGAACACTTAGAAGAATCAGTATCTCTACAGGAAGGGGCAGCCTATCCTTAAATCCCAGAAAATCAAGGCCTCCCTGTGGTTTGGCCGCTGCTGCAGCAGCAGGCAGAATTATAAAAAACGTCTGGATAATAAAAAATGCGAATCTGTTATTGCCAGTTTTTTTTAAAAATAGCAAAAAGAATTTAGGTTTGGTTTTAGAAAGCTTCATGGAAATCACTTCAGCCTCCCGAGTATTGCTCTAAAATCTAAAGGATTTTCACCAGTATGTTCCGGCTCTGCTGGAATTTTATCAGCTGGAAAACTTTTTAAGAGCTGTATGTTTTGATTGGTTACACCCAGGACCAGAACCTCATCGTAAACCTTAAGCGCAGCGACTCCTCTTCTTGGTCCTAGGGGGTAGTAGCGAAGAAGAGACATATTCTCTGTTGTTGTTCGTCGTCTTTTTAAAAGCCAAATGGCGACCAGTAAAAGCCCGACGATCAAAGCAAGTGCTGCTATTACTCGAAGCAGGTCCATCAGCTTAATTTTTTGAGCCGTTCCGCCGGGCTCAATATGTCGGTCAGCCTTACTCCGAACTTTTCGTTTACCACAACAACTTCGCCACGGGCGATCATTTTGTCATTAACAAAAATATCCATTGGTTCGCCGGCAAGCTTATCCAGTTCTATCACCGATCCCTGGTTCAGGGAAAGAAGGTCCTTGATAATCATCCTGGATTGTCCGAGCTTAACAGTCACTTCCAGGGGGATATCCAGCAGGAATTCAATATTCTTCTCTTTGTTTCCAGCTTTGTCTGCGGAATCAAGCTCTTCGAAGTCAGCCTGCTGAGCTGGCTCCGGAGGTGTTGCCTGTATGGTTGCGTTACTTATATCTCCGGTATCGTTTTCAGCCATTTTTGATAAAACCCCCTTTGACTTCTGTTAAATATCCTTTTGGGATAAAATACTGGTTATCTTTACAGCCTGGGCACCGTGATGCATGCCGGGCCGGACAGAGAACTTTGGAACCCCTTCAACACACAGAGGCAGCTCGCTGTTTTTGTCTGTATCAAGAACAAGTACATCGCCTTCTTTAAGTTCCTTCAGGTCACCGATCGTCAGTTGTGCTCTACCCAGCACTACGGAAAGATCGACGCTAGACTGAAACAAGAGCTTTTTGATAGTGCCTACCCAACGGTCATCCTGCGCCAGGTTATCGCTTTGAAAACTGCTGTGAAGTTTCTCCTTGACCGGCTCAACCATGGAGTAGGGGATACATATGAAAATCTTGTCGGAAAAAGCCTCCACCTCCACTGATAGTTCAATCTTGAGTACCAGTTCCGTGGGAGCTACAATGTTGACGAACTGAGGATTCATTTCCGAACCAATATATTCTGTTTTTAGCGGTACTATCATTTGCCATGCCTCTTCGATGTTATTTAAGAACATAAGGACAATCTTCTTGATTATTGTTTGTTCAATTGGTGTGAATTCCCGGCCCTCTGTTTTAGTCCGGCTTTTGCCGCTGCCCCCAAAGAAAAGTTCTATTAACGTAAATACAATGGGAGCGCCTAAGACAAGAAGTGCTGTTCCGGTTAGAGGATGCATTTTGAAAAGATTTATGCTGGAGGGCAGTGGTATAGTCCTTGTGAAATCTACAAATTTGGTTATTCCGACAGAAACTCCTACCACTTCGACCATACGGCGAAGCACAGAAGACAAAGACATCCTCAAGTGACGGGCCAAACGCTCATTGGTCATTTCCATAGCCGGCATGCGGCCTCGAATTATTCTCTCCTGGCTGGTCAGGTCATAAGGCGTAGTCTGACCACCAGCTTCCGCCTTATCTGGATCTACATCTACATCGCCGCTGCTGACCCCATGCAGCAGGGCATCTACTTCATCTTGTGATAAAATATTTGACATATTTATTGCATTACAAATTCTGTAAAGTAGACGTTTCGGATAAGATCCTTGCCCAAAGACTGGTTTATCCGCACGTTTATATCATCCTTAAGTTGCAGCTTGCCCTCTGCCGATGCAACCGACTTGGCGGTTTTGCTGCTAAGAAGAATAACGATGCTGTCACGAATAGGAGCTAGCCGACCTTCCAGATACTGCTTGTCCTCAGGATTTGTCATCTCTAACTGAATGGTTAATTTTAGAAAGTTTGATGGTCCGCCCAGGTTTACCACAAATGGATCAAGAGGAAAGATCAGCTCCCTGGGGTCTATCTCTTCAACCTCTTCGGGCTTTTCTTTTTCACTGTGTTCTGTTGCAAAGAACTGAAAATAGGCAAATGCTCCGCCTCCTGCAAGAATAAGTAGCGCTAATACAATAATTACTATTTTCATCATGCTGGATTGCTTCGGCTTTTTCTCTTCTCCTTCATCATTTTCATTTTCAACCGTACTCTCAGCCATACAATCCACCTCCATATATTTTTTCGCCTACGAATAATTTCATAAGGCATATTCTGTGCCAACCGTATAATATGAAAAAAAAAGGTTTTTAAGGGCTTGCAGGGTATATTTTAGTCATTTTTTTGACACGTCAGTGTGAGCTGTCCAGGCTTTAGTTATCTTTTTGACGTTTCACTAATCAACAATAGTCAAGGGTTAGAGGGAGCAAAGATGTAGTGATAATTTGACAAGATTTTTGTTCTCCGGTAACATTGGGAGATTACAAAAGAATATCTTTTAAGGAAGAAAGGAGAAAACTACAATAGCTACTCACAGACGAGCTATGCCTGCCAGAGTTGTTGACCGAACCCGTATAAATAATCAAATAAGGGCTAAGCAAATTCGGGTTGTTGCAGATGAGGGACAGCTCGGCATCATGGATGTCGAGAGCGCTTTAAAGATAGCGATAGAACAGGATCTGGACCTTGTCGAGATAAGCCCTGACTCTGATCCGCCGGTTTGCAAGGTTATGGACTATGGAAAGTTCAAGTTCGAAAAAGGTAAAAAGCTACGGGAATCAAAGAAAAAACAGTCTACGGTAACCCTCAAGGAAATTAAGATGCGTCCGATGATAGACACCCATGACTACGATTTTAAAAAACGTAACGCCATAAAGTTTATCAGGCAGGGTGACAAAGTAAAGGTAACGGTAAGGTTCCGGGGCCGTGAAATGGCCAGACAGGAACTCGGCAGCAAGGTGCTGAGAAAGCTGGCCGAGGAGATGAATGATGTCGCCAAGGTAGAAACCTACCCAAAAATGGAGGGTCGCCAGATGGTGATGATACTTGTGGCGTTGTAAAGATTTTATTTAGAGTTAGAGTATAACCATCCACAAGGGTTGGAAGTTATAAGTGAGAATAAAACATTTCTCACTCCTCTGCTCTCCCCTCAGTCCTCTTAAAATTCCAATTTACAGTCTTTCCGCAAGGTCTATTTGGGAGACATTTTCTACAGCATGCCCCAGAAATCGTCCCACAAGTTCGGAGAACTTCTGGGGCATGTCAGTTACATAATACTCGTGCCTGCCAGGCTTATTGCCTGCTCTGTTTCCTGCTTTGGCTTTCAATCTTTCAGAGTCTGCAAGAACAGCCGCGACTTCCCGGGCGGTCTCTAGTGCTGAGTCGATAAGTGGAACCTTACCCATTATTTTACCTATAACTGATCTAAGTAGCGGGTAATGGGTGCAGCCGAGAACCAGTGCATCCACCTCCTGGAGATCAGAGAGGTATTTTTCTGCCACAAGCTTTGCTATATCGTTATCAACCCAGCCCTCTTCAACCAGTGGCACAAACAGTGGGCATGCTCTGCTCTGTACTTTTACAGCAGGATTTAGAGCCATTATCGCCTTGTGATAAGCATTGCTTTTAATCGTGGCCCCGGTGCCTATAACAGCCACACTTTTATTTTCTACTACCGAAATTGCAGCTCGGACTCCCGGGTCTATTACTCCTATCACCGGAATCTCGATGCTCTCACGAATGCTTTTTATTGCGATTGATGAGGCGGTGTTGCAGGCTACAACCAGGAGTTTTATTTTTTTGGACATCAAAAACCTGACATTTTCGAAACAGTACTTCAGTACTGTTGCATCCGAACGAATCCCGTATGGCACTCGCGCTGTATCGCCTAAATATACAGTATTTTCTTCAGGCAGTCTGCGGTGAATTTCCTTTAAAACTGTCAAGCCCCCAAGCCCTGAGTCAAACACTCCTATGGGAAAATCACAGTTCTTCATAATTCTGCCTCCAGGTACTGGCAGCGTCTATATGTCCCCACAAAGTGTCAACTTCCTTAGAATCTATCAGAAACTTTATTGCTTTAATATCTGGAATGTTTTTTCTCAAGCTTTCGAAAAAACTCTGAATTGCCAGATATTCTCCAAAAGCATCCTTTGGCAGACCAAGGGCTTGCCGGTCAAGGTCAATGTAGACGGTACCGTCTGTATCAAGATAAAAACCCTTTAACTCGGCTCCTGGCGGAACGATCCTCTCAAGCGAAGCCTCCTCTGGACCTCGTAGCAATTCCCGGACGATATCCTCTCCAAGCGATAGTTTGCCGCGTCTTTCAGGAATTTCCCTGGTTTCCACCTCGAGTTTATCTTCTCCGGGAAAAGCCAGAAATACAACCATACTATCTGTCTCCGGATGATATATAGGTACGGACTCTTTAGCCGTCTTAACACTTTGGCCCCAATAGAGCCCTCCCACGACACTCACAACTATTAGAATAGCCATAGGAATGATCCATCCTAAGCTAATACCTTGTTTGTTCTGCATATGGCGGTGATAGCTCCGGTTCGTTTTCTTCTGTCATTGAAAAGACAATGGCTTGAAGCAGGGTGGATAGGGCTTCCTCGTCGGTGAAGTCGATATCCGATGGTATCTCAAGCACCACACCAGGAGTTCGGATGTGATCCGCCAAGTAAATTGGCAGGCGCCGGTCTAATACCTTATCGGAACCGAAAGCGGCCGAGAGAGCATCAATCATACGGTTTTTTATTCTTATGCTGTCAACAAGGACTTCTTTGCCGGTAATGTTAAAAACCGAGAAAAACCGGCGGCCTACATGAAGACTGATAAATAGGTCCGGGTTTTCTTTCATTACCCGCTCGACTCTTTCAGGCAGGGGTAAATATCGGTTGGAAATACGAGTAAGAATAACCTCTGCCCCTCCTTGAATGAAGATCTCTTCCAGGTGTTTGGCCAGCTCAAGGGCGAGCTCCTTTTCTCCTGGAAGCCCTGGATCATATCCGCCGTGCCCTGGATCAATTACGAGCTTGTCTATTCCTGCTGCTCTTTCTATCATCAGCTTTTTAACCGATCTTCTGTTTCCGGAATAGGACCATTCCTCCGGCAAGCCACGGCGTGACGATGTGGTGGTATAAGCTGTTACAGCAATAAGCAAAAAGCTGAATGAAAATATTAAAAAATATATTAAAAAAAACTTTTTCACGCAGATATTATAGAACAGCAATAGAAGAAATGTGATTACTGAAGGGAATTTGCTTTGATTTTCTTTGATTACTAAGAAATGTTGCAGTCACAGAGGTGCTTAAGTAAACTAGTTGTATGGCTGGGAGCGGATAGGGTTCTGGTGTCCCTCACGGACTTCAAATCCGATGTTGAGCCCCAAAAGGGTTCAGGGTGGGTTCGATTCCCACACGCTCCCGCCAATATTTT
>VAPH01000149.1_pt1 | contig 14964 bp, 8 predicted proteins | sample 3393861 | NCBI WGS metagenome assembly VAPH01 (sample SAMN08290439, study PRJNA428436) | hydrothermal vent metagenome | isolation source: Deep-sea hydrothermal vent chimney | place: Atlantic Ocean: South-mid Altantic Ridge | reverse complement strand
TTACCATTTTTTGCTGTTTTTATTTATTATAAAAATTTTTCAACTATTATTTTTACACATGCAGCATTTTTGTTTTTTGTATTAATGATAAGAGAACTTGTTAAGGATTTAGAAAACATAAAGGGTGATGTAGCTCAAAATTATTTAACAATTCCTGTTAAATACGGTGAATACTTTACCAAATTGTTAATTGCTATTTTGATTGTTCTTACATTGGATCCTATTTATTTTTTATGGAATTATCCTGAAATTGGTATGATGAAATACTACTTTTACCTTGTAGGAATTATATTTGTTCTATTTCTTTTTTTATTGTGGAAAGCCAAGGCGAAAAAAGATTATATTGTTTTACATAACATCATTAAACTCATGATTGTAGTTGGCGTTTTGAGTTTGATGCTAATTGATACTTCGGTGATCATCCAAAGAATTCTTAAAGTTTAGCAACTTGTATCCAAAATTGTTCAAAAAAATATCATTTGATCAATCTTCCAGCTCTTTTTATAATTACTCTTACTTTGGTATGATATTGATTTCGTATTTTTGCAAAAATTTTAAAAATGAATTCGAAAAACAACTCGTCGCGAGGACGACAAACAAGTTCGACCACTGGCCGTGATAATAAGGGAAACACGAATAAACCTAAATCCAAAAGATCTTTTGGCAAGAATAAAGATAAAAATTTTAGACCCCATCCAGAAAAAATAAAACATTTTAAAAAGAAGAGCTCTTCATCCTTAAAGATTAATGAATCTGACGAAATTCGTTTGAACAAATATATTGCCAATTCAGGTATATGTTCTCGTAGAGAGGCAGATACCTTTATCAAAGCAGGTAGTGCATCTGTAAATGGTAAAATCATCACTGAAATGGGTTTTAAAGTATCTCCAACAGATGAAGTCAGGTTTGATGGTTCTTTAATTTCACCTGAATCCAAACGATATGTGTTGCTCAACAAACCAAAAAATTATATCACTACAATGGATGATGAAAGAGGAAGGAAAACTGTAATGGAACTTATACAAACAGCAGCAAAAGAACGGATCTACCCGGTAGGAAGATTAGACCGGTTAACAACAGGTTTGTTGCTTTTTACAAATGATGGTGAAATAGCTAAAAAATTAACCCACCCTAAACACCAGGTTAAAAAACTATATCACGTTAGTTTAGACAAAAAATTAAGTATGAGCGATCTTCAAAAGATATCGGAAAATTTTGTGCTGGACGGAAAAATGGTATTTGTAGATAAGATTTCCTATATAGAAAATAAACCAAAAGATGAGATTGGAATAGAGATCCATTCAGGTAGAAACAGAATTGTAAGAAGAATATTCGAACATTTTGGATATAAAGTGACCAAACTTGATCGTGTTATTTTCGCCGGTCTCACTAAAAAGAATTTGTCACGTGGGGTATGGAGGCATCTCACTCAGCAAGAGATCAATAATTTAAAAATGATCTAACCCAAAATTGAAAAAGGTTGCTTATGTAAGCAACCTTTTTTTATTGTATCTTTAAAAAATTAATCTTATTAAAAATGCGAAAAAATTTTATTTTAAAAATTACCCTGATTACCACTTTAGGTGGTTTTTTATTTGGTTATGATACCGGAGTAATTAATGGTACTCAATTTTATTTTTCAAAATATTTTGAACTCACCGGAGCCTTAAAAGGATTTATAGTTAGTAGTGCCTTGTTAGGTGCCTTTGTAGGAGCTTTAGGTGCCGGATATTTGAGCAAATCAATCGGTAGAAAGAATTCATTGATTATTTCAGCCATTTTATTTGCAGTCTCCGCTTGGGGATCCGGTATGCCTCAAATGCTTCCCGAATCAATCACTTTGTTGGTTATTTTTAGAATCATTGGTGGTATAGGTATTGGAATCGCATCCATGAATGCACCAACCTATATCGCTGAGATTGCACCCGCAAATAGAAGAGGAAATTTAGTGACCTTTTATCAATTAGCAATTGTTATTGGGTTTTTTGTGGTTTTCTTAGTGACTTATTTTATAGGGAATGATTTAACTGAACAAGAAAATATATCTATCGGATGGCGCCAAATGTTTTGGTCAGAATTGATACCTGCATCGCTATTTTTAGGTCTTTTATTCTTTATTCCTAAAAGCCCCCGTTGGTTGATGATCAAGGGAAGAGAAGAAGAAGCTAAAAATATTTTAGTGAAAATACACGGGGAGGAAATAGCCACAAAAGAAATTGAGGAAATTAAGGAATCTATTCAAAAAGAAGGAAATAAAACCAAAGTTTCTGTACTCTCCAAAGGTATGTTGTCTATTGTAGTTATTGGAACAGTTCTTTCCATTTTACAGCAGTTTACAGGAATTAATGCAGTATTATACTACGGAGCTGATATCTTTGAACAAGCACTTGGGTTTGGAAAAGATGATATATTGAAACAGCAAATTCTTCTTGCCACAGTCAATTTACTATTTACTTTTATTGCCATGTATACGGTTGATAAGATTGGCAGAAAACCTTTATTGATTATTGGAGGTTTCGGTATGTTAGTTGGTTTTTTAATGATGGGATTCACCTTGTATTATAGTGATTATTCTCATTTAAATTCAGCCGGATTGCCAACAATATCTTCTTCTGAAGGAATTATAAGTTTAATAGGAATACTTGTTTTTATTGCTTCTTTTGCCATGTCTATGGGTCCAATAGTTTGGGTACTTTTATCGGAAATATTCCCGAATAAGATCAGGTCTGTGGCTATGTCAATTGCGGTTGCAGCGCAATGGTTAGCGAATTATTTTGTTTCTCAAACTTTTCCAATGGTTGTTGAAAGTGATGTAAATAAATTGCAACTGGATGGAGGTATTTGGAATAATGCCTTACCTTATTTTATTTTTTCGTTTTTTATTGTAATAATTATTGGTTTTGTCTGGAAATTTATTCCTGAAACCAAAGGTAAAACTCTGGAAGAAATGGAAAAATTGTTTAAATGAAGATTAAGTATTTCAAACCGGAAAATGGTCTATAAAATTTGTGTGCCACAGATGTAATTTGGTAATCTTTAAACTAATAAAATGAATAAAGAATTCGCATTAGTTACAGGTGCAAGTAAAGGTTTAGGAAAGGCTTTTGCCATTGAACTTTCCAAAAGAAAAATTAATACTATTCTCATTTCATTACCTAAGGAAGGTTTATGTGAATTTACTTCTCAATTAAAAAAAGAATACCATGTTGAAGCGGTTTACCGAGAAACTGATCTAACAAAAAAGGAAAATGTGGTGAATCTGGCAAAATGGGTTAATGAAAACTATGCTGTTAACATATTAATTAATAATGCAGGAGCCGGAGGAAGTAAAAAATTTATTGAAGCCGACGTTGATTACATCGATATGATCATCCAATTAAATGTTATGTTAACTGCTGTACTTACTCATCAAATTTTACCTAATTTACTCAAACAAAATAAAAGTTATATTCTAAATGTATCAAGTATGGCAGCTTTTAGCCCTATGGGATACAAAACTGTTTATCCGGCTTCAAAAACATTTGTTTATAATTTTACCCGTGGTTTGCAACAAGAACTTAAAGACACCAATGTATTTGTGAGTGTTGTTAGTCCGGGGCCGATGAATACAAAGAATGATTCAGCAAAAAGGTTAGATCAACATGGTTTATTAGCTAAAATGGCCTTATTATCTCCTGAAAAGGTAGCGAGTATTAGTATCAGACAATTATTTAAACGTGATGTTTTTATCATGCTAAACAGAGCCAACGGATTTAATTATATGATGATGAAAATTCTTCCCAATTTTTTAAAATTGCCATTAATTACCAGAGCTATGAAAAAAGAAGTTGAGATTGAAAATGAAAGTAAATAAAGATGAAAGTTTTAGTAACCGGGGCAAATGGTCTTTTGGCCACAAATACAATAATTGAATTATTAGATCGTGGATATCTTGTAAAGGGATTGATTAGAAATAAAAATAATTTTACCTCATTTGAACATGACAATTTAGAACTTTTTGAAGGAGATATAACCAATGAGTTGGATGTTGATAATGCAGTTAAAGATTGTGATATTGTAATTCATGCAGCGGCAAACACCAACCAAAATTTACTTAGTTTATCAGATTACAAAGAAGTTAATGTAAGAGGAACTGAAAAAATATTAAAAGCGAGTATTGATCAGGCTGTAAAAAAAATAATATTTGTAAGTACAGCAAATACATTTGGTTATGGTTCAAAAAATAAGCCGGGTACTGAACTGACAGAAATAAAAGAACCCTTCTCAAATTCCTATTATGCCATAAGTAAATTGGAAGCGCAAAACGTCTTGTTAAAAGCCTCAAAAAAAATTGCTGTTATAGTGGTAAACCCAACCTTTATGTTGGGTGCCTATGATGCAAAACCAAGTTCCGGAAGAATCATTTTAATGGGTCTAAAAAAATATATTGTTTTTTATCCACCCGGAGGGAAAAATTTTATCCATGTCAATGATGCTGCTTCCGGTATAGTTAATGCAATTGAAAAAGGTAAAAATGGTGAAGCCTATTTATTGGCAAATGAAAATCTTTCTTATAAAGAGTTTTTTGAGAAAGTGAACATGAATACTAAAAATAATCCTGTGTTGATCAAACTTCCAAAACTACTTCTTTTATTATTGGGTTTAATTGGTAATATGGTAAGACTCTTTGGTATAAAAACTGACCTTTCAAAAACAAATATGAAAATTTTGTGTGTTGAAAATTTTTACTCCAATAAAAAAGCCAAAATAGAACTGGATTTGACCAGTACATCAATTGATGATGCAATTGATGATGCAATCAAATGGTTTAAAATGAATGGGGAAATATAAAATAATAGTACTATAGGCCCTGACTTAACCCTTATATCTCATACAAATTATAATAAAACCCCGATTTAAAAACCGGGGTTCTAAGTAACAACTCAAAATTAATTACTCAATTATTAATCTTTTTGTATTTGTACCCAATTCAGATCTTATTTTTATCAAATAAATAGATGGCTTTAAATTGGATACATTAAAAGTTCTATTGCTGTTAAAGTCTCCCTTAAAACTTTTCACTTTTCTGCCAAGCATATCGTAAATTTCAACTTCTGTCACAGATTTATTCAATTTAAAACTTCCGGTGGCCGGGTTAGGATATAAAACAAATTCTTTTTTAATTTGGGTAACTTCATCTACAGATAATGGATTTTGTAACAGTTTGGTAGTATACAATCTGTATTCACCTGCTTGCAAAGAAATCGGGGCAGTCATATTTGTTACATTCAATTGCGTAGCTGTAAAGTACTCGTACCAGATCCCTGTTTTTGTAAATTGAGGATTGATAGATTGTGTGGTTACATCAAAGTTTCCTAAAACAACAACATCCATTGATGTATGCCGTAAAACAATGTTTTTAACCAGAGTATTTACATTTAAAGTAAAATCGGTTGTATTAAATGCAGGCTGCTCTTTTTTAAATGCAATTAAGGTTGCCCAAACGTCATATAAATTTCTTCTGTTTGGATCATCAATATATTCCCAATGAATAGGTTTTCTACTCAATCTTCCTCCTTCATTAATACTAATTTCATAGCCAACTTCTCCAAATTGCCAGATCATTTTTGGCCCCGGAATAGTAAAAAAGAAATTCCCCGCTAATTCTTCGCGAGTTAAAGCGGTATTTAGATCTTGTACGTTATAACTTCCATTACTATTTCCATATAGTAAATTTTTATACATCAGGCGTTCTTCATCATGACTTTCCATATAACCCATTACATGTGGGGCTGTCCAGCCTCTTTCCTGATAAGAGATCCATGAAATATCTTCTTTAGAACCATCACCCCAACCCATAGTACTTTCATTATATTTACTATTGAGATTCCCCCAAAGTAAAAATCCATAAGCTGATAATTCTTTTTCCTCTGAATTAACAGCAAAATGTTCTAAAATTATATAAGTATTAGGATTCACAGTCCACATAAAATCGCCATAATCTTTTAAGATCGCAATTCTAGAAGCATCATATTGCCCCCAGGCATTGGTATTACCTAAGGTATTTGTTTGGGTATAACCTTTTGAAAGATCAACGCGAAATCCATCAATTCTATATTCTTCTAACCAATATTGTATAGTTTGCTTTACGTAGTTTTTGGTATAGTTACTTTCGTGATTAAAATCGTATCCCACATTAAAATCGTGTTTTGCTATAGGATTTAACCAGGGATTATTAGTTGAAGGTTGGGAATTTGTTGTATCCCAATACATTTGAGCCAATGGACTCTGACTAAAAGCATGGTTATAAACTATGTCTAAAATTACAGCAATACCTCTTTTATGGCATTCATCAACAAACATTTTCAAATCGTTTTTTGTGCCATAAGCTTTGTCTAATGCTCCGTGAAAGGACGGATTATAACCCCAACTATCATTGCCTTCAAATTCATTTACCGGCATTATATGTATGGCATTTATACCCAAATCCTGTAGATAATTTAAATGTAACATGGCTCTTTTTAAATCGCCAATATCATTGGTGTTAACTACTTCAAAATCACGTAATAGTAATTCATAAATAATTAAATTTTCTTGATTTGGTGGCACAAAACTATTTGCAGTCCAATTAAATGTTGTTTCGTTTATTTTGAAAGTAGAAACATTTCCGGTTGTTAATCCTGTTGGATATATTTTAAGATTCGGATAGGTTTCCACCGGTATGAATTTATCATTATTCGGATCCAGTATTTTGGTTGAATACGGATCTGCAACTTTCAAATCATAATCTATTAAATACTGATAAGCATATTCTGTATTTGCATCTAATCCCGAAAGGCTTATCCAAAATTTATCACCATCTTTTTTCATTTGAAAATTTTCATCCAAATCAAAATTATTAAAATCACCCAAAATAAAAGCACCTGTTTTGTTGGGTGCGGTAAGAACAAAGGTTACCGTTCCGTTACCATTGTTATTGAACCCATCTTTTACTCCTGACGGTAAAGGTGAATTTTGCGTGGTAGTTTTTACATAAACAATTTTTTCATCACTTGCATTGTCACCGTTTTTTGCAGCTGTTGCTTTTACAGTATGGGTGCCGGTTGCGGCAAATGTATAGGGAGAAGAAATGGTTGTAGTACTTGTGGTTGTTTTTTGAGATACACCATTTACAAACAATTCGAGATTCGCTGATACAGAAGACTCTGCGGTTATATTAATATTATCGTTTAAATTATAAACCTCATTGTTTTTAGCAGGATTGGTTAAAACAACGTTTAAACCTGCCGGGAAAATCTGAACAAAAATATTTTCAGTTTGTGGTTTTCCATCTGTAGCTGATGAACGAAATACAAAGTCGAGTTCAGTAATTGTTTTATTGGTAGCCACACCATAGTAAGTAAAAACATCAGGTGTAATCACTAATTCATAGGTAGTAGCACTTAATTTGGTTAGTTTGGGTTGTGTTGCATTGTTACCCCATGATCCTATTACATTTTGCCATTGTTGACCATCTACCGTAACACCTGTATGGGTATAAATATCTCCGGCATAACCAGCCATACCGGTTCCTGTTGTGTTAAAGGTAACGGTTATAACATCCGTAGCAGTCGGAACAACTGGTACAGTTGTTACCTGTGCCTGAATGAATAAAGGTAAAAAAAGTAAGAAAAAGAGTAGTTTTTGTTTCATATATAATAATTAAATTCTCGTATTGAATAGAAAATATCCATAACCTCTTTTATAAGAGAGGAAATAGATTTGTTAAAAAAGGCTGCTACGAGAGCAGCCTTTTTTATAAAATTATAAAACTATTAATTTACTGAAATAGTACCATCATTAAAGTTAACTTTAATTACATAATTACCTGCTTCAGTAACTTTTAGATTTTGTTCAGAGTTTTGCTCTAAAACTTTAGATGAAACTTGACTTTCACCCCAATCATTATCCCAACTTCCCGCCACAGGAACAAATTTAAATTCATCACCTGCAGATAGAGCCTGAGAAATTTCAAATACCCCTGATGATGTTTCCGTAAACTGAGGGTTACCTGCATCATTACTCCATCCATTAAAGGCTCCAACTAAATATAAATTAGCAGGCACCTCATTAACGCTTGAAACTGTATACGATAATGTGTTAAAATCAACTGCAACAACATATTTGCCAGCCGCGAAACCACTTAAATTTTGCTCATCATCTTGAATAATTCTTCCTGAATTATTAGGGTCTTCTCCCCAATCACCATCCCAACCGGTATTTTGTGGTAAAAATTTGAATTCAGCTCCATCTGGTAAATCAATAATAGTAGAAAATATTCCAAGACTTGCTTCTCCCATAGGAAGTGACGTTCCAGGATCCCATCCTGTTAAAGAACCTACTAAAAATAAGTTATCAATAGAAGAAACCTTATAAGTTAATGTATTATAATCAACAGTAATTAAATATTTACCTGCCGAAAGACCACTAACATTTTGCTCACCATCTTGAATAATACTTCCAGGGTTACTAGGGTCTTCACCCCAATCACCATCCCAACCAGTATTTTGTGGAAGAAATTTGAATTCAGCTCCATCTGGTAGATCTGCTACAATAGTAAATACATTTTCTGCACTATTAAAAAATGGCCAAGAAGTCGAAGGATCCCAACCTGTTATTGAACCTACCAAGAATAGTTCCGCAGGTGCGAGTAATTCCTCAAGTTCAAAAGTAAATGTATTTAAATCAACAGAAATGGTATATTTACCAGCTGGATAACCACTAAGGTTTTGTTCACCATCCTTAATAAGATGTCCTTCATTATTAGGGTCTTCGCCTAAATCACCTTCAAAATCAATATTTGTAGGTAAAAACTTAAATTCATCTCCATCAACAAGATCAACAGTGATTTCAAATAAATTTACGTCCAAACGAGTCATTGGAAGAGCTTCTGCAGGTGTCCATTGAGGATCAGTAATAGAACCTACTAAAAATAGCTCCTCAAATTCTACAGTAAAAGGTGTAAATAAAACTGTAATAGCTTTTGTTACCTCACTACTATTAGAAACTTTAATTTCCATTTTATTGGCTTCATCGGCATTGATACCCATTACATCCAACAAAAACGTATTTAGTTCATCAACTGTCATACTAAAACTGTTGCCTTCTGAAGTTCCTAAAAGAAATGGTGTTTCAAATTCAGTCCCTGCCTCGGCAATTTCTATATTGTATGTTGATCCATTACCACTAGAATCAATCCAAGAAATAAACAAAGCTGTATTAGATAGATTTGTATCATCTAAAACTACCGTAGATCCATTACTTGGCGTAACAATTTCAAAAGATTCTGCCTTTGGTAGTAATTCAAAATACGCATCATCATTACAAGAGTTAAAACCTATTGCAACAATAAAAAGAACAAATATTTTATATATATTTTTCATAATGTTATTTTAATTAATTTTTAACTAATGAATAAGTATAGTCTCTAGGATTACTTAGATCTAAGGTAACTGTGTAATTTCCTGCAGAAGTTACCGCAATATTATCGCCTCCTTCTTCTAAAGATCCATCACCTCCATTATCACCAAAATTCAATGCCCAATCATCATTTGCTCTAAATTTAATTTCTTCGGCTGTTAAGTCCAAGGTAATTTTCAAAGTTCGTGTATCCGAATTATAAGTCATATCTTGATCACTATCCCAACCGTTAGGAGTAGCAGAACCTATTAGACCCCAATTCGTAGGAGAAATTAAATATGTAAGAGCATCTGTATCTGCTTTTACTAAATAATAACCAGCAACATCTGCATTACAATTTACTTCATTCTCTTCAACAAGTTTCCCAGTAAAACTTCCATCATCACCCCAATCAGTATTTCCCCAGTTAAAGTCTCCTCCTAAATCTGGAGCAATAAATTTGTATTCTCCATCTAACCAAACATATCCTTCATAGTTAGTTTCACCAAAAGCAGAAGCTGCTAATAATGGAGCCGTTGGCGGATCCCAATCTTGATGGTTACCCGGTACGGCAATTGTTGGTAATTCGGTTGTAAAAGGCGTAATAAGAACTGTAATTGGTTCTGATATTTGAGGGTTGCTTCCTTCTCCTACAGTAGAAATAATTCTAATATCCATACTTCCTTCAGCAAAAGGCAACAAACCTGCACCAACTACTTTACTATTAAAATCACCAACTGTCCAAGTCATATTTGTACTTGAAGTCGAACCAGCTAGAATAGGTTCTGCAAAATCAGTACCCGATTTTGCAAACTCAACATTATAGGTAATTTCAGTAGGAATACCATAATCTGCCGGATTCCAATTAAGTGCAAATGCCGTGTTTGATTGTTCTTCTTCCGGATTAAGAACTTGTTTAAATCCAGATTCTGGAGCCGTTATCTCCCCACTTCCTTGAAGGTTTAATGTGAATAGCTCTTCATTATCATCACATGACACTGCAGTGATAATAAATACTAATAAAAGTAATATTTTATATATTCTCATAATTCTTATTTTTTTAATTAGTAACCAGGGTTTTGGGTTAACGTTGGGTTAGCAATAATATCTGCAGATGGAATAGGATAAATATCTCTAAACTTACCAGTAGTTGTACCTGCCATCACGCCGCCTTTCCATGGCCAAACACCTTGATCAGAAAATTGACCATAACGAATCAAATCGGTTCTTCTATGATTTTCCCAAAATAATTCTCTTGATCTTTCTGCTAATACAAAGTCTAAATCTAAATCACCGGAAGAAATATTACCGCTTGTATCACCATAAGCTCTTTCTCTAAGCGTATTGATATAGCTTACTGCTGTTACAGCATCTCCTCCACCTCCACGTAAAGTTAGTTCAGCATACATTAAATAAGCATCTGCTAATCGAAAAACGGGGAAATCAATATCAACAAATTCGCCAGAACCATCTGAACCTTGATTATTATTTTTGTCCATATTACGATATTTCGCAATGGCATATCCATCCGTAAAAGTAAATGGATTCTCTATTTCTAAATTTTGTCCGTCTGTAAAAAACAGGGCTCTAGAATCTGTATTACCGGTAATATCATCAAATTTCTCAACAAAAACTTTAGTAGTACGTAAACCGCCCCATCCATTGCTCACACCAAAATCAGCAGCATTCATGTTACCCCCAATAGAAGCATGTGTTAGATAAGTTGTACCACCATATCCAGTAATATTTATACCGTCAAATAAAATAGAAAATATTGTTTCGTTTTGAGCACCATTGCTTCCGTTATCTGCCAAAAATAATTGTGAATAACTTGAAAACAATTTATCAGAATCTCCATCTTTATGTATTGAATACCCAGCACCAATTACTTTATTTACGTAGTTCATAGCATCATTATATCTTGCTGAACCTGTATAAACTTCGGCATTCAAATATAAATTTGCAAACAACATCCATACAGCTCCTTTATCAGCTCTCCCTGCTACATTTTGACGAGCACCTATTAAGGTACTTTCAATCGCCAACAATTCTGATTCGATATAATTAAAAACTTCTGTTCTGGATTTTTGTTCCGGGAAAAAGTTCCCAATAATATCGTCTTCTGTAACAAAAGGAATATTTCCGAAAAAGTCGATACCATGCCAATAACTTATAGCTCTCATAAAACGAGCTTCAGCTCTAAACACTTGTATTTCTGCTTTTAAATCATCATCTACACTTCTACTGTCTAATTTAGCATCGGTAGTTTCTCTTAAGAATTGATTTACCATTCCTATTTGAAAATAAACTCGGTAGTACATCGCTCCAATAAATTCATTAGACGGTGTCCAAACTTGATTGTGTATATCATGAATAGTACCATCATTCCAGGCAATAATCGCTTCATCTGTACTTAATTCTTGCATGGTAAAAAGCAAACGAACGTAGTTAGAAAAATTTCCATCAATACCCTGAATATCAGCATCTCCAGAATCTTGCCCATTAATTGCCCAGCCACCGTATATTTTTGCTAAAAATTGCTCATATGATTCTGGGTTTGCAAATGTTTGTGCTTCTGTTTTTTCAGTAATAGGATCTTTGTCTAATTCACTCTCACATGAAGTAAAAAACAATACAAACACTAAGCTAACTATTCCTATATAAATTTTATTATTAAATTTTATTATTTTCATTGTCTTTATATTTTAAAAGTTAACATTAAACCCTACCAAGAAAGTTCTTGGTCTCGGGTAAAAATTATTATCTATCCCTCCATTAATTTCAGGGTCTAATCCTTCATAATCGGTAATCGTAAATACGTTTTGAACTGTACCATACAATCTTAAAATAACATCTCCTTCAGAGAGATTTGCGAAATTGTACCCTAAGCTAATATTATCCATTTTTAAGAAAGAAGCATCTTGGATATAGTAATCTGACCATAATTGAATTTCTTGAAAGCCAGTATTCAAATATGAATCGTGTACATTTCTGTTTGTACCTAAATCACTTAAATTTGTTACTGAAGCTTTTGCTGCAATATTATTATAAGCATAATTTCCTAAACTAGCACGTAAAGTAAAGTTCAAATCCCAATTTCTCCAGTTCATATAAGAAGAGAAACCAAGTAAATAATCAGGATTTGGGCTCTGATAAACGTATTTATCTGCATCTGTAAATTTACCATCTTGATCTCTATCTACATAAACTCCATCTATTGGGTTTCCATTGTTATCGTAAACTTGTTTAAAAACCAAAAATGAATTTTGTGCTTCTCCAACTTTTTGCGTTTGTATGGTATTCCCAACACCTCCACTGATTCCTCCGGTAGCAAGACCTGGTGAACTTGGATCGTCAATTGTATTTAGTTTTTTAATCTTATTTTCTAAATAAGTAGCATTAAATCCAACATTCCAAGTAAAATCTTCCTGTTGCACGATATCTGCATTTACTGTAAATTCAATACCACTACTTTCTAAATCTCCAATATTGGTAAATAAACTATTTGTTAAATTAGATCCTGCCGGGGGAGATACCGTACTTAAAACATCACTAGTTTCTCTCTTGAAATATTCAATCGCACCAGTAATTCTATCATTTAAAAACCCATAATCTAAACCAATATTATAAGTTGCCGATGCTTCCCATTTAATATTTGCATCATATCCTTCAGGGCGTAAAGTGTTTACAAATCGGTTGCCAAATTGGTAACGCACATTATTTTGACCTGTTGTATATACAGGTAAATAACCAAAATCATTTCCTATTTCTTGTTGCCCTGTTTCACCATAACCTATACGTAATTTTAAAGTTGATATAGCTTCTGAATCTTTTAAAAATGCTTCTTCTGCAATATTCCAAGCTAAAGCACCTGATAAGAAATTACCCCAGCGATTTTCGGGTGAAAATCTAGAAGATCCATCACGTCTATAAGTAAAAGTGAACAAGTATCTACTATCAAAAGTATAATTTATACGTCCAAAGTAAGATAATAATGCATTGGTTGTTGCAAATACAGTTTTATCAACTGCACCAAGCCCAGTAACGCTTTTAGAATCATTTTCCCTATAAAAATCTTGAAAAGATTGCCCTAAGATTACATCTATTTTATGAACATCATTAAAAGTATTTACATAATTTACATAAATATCTGCTAAAGTATTTCTCCTTAAACTTGAATAAACTCCATTAGACCCTTTAGAGTCAAAACCTCCAGCAGAAGTTTCAGGAGAAAAAGTTCTACCCGAAACTTGAGCATAATCAAACCCAAAATTAGCTACAACACTTAAACCATCTAAAAATGGTAATTTATAATCAAATTTTGCATTACCAATAAACCTATCGGTAGCTGCGCGGTTTGTGCTTTGTTCTAATAACCCTAATGGATTTCTAGGAGCTAAACCTGCAGGAGAACCATCAGCATCCAACCATTCCCAATAACCACCATAATTTGAATTTCCACTATAAACTGGTTGCGTTGGATCAAATCTTACGGCAGAGTCTAAAGCTCCACCATTAGCAAAATCATCACCTGCAAACGAACCTCTAATATTAAAATCCATTTTTAAACTATTATCAAATAAGTTTTGTCTAAAATTTATCGATGCACTTTTTCTATCATATAAAGAAGTTTTTAAAATCCCTTCTTGATATAAATAACCTATTGATATTCGATATGAAGAATTATCAAACCCTTCAGAAATTGTTAAATTATTATCTGTAGCAAAAGCAGTTTGAAATATTTCATCCTGCCAATCTGTATCGGCATCTCCTAATAATTCAATTCCTTCAGGTGTTCCTGTTGCTTGAATAGCCGATCTAAACTCGTCTGTTGACAGTACATCGACTTTGTTATATCTTGTTCCTAATGAAAAACTACTATTAAACCCTACCCTCATGTCTTGATTCATTTTACCAGATTTAGTAGTTATTATAATTACCCCATTGGTTGCTCTTGAACCATAAATCGCTGTTGCGGAAGCATCTTTTAAAATAGTGAAACTTTCAATATCATTAGGGTTAATGGTGTTTAAAGCCGGACCATTTTGGTCAATAGGAACTCCGTCAACAACAATAAGCGGACTATTATTAGCGCTTAAGGAAGAATTTCCACCTCTAATTTTAATGGTACCACCTTCACCTGGTCTACCACTAGGTGGCACTACATTAACACCAGCAGTTTTACCAGTAATTAATTGTTCTGGAGAACCAAAAACACCTGGGTTAAATTCTTCAATACCTACTTTTTCTACAGCACCGGTTGCATCTTTTTTGGTTGTTTGACCATAACCTATCAAAATAACTTCGTCTAAACTCTCCGTAGATTCTTGCATGGTTACATTCATATTTGCAGTAACCGGAAGCTCTACATTCTCATAACCTATAAAAGAAAAAACTAAAATTGCATTTGCATCATCGACTTCTATTTCAAAATTCCCATCAAAGTCGGTAGCAGTTCCGTTTGTTGTACCTTTTACTATAATAGATACTCCCGGAAGTTCTGTTCCTGTATCATCTTTTACATTACCTTTAATGATGTCTTGAGCC
>VAPH01009639.1_pt1 | contig 14971 bp, 6 predicted proteins | sample 3393861 | NCBI WGS metagenome assembly VAPH01 (sample SAMN08290439, study PRJNA428436) | hydrothermal vent metagenome | isolation source: Deep-sea hydrothermal vent chimney | place: Atlantic Ocean: South-mid Altantic Ridge | reverse complement strand
TTGTCACCCGACCCGCATACGGTCAGTTGTGCCATGTTGTTCCTGGCCTCGCAGTGTGGCGAGGATCTCACGGCCATACGTGCTGACCTGGCGCCTGAGGTAAGCGACCAGCTTGATCAGTTGCTTTATCTGATCAAGCTCGAAACCGAACACCTGCCGGCCAGTACAGCCCATACTGCTGAAGGACTGCGGCGTTTGTTGCTTGCCATGATCAAGGATGTGCGTGTGGTGCTGATCGCATTGGCCTGGCAATTGGTGAAGCTGCAACAGGCGAAGCACAAGGATAAGGCGGAGGCCCGGTCACTGGCCCGGGAGGTCATGCTGATTCATGCGCCACTGGCCAACCGGCTGGGTGTGTGGCAATTGAAATGGGAACTGGAAGACCTGGCCTTCCGCTTTGATCAACCGGACGAGTATCATCGCATCGCCACACTGGTTGCTGAGCGACGCACCGATCGGGAGAGTTTCATTCTCAGTTTCATCGAGAAGCTGGAAGCGGCCATAAGCAACGCCGGCATCAGGGGTGAGGTCAAGGGCCGCCCCAAACACATTTACAGTATTTATAGAAAAATGCAGCGCAAGGGCCTGGATTTCCATGAGCTGTTTGATGTCAGAGCGGTGCGGGTACTGGTGGACGATATACCGGGTTGCTACAGCGTGCTTGGGCTGGTGCATACCTTGTGGCAGCCTATTCCGGGCGAATTCGATGATTACATCACGATGCCCAAGGGCAATAACTATCAATCCCTGCATACGGCCGTTATCGGGCCCCAGGGTAAGGTCGTAGAGGTGCAAATCCGCACGTTTCAGATGAATGAACATGCCGAACTGGGCGTCGCGGCACACTGGCGCTACAAGGAAGGTGGCCCGAACGACCCGGCGTTCGATAACAAGATTGCTGTCATGCGCCAGTTGCTGGATGCCGGTGAAGACAAGCTCGACGATGAAAGCCTGCTGGAAAGTTTCCAGACGGCAGCCTCCGAGGACCGTGTTTATGTGTTGACGCCGAAAGGTCAGGTGATTGACCTGGCGCTGGGCGCGACGGTGCTGGATTTCGCCTATCACGTGCATACCGAGGTCGGCCATCGTTGCCAGGGAGCGAAGGTCAATGGCCGTATTGTGCCGTTGACCTACCGCCTGAAAACAGGCAATCGGGTAGAGATTCTTACTGGAAAACACGCTAAACCCAGTCGTGACTGGCTCAATCCTCACCTGGGTTTCATTCGCGGCGCAAGGGCGCGCTCCAAGGTCCGCCAGTGGTTTCGGCGCGAGAGCCACGAAGAGAACCTGCATCAGGGCAAAGACCTGGTAGAAGCGGATCTGAAGCGCCTTGGTTTGTTGCCGTCAGATCTGGAAGGTGTACCTGAACGGTTCAATTTTAACTCCGTTGGAGACCTCTATGCTGCGGTGGGTAACGGTGATTTGACGGTCGGGCAGGTGGTACATGCTGTTGAGCGCGATAAAGCAAAAGAGGTGGAACCGACGGTAGCTGACCTGGTCACACGCACACCCAAACGTCGCCGCACACCCGGCCGGCAAGCAGGCAGCGATATCGTTATCGAGGGTGTGGGTAACCTGATGTCCAGCATGGCCCGTTGCTGCCAGCCGGTGCCGGGAGACCCCGTGCACGGTTACATAACACGTGGTCGCGGCGTCACCATTCATCGTAACGACTGTCCCAACGTGCTGCGTTGGGAGCGTGAAAATAATCCCCGGTTGATCCAGGTACGCTGGAGGAGGCAGGCTGATGCCGGCTACCGCGTTAACCTGTTGTTGAGGGCTTACAACCGGCGCGAACTGATCAAGGACATCTCAGCCACGCTGGCAGCCTCAGATGTTTCCGTCACCGACATTCACAGCCACCAGGATGAGCTGACTGAAGAGGTTAATATACGCCTGCAGGTTACCGTTAAGGACTACCAGCAACTGAGCGAGCTGTTACATCGCCTGAACAAGATTCCGAACGTGTTCGAAGCTCGCAGGTTGAGAGAACAGGCCTGAGCGACAGGTCCCGTTAGCCGGAAAATGATTTGAACAAGGCGGTGAGGCTCTCGCGTGCCGCGGCGACAGAGAAATGTTCTTCCACATTTTTCACCGATGCATCTGACAGGCGATACCATAATTCCTCGTCCTGGTGAAGGCGGATGACTTCACGGGCGAAGGCCTGTGCGTCCTGCGCAACCAGTAATTCCCTTTCGTGTGCCGCAAACATTCCCTCAACAGCGGCTGGTGTGGCGACCACGGGTTGCCCGTGGGCCATGCTCATGTTGACCTTGCCCTTTACACCAGCGCCGTAACGCAAGGGTGCCACGGCCAGGCGGCAATTGCTGAGGTAGGGGTCCAGGCTCTCAACAAAGCCATGGAAGATTACTCCATTGCCCTGTAATGAGCTGACTTGCTCTGGTGCCTTGCTGCCGATCAGGTGAAACTGCAACTCTGGTAATTGCGCGTGGATCAGCGGCCATACTTCATTGACGAACCAGCAGGCTGCATCGATATTGGGCGGGTGCTGGTACCCACCGATAAAAAACAGGTCTTTTCTGTCGGCAAAACCATTGCTGCGTCCTGGCACATGGTGAATATTAGAAAGCACGTGCACGAGTTCACCGGCAGCATCTTTGGCCAGCACTGCTTTCTCAACCGTACTCACAACCAGCGTCGCATCTGCGGCCTTTATGACCGACAACTCCGAGCGACGGGTCTGTTTGGCCGTGCTTGTCAATACGTTGCTGTTCTCAAGCTCAGCCAGGCGCTGTTCGCGTAAGTAGTGCAGGTCCACCGTGTCAAAGATGAAGACGGCCTTGGGACAGTAGCGCTTTAACAGGGCAATATAGTTTATGGCGATGTAATGTCGGCTGATAAATATGTAGTCAAATTCAGCACCCCGATCACTGAAGAAATCCTGCAACGATTCCAGCCAGGGGTGGTACAGAACCTCAATACCGACTTTTTGCAACTGACGTGTATAACGTCCCGCATAAGCACGGTTATCGGCAAAAAAAGTGACGTTATAACCCATCTCTTTACAGATTTGCAGCAGATTGGTCAGACGCACACTGCCGGAATCCTGATCAGGTTCAGGTGTGGTCGCATCGATAAACAGGATATTACCTTTACAGCGATGATGACTGGCTTGGCGGACCAAAGCATGGTCACTTGGGTCAGTGATGGCGTCGGGTTGCAGCGCAAGCTGTGCTTTCCATTTATCCAGAAATTTCTGCTGGTTGATCAACTGATATTTCTTGGTGCCGCTGGCGGTATCCGTGCCGGATGTGATGCCTTCGTGGTGTATCACCACCGACAATGGCTGAACTAACACCTTCATGCCGGCTGCCCGTACCTTGAAAGCGAGGTCGGTATCTTCGTAGTAGGCCGGCGCATAACGCTCGTCAAGTGCGCCGAGCGTGTGAAACAGGCTGGTTCGCAGAGCGATACATGCACCTGAACAGTAATCGGCTTCCCGCAGGAAGTGATATTCCGGGCATTCTGCATTTTCCCCGCGGCCGTAATTCCAGCCCGAGCCGTCATTAAATATAATGCCGCCGACTTCCTGCAGACGGCCATCCGGGTAGACCAGGCGGGCACCTACCATGCCGGCCTCAGGATTTTGTTCAAAGGTATCAATCAGTTCGTCAAGCCAGCCTTCCATCACTTGCGTGTCGTTGTTTAACAGCACCAGATACTCTCCCCGGGCGTGCCTGGCGCCGTGGTTGCAGCTACCGACAAAGCCGAGATTTTTTTCGTTTCTCAAGTACTTTAAACTTTTTATTCGTACCAGCTGTTCAGCCGTTTCGTCATTTGACTGGTCATCGACTATGATCACTTCATAGCTGTATTTGCTGCCAGCTTCCTGCAGGCTTTGCAGACAGGCGGCGGTGTAGTCCCAATTGTTGTAAACGGGAATAACGATACTCACCTGTGGTTGCAAAACTGTATCGAAGCTCGTGTTTGTTTGTGGGTCACTGTGTGGCTTCAGGCCCGCTATAGGGACTAATTCGGGTACCACTTGAGTGCTGCTATATTGCAGTCTTTTCAGCGTACCTTTGAAGCCAAGTGTGGAAAGGTTTCTGACCAGTTGGGACAGTAGCCAAGGCCATCTTGCGGGGTTCCAGGCACGTGCCTGGAAAAAGTTCCCGATCAATCGTCGGCTGGCTCGCAGTGGCCGTGTTAATTTCCATGATGAGCTGTTTAGCATCAGCTCAATTTGTTCTGTTGTTCGCTGATAATCAGATTCAAGTTGATTGATGTGTGTATTTCTATCCTGTAGTTCTGACTGGGTGGCAGCAAGTTCTGTACGGGTGTTTTCCAGTTCCCATTGTCGGTCGCCAAGTTCTGTACGGGTGTTTTCCAGTTCAGCTTCCAGCTGCCCGACCCATTGCTCACGGCGCTGCTGTTCAAACTTCAGTTCTTTGCTGGTTGCGAGTGCCCAATCGGTCCTTTCCTTGACCTGCTGTTGCAACCTGTCGATCTCAGTTTCGAGTTGACGGACCCATTTCTTTCGCTGTTTTTGTTCCAGTTTTAACTGCTTGTCTGCTGCAAGAGCCCACGCGGACTTGTCATTGGCTTCGGTTCGCAGCCTGGTGATCTCGTCTTCGAGCTGCGCGACCCATTGCTCACGGCGCTGCTGTTCAAGCTCAAGTTCTTTGCTGGTTGCGAGTGCCCATTCAGTTCTTTTTTCGACTTCCTGTGTTAGTTGCTTGACCTGCTTCAGCCAGGCCTTGCCCCTTTTGCGTTCCAGTTTTAACTGCTTGTCTGCTGCAAGAGCCCACGCGGACTTGTCATCGGCTTCGATTTGCAGCCTGGTGATCTCGTCTTCGAGCTGTCCGACCCATTGCTCACGGCGTTTCTTTTCCAGTTGTAACTGTCGATTGGTTTCCTGTGCCCACTCAGACCGGCGTTTAACTTCCTGAGCCAGTTGTTTTTGCGCCTGGCTTGCACGCTGCAAATCATTGCTGGTCAAGGTGCGTTGATAATCTACCGCTGCCCACTGGATCAGTTCTGTACCCGCTGTTACCGGTTTAAACAATGGGGTACCTTTTGGCAACGGACAGAAACGGTTATAGGCATTGACCATTGTCCGGAGTGTGCCCACCTTGCAGGCGCTGAGATTACGGCGCACCGACTGGATTTGCCTGGGTTGGTCACACAACGCAGCGACCTGGCTAACCAGAGCGGCAGCACTTGTGTCGATTAACCAGCCGGTTTTAGCGTGTTCGATACGGTCCGGGAAGCTGCCGGTACGGGTGGCGATAGGTGGTATACGCAGCTGCTGTAATTCTGAAAGGGTATAACTGAAAGTTTCGGGCACGACAGAAAGCAGGGCTGCGAAGTCCGGCCCGATGCCGGTCAGAATGGCAGCCAATTCTTCACGGTCATATTCAAGTACGACGTCAACACCCGGGCAGCCAAAGAACGTTTCGCCGGATTTACCGGTTCCAAGCAGGTAAACCTGTACGTATTTAGTCAGTTCCGGCAGTGCACGAGCGAGCAGCTCCTGCCCCTTACCCGCGTGCATACGCCCCAGCACGACCATGCGCAGACGACCGTCTTTGCGTGGTTTTTGTTTAACCGGGTGCAACCCAGCCATGGCGGGGAACCCATGTGGGATAACTTTGGTGGTGAAATCCTGAAATGCCGGTGCAAGCTTGTTTTGTAATTCCAGCACCCAACTGCCCGGCGCTGCAATCTTGACGCCAAATTCACCAATGGTTTCTAAATAAGACTGACAAACCTGTTGCCAGGCACCCGCATCCTTATCAGGAAATTCCAGCTCATTACTGTGATCCCGCAAGGCCTTGGCCAAATCGGAACCGTTGGCCTTCACCAGGTAAGGCTGTGGGTTTACGCCAAGCAGGGGCCAGACGGGAAAATGATCATGCAGAATATGCACAGTCGGTAGATTGCTACGCAGTGCATCGAGGCTGTGGCCGATCAATGATGAAACGAAAATCCGACCGATTCCATAACGCCGACAAATCTCAGCCAGGATTTCTTTGTATACCGAATGGTTCTCCGCGATGGAAGGGATTACTGGCTGCAACCACCAACTGGCCACCGGGCAACGTAACTCATTGGCGGCGTAAAGGGATAGCTTTTGTCCGTAGTCACTACCTGATTTTGCCTCTTCCGAGCGTAATTGAAAATGTATCTGCTTGCTGTCAGTCTTGCTGAATGATTCCAGCCAGGAAGCCACGCCACCGCCCCAGCTGTGGGTAATGTGCAAGGTCGCGTGTCTATCGGTTATTCCAGCATACGGCAGATGTTCAATTCCGGCATTTAACCAGTCTTGTAGCCGCGCACTTAGTTCACTGAAAGCAGGTGGCTGGGGGGATTCATGCGGGTGCAGGTGCAGGGTTTCGAAAACCTTTCTCTGTGGATCAGGCAGAAACATGTGGTCCGCTACTTTGAGGCTGCCCCCTGCAGTCAGTAAGCTTTGCATCAGCGTTGAATCGGAGCTTTCTGCGGCCAGGCATTCAACTGCTTTGCTTGACAACAGGACAAAGTGATTTGTCCATGAAGTCAATGTGTGCAATTGACCGGGGGCCAGAAGGCCGACCAGGTCTGAAAGTTCAAAATTGATTTGCCCGGGCGGTGGCTGTAACCCCGCAAACGGGTTTACAGCAGTTTCAGCGTTGGAAAGCAGGGTCAGGGCCAGCGGTTCATTGGCAGGCTCCAGCAATAAAGTAAGCTGGTCCAGCATGTGGCGGGTTAGTTGCAAACCGGCACGCAGCAGTATTACCGGTCTGCCGGGGAACAGACCAGCCAATTCGGCGAGCAATAACCTGGGTTGGTCGAAACCGTGCACAGTTTTGACCATATCCTTGTTTGCCAGCCGGCTGCATAGCGGCAACCCCAGTTCAAGTAGCCCTTGAAGCTGGGCTTCGCTGGCACGCTCATGGCCTTTTGCATGCAGGTAAATAACGGGTAAGGTCGCCCGGTTTGCAGGTGTTTTTGGATCAGTCATTTTTATTTACGCACAACTTGATGTCTGCTTTGTGATATTTCAGGCTGGTATTTGCGGTTAAGGGTAGTGCACCTGTTTTAACGTGCCCCAGGGGTGTCATTCTTGTCTGTCCGTATTATACCAAGACAGAGCGCAGCTATTATGGATTGGAATATACTTTATTTAAAGAGCAGCGACAGAATAGCTGACGAAACATCCAGGGCTAGAGAGGAAATGGCTAAAAAGCTAAAACGTAAAGCAAGCAAATCCAGCACGGGGAGGGGTGCGAGATCACGGCGAAAAATAAGACGTAAAAAGGTAGCTGCTAAAAAGTTCGGCTCGCCGCGGCGCTTGTTTCGGTTTTCCATGTTGTTACTCGGCCTGGGTATCGGTTTGAGTGTGCCGTGGGTCATTTGGCTTGATATTCAGGTTCGCAGTGAATTTGACGGCCGAAAATGGGACTTGCCCAGTCGTGTGTACGCACGTCCGCTCAGCTTGTACGAGGGCAGGGTGATTTCCCGGCGGTCATTGCTGGCGGAATTGGAAGCAGCCGGTTACCGCCAGTCCTCAAGTGCCGCCGTGCCCGGCAGTTTTACTGTTAATGGCCCGCTGTTTGATATCCATAGTCGCGCTTTTACATTCGATGATGGCGCCAGCCCGGCAACGCGTTTCCAGTTGCGGCTGGATAATCGCTCTGTCATGTCCCTGAGGGGTGATGCGAGGGTTGCAGCGCAGGGGTTGGTACGCCTCGACCCGGCTGAAATTGCTTCAATTTATCCGCTGCATGATGAAGATCGCACACTGATTGTATTGCAGGATGTTCCTGAGTTGCTGATAACGGGGCTGCAAGCGGTGGAAGACCGGCAGTTCAAACGTCATCACGGCGTTGTATTAAGCAGTATCGGTCGTGCGCTGCTGGCCAATGTCAGGGCGGGTAAGGCGGTGCAGGGTGGCAGCACGCTGACGCAGCAACTGGTCAAGAACTATTTTTTGAGCAGTGAGCGTACCCTGTCACGTAAAGCCAACGAAGCGATCATGGCCGTGTTGCTGGAGTGGCACTACAACAAGGCACAAATTCTGGAGGCTTATATCAATGAGGTTTTCCTTGGCCAACAGGGCAAATACTCTATCCATGGCTTTGGTCGCGCCAGTGAGTTTTATTTTGACCGGCCATTGGAAGATCTGGACGCCGGGCAGATCGCACTATTGGTCGGTATGGTGCGAGGTGCGTCCCTGTATAACCCGAGACGCAACCCGCAACGTGCCAGGCAACGCCGCAACCAGGTGCTGGATATTTTTACTGACACCGGCTTGTTGAGTGACAGCGATGCGACACTGGCGAAATCACGCCCGCTTGGTGTTACGGACAAGCCGCGCTCAGGTGGCAGTCGCTACCCTGCTTTTGTGGATATGGTTCGGCGTCAGCTGAAACGCGACTATCGGTCATCTGATCTGAGCAGCGAGGGCTTACGAATTTTCACCACGCTGGCGCCTTCCGAGCAGGAGTATGCCCAGCAGGCGGTCTCAGGGGGGCTGGAAGACTTGCAGCGCCGAGGTCTGCCGGCGAATCTGCAGGGCGCACTGGTGTTGGTTGATGTTGCAAGTGGTGAAGTCCGGGCGCTGGTCGGGGATCGCGTGGCCGGGCGCAACTATTTTAACCGTGCGCTGGATGCGCGCAGGCAGATTGGTTCTGTCATCAAGCCACTGGTTTATCTGTTAGCACTGGAGCACCTTGATGATTACAGTCTGATCACGCCGGTAAAGGATGAGCCGGTTTCCCTCCGGCAAGCGGATGGTTCTGTCTGGTCGCCGGAGAATTATGACCACAAATCCCATGGTGAAATGCCACTATTGGAAGCCCTGGTTCACTCGTATAATCAGGCGGCTGTGCAGGTGGGCCTCAAGATTGGTGTCGTTAACCTGATCCGGAAAATCAGGCAACTGGGAGTCAACGCGGCCGTACCGGCCGTACCGGCAACACTGCTGGGTGCTGTTGAGTTGACGCCCATCGAGGTCACCCAAATGTACCAGTCTTTGGCAGCAGGTGGTTACAGCGTGCCCCTGCGCACTGTTACAGCAGTGCTAACAGCACAGGGTGAATTGCTAAAGCGTTATCCGTTAAGATTGAGGCCCCTGGCGAACCGTGAAGCAGTTGCAGTGCTGAACTACGCCCTGACCCAGGTGGTTGCCAGGGGTACCGCGCGGAAATTGCACGGTTTGCTCGGGAGTGACACGTTGATTGCAGGTAAAACCGGAACAACCAATGAACGACGTGACAGCTGGTTTGTCGGATATACTCGTGAGCGCGTGGCGGTAGCCTGGGTGGGGCGAGATGATAACAAACCAGCCGGGGTGACCGGCAGTAATGCGGCAATGCGGGTGTGGGCAGCCTTGTTCAGACAACTGCCCGTTTCCGCCATTGATCTGCGCCTGCCCGATGGGGCGAGTTTTATCTGGGTGAATATACAGAAAAACGCACGTACCGATCCGTCATGCCCTGCGGCGGTGCAAATCCCGTTTATTGACGGAACCGGGCCTGTATCGACGACAGTATGTATGGACAGGCTGAGCAAAAAAAACAGGAAGTCTTTATGGAGAAAGTGGTTTGGAGGCGATGATTAGGTCAATAACAAGGGCGCTCTGCCTGTTAATTGTGCTGGTGCTGGTTGCATGCAGTAGCCAAACAACCACGCCGATTGCAGACAGAGAAGTGACAAAACGTGTCAGAGTTCCCGCCAGCAAGGAAAGTGCTGGAGTGCAGGTGTACTCTTTGCAAAACCCGGCAGTCAAGCAGTTGACGGCTCAGGCTGATAATGCCGAACGTGCGGGTGACCTGGACCTGGCAACCGGCTATCTTGAGCGTGCATTGCGCATACAACCACAGGATCCACAGTTACTTCAGCACATGGCGGAACTCAAGCTGCAAAAAGAAGACTACCAACAGGCCCTGAATTTTGCCGTGCGGTCGTACGACTCGGGACCCCGTGTTGGAGAAATTTGCAGCAGAAATTGGCGTACGATCAGTGTCGCACGGGAACATCTGAGAGATGCCAACGGCGCCAATGAGGCCGAGACGCGCGCCACGCAATGTATGAATACGCGGCCAAAAGGGTTTTAAACAGAGCCGTGACCGGATTGAAGGGTGCCAGCGCGCAGTTACTCAATGCAGGTGGCCCATTTGAAGCAGTATTACCGGGTTTTGCGCCGCGTCAGGAACAATTGCAACTCGCGGAAGCGATTGAGCGGGCAATTACCACCGGAGGGACGTTGGTGGCAGAAGCGGGTACCGGCATCGGCAAGACCCTTGCCTATCTTGTGCCGGTGCTCAAGGGTCGTGAACGGGCAATTATTTCAACCGGTACCAAGACCCTGCAGGATCAGTTGTACTTTCGCGATTTGCCGATCGTTAAAAAGGCACTTGGCAGCACGCTGAAAACAGCCCTTTTAAAGGGCCGGGCAAATTACCTGTGCCTGTATCGTATGCAGCAGGCCCGTACCGAAGGCAGGTTGCCCACCAGGGATGCTGTTTCTGAGTTGGAGAACATCTGGCAATGGGCGCCTGTCACCGAAGACGGCGACCTGTCAATTTCATCCGTTATCAGCGAAGGCAGCGAACTGTGGCCGCTGGTGACGTCAACGGCGGAGAATTGCCTGGGTTCCGACTGCCCGCGATTTGAAGAATGTTTTGTCGCACGTGCCCGGCGTGAGGCGCAGGATGCTGATATCGTGGTGGTCAACCATCACCTGCTGTTTGCAGATATGGCCATCAAACAAGGCGGCTTCGGTGAGGTTCTGCCCGGTGCTTCGGTGTTTATCGTTGATGAGGCCCACCAGGCACCGGAAACAGCTTCGCAATTTTTCAGTACCTCCCTGTCTTCGCGGCAGATCAACGATTTATGCGGTGACATCCTGGCTGAAGCAGCGGAAACCAGTGGCGGTTTAGCCACGGTGCGCAATGCAGTCGCGCATTGCCGACAGACGCTCAAAGAATTCCAGGCCACTTGCGCTGATACACTCGAAGATCGAGGTGCATGGCAGAAGATGCTGGATCAGGCAGCGGTAAGAGATGCATTGCAGTCTCTGGATGCTGCTGTTGCCGCACTCAAGCCGGTCATCGACCCTTTGAAGGGTACCAGCAGGGGTATGGACGCCTGTATTCAGCGATTTGCTGAAATCCAGGCACACTTTGATCATCTCGACAAGCCTGTGCCGGTAACGGAAGTACGATGGTTTGAACGTCGTGGCCGGGGTGTTGCAATTCACACCACACCGCTGGATGTATCAAGCATATTTTCCAGTTTTCGCGAGCAACTGGATGCTGCCTGGGTATTCACTTCGGCAACCCTGGCGGTCAAAGGCAAGTTCGATCACTTTATCCAGCAACTGGGCCTGCAGGATGCCGACACCCTGAACCTGGACTCGCCATTTGATTATCAGAACCACGCCCTTATGTGGCTGCCGGAAGGCCTGCCGGAACCGCGTGAACCTTCGTTTGTACCTGAATTACTGGCACAGGTTCAGCCGGTGTTGAAAGCCAGTAGGGGCCGTGCTTTTATGCTGTTTACGTCACACCGGGCATTGCGTCAGGCTGCTGAACTGCTGGCCGGAAAGACCGGTCATCCTCTTTTTGTTCAGGGTGAAATGCCACGTAGCATATTATTGGAAGAGTTTCGTAAATCAGGTGAGGGTATCCTGCTGGGTTCCGCCAGTTTCTGGGGCGGCGTGGATGTAATGGGCGAAGCCCTGTCCCTGGTGATTATCGATAAGCTGCCGTTCGCCCCGCCCAATGACCCGGTGCTGGTTGCACGCAGCAATGAGTTGCGCCAGCATGGGGGCAACCCGTTCATGGAATTATTTTTGCCGCAGGCAGTGATCGCTTTGAAACAGGGGGCAGGCCGCCTGATACGCGATGTCAATGACCGGGGAGTACTGGTAATTTGTGATCGCAGGTTGCGCAGCAAGGGTTACGGCAGTGTTTTTCTCGACAGTCTTCCACCGATGCGGCAAACAACCGAACGGGACCACGTTGTGGCATTTTTCAACAATACTGACGGTACGAAGTGTCGTGAATCTACTGGCGATTGAAACAGCAACTGAAACGTGTTCAGTCGCCCTGGCAGTTCAGGGTGACGTTCGACAGTGTTACCGGCATGCGCCCAGGCAGCACGCCGAACTGCTGTTGCCATTCGTCCAGGACTTGCTGGCACAGGCGGGTATCGGCCTTGGGTCCGTAGATGCCATCGCTTTCAGCCGGGGGCCCGGAAGTTTCACCAGCCTGCGGATCGGCATTGGTGTTGTGCAGGGTTTGGCGTGGGCGACCGGATGCCCGGTGATTCCCGTTTCCAGTCTTGCGGCGACGGCGCAATCCGCAGCAGTCAACGGGGTCAAAGCTGCACTGGTGGCGTTGGATGCGCGTATGAACGAAGTTTTCACGGGTTTGTTCCGGCTCAACAATGACGGCATTATGACAGCGGCTGGTGAAGAACGGGTGTGCTCACCTGGCTTGGTGCAGTTGCCTGATAAAACTGAAGCCCATGCTGTCGGCATCGGTTTTGAGCGTTATCCGGAATTGCAGCAGTTGGCTGGGCACATGGCTGGAACCCGGGCAGATATCTGGCCCAGTGCGGTGTCTGTTCTCAAGTTGGCGCAGGCATCGTCACTGCTCCATGATGGCCTGCCTGCCGAGCTGGCTCAACCCGTTTACCTGCGAGACAACGTCGCGCAAAAAGCAAAAACCTGAGCTCAGAAAAAGGACTTCCTGAACCCATCAATACAACCTTGTTGGTGATGTTATTGGGGCACCTTGAAAAGCACGAACTGCCGGGCCAAATTAAGGAATATGCAGTTCGTGATACAGTGGAGAAGTGTATATGAGAAACTTTTGGAGTCTGGTGATGAGATGGCAAAGAGGCAATGGAATCACTAAAAATCGTCTTTCAGGCACATTTTTGTTAGAATTAGCGCTGCTGCGCCAGCCTCAATGGTGGTTTTGTGGCATGAAAAGCAGGTAATTTACATTTAATTAACGATTTCTCTTGTTAGTTCTGCGAGAATTGCCTGTGATGAGCATGGGTGGGGAAATAACCAGGCTTGTGAATGTTGACGGACCAGCAGCCTATCAAACAAAAGCAGAGGCCATTTGGCTAATGAAAAATTGCTACGAACGGGTGCATTGCGCATGAGTGTGATGCAACCAACGACCGCTAATAAATTGTTACCGGTAAAGATCACGGGATATACCAGTCTTGTGGACGTGCTTGAGTATGCAGCACGGGGTAACACCGGTTATAACTTCTATGACGGCCGCGGCCGCCTTGGGGCCGTACTGTCGTATGCGGATTTACGTGACCAGGCAAAGGTACTGGCACGGAAGTTACTTGGTCTGGGTTGTGAGCGCGGCGCCAGGGTCGGAATCATTGCTGAAACCGAGCCAATGTTTCATCGATTCTTCTTTGCCTGCCAGTACGCGGGGTTGGTTCCTGTTGCGTTGCCGGCTGGAATTCAGCTTGGCGCACATGGCGCGTATGTCGGTCAGGTGCGACGTATGTTAAAGAGCTGTGGTGCATCCATTGTCGTGGCGCCGGACACGCATGCCAATTTTATGGCAGAGGCAGTACAGGGTCTGGATTTGTTAATGGCCGGCAAGCAGGAAGATTTTGCTGCATTGCCGGAAGCCGACGTGGAATTTACACGACCCGGCGCGGATGATCCTGCGTATCTGCAATATACCTCGGGCAGCACCAGTTTCCCGCGTGGCGTGGAAATCACCCAGCAGACCGTTTTGAGCAACCTGGTAGAAATCGCCCGGTATGGTCTGAAATTAACGGCTGAAGACCGTTTCGTATCGTGGTTACCTTTTTATCACGACATGGGACTGGTCGGCTTTATTCTGGTTCCGCTGATTGGCCAGTTGTCCGTGGACTATCTCGGTTCGCGTACATTTGCGATGCGTCCGAGGCTTTGGCTGAAAATCCTGTCTGATAACAAGGGTACGATTTCGTCAGCGCCGACATTCGGTTATGCGTTATGCGCAAAGCGTTTACGGCCCTCGGACATCGAAGGCTATGACCTCAGCAACTGGCGGGCCGCGTGTGTTGGCGCCGAAAGAATTAGCCCGGAACCTCTGCAGGAGTTTGCAGACATCCTGAAGCCCAGTGGCTTTGATCAGAACGCGTTTGTTGCCTGTTACGGCATGGCCGAATGCGTACTGGCCACCAGTTTCGCACCGTTGGGCGAAGGCGTGAAAGTCGATATCGTGGACAGGGGATTAATGGCGGCCACCGGTGAAGCCAAACCTTCCGATGGGGATATGCTCTCCACTTCACAATATGTTGATTGCGGCAAACTGCTGCCTGGCTTTGAATTCGCTATCATCAATGACGATGGCGACATACTGCAGGATCGTCACTGTGGGCATATCTACCTTAAAGGCCCCAGCGTCATGCGTGGATACTACAAAGATGAGGAATCCACACGTAAAGTCCTGTCTGAGGATGGCTGGCTGAATACCGGTGATATCGGTTATCGCATCGGTGATCACCTGGTGATTACATCCCGCAGCAAGGATGTCATTATCATCAAGGGGCGGAATATCTGGCCCTATGACCTCGAAGTTTTGGCTCAGCAGACCGGCGGCGTTAAGCTTGGTGGCGTGGCAGCCTTTTCCGTCAGCGCTGATGGCGAGGAAGAACAGGCAATACTGGTGGTGGAAACCAAGGAAAGGGATGTGCAAAAGCGCCGGCATATCATTGAAGATATCGGTCGCTCCATCCAGGCTCATTTCGGCATTAATGTACTGATTGACCTGACCCGGCGGGGGACATTACCAAGAACCTCTTCCGGCAAACTGTCCAGGTCCCAGTCCAAGCAGGATTATCTGGCTCGCCAGACCTTGCAGAAGGTGGAACAGACTGCAGCCAGAACCAAGTCCGACAGGCTGCTGGTCTGATTTGCCGGCACCTGTTGCACCCGTATTCATCACCGGGGCAACCGGTTTTATAGGGCAACACCTTGTCAGTGCATTGCTGC
>VAPH01060427.1_pt1 | contig 14997 bp, 13 predicted proteins | sample 3393861 | NCBI WGS metagenome assembly VAPH01 (sample SAMN08290439, study PRJNA428436) | hydrothermal vent metagenome | isolation source: Deep-sea hydrothermal vent chimney | place: Atlantic Ocean: South-mid Altantic Ridge | reverse complement strand
GCAGCGACCGCTTTTGAGCAGGCACAGATGGCCGTGGTTTCCCTACGGATTTTTCTAAGCTAAGCTTCCGCTATAAATGGAAACGGCAACATATTGGCCGTGGTTTCCCTACGGATTTTTCTAAGCTAAGCTTTATTATTGGAAAGATCGCTGGCTGTCTGCGCCGTGGTTTCCCTACGGATTTTTCTAAGCTAAGCTTTAAGGGTCGGAGTCCCTCCGACGTAGTGGGCCGTGGTTTCCCTACGGATTTTTCTAAGCTAAGCTGGCCCGCGATGATTTTGTTGGTCCTGCTCGGCCGTGGTTTCCCTACGGATTTTTCTAAGCTAAGCTCTGTATGTCGGGTTCGAGGGCATCAGTAGGGCCGTGGTTTCCCTACGGATTTTTCTAAGCTAAGCTAAATTTGTATGCATATCTTTTACCCCCCACGCCGTGGTTTCCCTACGGATTTTTCTAAGCTAAGCTAGGAAGCGGCCACAGGATTGATATGGTTAGAGAATTTTCGATTCTCTCAAAGCAAAACCAATTGATCCGTGGCCGTTTTCTCATGCTGCTTTACGTCTCCGACGAGCGTCCTCATGCGGGCGAACTGACGTTCGGTAACCTGCAAGGCCCGAATACTGCCTCTTGGGGGCAGGTTCTTTGTCAGTCTGGCCAAATGCTTGTCCACCGCGTCCTGGCCCCGGCAAACTCGGTTATAGACCGAGAACTGCATCATATCATAGCCGTCGTTTATTAGAAAATTCCGAAATCTGGTAGCGTTACGGCGTTCGGTCTTGGAGCCTACCGGTAGATCGAAAAAAACGAACACCCACATATAGCGAACCTCCTCCTCGGACATCGTTTCACCAGGTGACGGGGAGGGCGAGCAGGGCCGCATCGCCTTCGGTAATGGCCCCCACCAAGGTTGATGCCGCCCGTTCCGTTGCCGTTAGAACGGAAACCTGCGAACCTTCCAGCAATACGTTCTCAGATAGAATTCCCGCCATCCACTGGCGGTCGTCCCTGGTCAGTTCGGTTTCATCGCGTCCTTGGGCTTGGCAAAACTCAAACACTCGCCAATCGACCGCCGGTCGGAACGGCTCGATCAAGTCATCGGCCAGATTGAAGGCATTTTGTTGTGAGCGATGGTGGACGCCGAAGGCCGGTAACAATCCGCTGGCGGTTAGCCCTCTGGCGATGGCGGAACGCAGGATGGCGTAACCGTAGTTTAACAGGGCGTTCCGCCGGTCTTCGTCGTCACCTCTGCGAAAGTCTTGAAACAGGCGGGGCCAGTAATAGCGCGCGGCGCGGGCTTCCACGTTGCCGGGATCGCCGGATTTAACGTGGCGGGACATTTCACGAAGGACTTTGGCATCCTGACATTGTGAGCGCTCCAACGTCCCGGCCTGGTTCTCGATTTTAGCCCGGACCATGCGCTGCCAAAGCCGCTTGCGAAGCGGTTCCACCGTCATCACTTGGCGATGCGCGACATCGGCTTGCAGAAAATGTTGATGAAACGGCAAGGCGAGCCCACAGGGCATATGGCGGGCGTCGGAAAACAAGATAGGAATGCCGGCGACCATGCAGGCGGAAATCAAGCCCGCGGTCAGGGTCGCTTCTTGCGTGTCCAGGACGATCCAGGCGACATCCTCGACCGGAAACGCGTGCTCCGCATCGTCCTGCGCCACGGCGATCCGCCGATTGCGAAGACGTAAGCGCGCCGGCTGGGTTATGTGCAGGCCACGCCATGCCATGTCCGTTTTTCCCGCTTGATTTCGAACTTCCGGCCAAGCCGGTCAATTTGGAACTTCTTGAGTGAGCCAAGCATTCGAGTGCCGATACCGGTGACCAACGACTCCTTTCCACGCCGATTGTGTGGTGATAGCGTGATCGCGCCCGTTGACCGATTAACTCCCCTGAAATAGCCATCAATGTATTCACCGTTCCGCTTCACGACTTCGACAAAGGAGTCGGGATAGAGGCTAAAAAGAAAGTCAAACGACGAATTGATTCTTGTCCAGTCTTTCTCACGGGTATGGGCATCAATCGCCGAAAGGGGGGGCGGTAAAGATTTGTCTGCCCATTGATGGCGGTAGATGGGCACCAAATAGAACTTGCCACCCTTGGCGAAGACATCGGTTCGGATGATTTCGCTGTTGTCGGCGTGGCCGCCGCGAACGATCTGTCCCGCCTTTTCCCCTTGCCGCAGCCGAACACGCGAAATGGCGGCGCCTTGGCCATCCAGGGGCGGCGCATCCTTGGGTTTCTTGGCGTCGATCCAGGCCGTCAGGGAATCAATGATCGCCCCATTTCGTTCCGGGTTTTTGATCCGTTCCAAGTCTTTGATTTTCAGGTCATGAATGCGCTTGCGTTCGTAGACGATGGGCGTGCCGTCTTCGTCGCGCACCCGCCGGATGGTCGCCTCGTGGCCCTTGCCGCGCGCCCGGCGGGTTTCCGTGCGGACCACAAACACGTTCGCCAAGGCAGCCAACGCTTCATCGCGAAATGCCGGCCACGGGGGGGCCAGGTTCGGGGTGCGGTCCTGAAGGCCCTGCGCCTCCATCCGTTGATATAGCCGAGCCAAGCGATTCGCCAGCCCCTCGCCCATTGCCGCGACAACGAGGGCATCGGTCGCGTGGTGGCTGTCGTCGAGGCGTGATTTCTTGAGCCCCCAGGCGCGTCGCACCATGGCCGTCAGGGCGCCCGGCCGGGTGAACAATCGCCGCGTGGCGCCGTCTTCGTCGGCGTAAAGTTGCTCCAAAGCCCGGCGCAGTGCGCGGGCGGCGTATTTTGTGTCTTGTAGGTTCCGCTCTCGGAAACGCCCGGCGACCTCGTCGTCGAAATTTTTTATCAAGAGGTTTCGTTTTTTACGCCCCTTGATGGGAAGTTTTTCGACTCTGGTTTGGAATTCTGCCCACCATTGTGGATCGGTCCCGCCGCGCCATTCCCAGGGGGTTTTGTTCTTCTTGTCCTGGTTAGCCTGGGCCGTGCACAGAACTTTGTTGATGTAGCTATTGTCCTGAGAGCGGCTGCGCGGCAGCACGTGATCGACCTGAACTGCGTTCGATCCATCGACCAGGCTATTGGGAGAAATGCCTTGGTCGGTGTAGATGCAGCGCTTGCCCTGTTCCACCCAGAGTTCGTATTTCAGTAACTCATCGTCCGAGCAGGTATCTTGTCCGAGCAGTTCCTTGAACGCCTCCCTGGCTTTTTCCTTGGCGCTTGTCCGGTCTTCTATGCCGCGTCGCAACTTACCGCGTTCGTCGGGCGACTTGCCGACATCCCGGGCCATCTCGACGTGGATGCGACCGGGCCGAACGCCAAATTCCCGGACAAGAACGGCAACCTGCCTGATGGCTTCGCGCAGGGTGCGCCGGACCACGGGGCTGTTGATCTGGTCGATATCGATTGCCAACTGGTCGGCGTGGTTGTAGCCGGCTTTCGCGCAAGCATCGCTATAAACCAAGCCGCGCATGAAATGCGGAATCATGGCCCTGGCGGCCTTGGCCGATATGTGGCCGGCCTTGGTGAACTCGGAGAACGCGCCTTGGCGAACGGCGTCCATGATGGTGGATAGGATCAATGGATCCAAAGCAAGGCCGGAAAGTCCTTCCTCGATCCGGCCATAGTCCTCCCGGAACGACAAGACGAAAGCGATTTCATCCAAGATTTCCGGTGCGCCGACAAGGCTATTCCAGCCAGCCGCACCAAGTACTTGACGCAGTGTCGCGGTTCCTCGCGCGGCGCCCTTGCTGGTGCAAATATCCTTCTTTTCGGCCTTGTCATCGACACCGACGAAGGTGGCGTTGCTGGACAGTCCGATTTTCTTGCGCAGCGTCTTGAAGGTGATCACGCCCGTTTTGGTTTCGCCGCCAAAATTCTTGGCGGCGGCCGATAGTTGTTCGGGCGTCAATCGTCCAGCGGTTCCGTCCGCGTGCCGGATTGTCAGGGTGTTCAGCCGGCTCAGGAAACGGAACAACTCGAACGAGTAGGCGCGTTGGGCGGCCCGCTTCTTCTCGTCGGTTTCGAACGGGCACATGCCGACCATATCTTCGCTATCCTGCAACGGGCGTTGAAAGAAAGCAATGTCCCGAAATGCCGTTTCGAGTTTCTTGGTAGCGAATTCGTTGCCTAGATCGTGCTGAGATTTGAATAGGGCTCCAACCTCAAATTCCAATAATTTACGCTCGACCGTGTGGGAATAATCGTCGCTCTTGTTTCTCTTGGTGTTGGAAAAGGCCTGGTCGAGGAACATCATTTCCCCGACGGTGCGCCAAGCCTGGGCCTTCTCCTTTAAGGATTCCACGCCGGCGAGCATCCTCTTGCCATCGGGTGGGGCGTTTTCGCCGCCGTCACTTTTCTTGTTGGATTTGAAACCGCGCCGTTTCGCGATATGCAACAAAGCGCGCGCGAATTCCTCCGGTGCCAATGCTCGGTCCAACCCCACCGTCCTAAGTTCCCAGGGGCAGGGCATCGGCTTGCCTTTTTGTTTCAGGTCTTCCGGGTCCAATGTTTCCAAGAGATCATGCGTGACAAACAGGCGCCTGATTTCAGCCATCCGGTGACGGCGCCTGCGAATAACCCGGCGAAGCCCTTTTGCGTCCCGTCGTTCCTTCGATTTCGGCTCTCGCGTTTTCGGAACTTCCGCCGCCTCGAAGCAGCGGACACCCAGGAACTCAATGGGAGAGTCTTTGGATGTGGAAAGAACGGCGCTTCCGCAAGATGCAATACCGATATCCAGGCCGAGGATTAGGCTGTCATCAATCGGAAATCCCTCACGAAGATCGTTTAACAGTTTCATCGAAGCCTCCCAGAGCCGTTCAATTCTTCCGATGATTGCATGATTGACGCGCACCAGTCCAATTTGGCATAATGGAGGTGCTTAGAAAAATCTGTTGGGAAGCCACGGTAAGAGGTTTTTACCTTCAGAGGGTTTACCCCTTCAGCTTCGGCTGGAGGGGGATACCTCTGTGTCTTAGCGGGGAAGGGGCGCCCTTGAGAAAGGTAGTCGCCCCGATGTTCGAGCACGATCCTCTCAAGAGTTGGAGCCTCCGGCAATTCCGGGGCGGTTGATGGTGACAGTACTTCACCGCCTGAGGGACGAGTCCGCCCTTTCCATCATGGCGGACCTCGGGCTACGGTCGCCTGCGGCTCCCTCTACACGACGCCCGCAAAGGCGTTCTTACACCACTCGGCGGGACGCACCCCAAATCCTCATATGCGATTCCCCTGAAATCTGGATGCTTCCGCATTGACAGGGCGGCTTCGACCCCCTATTTTCCGCGCCTCAAGCCCAATCCCAAGGACGCGACGAAAAAAGGCATAAGATCATGAAGGTCAGGAATTCCCTAAAATCCGCGAAACTGCGTGAAAAAGGCTGCCGCATCGTGCGCCGAAAGGGCCGCGTTTACGTGATTAACAAACGCAACCCGCGTTTCAAGGCGCGCCAGGGCTGAGCGTTTTTAAAAACCTTTATTCGGCTTTGGGCCGCGCCTTGTCAGGGCGCGGTTTTGCTTTGCAAACAAGACTTTACGACCCTTCCCGCCTTTGCGGCAGTTTCCTGTCCAGCACTTTCGAGGCGATCACGGTGCGCAGAATCTGCGCCGTGCCGCCGCCGATGGTGAACATGCGGGCGTCGCGGACCATGCGTTCGAGCGGCAGGTTGCGGGAATAACCCGACGCGCCGAAGACCTGCAGGGCGTCGTTGGTGACGCCGATGGCCATTTCCGAGGCGAAGACCTTGGCCCTGGCCGCCTCCAGGACATCGGGGAAGTTTCCCCCTATTCCCGTTCCCGCCGCCGCCTTGAAGATCAGAAGACGCGCCGCCTCGATCCCGGTGTTCATGTCGGCCAGCATCCATTGCAGGCCCTGGAATTCGCAAATGGGGCGTCCGAATTGTTCGCGCGCCTGCGAATAGTCGAGCGCCAGGTCGAAGGCCCCTTGCGCCAGGCCGAGGGCGACAGTCGCCGCGCCGACCCGCTGGCCGTTGTAGGCCTTCATCAGGCCGGCGAAGCCGCGCCGGGTTCCCTCGGGCGGGATCAGCGCCATGTCCTCGGGGATTTCCAGGTCCTCGAAGATGATTTCCGTTTCGGGAATCCCGCGCAGTCCCATGGCCGGTTCGCGGGCCCCGATAATCAGGCCCCTGGGGTGGCCGCCATCCGCGCCGCGGACGCAGATGAACCCGGCGATGCCCTTGTCCTCGCCGTCCTCGATGACACGCGCGAAGATCAGGTGCAGGCGCGAGACGCCGCCGCCGGTAATCCAATGCTTGGTCCCGTTGATAACGTAACGGTCGCCCTGTTTGACCGCTTTGGTCGTCATTTCGCCCGCCGCGCTTCCCGCGCCGGGCTCGGTGATGCAGATGGCGGGCTTGTCGCCCGACAACACCAGGTTCGCCGCGAGTTTTTTCTGTTCCTCGCTTCCATACGCCATGATCGCGCCGATGGCCCCCATGTTGCCTTCGACCACGATGCGCGCGGTGACGCCGCAGGCCTTGGCCATTTCCTCGACGACCAGGACGGCGTCCAGGTAGCCCAGCCCGAGTCCGCCGTAGGCCTCGGGGATGGTCATGCCCATGTATCCGGCCCGGGTCAGGATCTCCACATTTTCCCAGGGATAGCGCTCGCTTTTATCGATAGAACTCGCGCGCGGCGCGATCTTGTCGCGCGCGATGGTTCGGGCGTGCTCGCGAAGGGCTTTCTGGTCTTCGGTCAAATCGAACATGGTTTTACCTTCATATGAGGCCTTTTTGCTTAAGCGACAGGATATCGCGCTCGCTCAGGCCGAGGAGTTCGCCCAGGACTTCGCCGGTGTGCTGGCCGAGGGTCGGCGGCGGACGGCGGTAGCTCACCGGCGTTCCGCTCATGCGCATGGGGCTGGCGGTCAGGTCGACCTTGCCGTTTCCGCTCTGCCCGTGGGGCATGGATATTTTCATCCCCCGGCGCCGGACCTGGGGGTCGTCGAAGACCTGCCCGATATCATTGACCGGCCCGCAGGGAACGCCGAGCGCTTCCAGGCCATCGAGCCAATGCCTGGAGGGATGGTTTTTGAGCACGGGTTCGAGCAGGGGGATTAGGGTGTTTCGGTTGCGGATGCGTTCGGCGTTGGTTTTAAAACGGGGGTCGAGGGCGAGTTCCGGGACGCCCGCGAATTGGCAAAAGCGCGCGAACTGGGCGTCGTTGCCGACGGCGAGGACGAAAGGACCGTCGGCGGTTTCGAACAACTGATAGGGAACGATGTTGGGATGGGCGTTGCCGAGCCTTTTGGGAACCTCGCCCGAGATTAAATAGTTCGATCCTTCGTTGACCAGCCAGGCGACCTGGGTATCGAGAAGGGACATGTCGATATATTGGCCTTCGCCGGTTCCGCTGCGGTGGTGGACGGCCGAAACGATGGCGAGCGCGGCGTACATGCCGCAGACCACGTCCGATATGCCCACGCCCACTTTCATGGGCGGGCCGTCCGGGGCGCCGGTGATGCTCATGATGCCGCCCATGGCCTGGGCCAGATAGTCGTATCCGGGGCGGGACGCGTAAGGCCCGGTCTGTCCGAAGCCGGTGATCGAGCAATAGATAAGGCCTGGAAAGTCTTCTTTTAAATCGCCGTATGAAAGGCCGTATTTCTTAAGCCCGCCGGCCTTGAAGTTTTCGACCAGGATGTCGCAGCGGCCAAGCAGGCGGCGAATTAAATCCCGGCCGCCCGGTCGGGACAGGTCGATGGTGACCGAACGCTTGTTGCGATTGGCCGAAAGATAATAGGCGCTTTCGCCGGTGTCGCGGCCCTCTGCGTCCTTGAGGTAAGGCGGTCCCCACTTGCGCGTGTCGTCTCCGGCGCCGGGCCGTTCCACCTTGATGATGTCGGCCCCGAGATCGCCCAGCATCTGGGTGCAGGTCGGCCCGGCCAGAATGCGGCTCAGATCGAGGACGCGAAGGCCTTTGAGCGGCCCTGGGTTTTCGGTCATGGAAAGATTCCCCGGAAAGGACGAAGGGACCATGCTACACCGCCGGGGATTTTAAGAAAATCTCTTGAGGATAAAATAACGGGATCATTCCTATGAACCACGCCTTGCGGCGGGCAGGCCTTTCGGTTAGGGCGCGCTCACCGATGCCGGTTTCGACGGGTTCAGCGCCGTTTTAGGGAAAACCGTAAAAAAGCCTTTCCGGCTTAGCCCCGTATTGAAGTAACCTGTTCCGGGCCCCTGTAATTATTCCGAGGAGGACGCCGTGAACGAGCCCCCCGACAGGGACCGGCGTAAACATGAGCGCTACGAATTAAAGAGATCCGTCCGGGCGGAAAGCGCCGGACAAGAGGCCGAGGGCAGGGTCCGGGATATTTCGGCGTCGGGCGTCGCGCTCAACATCGACTTGAACCTGAGCAACAACGATTTCGTCCAACTTCATATCGATACCGTCGGGGACGTCCAGGGCCGGGTCGCGCGCACCTTCGAGGGGGGGATAGCCATCGCGTTCGATGACGGGGGAGTGCCCAACCGCCTTCTCGACGCCTTCGAGGCGATGAAACAGGAAGAAAAAAAGGACGTCGGCGGCAAAGAAACAGACCTTCTGCTCAAGGCCTTCGAAAATTTGGACCGCGATTAGGCATGTGCGATACCTTCATTGCGTTACCCCAGGCGACCGAAGACGGGACGGTCGTTTTCGGCAAGAACAGCGACCGCCCCAAGGGCGAAGCTCAATCCGTCCGCGGCTATAAAGGGGGCCGCCATGGGGCCGTATCCCGGCTCGCCTGCACCCATATGGAGATTCCCCAGGCCCGGAAAACCTTCGATGTGGTCCTCTCCCAACCGGACTGGATGTGGGGGGCCGAAATGGGCGCGAATTCACAAGGCGTCGTTATCGGCAACGAAGCGGTCTGGACGGCCGAGCCCTTGGGGCCGCCGGCCCTGCTCGGCATGGACCTGGTTCGCTTGGGGCTGGAACGGGGCGGAACGGCCGAAAACGCCCTGAATACGATTACCGCCCTTCTCGAAGAGTTCGGCCAGGGCGGGCCTTGCGCCGAGAACGACCCGTCGTTTTCCTACCACAATTCCTTTTTGCTCGCCGACGCCGGCGGGGCCTGGGTCCTGGAAACGGCGGGCCGGTGGTGGGTGGCGGAAAAGGTCCGCGCCCCGGTGCGCAACATTTCCAACGGGCTCACCATCCGAACCGGTTACGACCGCTGCGCGCCGGGCCTCGAAGAAATGGCGCGCGAGCGCGGCTGGCCCCTTCAGGACGGACGGGTCGATTTCGCCGGCGCCTTCGGCGAGGGGGACGGCGAACCGGATGCTTCTTCCCGCCGGGCCTGCGGGGCAAGGCTGATGGAACGACGCCTTGGGAAGATAACGCCCGAAATCATGATGGAAATCCTTGCCGACCACGACGGCGGCATCTGCATGCACGGGGCCTTCGAGACGACGGCTTCCATGGTCTCGAGGCTTTCAAAAACCGCGACCCATTGGATGACCGGCGCGTCCCACCCTTGCCAAACCCCGTTCCGGGAGGTCGATCTTCCTTGAGAGCGCCTCGGGATTAAACGGAAAATTTGATCCTGAGGCGCTCTGATTATGGCGAAAGCCGTAATCCGCCGCCGAGGGCAAGGGGGCGTCGCCGTTTTCGATCCAGGCGGCGAGGTCCTTCCAGACGGTCTTGGCCTGAAGGTCCCTGAGCAGCATATGGTAGCTATCCTTGTAAAAGGCGAACCGTTGCTGGTTCACCCGCCGGTTCGCCAGCCGCTCGACCATCAATCCGGTCGAACGCTTGGGGATGACCTCGTCCTTGCCGCCGTAAAGGATAAGGGCCGGGGAGGTGAATTTCCCCGCCGCGTTCAAGGCCGCGTCCATCAGGTTGACCAGGCCGTAGATCGTATCGATCCGGGTTTTCTTGATAACCAGCGGGTCGCGCCCCAGCGCGCGCAGCATTTCAATGTTGTTGGACGGTTTGATCTTGAGGCCGCGCCCGGTCACCGTGACCGAGGGCATGGTATGGGCGGCGATCCAAAGAGCCGTCGTTTGATACCAGGGCATGGTCTCGCGGCCCCAGACGGCGGGCGCCGAAAGGATGACGCCGTCGGCGACGGGCGGATTGGGCCCGGTCATGGAGACCAGGATGACCGCCCCGCCCATGCTTGCGCCCAGAAGGTAAACCGGGGTGGCGGGGTGGCGGGCCCGGATCAACCTTGTGGCGGCCTTGAGGTCGTTGGAAAAAGCCTCGATCCCCGGCCACAGGCCCCGGTTCGGGGACGAACCGAAACCGCGCTGGTCGTAGGCGTAAGAGGCGATTCCGCGATCCGCGAGGAATTTTCCCGGCGCATCGAAAAAATTGGAATAGTCGTTGAACCCGTGCAGGGCGAGGATGACCGCCTTGGGCTTTCCGTTTTTCGGCATCCAGAGCCGCATGGGCAACGCCGCCCCGTCCGATGTCATAAAAACCGTATCGCTGAGAGACGCCGGGCCCGTGGGCGGTCCGGGCGGGACCGTTTCCGGCGCGGCGCAGGCGCTAAGCGTAAAAGAAATGAGCAACAGGAAAAGAAGGCGTCTCATCGGTTTCCCTCTTCGGCCCCCTTGGTCAGGCGGAGGAAGATGTCTTCAAGTTCCGCTTCCCGAGTCGTGATATCGACGATGCCCAACCCGCAATCCGTGATCGCGGAAATGATTTCGCCGCTTGTGGTTTTGCTGGGAGAATAACAGAAGACCAACTCCCTTTCGCCCTTGATCTTGACCCGAAAAGGGGTGAGGGGGCCGGGCAGGACCCCGATATCGCGGTCGACCGCGACCCTCATTTCCTTGGAATCCAGACGCCGGAGCAGGGATCGGGTCGACTCGCACGCAATCAGCCGGCCTTCATCGATAATGGCGATGGTGTCGCAGAGCTTCTCGGCCTCTTCCAGGTAATGGGTGGTCAGCAGCACCGTGACGCCGTGCTCGTTCAAGCCCTGGATGTAGGCCCAGAGCTGGCGTCTCAAATCCACATCGACGCCCGCCGTCGGTTCGTCCAGAACTAAAACGGGCGGGGCGTGAACCATGGCCTTGGCGACCAGCAACCGCCTGCGCATGCCGCCCGACAGGGTCCGGGCGTAAGCATGGGCCTTGTCCGCCAGGCCGACGGCCTCGAGGACTTCCATGGAGCGCCGCTCGGCCTTGGGAACGCCGTACAGGCCCGCTTGCTGGTCCAAGGTTTCGAGCGGCGTGAAAAAAGGGTCGATGTTGAGTTCCTGGGGCACCACGCCGATGGAACGCCGGGCGGCGCGCATGTCGCGTTCGATATCAAAACCCCAGATCCGGGCCGAGCCCGAGGTCTTGACGGCCAGTCCGGCCAGGATGTTGATCAGGGTCGATTTTCCCGCCCCGTTGGGGCCGAGCAGTCCGAAGAAGGCCCCCCTGGGAATGGCCAGCGAGAGGTCCTTCAGGGCCTCTTTTCGCGCTTCGCGCTTAGCCCCCCGATAGGTCTTGCAAAGGCCTGTGATCTCGACCGCGTCGTCGGGGGCGTCGGCGGAATGGGCGCTGGTATGGGGCATTCCTTGGCGGGACTTTCATTGGGGCGATTGATTGTCTCGCCTCAATCGCTATCATCGAGTGATCCGTCCGGTCAACGCAATTAAGGGGCTGCATCATGAAAGACGAGGAACCGACCATCGTTAGGACGAGCACCGTGGACTGCGAAGGCGCAAGTGGGGCGCTCGGCCACCCCAAGGTTTACCTGTTCGTGAAACCCGGCATGGAAACCGTCTGCCCTTATTGCTCTCGCCGCTTCGTTCTCGACGAACGGGCCCCGCAGGCGGCGGGCCACTGAACGCCTTGCCGGGCGATAAACCAAAACACGTTTTTCTGATCGACGGTTCGGGGTTCATCTTCCGCGCCTACCACGCCCTGCCGCCCATGACGCGGCCCGATGGAACGCCGGTCAACGCGGTCTACGGGTTTACCTCCATGCTGATCAAGCTGGTCGAAGAGACCGATGCCGATCATATCGCCGTCGTCTTCGACCGGGCGCGCAAGACCTTTCGCAACGATATCTACCCCCAATACAAGGCCCACCGCCCCCCGCCGCCCGAAGACCTGGTCCCCCAGTTCGCCTTGGTCCGCGACGCCGTCAGGGCGATGAACCTGACGCCCGTCGAGATGGAGGGCTTCGAGGCCGACGACCTGATCGCCACCTATGCGCGGCTCGCGCGTGCGCGCGGCGCGGACGTCACCATCGTTTCGTCTGACAAGGACCTGATGCAATTGGTGGGGCCGGGCGTGATCATGCTCGACGCCATGAAGAACCGGGTGATCGGCCCCGAGCAGGTGCGCGAGAAATTCGGCGTCGGACCGGAAAAAGTGGTCGAGGTCCAGGCCCTGGCGGGCGATTCGTCGGACAACGTGCCCGGCGTCGCCGGGATCGGGGTCAAGACCGCCGCCCGGTTGATCGGGGAATACGGCGACCTGGAAACCCTGTTGGCGCGCGCCGGCGAAATCAAGCAACCCAAGCGCCGCCGGAACCTGCTGGAACAGGCGGATCTGGCGCGGATTTCCCGCGACCTGGTCACGCTTCGCCAAGACGCGCCGGTGGATCTGCCCCTCGACGCCTTCGCCGTCAAGAAACCCAACCCTAAGATGCTGTTGGATTACCTGCGCGATCAGAATTTCAGGTCGCTTTTGGCCAAGATGGAAAACCGGCTCGGCGGGAAAAAAAGCAAGGACATAGAGGCCGCTCCCGCGCCCGTTCCGGGAATTTACGAACTGGTCCAGTCCGTCTCCAGGCTTAAACACTGGATCGCCGAGGCCGTTGGGGCGGGCCGGGTCGCCGTCGATACGGAAACCACGTCGCTCGACGCCGTGCGCGCCGACCTGGTCGGCGTCTCGCTCTGCGTCGAGGCGGGGCGGGCGTGCTATATTCCCTTGGCCCACAAGACGGCGAAGGCCCAAGGGACGCTCGATTTCGGTGGCGGCGGGTCGGACGACGGCGGCGACGCGCCCGAACAAATACCCTTTTCCGAAGCCCTCGCCCTGCTCAAGCCCCTGCTCGAAGACGCCTCGGTCCTGAAGATCGGACACAACATCAAGTACGACGCCCAAATCTTTGCCGGCCATGGAATTTCCGTCACTCCCGTAGACGACACCATGGTGCTGTCCTATGTCCTGGAAGGGGGCCTGCACGGCCACGGGCTGGATGAATTGGCGCGGCTTCATTTCAGCCACGAGACCATCAAATTCAAGGACGTCGCCGGGACCGGCAAGGCCAAAGTCACCTTCGACTTCGTTCCCCTGGACAAGGCCCTCGATTACGCCGCCGAGGACGCCGAAATCACCCTGGCCCTGTTCCATGAGTTGAAGCCGCGCCTGGTCGAAGAGCGCATGGTCACGGTCTATGAAACCCTGGAAAGGCCGTTGATCCCCGTGCTCACGGCCATGGAGAGGAACGGGATTCTCGTCGACGCCCCGGCGCTGAAAGCCCTGAGCGCCGATTTCAGCGCCCGCCTCGCCGTCTTCGAGGCCGAAATCCATCGATTGGCGGGGCGTGAATTCAACCTGGGCTCGCCCAAGCAGTTGGGTGAAATCCTGTTCGACGAAATGGGATTGCACGGCGGAAAGAAGGGAAAGACGGGGGCCTACGCCACCGGGGCCGAGGTGCTCGACGGCCTCGCCGCCGAAGGCCACGACCTTGCGGCCAGGATGCTCGACTGGCGTCAACTGGCCAAGCTCAAGAGCACCTATTCCGACGCCCTGATCGGCCAAATCAATCCCCATACGGGCCGGGTCCATACGTCGTACTCCATGGCGGCCACATCGACCGGGCGGTTGGCGTCCAGCGACCCCAACCTGCAAAACATCCCCGTGCGCAGCGAGGAAGGACGGAAGATCCGCCGCGCCTTCGTCGCCGCCAAAGGGTGCAAGCTGCTCTCGGCCGATTATTCCCAGATCGAATTGCGACTGCTCGCCCATGTGGCCGGGATCGACGTTCTTAAAGCCGCCTTTCGCGACGGCCAGGACATTCACGCCCTGACCGCGAGCCAGGTCTTCGGCGTTCCCGTAGAAGGCATGGACCAAAGCGTCAGGCGGCGGGCCAAGGCCATCAACTTCGGCATTATCTACGGTATTTCGGCCTTCGGCCTGGCCCGGCAGCTGGGCATTAGCCGAACCGAGGCCGCCGATTATATCAGCGCCTATTTCGACCGCTATCCGGGCATCCGCGATTATATGGACCGGACCAAGGATGAAGCGGCCAAGCATGGCTTCGTGATGACGCCGTTCGGGCGGAAATGCCATGTGCGGGGCCTCGGGGATAAGAATCCGGCGCGCAAGGGGTTCGCCGAACGCGCCGCCATCAACGCGCCTTTACAAGGCGGGGCCGCCGACATCATCAAGAAGGCCATGGTTCGCCTGCCCGGCGCGTTGCGCGACGGCGGGCTGGACGCGAAGATGCTGCTACAGGTCCACGACGAATTGATCTTCGAGGTTCCGGACGGGCAAACCGGGGAGACGGCGGCCTTGGCCGCGAAAATCATGGAAGGCGCGGCGCACCTGGACGTTCCCCTGGTGGTCGATACCGGTATCGGCGATAATTGGGACGAAGCTCATTAGGGAATTTGTTGCAAGGGCGAAACCATGCCGACGGAAATCCGAAAAATAACCTTCTCCCGGGACGAGTTGCAATCGGCGGTGGTCAGCCACTGCCTGCACCATCGGGGCGGTTTTCCCAAGGCGCCGATATCGGGGATGTACGTGACGACGAAGGCAAAAGAGGCGGTGACCCTGAGTTTCGATTCCGCGGCGGGCAAGGACGTCCCGAATGTGATTCTGAACCAGTCCGAGGCCGCGGCCGCCCTGATCTCGTACTGCCGCGACCTTCGCATGCCCCTTCCCCATTTCGCCAGCAAGGTCCTGGAACCCAAGGACGACGGCATCGTCATGCTGATTAAATTCGGCTGGGATGAACTGAAGGGAAAGAAGGTCCCGCCGCCGGACCTGTAACCTAGAGCATTTCCGAATTATTTTGACGCATAACCGTCTGCGGCAAGGAAGTTTCGGCATTCTTCTGGTTT
>VAPH01007834.1_pt1 | contig 15006 bp, 9 predicted proteins | sample 3393861 | NCBI WGS metagenome assembly VAPH01 (sample SAMN08290439, study PRJNA428436) | hydrothermal vent metagenome | isolation source: Deep-sea hydrothermal vent chimney | place: Atlantic Ocean: South-mid Altantic Ridge | reverse complement strand
GTTGCCATGGCTGCGGCGGAATGGCAGATATTGAAAGGAAATCAATGAGCAGAAAGGACTTAAATATGGACAACAACTCAATACGCAAGCATAACTCTGGACTTCTTGCTGGCAAGCGATGGAAGTTACGCAACGTAAGTAACAACGTCCCCAACTTTCACAAGCAAACAACATCTCGTTGGAATACAGCTAAACTCATAAAATCAAGCCTGACCCGAATGGCAGGTAAGGCAATAAACAAGTCTGACCTCGGGCTTCTGACTCCGGGCTTCCACAATTTAAGCAAAGGAGACATGATAATGACCAATATTTCAAATATCATCTCGATTATATTTATTTTTTCTATATTGATTTTTGTTCCATTAAGTGCTGACGCAGAGGTTATTTTCCAAGAAAACTTCGATGATTCAGCAGATTGGCGTCAACTCTCAGAACGAGATAGTTGCAACAATACATCTTGTCCTAACCCAGCCCCAGGAAATTGGACGTACTATAACAATGATGAGACTTGGCACCCAAGCAACTATCCAACCAAGCAAGCCACAGGTAATGTCAGTAGTTTTAACTACAGAGGTGTATCAGGCAAGGCATATACCCACTGGAATGAATCTAATACTGGGACAACTGGGGACGGATGGGGCAATGATGGCATGCTTATAAAATATCTTGGCAAAGAATATAGTGAAATTTATATCCAGCTTTGGGTAAAATTTGAACCAGGATTTCAATGGCACTACACTGTGGATGGAGGATCATCTTTAAAATTTTTCCGCGCTTACAGATGGGATGGAGTAGGAGGCATAACGAATTACAACACTAATGGTCCCTGTGGTCCTATATACTTTTGGACACCAGGCCATAATTATTGGGATGGTTGGAAACATATAAACGTTTTTAGATGCTACCCAACATCTAATTACTATTGTGAAAACAGATCTGGGAGTAATTATATTGCAGACAGCTTTATAGGAAATCCATCGTTTACCAAGCATTTAGGAGATGGGAACTGGCACAAACTTCAATGGCATTTGAAGATGAATTCAGCCCCCTCCGTTTCAGATGGAGTGATGGAGTTTTGGGCAGATGATGTTTTAGAAGCCAGAAAAACTGATATCCAGTGGATTGATGCGAACCCGATGGTTGGTTGGAACATGGTGGCGATAGGGGGAAATGTCCATAACCAATATTCTGATGAATCAAACAAGGCTGAACAGTGGTATGCGATAGATGATATTATAGTCAGCACTACTGCACTTATTGCCAGAACTCAGGGCGTTAAAATAGTCAAAACTTGGAAATGACAACCTAAAATTGACCACCTGTGCTAACCCAAATTTGACCACACTGAGTTTAGGTTAATGTTAGTGATGGTGGATGGTGTGCGGTGCCTGTAACGTAGGGAGCTCGTTCGTTTGCTGTTTGGACTAGGCTATTTTCTGCACCTAGTTGGTTGCATGTGGTGAAATGAGAAGAGACAGATGAACCCTTCTTTTGTGGTGTTCCATTATCTTCGCAAATCTTCGATTCGACTTTTAATAGTCATAATAAATTGCTGAACAAGAAATTTCTTTTTATACTTATGTAAAAATTTTAAAAAGTAAACATATGATAAGTATCTATGCTGCTTAATTTTCTTTTCAACATCGGTGTAATATAGCAAAGCTTTTTTTTCAAAATCACCTTCAACTTCCCTTTGAATTAAATGTGACAGGTTGTCAATTTTTTTCAACAACTCAACTGAGCCCTTATCGGCCAATAGAACAGGGCGATAATATTTGTCGATAAATACTGGAATGAGTTCGTAACTGATCTTATTTTTATCTTTAATTACAAGTTTAAGTATTACTGATTCTCTGCACGCCATACTCCAATTCATATCAAAAATGAAATTTCCAAGGCTATATGCAATAATTTTTCCTTTATATACCTCAATGCCTTGTAAAACATGGGGATGATGCCCAATAATTGTATCAGCACCTACATCTATAAATCTATGGGCGCGACGTATAGTTAATATGGATGGCCGATTTATATATTCAAGCCCCCAGTGTACTGATAAAATCAAAAAATCTACATTTTTTTTTAATTTGGTAATATCTTCTTCGATAGCCTCATCCTGGCCATAACAGTATAGAGGTTTTTGAGAATAACGATCAGCTTCAAAAGCATACCCTAAAAAGCCTATTTTCATGCCTTTTTTTTCAATAATCACTGGTTGACTGTGCCAGTCGTTCTTTTGTGCCTTAAGACCTAATTGGTATATTCCGTTGGATTGTAAAAGGTGAAGAGTTTCGTTAAAAGCTTCTCTTCCGTGCTGCATGGAATGATTATTTGCTACATTTAGCAATGTGAATCCGGTTTTTTTTAGCGCAGTTACACATTCAGGATCCCCTCTCATATCGACAGACTGTAATAACCCTGGGTTTTCCCCTTTTCTAGATAGTATTACTTCCAAGTTTCCAAACAAAATATCATTGCTACTTAGAGTATCTCCAACTCCTGAAAACAAGTAGTCTGCCCCTGTCTGTCTGACGACACTGCGTACGCCAAAACCTTGGCAAAAGAGAGAATCCCCGAAGCTCATGTCTCCTACAAAGGCCAAAGCAAGATTACTTTTTGACATTCCAGGCTCCGAGCCGAAAAATCACCAATCCTCTAGCTATAAGATAAATAAAAAATAAGCAAAATATTTGAAGCCAAACCTTAAGGGGATGAATACGATTGGATTTTTTTATCGCCAATAAAATTGGAAGCAATACAGAAAGAGAACTGCAAAAATAAAGGATGGATTTGAACATTATTATATCCGGATAGAGTAAAACTAAAAGCAAGGCTGCAAACCAAAATATTAACAGAATCACATAACCGATCGGAACGAATACGCTCAGAAAATCATGCTTCTTATTTGCACTAACTATGAAACTCTGAATATTACTTTGCCCCCGCCAGAATTCTTTTACAAAAAAATCTATCAACGATTTTGGATCTCCTAAATGGTGAACCCGAGTCAAGTTACTCATAATCAGCCAATATTTTGCACCAATTTTGTAGCCCAAGTCAGCGTCTTCGCAGGTGGAAAGATTTTCATTAAAGCCTTTAATATCATCAAATATACTTTTCCAAAGGACTAAATTGAATGAGGATAGCCATGGCACTTCAACCATATCTTTATCAATATTACTTGAACATATATATTGCCATGCCCTTTCCACCCAAGGGGAATTCGGACTGCGGGCTGGTTCTACAAACCCGATACAGCCTATATCTGGTGCTGATGATAAAATCTCTACTCCAACACTAAGCCATGTTGCATCCGGAATACAATCTCCATCCAAGAAAGCCAACACACTTCCTTTCGCCTTTTGAGCCCCAAAATTTCTAACCGACGCAATAGTTCCACCTTTTTTGTGGCACAAACGTACCAGTCCGGTTTTAACGTATTGCTCTACAATATTTATTGTGTCGTCTGTTGAACCATTATCTACCACAATCACCTCGAATGCCTCGTGGGGATAATCTTGATTTAACACAGATAAAAGGCACTGTCTAATATATTTTTCCTCATTCTTGACAGGAATAACCACAGATATGAACGGTGGCTCTTCCGGGGTTGTGCTGGGATTCTTCATTGAGTCATCTCCGGGTAGACGTTTACTCTCCGCACTGAAATAGAATATCTGTTCTAAACCTTATTTTGGTTTAGTACCTCGGTCTCTATGGCTGAACGTAGCATAACTCAATAACAAATTTCAGAGTGACAGTCAGCTCATTTTATAGAATCAATAATGCACTCCCGCATAATTGAACAGCCATCTTCTAAAACATTCATTTCGATAGTTAAAGGTGGTAATATTTTTAGAACCGAATCGTTTCGTCCAACCCTTTCAATTATAAGCCCGCGCTCAAAGCATTGTAATGCTATTCTCTTTATTTCTCGTTCATTACATAGCTTAGACAAGTCGATGCCCCAAATCATACCAATCCCACGTACACTTATATCTTTATTTGTCGATCCAATTTCGACATTTAAATACTGCCTTAAAAATAATTCTTTATTTTTTACTTCTTGTTCCAAGTTTTTATCTTCTCTATACTCAAGAGCGGCAGTTGCACCAATAAATGCCAGTTGATTCCCCCTGAAAGTACCCGTATGTTCTCCTGGCTGCCAAATATCAAGCTCAGGCTTTAGTAGTAAAAGCGACATAGGCAAGCCGAATCCGCCTATTGACTTTGAAAGTGTAACGATGTCAGGAACTATACCTGCTCTTTCAAATGAAAAAAAAGGGCCCGTGCGACCACAACCAACTTGGATATCATCGCAAATTAGTAAAATATCATTGCTGTCACACAGAGTTCTTAGTCTCTGCATCCATTCTATTGATGCCACATTTACACCACCTTCAGCCTGTACCGTTTCAAAAATAATGGCAGCTGGTTTATCAACGCCTGAACATGAATCTTTTAGTATCGAATCAATATATTCAATAGTATCAAACGTATAAAAAAAATCATGCGGAAAAGGTATAAAAGTCACATTTGCAAGTGATAGCGCCGCGCCAAGACGGTACTGCATATTGCTTGTAACAGAAAGGCTCCCCAATGACATTCCGTGAAATCCTCCAGTGAAGGCGAAAACATTTGTTCTTTGTTTCACTTTTCTTGCAATTTTCAATGCTGCCTCTACCGCATTTGTCCCCGTAGGTCCACAAAATTGAAATTTATATTGAAGTCCTTTAGGTTTCAGAATCGTTTCCGAAAATTTCTCTATAAACTCCCTTTTAGCAATTGTGTACATATCTAGACCATGTACAATTCCGTCTATTGACAAATAGGATAGTATTTTTTGCTTAATAAATTCATTATTATGGCCATAATTCAGCGTGCCAGCTCCCGCCAGGAAGTCGATGTATTCTTTACCTGACTCAGAGAATATTTTTGAATCTTTTGCCCTATTAAATACAACTGGAAAAGATCTGCAATATGACCTTACATTCGACTCCAATTCTTCAAATATATCCACTATCAAGTTTCCTCCTATTTTATCAAAAACGTTTTTTAATTTTATACAACCAAAAGCTATTAACACAGCTCAGAAGTTAAATTTTTTTATATTAAGGATTGGAAATAGTGTCTTTTCCCAGAGGAATCGCGTTCAATTGCATCAACTATTATATATTCTATGTCCATAGAATCGCCAATATAATGCCGTATCTTTTTTGTGAATTCAGTTTTAACTGAATCAGGAAATATTTCACTTTGAGGGACAATTTTAATCGTTAGTTTAACATTACTTCTTAATATTATTTTAAAAATTTTAACGTGCTTATTTTCTGCCATAAAATCAAATATGCTATCATATATTAGCCGTCCATCAGGGGTTCTGAAAAAACTGTTTTGCCTTCCTTCTATTGAATGCATCAATCCCAATCCACGACCACAGGGACAACTTTCGGTACTATAACTACCCATATCGCCTAGATCAAGTCTTAAAAAAGGCATTGAAAAATTATGTAATTCCGTAAGAAGAATATCGCCAGGTTCTTTAGGTTGCACCCTTTTCCCACCCTTAGTAAATTCTATAAATAAATTGTCTTCCATTAAATGTAAGTTACGTTCAGGACATTCAAATGCGATAACTCCTGTTTCAGTACATCCATATTCAATAACACATTTACATTTGAAAGCCCCCTCTATACATGCCCGCTGATACGGAAATAACATTTCAGCTGTTGCTATGACAGTCTTAATTGATTCAATTGGCGGCAATTTATTTTTCTGAATAAACCTGGCAAACTCATACACTCCACTTGTATAGCCATAAATATAGAAAGGTTTAAACCTTCTCATTTGTTTATAATATTTTACAAATTGATTATCGGAAAGATTGAAAACCTGATATCTTTTCCTGTTGATTACATAATCCTTAATGTTTTCTATAAGGATTCCCAATAACGATGACTTACAGCTCCAAAACCGCGCCTGTTTTACGCCCGGTTCGATACCATGCCAACCATATGATCTATAGTCAATCGATCTCATATATGAAGTTGCCAATCGGTCTTTGATGAAAGCCAGAGCTTGACCCGTAGTTCCTGAAGTATGCCTATGTTCAAATTTATTAGGTTTTGGTCGAATAGTCAAATCCTCACGATTTTCTCTTACATCCTTTTTTGTTAACACAGGATAGTTTTCTATATCCTCAAATGTTTGAATGTCCTTAGGATTCACACCATATTCTTGAAAGACCTTTCTATAATAAGGAATCTTTTCATAAGCATAACAAAAGATATTCTTTACTTTTTTAAATTGTAATTCTTTTATTTCTTCATGAGTGAGCCATTGAGTTTTATCAAAATCTTGTAATTTATCTAACGATGTTTCACCATAAAAATATAGTACAACTGGAAATACAATTTTTTTTGATATCCAATTATTCAAAATGCCTCCTTGTCACACATTTCCAAAGAACTCATCACTTATAGATGACAAGTGATTAATATCTTTGTAAACGATTAATTCTCTCCTAAAAAAATTTGCAGAATTATAATCATTTAGAAAAAATAATTTTTCTATGCAGATATACTTAGGCAGAATTAACTAACGGAACAATAACCTCAGATAAATACTTCTTTGCAATTTCTTCCCACACTAGAGATGATTGGACTTTTATTTTGGCATTTTTACCAAAATCCATAAGAAGAGATGGGGCTTTCAATAATTTATTTATTTCTTCAACCCAAAGTTCAACATTTAGATTATCCATTAAAATGCCATCTACTCCTGTTTCAATGATATCATCAGGGCCAGCCGTTTTTGTCGAAATTACAGGCACTCCATAATACATTGATTCAAGAACAACCATGCCATAAATCTCATAGTCACTAGGCAATAGTGATATTGCGCCAATATTATACAGACCTGGCAAGTATTTTTGCTCTATTTTTCCAGGTAATATTACGTTCGAAATGTTTTCCTGTGAAATTCTTTGTTTGGCAAGGTCAAAGTCCGGGCCACTACCAACCATTACAAAGGTAATGTTAACATTTGAGGAATATTTGGCAATATCGAGCATGAAATCAATATTTCGCCGTTTCTCAAAAATACCTATATAAAGGATGATCCGTTGATTTTCTGGGATACCTAAATATTTATACCAGTTCCTGGCAACTTTCCGACTAAAAGTTGTTGGATCAAGCCCTACAGGTATAACAAGAGTCTTCGTAAATCCTTTCCGTTGAAGATGTCTTTGGGCTCGTGTAGTTTTTGCCAAAGCTAGATTAACATGGGATCTAAGCGATGGTAAAAAGAAAGTATCATAAAGGAGTTGGAACAAAGCTCTGGTTCGTCCTGTTAATTGCTGATACATACCTTGGTAAATAACTACTGGGATATTCATAGTTTTACATTGCCGTGCGACGAGGTAGGAAGTTATTTCATTTTCTTCATTAACTTGAACAAGATCGTAATGGTTCTGCTTAATTAGTCCTTTAAGTTTTGGATAGATTGCATGATCAATTTCAGGAATTTTCATAAAAGGCAATTCATATAAATTGATAAGACCGGAACCTTCTGTTTCTATTTTCGTGATTTCAACTACGGATTTCCTGCCGGCGACATAAATATCAACATCCACTCCTTGTAGAGATAAACCAAGAGCAAGTCCAATCTCCTGACTATTGTAAGAATTACGATCTATTGGATAACCAACTGGCCTAATAATAGCTATTTTATGTTTTTTTGGTGTCATAACTTTTTTATGCATATTTTATTCTGCTTATTAAAACTCTAGGGTTAATGATAAAAAGAAATGAAAAGAAAACATACAATCCTGTAATACCTAAGCCAAAATAAACCAGATGAATATAAGATGAAATGGTAAAATTAATTTTACTCATAATGTAATAAGTACAAAGGAAAACCAGTACAGGCCTTAATAAAATATTCCTTATGAATTGAAAACCGGAAATATTGAATTTATTTATAGTGATAAGCGGAAGGGCAATACCGTTAAAGAAAATGCACGGTATCAAGGTACCAAAGGCAATTCCGATCATACCGAATTCACGAACAAAGATTATACTAAATATAAGGTTGCAAATTGCTTCCAGGGAATTGAGTTTTCCTAGAGTTTGGTGCTGACTAGTACCAAAAAAACGGGCAATAGTCATCGATTGCCCAGTAGAAATAACTTTTGCAGTTGCAAGAATAAATAGAACAGGAAAGACTGTTTCACCATAGCGCTCTCCCATCCATACGTTTACAAAGTCTTTACCTAACAAAATAATACCGCAAAAAACATACAGAGTCAGCAGTAAAGTATATTGTGAACCTCTGAAAAAAGTCTTCTCGACACTGCTATTATCTTCCTTTGCATCTAATTGACTAATGTATGGAACAAAAACACTGGCACCAGACCAGATTAATTTTTCAAAGTAGGTGATTAAGTTAACCGAAATTGAGTAATATGTAACGTCTGATACGGTTAAAAACAAGGCAACGACAATTTCATCAGTAAAATTTATGACTCTAGAAGAAATTGAGATCAGGAAACTATATAAACTATAATGAAATATTTTATGAAGTAGCTTTTTGTTAAAATACCTGAAACTATAAATAAGTTCCGGACATAACCGTTTTAATTCGATAACAATATAAATATTTTTTACTATATTAAATAGCACATAAATAATTGCAAGAATAAGCAAACTTGGATATTTTGTTAGAACAATGTAGAGGAAAACATTTTTTACTACAGTGATTGATATATTAATTTTATTTGCGATTGTATGTCTTTGTTTGGCAATAAAAACAGCATATAAAACGCTGAATGGAAATGCGAACGCAAATTCTATCCCTACAACTAAAACAACAATTTTGGCTAGAAAGGCATGTTCATGTAATTCAATTACTCGGTCTAAAAAAAAACTAACAATTGTTGTAGCCAATATAGTTATTATAGTTAATAATGAGAAAAGGCCAAGGCTGGTATTGAAGAATTCATTAACTTCCCTTGTTTCCCCAGTTGCATCATACTTGGACACATAACGTACTATTGCCCTGTTCATGCCAAAATCAAGTAAGGAAAAATAGCCGGTAATGGCCATAACAAGAGCCCAAACCCCATAAAAAAAATCCCCTAACTGGTGGACAAGAAAGGGAGACATTATAAAGGCAATAATTACTGAAATTACTAAGTGGGCATAATTTGAAAATGCATTTGAAAAAAGTCTTTTACTCATTTTTTTATTTTTCCGCAAGCAACCCCAAAACTTTTGACTTCCAGCTTCCGATTTAAGTCAATTGAAAAATTGATTCCGGATTGCCCCTGTCCTGACACTTTTACCTTTAGACTTGCGGAACCTATATCCTGGCATTTTGGAGTTAAGGCGAAGGACGTATGGTGGCACCGCATATAGAATAGGTTACCCTGAATAAATGTGCGGTTTCGCACCCCATAGCCACTGTCCGATAAAGGATCTTGAAGAAGCATTAACAACCAACCAGGAAAGGAATAATGTTCCGGCAGTTAAGAGGATAGTCGGAGCGGCATGACCGTATACACTCATCCCTGCAAGTTTGCTCAATTTTGCTAAAATTTTTTGGACTAACGGATGTAGCAGATATATTCCGTAGGAATTAAGTCCTAGGTTGATAATAAACTTCCCAGCACCACCTCCGAGTAATCTTTGCGGCAGGGTAGAAAATGTTAAAACAATAAAACACAGTGCATAACAATAGGCGGATGGTCTCAAAAAAGTAGCTATACTTTCGACATTCCCGATGCGTCGCAGACCATTCTGTTTAAGTTCATAATAGGTTCCCTGATAAAATAAATTCTCTGAAACCATTAAAGTCAAAAGAATCACCAATAATGTCATAATTATGAATTTGGATCGAGTGTTATCATGCAACCATCCCTTTCCTTTCCTGAAACCGGCTAAAAGACCGAAGGCAAAGAAGGGCAGCCACCAGAATACCAAGAAGTTTTTACCGAGAAAAGCCCACACACCTCCTGAAAACCTCAAGCCTAAAAAGTATTTTAAGAGGATTAAAAGGAAGCCCGTCAGAAACCACGCTACATAGAAGGTAGTTTGTCCTGTTGTTTGAGAAAAACGCAAAGCTAAGGGCAAGAGCAGGTAAAACTGAAAGATAAGTGGGATGAAATAAAGGTGACCATAAGCGGACCCAGTTAATATTGCGATTGCGAGGTCCCAGATTCCCATTGTATAGACAGTTGGGTCTTCTGTTATGTACCTCAAAGTTATGTAGAATAATGACCAAAGCAGATACGGGATAAAAACGCGTTTTATCCTGCCAGCAAGAAACTTAGTGTATGAAAACTTTTTGCCGCCCAATCGCATCGCGAACAGGTATGCTGAAATAAAGAGAAACATAGGTACCGAAAAGCGGAAGATCTGATTAATTGTAACAAGTAGCACCTGCTCCCAAAACGCTCCAAATTGTAAAGTCAAGAATGCAGGCCCGGTAGTATGGATTGCCAAAACGCCGACTATTGATACTCCCTTAAGAAAATCGATTTTATTATTGTGGACTAATAAAGTCATCTACACACTATTGAATAAGTGTTCGACAAAAAAATTTTGACAGATTTAAGCAGGCAACAATTGTGCAACAAATTTACGAATAGAATAAACATGCTTTCAACACGTCTCCTTTTTGTTTAAAGAGAGTCCAGAACTACAGTCTCCATCTTTGTTTTGAAGCATTTGGGTAGCAATAATTAAAAGGGTTCCAATCCAATATTGGTATTCTATCCAACGATCGTTTGCAAAGAATGCCGTGACCAAATAACCGATATAGCCTGCTCCGGTAAATCGAATAAAGTCTAGTAATTGACGGTCTTCTTTGCTTATAGTTCTTTTAGTATGCAATTTGATTGTCTTAACAGCCCGCACCAACGGCCAAAAAATTACAAAATAGAATAAACTTGCAGTGATGAGTCCACCTTCGGCCAGAATATTGATAAACATATTATGGCATTGCAATGCGCCAGTCGGCCGGAAAATGTAATGAAAAAGTTCGTCGTTTATCTTGCCCAAATAATTCTCCTTTAGTGTTAACGCTACTTTGGTAAAATTTAGGTTTCCGACACCCAAAAAAGGGTTTTCCACAAAAACACGGAAGGCAATCTGCCACATCATAACACGAGACTCTGATGAATTATCGCGAACATCTTCAATGTATTGTTCATTGGTCGCAGAAAAAATACTATTCATCCTTTGTTGGTAGCTATGTGGAACCATTAACCATGCTGTCACTAGAAAAACGAAAATCAGACTCGCAGATTTCACACGTTTTTCTGAGAATAGAAACATTACAAGAAGACAGGTCAAGAATCCGAGGAACCCTGCTCGTGAATCGCTAAAAAATATGATCAATACAAAACAAATTACGGCTAATGTAGCCAGGAATTTTGCAATAGCACCGCGTGCATATTTAAATTTAAAGACGGCAAGAGGAAATACTAGGATGTAAACTCCAGTTATCGCGCAGCGGTCAATTATGTAGTTACCAAAAAGCCCTTCCACAATGAGATTGCCACGCATCCTCTGGTCAATACCCCAGACTGACATCAGAAAGAAAAAGATAACCAGCATCGTCACGAAGTTGAAGAATCGGGGCCGATCTGTTATGAGCCACTTTTGTGCAAAACAGAAAATAACAATGAAGATCAACGGACGGGTATAATAAAATGACTGGCTGTCACTATAAGCACTAACAAGTGTTGAAAAATATAGACAGATGGCATAAAAAACTAAAGCTAAAAAAAACGGATCTTTAACTTCATTAAATCGAGCTTTATTTTTAATTAAACAAGATAAAGCCAAAGCAGAAATGGCGATCACCGATGTGTGCTTAACAGCGGCCCCCCCCCATGTTAAGGCTTCAGGTCGGATAATAGTTATAAATGCATAGTTCAAAAGACCAAAATATGGATTGATAAACGATGTTAATGCCAATGTAGGATAGAAAACACTTAATAGGAGAACACGCATATCAAATATGGCTATTGCGGCGACACTTAAGCCAGTGAGCTTCTCGACTTATAGATGTGTGTTTTAACACTTTGACAAATTCCTTCGCACAATATTTCAGGACCATAATTGTTGTCCAGAATTCTTGTTTATTTTGAAAGTATTCTGGTAGGTCCAAAGTTGGTGCTGTTTGTTGAACATGGTTTTGGAAATAATTATGCATGTAACCGTTTTGCATTAACAATGCTAAGGGGCGGGTAAACGTTTTGGTATCAAATTTATTTAATTCATTGATCGCATAATTATAAAAGAAAGCGGCTTTCTGTAAGAGTGCACTTTTTCTAGTACCCTGGGAATGCTTGGCTGCAAAGTACAATACGCAACTTTTGCGGAGATCCTGGGCTGGCCATGTTTCATTGGGAAACTCTAATAGTTCCGCTTTATTCAGATAGGGATATTCATAGTTTAGCATCCAGTTAGCATAATGCAGCAAGCTCTGTTTGGCATAAGCATATATCTGGTCAATTTCTCCATATTCTACTTTGATATCCAGATATCTCCCTATCGCTTGAAGGCAAACGGTATAAGACCAGCTTAATTCAGCGTTTAAAAGATTTCTGCTTTCAATATCATCCGTTGGATGGATGCAGTTCTTTATTAATAATTCAACTTTGTTAAGATACTTTCTTTCTCCAGAGAGACTGAATGCATCAAGTAATGTATTAATGGAATTGCCTGTGCTGCGACTAAAAGGGTATTTATCCGCCCTGTTTTTTTGACGGGATAATACAGTCTTCCATGCCGGTATTTTTTTCTTGACCTCATAAAGAAACCCAAATAGCGTATCAGGCAGTGTTGTTAAATTCATAACCCAATCTGCAAGCAACAGGACAGTCTCTTTAGCCTGTTGATTACCAGAGAGAAAGTAGTAGTACATTAATCCAGTTGTATAATTATGTTCCAGAGCCGGCCCTCCGCCGCAATACTGAGGGTCGACATTTTTTAAATGTTCTTTTGAAACTGTTCGATGACTTGATGTTGCAGCATCAAGGTAATGGTCGGTATGCCAGAAAAATCCTCCATTAAACTCCGTACGATCATTAGAACTACGATAGATGTCAATATCTATCACATGATGCGCCAAGTCGTTAAATAGCTCATACCAGGCAATAGAATTGGTTCTTATAAATTGGTGTATGAAGCTATAAATTAAATCATATTGATTATTATAATGGGAAATTAACGGAGGAGGCCCCTTATAGCCTATGGCTTCGTGGTCAGCATAAATATCTCCAAAATTTCTCCAGCCATATTCATCAATTATTTCACGTTTCTTGAAAAATGAGCTTTTACCTGTTATCGCAGACTCTATCAGGCTTTCACATATCTGATTGTCACTCGAAGAAGAGACTTCAAGGTAAGGAAAAGTCTCGGACTTTGCATACCATTCTGGTTGAACTGTCGGCAGCAGAGGTTTACGAGTCCACCAGAGAGTATCTGGTCTGCCACTAAAATCCAGAAAAAGAGTATGTGTTTTCTGCTCTCCTCCTTGTAATTCATGAAGATCATTATAATAGTGTGGGAATAGTCGGATCTTAAGACCGCATACTTTCGCCTCAAGTGCTTTGGGGAAATTCTGCCAAAACTGTTGAACAGTTCCTGATATGCCTGAATGGATATCACCTATAAAAATCAAAGGAGTCGCCCTTAATCCTTGATCAATAACCTTTTCGCGATCTCTCACTTCGTAACCCTTAAAACGGTGCATGACCTTTCCAAAGTGGTTCACATGATTTGAACTCTTCCAGTTTTCACCACCGCTGGAATCCTGATAAATTACCAACTCGCTGCCGCTAAACTTAGACAATGGGGTACCGCTTTCAGTAGAATATTCGATCCGTCTAGCCGAATTCGATTTAAGTGGGATTTCCAAGGTAAGACCTTGAAATAAGATTGAGCCTGGGTCTCCCAGATCCCAAAGCCCTCCGGAATGTTTGGCTGCTTTCGGATTTCGCAAAGTAAAATCCAGCTTTACAAAGCAATGATTAGCGAAAAAGTGGATCCGTGCAATAAACTGCGCGATTTCTTTAGATCTCTTTAGAAACGCGCCATCAATTTTAATAACAGTCCTCAACTTACCCTCTATTTCCATTTCTATATTCTTAATGTTTGGCTCGTATGCTCTGCTGTCCTCATCTGTGAAAATAAAGCTAGCAGTCGATCCATCAATAATATCAACGTCTTCAACGACTACTCGACAGAAAGGTCGAAATATTTGAGTATCCAGATAGAAAGACGCTTTGTTCGTGTCGATTTTCCAACCGTCTTGTTTTTTGCTGAACTTTATCCCTTGCTGTAAATTATCGAACATGGCATTTTGGGTCAGTGTGTATTTTGATATGCTATGGGCATACACAGAAGCTTGAAAATCCAAGAGCACCCATTTAAAACTCTGATCGGGCCATAAAGCTAGAGGGGCCACCTGAAGTGGTATGACCTCGTTCTTTTCATCCATTAAGGTCAGAGTATTTTCTTCTCGGACCATCCCTTTTGGAAATGGGAAACCAAAAGTCACCGGCTCATGGTAGCGGTCAATTCCATCGACTTCCTGAGTAATAATAATAGAGTCTTCCATACGTTCTATCTTATCAACCTTTTGTGTAATCTATACACTCAACAAAAGCTACCTGCTCTGTTGAGTTTTGAACAATGAAATCCCTGATAATGGATGAAAGAATAATCTGCACCGAAGAGTAACAAGGACATAATGGCAACAATGCCCCCCCACAAACCCGGAAGAGCCAGTCTGTCAAATTCAACATTGATGCTTATGATCAGGCTTACTGTATTATCCTTTTCTTCATTTCTTTTCCCCAATATTCACTCTCCGTTAGAAATGTATTCTTTTTCTATTTTTCAGCCAACCTATAGTGCCTGAGGTGCTCAACTTAAAAAAGCTCTTATCTGACGTAAAGTCATTACCAGCCGGAATCCTTCCAATCCGATAAGG
>VAPH01062908.1_pt1 | contig 15020 bp, 17 predicted proteins | sample 3393861 | NCBI WGS metagenome assembly VAPH01 (sample SAMN08290439, study PRJNA428436) | hydrothermal vent metagenome | isolation source: Deep-sea hydrothermal vent chimney | place: Atlantic Ocean: South-mid Altantic Ridge | reverse complement strand
GATCATGAGCCCGAGGACAGCGAGGACCTTGATCGTGAGAAGTATGCCGAAACTCATCGGTCGACGTCTCCAAGCACGAAGTCAAGGCTTCCCAGAATCGCGACAAGGTCCGGCATGAGAGCGCCGTCCATGAGTTCGGGGAGAACAGCCAGGTTCGAGTATGAGGCGGTGCGGATTTTCACTCGATACGGGATACGGCCGCCCTCGGAAACGATGTAGTACCCCATCTCGCCCTTCGGGTTCTCGCCGCGGACGTAGATTTCACCCGCCGGAACCTTCAGGATTCGAGGCACTTTGGAGCGCAGCGGCCCACCGGGAAGATCGTTGACGGCTTGCTCAATGATGTTGAGAGACTGGCGAATCTCTGCGAGACGAACCGCATACCGGGCGTAACAATCACCGTCGGTCTCAGTCGGGATCGCAAAATCGAACTTGTCGTACGGCAAGTAGTTTTCGTGTTTGCGTACATCGAATCCGACACCGCTTGCACGGGCGTTCGGACCGGATATGCCGTATTGGTGAACCTGTTCCGCAGTGATGAGTCCAACACCCCTCGTGCGGGCCAGAAAGACCTCGTTACCCGAAACCAGGTCGTCGAAGGTGTTGCACGTGCCACGGAGGCGCTCCACCATCGCGTTCGTTGCAGCAATGAATCCGGCGGGCAGGTCCTGACTTTGCTTCTTGGTGGTGCTGCCGCCACCGGCCACCGGCTTCACACCACCGACACGGTTGAAGTTCGGATGAAACCGACCGCCGGTAACACCCTCGATCAGTTCGAGGACGTATTCGCGGTCGCGTACCGCATACATGAGCGGCGTTGAGGCGCCGAGCTCAAGGGGGAAGGATGACAGAAAGAGAAGGTGCGCCGAGATTCGTGTCATCTCGGTAAGGATCACTCGGATGTACTGAGCGCGCTCGGGAGCCTCGATATCCGTGAGCCGTTCGACCGCAACGACAAACGGAACCTCGTTGGCGTATCCCGCGGTCCAGTCGATTCGATTGATCAGCGTGATGATCTGGGCGTAGTTGCGAACCTCGACCAGCTTCTCATACCCTCGGTGCATGTAACCGATGACCGGCTCAAGTGAGCTGACACGCTCACCGTCGACCCTGGCGACAAGCCGTAACACCCCGTGTGTTGATGGGTGCTGAGGACCGATGTTCAGCGTCATCCCCGGAGTTTCGAGCTCCACCGAAATCGAGGCATCGGAGATTTGAACAGTTCCAGACTGGTCAAGCGATGTCATTCTCCTGCCCCGGCTTCGACGTTCGTCGTTGACGGCTTGTCTTCAACATCAACGGTCCCGGGCCACGGTTTAATCTCGCGGGTGAGCAGCGGAAAACTCTTGCGAAGGGGATGGCCTTCGAATGCATCGGGCAGATACAGTTTCTTGAGGTTGGTATTACCGACGAAATCGATGCCGAACATTTCAGCGGCTTCACGCTCATGCCACGCAGCGCCGGCGAAAATCCCGGTAAGAGTATCGATCGAGGCATCGTCCTTCGAGACGGATGTGATGATGTGGACGGCGTCGGCATTCGCCGTGTTGGAAAGACGACACAACAACTCGTAGCGTTCGTCGACGCTGTCGCCGGCGATGCCCTCACCGACCTCGACCTCGTTCGCCCAGTCGATCGCAGAGAGGAACGAGAAGAACCTCAAACCTGTGGAGGCGGCGGCCTGGACTGCGCTTACCCAGTCGGAGCGGTCGACCATGAGTCGAACGGTGCCGTGGTCCGCGGTCCAACTGCTAGCGCCGACCGCTTCCGCCATCGATGTGGCGTAGTCGGCGAGTGCGCTGTGGTCGGTGCCGTCCACTGCGGTCTCAGACTGGCTGTCGGTCACGCGCACTCCACTTCTCACGCATGTTTTCGTTGCGGATCTTCTCCTGCAACACGACGATGCCTTCCATGAGCGCCTCGGGACGCGGTGGGCAACCGGGAATGTACACATCCACGGGGATGACCTGGTCGACACCCTTGGTCACCGAATAGGAATCCCAGTACGGACCGCCACAGTTCGAACACGAGCCCATCGAGATCACGTACTTCGGATCGGGCATCTGTTCCCACAGTCTCCGAATGGAAGGGGCCATCTTGTCCGTCACCGTGCCGGCGACCACCATGAGGTCGGCCTGACGGGGCGAGGCGGGCAACGGGATAATGCCGAGCCGCATGAAGTCGTAACGGGGTGCGGACGCAGCCAACATCTCAACCGCACAACATGCCAGCCCGAACTGGAAGAAGTAGAGCGAATACGCACGGGACCAGTTGAGAAGCCATGAGACGGGTTTTGGCATGTCGAACTTGTCGACTATTCCCACTTCAGGACTCCCTTGCGCACGGCGTAAACAAGGCCCAACACGAGAATGCCGATAAAGATGAACATCTCGATAAGGATAAGGACTCCAAACCCGGCGTTTGCGAAGGTCTCGAGGTTCACCGCCCACGGGAAAATGAAGATCGCTTCGACATCAAAGATGAGGAACAGCAGCGCGAAAATATAGTACCGGACGTGGGACTGACTCCACCCGGAACCGATAGGCTCGATACCGCACTCGTACACCTGGCTCTTGAGTTTGGTCGGATTGTTGGGTTGCAGCATCCGGGCGGCAAAAACGCCTCCGCCCACAACAACAGCACCTATTAACAAAAAGACTGCAACGGTGACGTAGTCCCCGAAGTAGTTTGACACTCTCTCATCCCTCAGTTCGGCGGTGGTACCGGTCGAAAGGTCTTCTCCGAAGAGCGAGTATAGGTAGCGAAACGCGCGGCCCAAAGTCAGAAGCACTCAGCTCGTCTAGCGTGATGTCTGCAACATCCTCTGTCCGCTACCAGTCGACTGAAAGTGAGGGCACATGCCCACCGGTGCATCGGTGCCGCGTCTCACGTGCCCACGATATGACGGTGCGTCCCTCCCGAACCTGGCGGCGACGCTGGAACAGCGTTTGGTCGGCGGCTCGCCGCACCCCCCGTTGATGGACAAGATCGCGGACCGGATCCCGCAGGGCCAGACATACGTGTTGGTTGTCATGGACGGATTGGGCGCCCACCAACTCAACCACTCGGCCGCAGCGGACGTCGCCACGTATGGTGTTGTGACCCTCGACGCTCCGTTCCCAACGACTACGACTGTCAGCCTTGCTTGTCTCGCCACCGGACAGCCGCCCAGCCAACATGGCCTACTGGGATACACCATGCACCTCCCCGATCACGACGTGGTTGTGAACACGATCCGCTGGACAACCCTGTGGGGTGAGGCAACGAACATCCCAACCGACGACTTCCTCCCGGGCCCCAATACGTGGGAACGGATTCGTGCAGGTGGTGCAGAGGCGATCACCGTACAGCCGGCGCACTTCGAAGGGTCCAGCCTCTCACGTCTTCTCTACCGCGGTTGTCGGTTCGAGCCGGCACACTCGGAACAGGAGCTGATCGAGGCAACAATTCAGCTTGCGGCCGAGCCGGGTCGTCTCATCGTGACCTATGTGCCCCATGTCGATTTCGCAGCACACGTGCACGGTCAAGACCATCCAGAGTACGCCGCCGCCCTCAGGACCGTGGCGACAATCTGGTCGACCCTCGCGGCTCGCCTTCCCCGCACGGTTGTTTTGCTGGGTACCGCCGACCACGGACATGTCGATTTCCCTCGTGACCGCCAATTCAGGATCGATAAGGCCGATCATGAGGGCAGGATCTTCTTCGGTGATGGGCGCGCCATGATGGTGAAGGGTGATGGCGCCGAGTTGGCGACCCGCCTTCCTGCGACCTGGTTCCCCATTGCCGACGTGGTCGACCTCTGGGGACCGGCTCCGCGCCATCCGCTTTTCTTGAACCGCGCTCCCGATGGTGTGCTCTTTGCCGACGACGGTTGGCTACTCCTACACCGTCACGCCAACGACCGCCTGATCGGAAACCACGGTGGCCTGACGCCCGAGGAAATGGGGATTCCCCTCCTCGTACGCCCGCCCATGTGAACGGTTCCGGCGTCCCAACGCAGCATTGTGCTCAGATGGACGCCACAACAGGGAGTGGGTGCCGCTATCGGGCGGTGAGTCGTTCGAAATCTGCCCGCATGCGTTCGGCTGTCACGGACCATGTGAATTCCGCCTCAACCATCGCACGCCCGGCGGTGCCCATCGTCGCGAACAGCGTGTGGTCAGCATCGATCGCACGAATCCCGTTAACAATGTCCTCGACTGTGGAAACGACATACCCCGTAGACCCGTGTCGCACGGTCTCGGGCGAACCACCCGAGTCGCCGGCCAACACCGGAAGCCCCGTGGCCGCGGCTTCAAGAAACACGAGACCGAGGCCCTCGATCTCGAGGCCACCCCAGCGACTCTTGCATGGCATGCAGAACACGTCCATGTCGCCATAGAGACCCGCAAGGCGCTCCCACGGGACATCTACCTCGATGCGCACCGAGACGGGTGATCTTGCTGCTGCCTTGCGGATCGCAGCTTCCTGGCGTCCGCGCCCCACAATGAGGATCTCGACCGCGATGCCTTCGGCGTGGAGCATCTCGGCGGCTTTAATGAGTCTGAGTTGGCCCTTTCTCGGGACGAAACGCGAGACACATCCGATCGTGATCGGTCCCGATGGAATTGCACGGTCAATTCTCGAGAACCGATCCGGATCAACACCGCCCCCGACGTAGGTGACCGGTCGACCCGTCAGGCGCTCCACCCTCTGTCGGGTGAACTCCGACACTGCGAACAGCGCGTCGGCGTCCCGCAGGGGACGTCGCAGTAACCGGCGGGCAACCGGAAAAGCGGCAGGGATCGTGACCTCGGCTCCGTGACACAACACCGCGTAGGGAACACCAAGCTCATCACGCAATGCAGGTCCCAGGAAAGCAAGCGGATGAGGAGCACCAAACAAGATGAGATCCGGCTCATATGCGCGGGCCTCAGTGAGTATCCACTTCCTCGTTGCAGGTGTCGGCCACATGAAGGCCCGTTCGGACCGTATGACCCTTTCCTCATCCTCCGCCGGACCGTCGGACGGCGCCAGTACACGAATCTCATCAGGCAGGACTCTCAACAAGTTGCCGAGATATTGCTGTATCCCACCCGGCTTCGGCGGGTAGTCATTGGTGACGACAAGAAGTCGCATCGTGCCTTACCTCAGATGTGGGGCCCTCAGATGTGGGGCCCTCAGATGTGGAGCGCTGTTCCATGAGGCTAGTTGGGTGCCTCGAGGCGTGTACATGACACGGGCGTAGGCAGTATTGCCGAGAATGCTGAGGTGTTGGCGCTCGGGATAGCCGAACCCCATGATGCCAAGGGCGAATGCGCGCGAGGCACCGCCGTGGGACACCACCGCAACAGTCTCTCCCACATGGTTTTGTGCGAGCGAGTCGATGGCCGCGGTAACCCTCTTCTGGACGATCGAGAAGGTCTCTCCTGTGTAACCCCGTGGCCGGTCCTCATCAAGATCTCGAAGCGCAACCCAGTCGTCGGGAAACTGCTCAGCGATTTCAGCGGGACGCATGCCCTCCCACACGCCAAAGTGCATTTCCTGGACATCGGTAACAAGCTGTACATCCTTTGAGATCCTGTCAGCGACCTGTTTCGCAGTGTCACGGGCGCGTCCGAGCGGTGAGGAATACACGGCATTGACCGGCAGCTTCAAGTCGCCGAGTCGGCGCGCCTGGCTGTGTCCCTCTGTGGAAAGCGCGCCCTCTTGTTGACCTTGCCACTCGCCATTGAGGTTCGAATCGGTTTCCCCGTGACGGACCAGGATCACTTGCGTCTCGTCCTGACGCGGTGCCGGCACGATCGGATCGAGATGCGACGTTTCGTTGTAGGACGTGAACTCGACATGATCGGCATCGACCGTAACCCGAGTGAGTCCCGCGTTCGATTGCAGGCGGATGCTCCCCGGACGGGGATCCCCCAGCACTACCGATGTGAACATCAGCAACGCCAGACCGTGGCTCACCACAAGTATGCGGTCGCCGTCCGAAGCTGCGTTCACGAGGTCACGGAACGCCTCGTTAGTACGGGCCGCGACGTCGGTGAGCCGCTCATCATCAAGCAACACGTCCTGTCGGCTCAACAGGGAGCCATATTTTTCGGGGTACCGACCCGCGATCTCCTTGTGGCTCAGACCCTCCCACTCGCCAACGCTCGGTTCACGCCAGCGCGCATCTATCTCGAAATCATCGCCGACGATTCCGCGAGCTGTTTGTCGGGTGCGTCCCAGTGGGGACACAACAACTCGATCAAACCGTTCAGCCGCGAGCCATCGTTGCAGGCGGGCGACCTGGTCAATCCCGGTCTTTGTCAGGGCCGAGTTGTCACTCCCCTGCCAAAGCCCCCTGGCATTCCCTACTGTTTCCGCGTGCCGTACCAGCACTATCTCAACACTCACATGGGTCCTTCCACTGGAAATGCCCGCACAAGGTTAGAGGACAGCCAGTCCTCCGGATTCCGGTCATTGATAGGACCACGAATCGCTAAGATCGCCTCATGTACTACGCATTGTTGCCATCGTCTCAGCAGGCATCGACGGATCCGGTCGGCGGCGCCATCGTATGGGCGTTCGGACTCGCCATCGTTGTCGCATTGTTCTTCTTGCTGCAACGAACCCAGAAAAAGGCCGACGCTCAGTACTGGGATCGCAAGAAACGCGAGGAGAACGCCAGGCTCAACGACCCGGACATGCGATCCGAGTAGCCATAGGATCGCGGCTGCCCCTTTGAGACACACTCACCGATACTTCCTCTACAACGCCGAGGGCCACCCGATCGGGTGGCCCTCAATTAGTTTCGGTCGCAAAGACACCTAGCCGACGAACGCCGATGCGAAGATCAGTGACACGATGGTCATGACCTTGATGACAATGTTCATGGCCGGACCCGCCGTGTCCTTGAACGGGTCACCGATGGTGTCGCCGACAACCGCGGCCTTGTGAGCATCCGAGCCTTTGCCGCCGTGGGCGCCGGCCTCAATGAACTTTTTGGCGTTGTCCCACGCACCACCTGCGTTGGCCATGAAGATGGCGAGCAGGAAACCGGTAACCAACGCTCCCGCCAGCAGGCCGCCAAGCGCCTCTACGGAGATAAACCCCGTGACGATAGGCAGAGCGATCGCGAGAGCACCGGGGAGAAGCATCTCGCGCAGCGCGGCCTTCGTTGAAATATCAACACAGCGTGCACTGTCGGGACGAACCCCTTCTTTGCCCTCACGCAGACCCGGGATCTCACGGAACTGACGGCGCACTTCCTCGATCATTTCGAAGGCAGCCCGCCCCACGGCCTTGATTGTCATCGAGGCGAACAGGAATGGGAACATGCCGCCGATAAACAAGCCGACCATGACTTTGATGTCGAGAATGTCGATTGTCGGCAGGTTGTCTCGACCGACGGCTTCGCGGAACGTGAAGAACAGCGCTAGCGCAGTGACGGCTGCCGAAGCAATGGCAAAGCCCTTTGCGACGGCGGCAGTCGTATTCCCGAGAGAGTCAAGAGCGTCCGTTGTCTCGCGGACCTCTGCCGGCAGTCCGGCCATTTCGGCGATACCGCCGGCGTTGTCGGCGATTGGACCGTAGGCATCGACGGCAACGGTGATACCCAGAGTGGCCAACACGCCGATGGCGGCAATAGCGATGCCGTAGATACCCGCATTCTCGAATGAGAAGGCGGCCTCACCGCCTGCGTACGCCCCGGCCATGCCGGCCGCAACGACGATCACCGAGAACGCGGCGGACCGCATTCCTTCAGCGATACCTGCGAGCGCGACCGTGGCAGGTCCGGTCTCGGCCTGATCGGCGATCTGCTTCACGACCCGGTAGTGGTCGGATGTGAAGACTTCGGAAATCTGCCCGATGGCAAGTCCCACAACGAGTCCGACAACGACCGACGCGAAGAGTCCCCACACGTTCTCGACCCCGTCGAGTCCGCTAAACATCACCGGAGTAAGGATCGCTACGGTGACCACGGTGAGGCCGGCCGCCACCCACGTGCCCTTGTGGAGCGCAGTAGCGAGGCTTCCCTTACCCGGCTTCACAAAGAAGGAACCGATCACTGAAGCTCCCATGCCGACCGCGGCGATCAGCAATGGATACATGAAGGTCGCCAGCCTGAAGTCCGCGGATGCCGCTGAAAACGCAAACGAGGCGAATACGATCGGTGCAATAAGCGACCCGACATATGACTCAAAAAGGTCTGCTCCCATACCGGCGACATCCCCAACGTTGTCACCGACATTGTCCGCGATGACAGCCGGGTTCCGTGGGTCATCCTCGGGAATACCGGCCTCGACCTTTCCGACGAGATCGGCGCCGACGTCAGCAGCCTTGGTGTAGATGCCACCACCGACGCGGGAGAAGAGTGCGATCGTCGAGGCACCCAGACCAATGGCCGTAATGACACTGAAAGAGTCTTCGAGCTCGAGGACGACCTCGAAAAAGAAATACCCGAACGAGAGACCGAGCAGGCCGAGACCCGCCACGGTGAAGCCCATGACCGCGCCACCCCGGAACGCCAACGGCAATGCCTTGTTAATCCCACCCTCCATGGCCGCCTGGGCGGTACGAGCATTCGCCGCGGTCGCGACCCGCATACCGATAAACCCGGCAAGCGCGGATAACACCGCTCCGAATACGTAGGCGATAGCACCCCATGGGCGCCCCCAGTCGAGTAACACAAAGATAAGAACGGCCATGATGGCGACGAAGCCGGTCACCGCGGTGTACTCACGGCGCAAGAACGTCATGGCACCGGCGCGGATGTCCTGCATCAACTCAACCATGCGGTCATTGCCCGGACTTGCCGCGTATACCTCTTTGGTGAAAATGCCGGCAAGCACCAAAGCACCTACGCCGGCGGCCATGGCTATGTAAAGCCAGATCAGCGGATCCACAGATCACTCCCGAATACGAATAGACAGTTTGCTTAGAGACGGATTTTCAATCGGCTCCAAGTGCGCTGGGTAGCGCTAGCCGTGTCTCAATCGGAAGGAATCGTAGATGACGAATCTCAGCCTGTCGCATCGCCGCGGCGCCGGGCCACCCCGAGGCCGATCGCGATTGCTATTAGAACGACGCCAATTGCAGCAGGAATCACGTCAGCCGTCTCCTCAAGAACCATCGCCGGCTCAAGCAGGGTGAGCTTCGACACCTCCAGATAGCTCTCGCCGCCGCGCTCAGGATCGTGGTGCTTCCACACCCCCTCGAGTCGAACGACCGGACCTCTCTCGCGATAGCCGCCGGGTTCGGCGAGACCCTCGATCAGCGCCGCAGGAAGCCGCACGCCGATGCCGATGTTCGCTCCCCCCAGGTTCCCGAGCACGGTCGGGGAATACACGTAGAAGTCGTCATTGAGCTGGGTCCATACCGTGCCGTCGCTGCGACGACCGTAGTCGCCGACCAACTCGCCTTCGACAACGATCGGCCCCGCGTAACCCTCCGAGTCGTTGATGATGTCGATGACGCGAGTCACGTCTCCTCCTGCGAATGCCGCCCCGGCTGTCGAGAACATCAAAACGAGTGCAATGACTGTTGAACGCATCACTTTCCTCGCAACCATGAGATGAGGAACCCAAAGAGAGCGAAAATCGCAACAAACTCCAGCCGTCCGAGCCACATCTGCACAATGTATGTGACCTTGAGAAGTGCCGGCATCGAAACATCGGTGATCCCTGCCGAGAGCCCGACGGATGCGCCTGCGGAAACGGACTCGAACAGCGCCGCCTGGAGCGGATAGCCGTACATCAGGGCGACCCCCGTGCCCAGGCCGAAAAGAGCGACGTAAAGCAGCGAGACAGACATCGCGGATTGCGCCAGCTCCGGAGTGAGCTGTTTGCGGCTGCCTTGCACATAGGACGTGCGCGCGACGGCGCCTTCAGCCAGAAGCACTTGTTTGATCTGGTTGCTGATCGCACGGACCGTCAAACCGACACGGAGAGCCTTGACACCGCCTGAGGTCGAAGAGCCCATTCCCCCGAGCGCCATCGCGATCACAATGCCACCGAACGCAAGCCCTCCCCAGGATCCGAGTTCAGCAGAGGTCACTGTTGTGAACCCCGTACCCGTATGAGCGGATACGACCTGGAACATCCCCTGGCGGCCCAGACCGAACACCGTCGTGTACACCCCGGTAGCGGCAAGCCCGGCCATCGTAAGAATCATCGTCAAACCGAGGGTCGAGAGGATGGTCCGCGTTTCGAGGTTCTCCATTACCGATCGGCTCCTCCTGCGCCACATCGCAAAGTGAACCCCGAAGGACATCGCTCCCGCGATCATGAGCACCGCTGTCGTCGCTTCGAAAATCGCGGAGTGGTAGTACGCAATGCTGGTGGACTGCGGAGTAAACCCGCCGGTGTCGAACCCTGCGAAGAAGACCATGAGGCCATGGAAAAGCGACCGCGTTGGTGAAAATCCGAGTACCTGCCACGCTACGAAACCGAGTGCCGCTACACCTGCGACAAGGTGGACAAGACTCACTGCCCAGATGAATTTGGCGGTCGATTTCACCGACGGCAGAATCTTCTCTTCTCGTGCTTCGCCGTAGTACAAAGTGAGGTTCCCTCGGCCCGCAAAGAGCACCAGCGCCGCAATGATGATGCCCTGGCCGCCGAGGAAGTGCAGCAGGTGACGCCAGAAGTTGAGTGATGTGGCGAGATGATCCAGGTCCTGCACAAGTGACAGGCCGGTCGTTGAGAGCCCTGACATTGCCTCGAAGTAGGAATCCAGGGGCGAGCCGAAGTGGCCTGAAAGCATGAATGGGATCGCACCGATCAAAGGCACCAGCAACCACGTGAGCGCAACGACAACCATGCCGTGGCTCCACGCCAGACGGTCGACCTCACCACGGTAGGGAAGCCGCACACCAAGTTGGCCGAGCACCAGGAACAAGCCGATCATCAGTAGAAACGACGACAGCGGATGCCATTCCTTGGAGAGCACGGCCCAGATCGCGGGAGCGAAACTAGCAACACCAACGACTGTGAACACCCGTCCGAGGTTGTGACCGATCGCCTCGAAGTCTTTGCGGACCGGCTTGATCAGCACGTTTGTGCCCTGGCCTGGATCGGTCGCGACTTTGATCGGATCATCAGGTCACCGCGATGATGATGGCGGCCACCACCATGCCGAACACTCCGATAACAACCATGACAAGAAACTCGATCCCGAACGCTGTGAATCCGCCGCGTATGTCGTCGAGAAGACCTCTATGGCGTCGAATGTCCGGATCGTCGCTCATGGTGTGCTTTCTCCGGCGTGCATGATTGCGTGGTGGAGATCTTTCTCCATGGAGACGCTCGTTACAGCGGTAATGCGGTCCCCGGGACGGAGCCGGGTGTCTGCCCGCGGTACCGACACCCTGCGATCAGACACGACTGTCACAAAGATTGACGGCTGGGGGAACGTCAGAGATGACAGCGGCGTGTCAGGGAATCCTTCGGGGATCTCGATCTCACACAACGAGAGCTGGCCCTCGCCGATGAGCGCAATCCGGCTCAGGTCCGGGACCTCAACCTCCTGGGCAATCACCTTGACCATGAGATCGGTAACCGCAACCACTGGAATACCGAGTGCATCGAACGTCGGACGGTTGGCGGGATTGTTCAGACGTGCGATCGTCCGCTTGGCTCCGAGGGTCTGGGCGAGCTGGCAGGCGACAAGGTTCACTTCGTCGAGGCCCGTGACACCGAGCGCCCAATCGGCACGCTCCACGTCGGCGGACCGCAACATCTCCACGTCCGTGCCATCACCGTGGAAGACCAGCACATCGGCGGACTCGGATATACCGCGGGCCCGCCGTTCAGTGTCCTCTATGACGGTCACGACGTGGCCGGCGTCGCTGAGGCTGCGGGCGAGGTACGACCCGACTTTCCCTCCACCGATCATGAGGATCCTCATAACGACGCCTCGCGCTCTCTGAGAAACCGTCGTACGCGTTTGCGAATACCCGCCTTGGCCGCCACGGCAACAAGATCGTGCGGCTTCAGCTCGTACGAGTCGTGAGGGATCGAGGTAGTGCCGTTGCGTCGGACCGCCGCAACGCGCAGGGCCCCCTCGATCTCGAGATCCTGGACGGTAAGACCCACCACTCCTTCTGCGAGCACGATGTCGACAATCTCAACATCGCCGTCGGGAAATGAGACATGATGGTGGAATTCGTTCTCGACAACCTGCTCAAGGATGACACGAGAGGTGAGCTTGGCGCCGGCGACGTACTGCACGTCAAGCGCCTGATACGCATCCGCCCTCGAAGGGTCATCGAGGCGAGCAATGGTCCGACTGACACCAAAAACCTTCTTGGCGAGCTGTACCGACATCAGGTTTGCGTTGTCGGAGTTGGTGACTGCGATAAACGCGTCGGCTGCCTCGATACCTGCGTCACGGAGGACACCCACGTCGTACGACCGACCCGTATGGGTGGTTCCATCAAAAGTAGATCCGAGTTTCTTGAACACGTCGGCGCGATCGTCAATGACGGATACGTCATGGCCCATGTCGGCCAGCGAACGCGCAAGGTCGGTTCCAACCCGACCACATCCAGCTATCACAACACGCACGATGTCTCCTCGTTCGGGACGATGTTACGCTCTTTCGTCAATCTCGACGAAGCACCACACTCACAACGGACTCAGGTGGGCATTCGAAGACCCCACCGGTACACTCTTCGCCCGTGCGCCGACTTACTATCCTCCTCGTGCTGACATTCACCGTTGTCGTCCTGGCCGCGTGCTCGGGCGCCGAGGAGTCTGTCGACACCTCTGTTGCAGATTCAACCTCGACGTCATCGACGACGTCGACGGTAGCTCCAACGACATCAACCGAACCGACGACGACAACGTCACCGGTTCTCACCGTTGCCGTGACCGGAGACGTTGACCCCGAACTCAGTGCCACCCTCGGACAGCTCTACAGCTACTGGCTCGATGATCGCAATCCGCAGCCCAACGCACCGGACGGGCTGATGTCCTTCCTTGCGTCGCTACCTGCGCCGGTCGGCGACCTAACGTATACGGCAACGGTGCGCACGCTCGGCGACGATGGAGACACCATTGCTGCGATCCATGTCGGCGAATCCGTCTGGTTCGGGGTCAAGACAGACGACTCGTGGCGCATCGTCGGTGGCCGGCCCGAGGACCAGTCACCGTGGCTGGGCGACTCACCTCGTCTCATTCTGGTTCTCGGATCCGATGCCAGAGTCGGGCAGAACCAACTCCGCTTTCGCGCAGACAGCATTCATATCATCGGTTTGGTCCCAGGTGAGCAAACCGGAGCAATCCTCGGGATCCCTCGCGACACGTACGTCACAACCGACGAAGGAGACTTCAAGTTCACGAACTTGATGGCCGGGCGAGGCCCGGAAATCATGCTCGAGACCGCAACCGAACTCTCCGGCCTCCCCCTTGAGGGTTACATCGTCACAGGGTTCAAGGGTTACACCGCCCTGATCACCCAGCTTGGGGGCCTCTTCATCGACCTACCCACGTCGATGGCGAGTGGGAACAACTGGAGCAACTTCCCCGCCGGGCAACAACAGCTCAACCCGAAACGAGCACTCCAACTTGCCAGAATTCGCAAGGGCCTGCCGGGCGGCGACTTCACCCGGTCACTCAACCAGGGCCGGATCATGCAGGCCGCCATGGACATGATCCAGCCAATGGGGATCGATTCCCTCCCGTTGATGGTGGATCTGCTTCTTCAGAACGCGTGGACCGACCTCTCAACCGAAGACCTCGTGACACTTGCAGCCGCGGCGTATCTGACACCGTCGGATGCGTTGGCCAACGAGGTTGCCCCCGGAACAGTGGGTAGGGCCGGATCGGCAAGTGTCGTGTTTCTTGATCCAGAGGCAGCCGCCATGTTTGCGGACCTTGCCGACGGTACCCTCGACGAGTGACCTACAGTCCGGGGGTGGAACCTCCGATAGTCAGTACGACTCCACAGCCGACGAGGTGGACAACCATGAAGATTGCACGTAACCCAAACATTGTGTTCGAAATGTTCGACGATCAAGCCGTCATCGTGAGTGATTCTGACGAAGAGCTACTGACTCTCAACCCGGTGGCGACATTGATATGGTCAAACATCGAGGAACCGACCGCGATCGACGCACTTGAAGGCAAGCTGTTCGACCTCTTCGACGGCGTCACCCGAGAGCAGTGGGCAGCAGACCTACGGGTATTTGTCGATCAGCTCAAGACCGAAGGCCTCGTCGTCGAGGTATGAGCGGTCAACCAGCCGCTGTCGCCGGAGCGCTCCGAAAACGTCTTGAACGAGACGCGGTGTGGATCCCCGTCGACGGGCCATCGATGGGACGTACCATCCGTCCCCCCGCGAAAGTACGAGTCGTCGCGGCGGATACTCCACGATGGGGTGAGATCTGGGCGTTCACGACCGACGAGTCGACAATCGTGGTTCACCGGTGCCGTGGAACCATCAATGGACTCCACAGCTTCCATGGCGACGGTCAACTCTGGCGCGACCGCCCGGTCGGGCCGGAACGGCTCATCGGACGTGTCGTCGAGGATGTCCAGCAGGGAAAAGTCACCAAACACGAATGGCGCAGTCGATGGCTGGGGACGGCGTCCGCACGAGCCCGTCGGATTCCACGTCGCGCCCGCAACTATCTCCAGAAAAGGCGCTAAACACCCTCTGTGGTTGTAGGTCGATCGAACCATTTCTGCAACACACACCTGTGCGGCGCTTTCTGGCCACCGGTGCGCGTGGCGTCCGTCGCGCACAGAATTGACCTGACACTCGAGACCCGAAGGACGTGAACGTGAACGAACCAGAACGTCGCTTCATCGCCAAGTAACCTATTGTTTGTGGCGTTTCTGAGTGTTCGTCGCCCGGCCCCAGAGTCGATTCGTGCGAGGATCAACATCGGCGAATCCGCTGCCGACACCATGATCGCGATACGACAATCTTCCGTACTTTCTCGAAGAGTCCCTCTCCCGGAAACCGGCGTACCGAAGGCGGCAAGAATTTCCCCTACACAATCAGGGATTACCACCTATAGTGGTTTCACTGCGCTATGGGCTTAACGCAGG
>VAPH01007925.1_pt1 | contig 15077 bp, 10 predicted proteins | sample 3393861 | NCBI WGS metagenome assembly VAPH01 (sample SAMN08290439, study PRJNA428436) | hydrothermal vent metagenome | isolation source: Deep-sea hydrothermal vent chimney | place: Atlantic Ocean: South-mid Altantic Ridge | reverse complement strand
TACCCTGCAAAGAGTACTTTTGAGCTCTGCCCAAATTGTCATGGGGTTAAAAAGGGACATAAAAGGCCGGTAAAAAGCAAGAAGTAATAAGAGAGAATCCTGGTTGTTATTTGCAACTCCTTAATGTTGGCACTTTTTTTGCTTTAATTCTTTTTATGTTTAAGTGTATGTAAGTGGTTTAAATAGCGTAAGTCAACCCGAATACTGATTATGAAAAAACAGGTAATTATTGTAACCGTCCTTATCTTTTTCTGTATGTTGCCGGTCCTCCGGTTTCCAAATGACGGTGAGGCCGTGGTCATAGGGGATTGTGATGTCTGCCATAGTCTCTATCCCGGAATGATGAAGGCAGCGGCTCCCGGTAAACCGTTAAGGTATGTCCTTCAGAACTCCATGTGTGTAAGTTGTCACTCAAATGCCGACAGTAATACCATAAAAATGCTGGGTGGTGCCAGGGTGCCTGTTGTCTACAGCAGGGTAGCACCGGACAGGCCTTTGTCAGGCGGCAATTTCTATTATGTTAAGGTTTTTGGTGACAGGAGAGGGCATAATGTTGATGGTATTGCCTCACCGGATGCAAAAAACGGTTTTATGCCTCCGGGGTATGACAGGTTTTCCGATCCCTCCACTATTGGATTCAACGATAAAAAGCCCCTGGCTTGTGCAGGCTCCAATGGCTGTCACGGTGACAGGAATATTGAAAACCCCTTTGCTTCTATTCTGGGGGCCCATCATTCAGATGATTTTCCTGTTGACGGCAGCACTACGGCCAGGAGTTACCGGTTTCTGAAAAGAACCGCTAAAGTTAAGGGGGTTACCGGACTGGAGGATAAGGATTGGGACTACACTGCTTCTTCAAAGAAACATAACGAGTATACATCCTCAATCAACCGCTTCTGTGCCGACTGCCATAGCGGTCTTTACCGCAGGGATAAGATAGGCAGGGCAAGTCCATGGTTCAGGCATCCCACAGGTATTGTCCTGCCGAAAAGGGGGGAATATCTGAGCTATAACCCCGATGTGCCGCCTCCACCCGATAAACCCGACATAAGGATTTACAGTCTTGATGCACCGGTGGCGAGGCCGGTAGTCCCTGCTGTTTCCAGTGATGAGGTGAGACCCGGTACAGACATTGTCATGTGCCTTTCATGCCATGTGGCACACGGTAGCCCTAATGAGTTTATGCTGAGGTGGGATTATGATTCCATTGTGGCCGGGGAAGAAGGCAGCAGCGGTTGTTTAATATGTCATACAGGCAAGGGCGAATAGTCATGGACAAAGGGCTGAGGGCCATGGGCAGGGAGAGAACGGTTAAGTGGAAGGAGTTCCATACCCTGTGTTCTGTGTTCTGTGCTCTGTGCTCTATGCTCCTTATCCTGTCTTTTCCCTCAAACATTGATGCCAGGGTGAAGGGGAAGTGCAAGAATTGCCACACCATGCACGCCGTTAAACCCAATCCTGTCCTGACAAAGGGTGGTTGTCTCGGTTGTCATGCCCAGGATCCCTCCGGTACCAGGAATATTATAATTATGGGGAAGACAAGGATACCTCAGGTAATGCATAAAATGGATAACGGAGACCTTGCTGCTGGAAACTTTTATTATGTGTCGGACGACTTTAACCCTGATTATTCAAAGGGGCACAACGTTTTGGGGATTTCACTTCAGGAGCCTCCCCCCATGGATGTACCGCCCGGGTTTATGGGAAACGTTGTGATTCCGGGAGGCATCGGGCCTTCATACTGGCCACAGCAACAGCAGCTTACCTGTGCGGGCACGTGGGGCTGCCATGGAAACAGGACTATAGAGAAGCCGTTCAAGTCCATTTACGGAGCACATCATACGGATGACAGTGTGATTGACGCTTCAACTGTGGGCAGGAGTTATCGCTTTCTTTACGGGATAAAAGGCAAGGAACACAAGAACTGGGAATATCAGGCCACCACTGATGACCATAACGGCTATAAGGGTGATACCGGTCACAGCACTATGGATACCATAAGTTACCTTTGTGGTGAATGCCATGGCAAGTTTCATCCAAATCCGGATCTTGGTGGTGGGACAGAGGTTGGCGAGACTGTCTGGCTCAGGCACCCCACTGACATTTCCTTCAGCAATGTGCATGGTGGGTATGCAGGCTCTGAGTTTCAGGACTATACCAGCTATAGCCTCCAGGCGCCCGTTGCCTATAAAAACCCTACAGGTAGAGAAAATATTGTGGATATGGATAGTATAATCATGTGTCCCTCGTGTCACAGGGCACATGCGAGTCCCTATCAGGATATGTTGAGGTGGGATTACAGCAGTAATATGTTGAGCCGTGGGGATGGCTGTCTTACCTGTCATACACGGAAGGGGAAATAGCTTTCATTTGTGTAAAATGTTACACAAATCATGTAAAGAACTACAGCAATGACATCCAGTACTAATAAATATACTGCTGAATGTTAACCGAAATTATAGAAGGATCTTGAAAAAGCTTCTTGACAAGAAACCCTTATATGTGTTAAATTAGCCTCGCTAAAGTATTAAAAAAGTAAATTAGTACGTACACCCCATTTGTATGCAGACGAAGTGTCTTGGCATAATTGTTGCATAATCTCATAACAAGTTAATAATTTATGTACCGTTTTTTATAGAGGGTCGTTTACTATGCAAGGCCGGCATGGTCTGGTTTTGTGCATTTCCGAGCAGACCCCAAAAACAAGGGAGGAAAGTAGATGAAAAAAACACTAATTACACTGCTTTTAGTATTTTTGTCTGCAATTTTTATTTATTCATATGCTGATGCCAAAGTATCCGGAGTCTGTTCAAGCTGTCACACCATGCACAACAGCCAGGATGGCGCTCCGATGACGTATGATAGTTCACCGACTCCTAACGGGAAGTTGCTCCGGGGTAGCTGTGTCGGCTGTCATGCACAGAATACCTCCAGTAATATCGTTAATTCTATTCCCCAGGTCTACCATTCCGACCCTACAGACCTTGCAGCAGGTAATTTTAAGTATGTTGTGAACAACGGGGACTCCTATGGTCATAATGTTCAGGGTATAGTGACCTCGGCAGATGCCGTACTCGGCAATACACCGCCTGGATATAACAGCGCCTATGACCCATCGGCAATAGGCTTCAACACTACCAGCCGTCTGGTTTGTGCAGGGTCTAACGGCTGTCACGGCAACAGGGATTCATCTGATCAGTGGACCGCAGTCAGCGGGGGCCATCACGGTGATGACTCGATCCTCAAGTACGGCTCCGGTTTTACACTGACCGGACAGGGGGCCACTGTGGCTACCAGTTACAGGTTCCTCTACAAGATAAAGGGCGCAGAGGATAGTGACTGGCAAGATACCGATACTGCTACTGACCACAACGAGTATCTGGCGGAAACCTATGCCACGAGGGGTACTACGGAATTATGGGCAACTATGAAGGGCACAATAAGTGAGCTGTGCTCTGAATGTCATTCGACGTTTCATCTGGGGGGCAGCAGCGGTATCGGTTCTGCATCACCGTGGCTGCGACACCCGACGGATGTGGTAATCCCGAATTCAGGAGAGTTTGCTTCCGTGTCAACTACGTATAGTGATGAGACTCCGGTTGGGAGACCGGCGGCATCACTGACAAACGGGTTGACTGCCGCAATAGGGACTGTTACCGCGGGCACCGACAGGGTCATATGCCTCTCCTGCCACAGGCCCCATGGTTCTCCTTATCCCGATAGTCTGAGGTTCAGCTATCAGACGAGTCTGAGCACCGGTAACGGTTGTTTGAGGTGTCATACACAGAAAGATGCTTACTAAATATTGAAGAGAAACTTTCAGGCTAAAGGCTGGATTTAAAAAAACATGGGTATCTCACGATACCCTTGTTTTTTATGGATACCCTGATATTGAAAGAGGTGGCAGGGGGGGGAAGGTTCTAAAAACCTTATCATGTTAATGCCATATTTTTTTGTATGATTGAGGTTTGATTCAGGAGGTTTATGTTCCGTATCCTTGTTATAATTATTTCCTTTGTAATGCCCTTTCTTCTCGTTCAACGCAAGATAGAGGCCCAGTTGCAGGATGTTCCTGTAGTCCATGTATACAGCATAGTGCAAGGAGAAGAAGACAGGTTGTTTTTCCCTTCCTTTGTGTGGTCGGATCCGGTCAGTAATGAGGTTTACGTTATTGATGGAAAAAGCAGGATTATCATATATACATCGGATTTTTTCCCCCTGTTTACCCTTGATAAAAGAAACGGCATTGAATCACCACAGGGGTTGACTCTGGATGCTGAAGGTAATCTTTATGTTGTTCAGTCCGCCACAAAAGATAACCCCAGACACAGAATTTCTGTTTTCAATGCATGTCTTAAGTGGGTGCGTGATATTTATCTGAAGGGTTTTGAGGGATCCGAGTCATTTAACCCATATCGCCTGGCCATGGATAAAGCGGGCAATATCTATGTGGCAGGGTCCTATTTCCCCGGTGTTCTGGTCCTAAGTAATCAAGGCCGTCTCCTGGAGATAGTATCACCTGAAGAAGAGGGGAGAAAGGTGGAACTAAACGATGTGACCCTGGATAAGGCAGGCAGGATATATCTTGTCAGCGAGGAAATGGGACATATATATGTCTATGATAAAAACAGGAAGTTTCTTTTCAAGTTTGGCCGTAAAGGAGGGAGTACAGGCAAGCTGAGCCGTCCGATGGCTGTTGGAGTAGATAATCGAAATGGAACTCTCTATGTGGTGGATTATATGCGTCATACTGTCTCCGTGTATGATAAAGAGGGCAAGTATCTGTTTGAATTTGGGGGGCTGGGCCTGTCAGCGGGATGGTTTCAGTACCCCAGGGATATATCAATCGACTCAACAGGCAGGATACTGATTGCCGATACCTTTAATAACAGGGTGGAAGTGTATCAGCCCAGGGAATAACAGTAGGGTATAGGGGGGAATCGGGTCTGAAAAAAACTGAGGTAAGGCGAAATATCTACAGGAATTATCAGCAAATTATGTTGATTGCAAATACAACAAAAAAACATTCTGTCGAAACCCGGGAGTTTATGTCGAACAATGGACATCTTTATAAAGACACAGCGGTTTTAGCGAGGAGTTTCATGTTCCTGGTCCTTTGCTCGTTTTTCCTTTTAACGGGATGCACGGCCATTAAGGGACAGCAGAACGTCTCAGGGCATTCCCGGGGACGGATTGACCTCTTTCTGAAGGGTGCAGATGATACTTCCGATGATATTTCATTTAATCTGACCGCAATCGATATTATGGCGGAAGACGGTACCTATAGAGAGATAACGAGCACCCCTCTGAATATAAATTCCACTGCCGTGAAGGGCCGTCAGATACTTTTAGCTGAAAAAACCCTACCGGAGGGCAGATATAAAAAAATCCGGCTTGTTGTCAAACGGGCATGGATCAGGAGAAAAGGCAGGATGGCACGTTTAGCCTTGCCTTCCGGCGCAATAGAGATAGCCGTAAATATTACCGTATACAAAGACCAGGACACATCATTGTTCCTGACCTGGGATGCAGATGCATCTGTTGCCGATAAATACCTGTTTAAGCCTGTTTTTGCTGTTAAGGGGCAGGTCCCGGAGCTCAGCAGTCTTCTTGTTTATGTTACCAATGAGGATTCGAATAATGTCTCCGTGATTAACAGACAATCAGGTGAGGTTGTAGCAACTGTAAGGGTGGGGAGGAGACCCAGAGGTATTGCTGCAGGTTTGAGGAGGGACCGTTTGAGGGTTTATGTGGCAAACTCAGGCTCTAACAGCATTTCAGTGATTGATCCCACCACTAATAAAGTGGAACAGGAGATACCGATCCGGTTTGGTAGTGCCCCGGAGGGTATAGCGGTAGCCAGGGGACCCTCAGGGGAGGACCTCATATTTGTGACCGATTATGGCTCCGATACGGTATCCGTTGTTGATGCTGCAACATATCAGGAGATAGACAAGGTAGATGTTGGGAATGGTCCGATAGCAGTGGCGGTAGACCCACCGGCAGAGATTGTCACGGCGTCGCGGTTTCTCAGTTTTGAGGATGTTAATATCTTAAGAAATTACCGTGAAAGATATTTTAATGTGTATGTAGTTAATAAGGATTCCAGGGATGTCTCGGTACTGAGGATGGACCTGCAGAGACGCAGGCTTGAAGAGGTTGCCAGGTTAAGTGTAGAATGGAGCCCGGTGGCGCTCGCTATAGACTATCAGAGGGGGAAGGTCTATGTGGCTAATTATGGTTCCGACAGGCTCTCGGTCATAGATATCATAAAGGTTATTAAAGGGGATGAGAAGGGAGCTGTCAGCGATATCAGTGATGTGGGCACCTCCGTCACAGGAGTTGTTGTTGACCCGTCCTTTGACAGGCTTTATCTGTTGAGGGAGGTTCCTGGTGAGATAATGATTATCAGACCTTTTTTGGAGGATTACTATACTGTGGGTACGGTAATGCCCCTGGTAATAGGTACCATACCTGTAGGAACTTCTCCGAGGTCCATTATTATGGACCCTGAGGCCAGAAATCTCTATGTAGTTAACAGGGGTTCCGATAATGTCTCTGTAGTAGATAGAACTGCAAGAGAAGTGGAACGGGTTATCCCTGTGGGTAAAAATCCCTATGGCATAGCAATGTTTCCATATTAGGAATAAAAATTTGATTAACCAGAGAGCACAGAGAATGCAGATAAAGAAACTGGTTGAATTAGAGTTTTAAAACCAGGTTTGGTTTTGATTCCATACTGAACGATAGTCAATGGCAAACATCAGGTCGGCGATTATTGTCAAAGACTATTGACTGACGAGCTTATGCGGAAGATATTATGGAAAATTATCGCAATAGCATTACTGAGTGCCTGTCTTGGCGGCCCTGCTTTTGCCGAAGGCCTCAAGGGATGGGCGGAGTTGAATCATAGTACTATAAAGCAGTTTGAGGATGACAAACAAATATCAGTCAACAAGACATTTTATCGAAATTTCTATCTGCGGCTGGATAAATCAATCACGCCGATGCTTTCCTATCAACTCTATTTCAGGTCAGGTTTGCTGGATTCCGACCTTACAGACCCTGCCGGTGTGACTACCACCGCTTACAAGAGGGCGGTTGAACCGGCAATAGACCTGTTCCTCCGGAACTCCGTCTATGACCTGAGTACAGGTTATCGCCGTCAGGAGCAGTGGTCAACTGCACACCTGAGAGACGACAGCAGGGAAACATCCGAGTATTATTATTCCCGTCTTAATTTAAAACCCCTGGAGTTGCCTTCCCTCTTATTGCAGTTTGACAAAAAGAGGGACTACGCACACTTCCTTGTTAATGAAGCAGACAAAACCAGTACCGGATATACCGGGTATTCCGGAAGCTCCGTTTATCAATACTCGTTCAGGGATTTAGACCTGTCCTACAGCCTTACTTACAGGCATACGGTGGACGAGGCACCGACGGATATACTGGCTAAATCGATCGGCGACAATTTTAACGGCCTGTACAGAATCGGTTACTCCCGTTCCTTCCAGCGGGGCAGGACCAGTGTGTCTGCAGTCTATCAGGGGAACTATGTGCGGAACAGGAGGCAGCAGTTTGTGACCCAGACGGGCAACGTGCTTTTCGAGCGAACACCCTTTAGCGGGCTCTATGCCATAGATGCGAATCAAACCGAAGTGGATATATTGAATAACAAGCCGTCCCTGATTGACAAGGATTATCAGACGTCAACCGGAATCAATATCGGTAGTAACGGCCAGGTGTACCAAAATATAGGAATAGAGGTTTTGTCATCATCGGAGGAGGTAGACAGGTTATACATTTATGTAGATAAAGATGTCAGTGCTGATATCAGTCTTATAAATCGGAATAACTGGCGGGCCTACCGGAGTGATTATAATAGCGGGGACTGGACGGAAGTAGGTATCCAGAGTGTGATGGTATCTACGGATATAGTTAATAGTGTATACCGGTATGAGATAAGGTTCGAAGCCGGTCGGAATGCACGCTATTTCAAGGTGATCAATCAGGCCAGGTCCGGCTTAAGTGATGTTATGGTAACGGAAATCGAGGCTTACGGTATGGACTTGGTCCCCGACACAGGTGAGGTTACGAACGTGACGAGGGTTTTTACTCAGGGGTTAAACCTCAGTGTGAAGCTGATGCCTGTAAAAAGATTAAGCCTTCTCTTTAATTGCTATATTGACAGGACAGACCAGAACACTGTGTCCCTTCCGGACTCTATAGCCGGTATTTTTGTAAATGTTTTCAGTAAATCCACAGCAGGGGAGGCAGAAGGGCTGATTAGTAATATAACAAGGACCTACAGTATTACCTCAGCATGGGTAACCCACAGATTGCTTACTACTACTTTCCGTTTTCAGAGAAACGAGGCATTTGACAATAAAGAGGAGACGGATATCAGCTCCAATATTTACTCCCTTTCCTTTAACTCTACTCCTTTGCCGACCCTCGATACAACCCTTGCATTAATCAGGAGTGACAGATTCAGCTTTGGAGAGAAACAGTCCCTGAATAATTCATTGCTGTTAAGTGCAGGTTCGAAACTTTACAGGGGCGTCAACATGATTACCGATATTGGATACACGGACTCGAAATCCTATACATCAGGTTCTCACCTTACTTCCCGTTTTATCCGTGGCTCACTTGATGCATTTCTTACCCGGAAGCTGACGGCAAACCTCATATATGGCTTTAACCGGCAATCGTCAGACACTACATCTTCGGATTCAAATGAGGGTGGCACAATAATTACATACCGACCGGGCCGGTTTATCAATCTTTCCGGAAGTTTCAGGGTTTCGGATATTGATGGCAATACAACGACTTCCAAGGGAGTTTTAATTGATTGGCTTCCCGTGCCTGTCCTTAAAGTAAATTTAAACTATCAGCATGCCCGTTCTGAACCGGACTCCTCAACTGACGACTCGCTCAGTGGTTACGGGTTATGGTATATTACAAAGTTTATTGATATCCGCCTTACGTATAACTATACACAGAGTGTCAGGGAGAAAAAGACGGAAACCTATATGATTGGTGCGAATTTGAATTGCAGATTCTGACATGTCTGAATTATAATTAAAGTCGGTTTTAAAAAACGATTTCCCGAACGCTTTCGGGGAATGACGGAAACGGGTTGGAATGAGAATATGATTGATAGAGTTAAGAGAAAAAAGCAAAACAAGGTGCTTCCCGGGCCTCTGCTTCTGGCCCTGTCTCTTTTGCTGATTTTCATGTGGGGCTGCGGTAGCCCGGGACAATATATCCGGCCGGATGTTGATATTCGCAGTATAAGGAAGATAGCGGTATTGCCGCTGGAAACCCTTACCACGGATGAATATGCCGGTGAAAAGATCAGGGGGATGGTTATATCGGAACTCCTTACCAGGGGAGTCGATGTTATCGAGCCTGGGGAGGTAACAAGGGTACTGAGGGAATTAAAGATCAGATCCCCTGGAGGTATAACGATTGAGGATATACGGAAGATAGGGGAAAGACTGAATGTAAAGGCGGTAATGATGGGCTCGGTTGGGGCCTTTGGGATAAGCCGGGGGATTACAGCCTCTTACCCGGAGGTATCAATCCACTTGATGATGCTTAATACGTCCACCGGCAATATTATATGGTCTGCCTGGAACACAGCAGGCGGTCCCGGTTTCTGGACCAGACACTTTGGTACAGAGGGCATAACATTGAGTGAAACTGCCGGGAAGGTTGTAAAAGAAACCATTGATGCATTATTTTAGATAGTGAATGCTTAATTGTGAACGGGATAACCATTTATCATTGACTATTGACTATTGACTATTGACTATTGACTATTGACTATTGACTATTGACTATTGACTATTGACTATTGACGAGTAAAAGGAGAAACGATATGGACTTGCTGAAGAAATATGCCCTGACAGGTATGCTCTGTCTATTGCTCCTTGGCGCAGGATGTCGCAGCAGCATGCCTTCATTTCATGTCCGTCAGGATGTGGATTTCGGTTTTATAAAACGGGTAGCGGTATTGCCTTTGAATAATCTGACCAGTGAGAGATTTGCCGCTGAGGCTGTAAGGCAGGTGGTTATCAGTGAACTGCTGGCCTCGGGTCTTGTTGATGTAGTGATTCCCGGAGAGGTAAAGGCTGCCATTGACCGTCTGGGGATTAAGTCCGTCTCATCCCTGAACACTGAACAGATAAAGGCCTTGGGGACCGCACTTGGAGTGCAGGCGCTTATTTTCGGCTCGGTTGAGCAGTTCGGAATGGTCAGGATGGGAAGTATTTCTGCACCGAATGTGACTATTACCCTGATGATGGCAGATACAGGTTCAGGGAGCATTATATGGTCGGTTACAAGCACAGGTGTTGGGGGCGGTTTTATGGCCAGGCATTTTGGTGCAAGGACGGAGACTATGAGTGAGACACTGTTGAGGGTAGTAAAAGAGGCTATCCGGACACTTGCAAAATACTGAGAATAGTCTGTTTATACTATGGGCTAATGACTGTGTGACATGTGACAAATGACTAAAAAAGAACTGAACAACGTGGCCGTGAGGCGAAACGTGCTTCGTAGCCCTGACCGGTTGGCGTCTTCTTTGCTAATCGTTATCTTCTCGCTCTTTCTTGTTACCAATGTTTGCTATGCAGCCCAACCGTCCCGTGGAGAGGGGAGTGCTTTGAAGGAAAGAATAGCCCTCTTTCCTTTTGTGAATCTAAGCGAGGACAGGGATGCCCTGAGGTACGTTATGCCGGTATTGAGAACCCGGCTGGAAGGCAAAGGGTTTGACGTAGTGGATGAGGATAGCCTCAACAGGTTTCTGCTTAAAGAGAGAGTCAGGGCTACCGGATATATTTCAAGGGATATGGCCAGGAAGATAGGAAAGGAATTGAATGTAAAGGCTGTTTTTCTCGGTTCTGTTAACCTGTTTTCACGGGGAGAAAATCCAGGGGTTGGTTTTTCGGCCCGCCTGATTGATTCATCCAATGGCCTTATCCTGTGGGCTGATAATGCCTCTGCTACCGGAGATGATTTCACTGCAATCCTCGGTTTGGGCAGAATAAAAACCATGGATAACCTGCTCCCCAGGGTTGCGGACAGATTGCTTGCCTCTTTCACCGCCATGCCATCCCGAAAAGGGACAAAAGATACATACAGAATTGCTGTGATGCCCTTCCGGAATAACAGCGGACTCAGAGATGCAGGTATGATAGCTACTTACATGTTTTTAGTGGAGCTATTCAAGAATCCGGGGTTTGAACCGGTGGAATACGGAGAAGTCAGAAGAGCGGTAGTGGATTTGAGGGTCAGGGAGAGGGGAGAATTGGATTACAGGGATATAAAAGCCCTGTCGAAGTCCCTGTTGGTGGATGGCTTTTTAGTCGGGACTGTGGAGCGTTACTCTGACGGATTAAATGCGTCCTCTCCACCTGAGGTTTCTATTAGCGCCAGAATAGTAGATGCCCGTAAAAACAGGGTCTTATGGTGCGAGAGCTGTCAACTAAGGGGTGATGACAATATAGTCGTCCTTGACTGGGGAAGAATAAGATCCGTGGATAAGGTGGCTTCCAGGGTAGTCTCAAAGCTAGTAAAAAGGGCTGAAAAAGTATGCAGAGGAACAGTTTCTGTTGTTTCAGGGCCGGCTTCCGATGTGAAAAAAACAGGAGAGCCCTTGCCACGGTAACGTACAGGTAATGAAAATGATAAAAAACGGAGATAGCAGGATGGCGCAAAGGCAGTCTATAGTCACCGGTCAACGGTCAGGAGTTGAGCCCGGCAGCTCTTCTAATGCAGGAAAGACTGAGGGTTCGATAAATGCAGGTATTTTATCGGTTGTTCTTTTTTTCCTGCTGTTTGCTTTTATTGGTGGGTGTGCATCCCTTCGGCAAAAGGGGGAGATACCGGCGAGGGAAAAGATATTGGCAGTTGTTGATGGCGAGCCCATTACTGAAGAAGATTTGAAATATTCGCTGCAGATAGCCCATCGCAGGGAAGACCTCTCCTCTGCGGGGAACCTGATTCTGTCGGAGTATGTGCAGAAGCTGATAGATGATATGCTGATTATTGAGGAAGCCCGTCGTATGGGTATGGAGCAGGACCCTCAGGTACAACAGGCTGTTAAGGCGTATATTCTGAGGGAGTCGGTCGTGAAGCTTTATGACGAGGAGATTTCCCGGAAGGTCTCAATATCGGATGAGGATATTCTAAGCTACTACAAGAAGAACTATGAGAAGTTTTCGCTTGGCATTATTGAGGTAAGTTCAGAAAAGGAGGCCGGCAATATAGCAGGACAACTAAAGAAAGGAGCCGATTTCGATGACCTTGCCCGGAAGTACTCTACTCATCATTCCGGGAAAAACGGGGTGGATGTTGTCCTTACACGAAGGTCCATGTCACCCTATATTGATGAAGCTGTAGCCGGTCTCAAACCCGGTGAGTTTAGTGATATTCTGAAGATACGGGATAAGTATTATATAGTAAAGCTGATCAGCAGGAAAGAGGCGCCTGATGAAGAACTCAAAAATGTCCGAAAAGAGATAGAGAAGGTCGTCAGGAAACAGAAGGAAAAAAAGCGTGCCGATGAATACCTGGAATATCTTCGTGAACGCGCTGCCATTAAGGTTAATAAGGAGCTACTTTCTGCTATAAGCCAGGATAAGGGGTATGAGGAGGTATCTGATTGGTCAAAGGATAAAAGGGCGGTGGCGGAGGTGAATGGCTCGGTACTTACTGCAGGTGAGTTTGCAGCCATGGCCAGGCCTTACAAGGGGAAATCAAAGGCAAATATCCTTAATAGCTGGATTGACCGTAAGGTGGTTGACCATGAGGCACTCAGCCGGCGTTACGCGACCTCCCCGGATTTAAAGAAAAAGATAGAGCGTTATGAGAACCAGTTATTAAAGCAGGCATTCATTAATAAAGCAATTATCCCAAAGATCAAAATTTCAGATAAGAGCCTGAAAGACTACTATATGAAACACCGGGAAGATTTTGCCGAACCTGTCAGGTTTAGAGTCCGGCAGATTACGGTGAAGACCATGGATGAGGCCAGGGAGCTGTTGAGCAGCCTGAAGGATGGTACGGATTTTTCATGGCTGGCTATGAAGAAGTCGATTGATCCTGCAGGTCCAAAAGGTGGAGAGGTTGGATGGCTTACCATGCAGGAATTTCCAGGGCCTGTAAGAGAGGTGGTGGCTGCACTGAAGACGGGAGAGATAAGTCCGATATTCAAGGTGGGGTCATCTTACAGAATAATCCGTTTGCAGGGAAAGTTTAAGGGTGAAGTCGGGAGGTTCGAAGAAGTAAGAGATGCTGTTTACAAGGCGTGTTTTAAAGAACGGTTCAATGCACTCCGGGATGAGTTTGTATCAAAGCTTAAGTCAGAGGCACGGATAAAAATCAATGATGAGGCAGTAAAATCACTCGAGGAAAGGCTTGATAAATAGTTTGATACAGAAACAGTTTGTCCTTGACAAACGACACCGGTCAGGGATAAATTATCCTGACCCGGGTAAACGGGAAGGACTGAATAGAGGTTGGCAATTGTGAAAGGAACGATTAACCCCAAAGGAAAGAATATCTTAAAAGTTATCCTTCTGTTTTTTATCTTGAGCCTCATATATGCATGCGTTTCTGAAGATACGGCAAGAAGAAAGGGATTTGAAGCAAAACCCTGTCTGGATTGTCACAAGGAGAAACTGAAGGAATTTCAGAAGAAGTATGTGCATTCTCCGGTCGGTAAACAGGACTGTGAGGCATGCCATCTTCGTCATGGAAGGCTTGCCGTTAAATCCTTCAGGGAGAGGGAGGAGCGAAAGCTCTGTTTTACCTGTCATCGGAAGATGGCCTCGGATATAGCTAAATTACCGAATGTGCATACTGCCCTGAAGCAGGGCAAGTGTGTCCCCTGCCATAACCCCCATGCATCCGAGAACAGGTTTTTTCTGAAAAAGAAGGGCAGTGAGCAGTGTTTTACCTGTCACGACAAGGCACCTTTTATGAGGGCTAATCGCCATAAACCCCTTTCAGACGGTTGTCTTACATGTCATGCAGCCCATGGCTCCCAATATAAGGACAATCTCATAAAAGATGAAACGGATCTCTGCCTGTCGTGTCATGACTCTACCGAGGGCGGTTTCAGGAAGGCACACGAAAATTATCCGGTTCAGCAGGGTAAATGTACAGGCTGTCATAACCCTCACAGCTCAACAAATGATAAATTGCTCAGGGAATCAGTTCATGCTCCCTTAAAACTCGGGCAATGCAATTCCTGTCATAACCCCCCGGAAGGCCCGGATCCACTTGGTGTTATTGCCCAGGATGCCAAACTATGCTATATCTGTCATAAGAAAGAAGAGAAGGAGTTTAAAACGACCTACAGGCATCCTCCAGCGGGCGAGGGTAAATGTCTTGACTGTCACAGTCCACATGCCTCGGATTATCCGAAGATTACCCTTATGGAGGAAAAGGCTCTTTGTTTAAAGTGTCATGCCGGTAAGCCGAAGATTGACGTGACTAACTTGCATGCACCAATAAAAGAGGAAGGCTGCACAGTCTGTCACGACCCGCACGGCTCCGGAAATCCTTTTTATCTGAAAGCACCTGAGGGACAGATATGTCTTACATGTCATGCCGGTATGAAAAAGGAGTTAAAAGAAATATCCACGCATAAGCCGTTCTCAGAGCTTCAATGCACAAAATGCCATGATCCTCACGGTACCGATACTCCCGAGATGCTTAAGGCTGTGCGGGCTCGGTTATGCTATAGCTGTCATAAAAAGGAGGAGAAGGATTTTTTTAAGACCTATATTCATACACCTGTGAACAAAGGAGAATGTCTTTCCTGCCATAAGGCGCATGCATCTGATTACAAGAATTTGCTGAGCAGTTCGCCGGATCAGCTCTGCCTCAATTGTCATGACGGTATGTTGCCGGAGGTTAAAGCAAAGGAGATGCATCCTCCATTCAGGGACGGGGAATGCCTGCCATGCCATGCCCCACATGCCAGTGATTACACGGCAAACACTCTCATGCCTATGGCGAAGCTCTGTTACAGGTGTCATAAGGCCACAAAGTCCGCGCTGAAG
>VAPH01075163.1_pt1 | contig 15091 bp, 19 predicted proteins | sample 3393861 | NCBI WGS metagenome assembly VAPH01 (sample SAMN08290439, study PRJNA428436) | hydrothermal vent metagenome | isolation source: Deep-sea hydrothermal vent chimney | place: Atlantic Ocean: South-mid Altantic Ridge | reverse complement strand
TTATCGCTTGCTTCAATACGCTCTCCGCGGCTTTAAATATTTTTTTTAATTCATACTCTTTCAAATTCCCAGCGGCTCTATCCGGCTTTATTCCCGCTTTGAATAATATTTCATCCGCGTAAATATTCCCTATCCCCGCTATCATCTTCTGGTTTATTAACACGGATTTAACGGCCGCGGTTCTGCCTTTAAAAATATTCCTAAAATCTTCAAATTTAAAATTACCGGACAGCGGCTCTATGCCGAATTTACTTTTTATCGTTTTTAACTCATCCTCGCCGACTATTTTCAAATAACCGAACTGCCGCATATCATTAAAATATAACGCGGAACCGTCAATGAATTTAAAAATAACATGAGAATACTTATTCGGCAATTCATCGCTCATACCCTGAATTTCATGGCCTCCTTTTACACATCCGCGTTTGGCGTTATAGACCAATTGGCCGGTCATTTTTAAATGAATCAATAAATAATTTTCGCCTTCATTTTTATTTTTATTCGCATGGGCGCCATTCGTAGCGGCGCGTCTAATCCTAAAAATAATTAATTTTCCTGCTCTGGAAATATCCTGAAAAACGCCGCCTTTTAAAATTTTCAAAAAATCCCCGTAATCGCTTTTAATTATTTTTTTCTTCCCAACCTTAACACCGGTGATTTTTTTATCCAAAATCACCTTTTTTAAATCATTTTTAATTGTCTCCACCTCGGGAAGTTCCGGCATAATTGCATTATACAAAAAACCCGCAAACATTGCGAGTTTTTTTATTTGGTGGGCCGGGCAGGATTCGAACCTGCGAAGGCGTAGCCAGCAGATTTACAGTCTGCCCTCGTTGACCGCTTGAGTACCGACCCATGGAATTTTCGATTTTTGATTTAATAATCCCCCAACCCCCTTTATCAAGAGGGCTTAAAAATAAAAAACCCTTTATAAAGGGACTATTTTAAAATTTCATCTTTAACTAATTTAACACGAACATATAAAAAAATCAACCTCTCACCTCAACCAACCTATCATATCGCTAATAACCGCGTAAACCAAGGCGATTATTGAGAAAGCGAAAATTACGATATAACTCCATCTCGCCTTGCTTGACCGCAGGCTCTTTAAAATATAAGCCAAGGCATCTCTGTCTTCATCCGATAATTCTTTTTTATGATGAATTTTATAACCCAACCTCCTCTTTTCAATCAATTTTTCCCGCTTATTTTCAACACGATAGCGATGGGCGAAATACCAAATAAATCCAATGGTGCCGATATACCAGGCAATCTCCACCCACAACCGGCTATATTGGTTTAAAATAACAATAATGCGGTAGGAAAATGTGGCGATAATTCCCACCCAAAAAACCAAATTCCGATAAAAATGCGTGTTTGTGTTATACTTTTTCATTATTACTTTTTCCCCACGAAAATATTTAAAACATTCTGCGTTAATTCTTTGCCGATTGTTCCTATATAAAAATTTAACACCACGAATTTATGCACACCCACCTACTATTCTATCTGTTCTAATAATTTATTTTTTAACTTCTCAAAAGCGACTATAAAAAAAGTGGGCTTGCTTTTTAAATCCAAAATATTAGATTCATTTATAAAACTTACCAAATCGTCTGCTGTCCAATTTTGAAAATGTTTTTCTGCTGTGGCTCTTGTTGTTGGATTTATGCCATACAAACTTTTCTTAATTTTTGTCAATTCTTTTATTTTGTCGAGATGTATCCTAGTTAACCCTGTTAACCTATCGGGAGCAATTTTACTTACAATATTAGCAATAGCATCGTTGTCTGGTTTTTTATCTCCATGTTCTTTATTTTTCTCACTCCTATCCCTTTCTGCTTTCTTTTTTTTAAAGGCGTGAAAATCAAAGATTTCTGCCATATTATTTTTATTAGTTATTATACCCTATTATTAAATTACTACCGGTTTCGCTGGTAGAATTGGTAAACGGACTTCGTCCTGCTAAATTTGTCATTCCGTGCGGAGCGGAGCGGAGCGGAGCGGAAACACGGAATCCAGAGTTTAACGGCATAACTTCTTTTATACTACGGCTGTGAAATATTAACATTCCTGCGGCTCCCTCCTAGATTCCAGATAAGCTTCGCTTTCAGGAAAGACAAGGGGAAAAATAGCAAAAATAAAAACTGACCTTATCCGCAAACGGAAACCGTAGACGCCCTACTTCGTAGGGGGGTTTCTTAAATATTAAAATTAACCCAAAAATACCCTGCGGGAACATTACTTCATTGAGCCGAGACGGGGACTTGAACCCCGGACCCCTTCCTTACCATGGAAGTGCTCTACCACTGAGCTATCTCGGCATAATTCAAAAACATGTAACATAAAACAAATAACAATAAAATTATAGTTCTGTTACATGTTACATGTTGCGTGACTACATTTCATTAATTTGCGCTTTTATTTCATCCAGCTTTTGATTATCGGGATTAACTTCCTTCAACTTACTGTAAGCGTCAAGCGCTTCCACCTTATCTTTATTAATTATACTTATTTGAAGCGCCGTGTCAATATAGCGGGGATTATTCGGCTCAAATTCAAGCGCTTTTTTAATATTATCCGCCGCTTCTTTCAAATTCTCCATATCCCTGTTCACTAAGGACAGATCAAAATAAATTTCTCCGCTTTCTCCCTGCTCCAGTTTTATAACATGCTCAAAGGTCTGCTTGGCTTCCTCAAGATTTTTTCGCTCAAAATAAAGTTCGCCCAAAGTCCTGAACGCCTCTATGTTTTTATTGTCTAAATTTATAATTTCAATTAACTTTTTCTCGGCCATGTCTAATTCTTCATTTTTAATCAGCTCTCCCGCCTCAACTAATAATTCATCCGCTCTTTTTCCCGCCTCCTTTCGCGGCAATACCTCTTGGCTTTTATAGGTATCTTTTAACTCATGTAATTTATCGTATACCCATTTAAAAAAGTTACTAACTATTTGCAGCGCCGGCTTAATAAACCTCGTTAATTTGAAACTCCCCTTAATAATGTTTCTCTTCAATCTGCCGCTGATAATTTGCTCTTTAAACTTCGCTTCTTTTTCTTTGGGAATGCTTCCCACGTCCAAATTAGCCAAAACGGGAAACTTTTTGACTATAATAATTATAACAATGCTTAGACTTATTAGGATTAAAATTAGAGGAATAATATTATACATATCGCTTCGCTTAGTAAAAAGTTATAAAGTTCATAAAGTCTATAAAGTTATTTTTTTATTAATTTTTGAAACTTTATGAACTTTATGAACTTTATAACTTTACAAACTTTTAACTGCTCAAGTTTTTATTTCTCCCACGTCCACTCTCCCGGCGCTGCCGAATAATTTCATTTTATTAAACACGACACCCTCAACCGCTTGAATCGTCGGGCGGAGTAAATTTCTCGGGTCAGTTTCTTTTTTATTTTTCATGCAATTATTAATCAGAGTTTCAGAAAAGGCAATCTTAATATCGCTGCCGATATTTATTATATTCACTCCTATCTTTATCGCTTTTTTAATCTTTTTATCGTCTATGCCGGACGCGCCGTGCAACACAAACGGAATCTTTGTTTTTTCTTTGATGCTTTTCAATAAACTAAACTTAATATATTCTTCCGCGTAAACCCCGTGCGCCGTGCCGACTCCGGCGGCAATAGTGTCAACTTTTGTTTCCCTGACAAATTGCGCCACATCCTCCAGTTTAGCCAGGGGAATTTTAAGATCTTTGCCTTTCTGGCCATGACCGCCGACTATTACTCCAACCTCTCCCTGTACCCATACATTTTTGGCTCGTCCGATTTCCACCACCCTCTTAGTCAAAGCGATATTTTCATCCAAAGGAAGCTCGGAAGCGTCAATGTGAACAGACGAAAATCCGGAGTTAATGCACTCAAAGACTGTATCAAAACTCTTGCCGTGATCCAAGTGCAGCGCGATAGGAACCTTGGCGGCAATATTTTTAGCCACAGTGGAAACAATATGGGTAACGGGCTTTAGCCCCATATACTTAATCGCCCCTTCGGATACCTGGATAATTGCCGGAGATTTGGCGCGGACGGCGGCGCGCGCCACGCCTAAAATTGATTCCAAGTTATGTATATTAAAAGCGCCGATGGCATAACCATTCTTTTGCGCTTCTTTTACCATGTCTTTAATGTGCACCAGCATAATTTTCTGGATTCTTGAGATTTTTAGGATCTTTGGGATCTTTAGGATTTTTTATCCCAAGAATCTCAAGCATCTTAAATATCACAAAGATCCCATTATTTAATCATTGCTTTCGCAATTTTATAAAACTCTCCCGCGTCCAAGCTGGCGCCGCCGACCAATAATCCGTCAACTCCTTCCAGGTCCGCGAACTCTTTTACATTTTTACTTGATATGCTTCCGCCGTAAATAATGCGGAAATTATTTTTAACCACCTTCATTCCGAACATATCCCGCAAAGAAATTTTAATTATTTTATGCGCGTATTCGGCTTCTTCCGGCTCAATGGCCACGCCGGATCCAATCGCCCAAATCGGCTCGTAAGCGACTATTACTTGTTGGTCTCCGAGAAGATTTATGCCGCCCAGCGCCTGCTGGAGCTGGTCAACCAAGACAAAATCACGGCGGTCGGTCTTCCGCTCTTCCGCTTCTTCGCCGACGCAAACTATCGGCGTTAAGCCTTCAATATTCAACGTTGCCTTAAATTCTTGATGAATCATTTCATAATTTTCCAGCAAATATTTGCGGCGCTCCGAGTGCCCGATAATAACATATTCGCACCCCGCCTCTTTAAGCATGCTGGGCGAAACTTCTCCGGTATAGGCGCCCTTGTCTTCCCAGAAAACATTTTGCGCGCCCAATTTCAACGGACCTTCCTTGATAATTTTTCCGACCTCAATTAAAGAAATTAAATTAGGGCAAACCGCCACTTCAGAGCCGGAAAAACCCTTGAATTTATCTTTCATTTTTTTCGCCAACTCTAAAGTTTCCGCTAAACTCAGCTTCATCTTCCAGTTGGCGATAACGATTTTATTATTCATAATAGTTATATAATGCGAATACTACAAATTATATGCAAATACTACGAATAAATTTAACGCGAATTAGTTATTCGCATAATTCGTATTTGCAGTATTTATATATAATTTGTAGTATTCGCATTATATTTTATTTTAAAATATCTTAAACATACCTAAACTTATTAATGTCACTATGCCTGCTGATATTATAACACCTAATGAAATATAAAACAAAGACTTGCGTTTAGGAATGCCAAACAGCCATGCGGCAAGCGACCCTGTCCAAACGCCGGTGACAGGCAGCGGTATGGCGACAAAAAGCATTAGAGCGATACTGCCCCAAGCCTCATACTTGCGGTAAAATCTTTTTCTGGTTCTTTTAAACAGCCAGGCAAAAAATCTGTCAATTATTTTAAACCTTCCTGTTAGTTTTTTATATACGGGGCCTAAAGAGTATATAATAACCGCGGAAATAATAATGCCAGCCAGTACCGACCAAAAAATCGCCGCCGGCACGGACATCTTATAAACCCCCAAAGCAATCGGAATTGAAGCCCTAAGCTCGGCAATGGGAATAAAGGCGATCAGCATTACCGCTATCTCCGGCGGCAAACTTTTAAATAATTCTATATAATTTATATCAAACATAACTATACAGTCAACAACGGATATACGCTGTCCACTAATTAAATTCACAACTATACCGCCATTATACCACAACCCCCCACAAACAAAAACTATTCCACCGCGGCGAAATCTTTTCGTAAAAAACTTTACTATTCTTGGGGACTGTCACCGAATACCAGTTTTGGCATAAATTTTCAAATTTTATGGAAATTTTTCTTAAAAAATTTTTGCTTATGTGCTAATATAGGCCAATATTTTTTAAGGAAAATTTACTGAAATTTGGGAATTTAGGATAAACTGGTGTTCGGCGACAGTCCCTCTTAAGAAGGGTTTTTATTCATGCTAATTTGTGTTATAATAATATCATATAAATAATCGGGTGGATGGGGCGCTTACAATATCTATAAATAATTTGCCATAACCGTCTTAAGGCCTAAGCGCCCAAGCCCTAACTCTATGTTTTTCTCCAGCAACTACAACTACCCAATCGGGTTAGATATATCCAATTTATCCCTTAAGCTGGTGCAGCTAAAAAAAATAGGCGATAAAATTACCATACAGGCTTTAAGTAAAGTTAGTTTAGCTGATGGCCTGTTTGAAAATGGAGAAATAAAAAACAAGGAAGAAATAATCAAAGCTATTAATATATTGATTGACAAGCCAAAATACGGCAAAGTAACAACAAGAGAAGTGATTGCCTGCCTGCCTGAGTCCAAAACTTTCATTAAATTAATTGAAGTTAAAAAAACCGAAGAAAATATCTTAAAAACAATTGAAGCGGAAATTGAAAGGCATGTTCCTATGGAAATTGATGAAATATATTTTGACTGGCAATTAATAAAAGACTTGCCGGACAAGCAATTAATATTAATAGGCGCCGCTCCGCGCGATATCGTCAATCAATATATAAACTTACTGGACGAGGCAAGACTATCCATAGCGGCCTTGGAAATAGAGCCGGTTTCGCTTTGCCGCAGCCTGCTCAAAGAAGAATATTACAAATTCAAAGGAGAGAGAGATAAAAATTACGGCATTATTGATATCGGCGCTAAACGCTCCAATATGACCGTATATTCAAAAAATACTATTCTTTTTTCCTTTACTATGCCTATATCCGGAGATGAGATAACAAAAAAAATCGCTGAAACATTAAAAATTGACGCTAAGAAAGCCGAAAAAGCAAAAATTATTTGCGGGCTTGACGAAAATAAAGCTAAGGGGATAATTAAAAACACTCTACATGGAATGATAAAGGAGTTAACCTCTAAAATCAACGACTCTATTATGTTCTACGATCGCCATTTTCCCAACTACGGCCCGATTGACAAAATACTGCTTTGCGGCGGCGGCGCGAATATTAAAAATTTGGATAAAATAATGAGCGAGCGCCTTTCCATTAAAGTAGAGCAGGGGGACGCTTTGATTAATTTAAAAGAAGACCGGAAAAAAATTTCTAAAATTTTCTCGGAAACGCACAGTCTAAATACCGACTTTTCGCCAAATAATAAAAATAAAACATCCAGAATAACGCAAAACGACAGCATAACTTTTTCCACGGCTATCGGCTTGGCGTTAAGAGGGGTGTTTATTGATAAACTTTAAACAAACCAAAAATTAAATACCAAAAACCAAATACAGATATGTAAAAACATAAAAAAATTATTGACTAATTTATTTGTTTAAATTTTATAATTTTGTTTTTAATATTTAATATTTGGCATTTAATATTCATCTATGTTAACTCTCAACCTTGTCTCGCGAGAACTTAAGCAAGAAATAAAATTGAGACATATCTATTCCTTGCTTAAAAAAATGAATTTTGTCGTAATTATTATCGTGATAATCATCGCCATTATTTTGTTATCGGCAAAATTAATATTGCAAAATAACTTCAATAAAGTTGTTGGGCAAACAACTTTATTGACCGGCATCGGCGGTAAAAAATACACCGAAGAAGTAAGGGGAATTAACTCGCGGCTCAACATTATCCTGCAAATTCAAAATGAGCGCGTCCCGTGGTCATACTTGCTTGAAGTAATCGCAGGAATTACCCCTGACGGCATCACTTTATCGTCTCTAAAATTAAACAAAAAAAATTCGGCGCTAAAAATTACAGGCAACGCCAAAACCCGCAATGACTTGCTTAAATTTAAAAATAATCTGGAAAATTCAAAAATTTTTACCGCCGTCAAATCGCCGATTAAAAATATACTGCAAAAAGAAAATATTAATTTTGAATTTAACACGAAATTAATCTTAAAAAATATCACTCCTGCGAATTACGAGTAAACTGCTAATTTGCAGATACTTATAAATATAACGTCGTATGAATTTCAATAATATCTCAAAAAAAATTGGCCTAAGGAAAAAAATAATTATTATCATCATCTTGCTTCCCTCAACAATAGCGGGTATTATATATTTTGTGGTTATCTCGTCTATTAATGATATTAAGAGGTTTAAGGATGAAATTGAAACACAGAGAATTGATCTGGAAATAAAATATAAAAAAGGGCAAAGCTTAAAAAAACTATCTGAAGATCTTAAAACGGTTAAACCCTTGATATCTGAATTGGACAAAATATTCATTAACGAAGATAATGTTTTGGGCTTTATCACCACTTTGGAAAAAATAGCCGGTGATAATCGCATTTCGCAAAATATAAATCTGCTTTCGTCCAAAAGCTTCGCGAAAAACGGCTACAAAAAAACACCGCTGCAAATTACGACTAGCGGCGAATTTATCGGACAATTAAACTATTTAATAGATCTGGAGGCGCTTGATTATTATATAAATATAAATTCATTGGAATTAACCTCTTCCGATTCCCCGTCATCCGTTCCCGGAGGGCAGGCAGGAGGAAAGAATATTAATATGTTAATTTTCGCCGACACATACTGGAAATAGTATAATGCGAATACTACAAATGATATGCAAATACTACAAATAAACTTAACGAGAATAACTCACATATTAACATTCGCAGTATTTTTGTAATTATATGCCAAAAATAAAACTCAATATCCAAAAAATAAATATATATTTCTGCATCATAACCACAATCGCGACCATTGCCGCGCTTGTTTTAATATCTTTATTTTTGTACAAAAATTTCTACCAGACAATAACGCAGTCTGAGGAAGTTTTAATTTTACGGCAAAAAGTCGCGTCCGTAACCGTTAATATGGGTAAATTCAATAAAATTATAAAAATAGTTAAGGAAAAGAATATGATTCGCGATCTTGGCCCCATTAATAATCCTTTTAGTTACGGCGCGCAAATCAAGAGAATTCCCATTGTTAAAGATGGAATAGAAAATAAAGTAAACGGACAAAATAATGACCCCGCGATACCGCAATTTCAATAATTGACCCGTAGGGACAAACGGCTGTTTGCCCATTCACCGACCAAAGCAACAAGCCAACCACAAACGCGAACAACCCGCTTAGGCGAACGGCCGTTCGCCCCTACGCGAGGTGAAAGCAGCCGCAAACATTAAATTTTACATAGGCGACATCTTGCGCAATTTTTTTATAATCGGCGGTAAAATCTTTATCGCTTTTTTTATTTCCTGTTCGGTGGTAAATTTTCCCAAACTAAATCTGATAGAACTGTGCGCTACTTCCGGCTTTATCCCCATAGCCAAGAGAACATAAGACGGCTCCAATTTTCCGGAGGCGCAGGCCGATCCGGTTGAAACCGCGATTCCTTCCAAGTCCAAAGAAATTAAAATTGACTCCCCCTCCACGCCCAAAAAAGAAAAATTGGCGTGCGAAGGAACCGCGTTTTCCCTGTCAGTGTTTAAAATAACATCCGGTATATTTTTCATAACCCCGGACACCAACCTATCGCGCAACTTCTCTATTTTTTTGTTTCGCGGTTGTATCGATTTTTGAGCGGTTGTTTTATTGTTTTTTTGCTTGTCCTCCAAAGCTTCAGCGCAGGGGGGTTTTTTTGTTTTATTTAACTCTAACAATTCAATAGCTCGCCCGAGTCCGACAATACCGGGGACATTATACGTTCCACTCCTTAATCCGTTTTCCTGATGTCCGCCCAGCTGCAACGGCTCAATTGGAATTCCGGTTTTCACGTACAGAGCGCCGGCTCCCTTAGGTCCGTAAATTTTATGGCCTGACATACTTAACAAATCAATATAATTCCAGCGCGTATCGCAGTTTAAAAAATTAACGGCCTGAGTAGCGTCTACATGAAAATAAATCGGCCGAGGCTTATTGCCGCGAACTGCCGGCTTGGCGTTCTTCCAATCTTTTAATTTCTTTTCATTTATTTTACTGATAATTTTTCCTATTTCCCGAATTGGCTGGACGCTGCCAACCTCGCTGTTAGCATACATTATGGAAACTAAAGCCGTATTTTCTTTAATAGCTTTTTTTAATTCGCCCGCATCAATAACTCCGTTCGTTTTTACGGGTAAGTACGCAGCTTCAACCCCCTCTTTTTCCAATTCGCGGCACGGTTCCAAAACGGCCGGATGCTCAATTGAGGAAGTAATAATATGCAAATTTTTAATGCCCCCTTGATAAAGAGCCTGCCCTGAGCTTGCCGAAGGGGGGTTGGGGGATTTTTGTATGGCCTTAATAACCCCCTTAATCGCCAAATTATCAGACTCAGTCGCGCCGGAAGTAAAAATAATTTCATCCGGCTCGCAATTCAAAAAACGAGACACTTGCTCCCGCGCTTTATCCACTCCCGCAATCGCCTCTTGCCCGAAACTGTGTATAGACGAAGGATTGCCGAATTTATCGCAAAAATAAGGAAGCATCGCTTTTAACACTCTCTTGTCCAACGGCGCGGCAGCGCTGTAATCAAGATATATTTTTTTCATAATTAAAACTTCTACCGAGCTTTAGCTCAGGGTTCGGGCGGCTTTAGCCGCGTACCGTAACGCTACGAAGCTAAAGCTTCACTAACCCTGAGCTAAAGCTCGGTAGAAAATAACATTTTACACCGCTATTACTTCCTTAACCTCCGGCACCTCTTTTTTAACCTCCTCCTCAATCCCCTGCTTTAAAGTTATCTGCGACATCGGGCAATGCGCGCACATGCCGACCAATTTAACTTTAACAACTCCGATTTTTTCATCAAAACCGACAAACTCAACATCCCCGCCGTCAGCTTGCAGCGACGGCCTAATTTTATCCAATGCTTTTTCTATTTTTTTTTGCATATTTTTATAAATTTTTTATTAAATTAATATATTTTTTCTCAAAACCTTCGCCAAATTTTTTTTCGGCTTCCATAAATTTATCCAAAAGCTTTTTCTGCTTAGCGGCGCTTAGCGCCTCATCCGCCATAGGGTATAAAATGTTATCTTCTTTGTAAATATGCTCTTCTAATAACTCCGCATAATTTCTTGAATTTTCAATAATCTTGCCTTTGTCGCCCTCTTTAACCCCGTCCAAAATTCCTTTAACGAATTTCCTTCCCAGATCATGCTCATACAGCATTTGCTCTGTCGGGTCGCAGTGCATCTTAACATCATCTTTCCGCAGCTCCGGGAACAAAATATCTTCTTCTTTGGCATGATGGAAACCATCGGCATAATTTTTTATAAAATCACAAATTCCATTAAAAAAGTCATTATCTATATCCTCGCCTTCAAGATTGCCGCATTTTTTAACTAAAAGCTTAATCGCTTTTAATATATATTCATGCTCTTTTGATAAATTTTTTGTTGGTTGTCCCATATATTTTTTATTAAATTCTTAATTCTTAATTCTTAATTCGTAATTCGTAATTGCCTTATGCAGCGCCTCCAACCCCAGCATTGAACAATGGATTTTAATCGGCGGCAGTCCGTCCAATTCCTCTACGATTTTTTCCTTTGTCAGTTTCATCGCCTCATCCAATGCCATTCCTTTAACCATATCGGTTAAGGCGGACGACACGGCAATCGCCGCCGCGCACCCCAATGTTTCAAATTTTATATCTTTAATAAAATAATCCCCCAAAGTTCCTTTGTCAAGAGAATCATCTGTTTGCCATCTACCGTCTGCCGTCTGCCGTCTATTTATTTTTAAATAAATCTTCATTATGTCCCCGCACTTAAGATTGCCGGCCTCCCCAACCGCATCGGCATCTTTAATGGCCCCCTGATTATGCGGACTTTTAAAATGCTTTAATACTTTTTTTGAATACTGCATATAATTTCTCGTAACTCATAGCCCATAACTCATAACTGCCCAAATTAGTTACGAGTTATGAGTTATGAGTTATGAGTTATGAGTTATGAGTTATGAGTTATGAGTTGTGAGTTGTGAGTTATGAGTTGTGAGTTGTGAGTTACGCTAAATCGCTTAACTTAATATTTTTAAGCGCCGTGCTTACTGCTTGCGCCACTTTCAGCAGCGCCGGCTCAACGGAACATTCGCATTTTTTACCGCAATACACCTTGTCGCCCTCATCCACACAATGGAAAGACGACGCTTCTCCCTCTAATACGTTTATTATGCTGTAAACATTAATATCATCCGGGCTCCTGCTTAAAACATACCCTCCGGACGCGCCTTTCTCCGATTCCACTAATTTCGCTTTTTTTAAAACGGCAAAAATCCTCTCTAAGTATCCTAAAGAAATATTTTCTTTTTTTGCGATACTTGAAAGCGAAATACTTCCCTTCTGCCAATTTTGAGCCAAGTTTATCATCGCCCTAAGGCCGTATGTTGAACGGGTAGAAAACTTCATATATCCTACTAAATTAGTTGGTATTCTAAATATAACACATAAAAAAAATATGTCAAATCTTGACATATTAAAAATTCTACCGAGCTTCAGCTCGGGTTTCGCGGCTTTAGCCGCGTACCATTACACTACTACACTACGCGGCTAAAGCCGCGAAACCCGGCCTAAAGACCGGTAGAAAAACTATAAACCAGAAATCAACTTCTTATCCGCCAAATATTTAATTATTTCCTCAACGCAATCCTCTACGCGCATATCATCCGTTTTTAAGCGCACATCCGGATTATCCGGTTCTTCATACGGATCTGAAATACCGGTAAAAACCTCAATTTCTCCGGCTCTCGCTTTTTTATACATACCCTTAGGATCTCTTGATTCGCATACTTCCAGCGGAGCGTTAACAAATACTTCAATAAAATTATCCAAGCGATCCCTCCCCCAAGCGCGATGCTCCCTATAAGGAGAAATAAAGCTTGCTATAACGCTATAACCCTTATCCTGATAATCCTTGGATAAATCAATAGCTATGCTAATATTCTTATCCCTATCTTCTTTTGAAAACCCAAGCTTAACGGGCGAAGCGTCCCTAGCCTCATCGCCGTCTAAATGATGGACTTTATCGCAATACTTTGCCAGCTCTTTTTTTAACGCTTTGGCTATCGTGGTTTTTCCTGAAGCGGACAAACCCGTAAGCCATAATACATACGTATTTTTATTTTCCATAAATTTTATTCCGTGAATGGATTAGAATGGCTTAGCAAAAACTCTGAAATCTCCGGCCTAATTAATTCTTCCGGCAATTTCTCTTTATTGATAATCTTATCCCTGATTTTTGTTCCTGACAAGTGGAATTTATGCTCCGGCTCGTGCGCGCAGGTTTTCTCCATCCTTAACTCACCGCAAGAGCGGCAATGGCTTACATTTTCAAATTTTAAAATATCTATTCCCAACTCGCCCGGGATAAATTCATCAAAAATGTTATGCGCGTCATATGAGCCGTAATAACCTCCCACGCCGGCATGGTCGCGCCCGATAATCATATGAGTGCATCCGTAGTTTCTGCGGATTAAAGCGTGCATTACGGCTTCTCTGGGGCCGGCATAACGCATTTTTATCGGCAAAACTCCCAATAGGCATTTATCTTTGGGGTAATAATTTTCCAAAAGCATTTTATAACTCTCCAATATCACATCATCCTTGAAATCGCCTGCTTTCTTTTTGCCGATAACCGGATGAATCAGTAATCCGTCAACCCCTTCCAGCGCTTTTTTCTGCAAAAACTCATGGCTGCGATGCGGAACATTCCTCGTCTGAAAAGCAACTACCGTATTCCACCCCTTTTCTTTAAAAATTTCCTTGGTTTGCCCGGGAGTATAAAAATAATCCAAATAATTCCCCCCTTTAGTAAAGGGGGGTTGGGGGGATTTTTTGTATTCAACTTCTCCGCCAACCAAATACTCCCCCATCTCCATCACCACTCTAACCCCCGGATGATTTATATCCTCAGCGCCGAAAACTTTCCGCGCGAATTCTTTCTTGTCATATTTATAAATTTCAATATTTTTAAGCGCCGCCATTTTCCCGCCATTTTTATCCATTAAAACAATATTACTCTCTTTTTTTAATTTTTTATAATCCTCCTCATTAATATCAAGAACAATAGGAATGCTCCACACTTTCCCGTTATCTAACCGCATACTATCCAAAACTGATTTAAAATCTTTTTCACGCAAAAACCCGCCAAGCGGCGCGTAAGCGCCGTTAACAATATTTTCCGCGTCTTGCATAATATCTCCACTAACTCGTAATTCTTTCATATAAATTAATTTTTATAATTCCCTTGAATTACAAAACACTCATTTTGTCATTCCTGCCCGCGAGCAGGAATCCAGGAAAGAGCCGTAAAATCGTTAAAAATCAAAAAAATTTTTAAGCATCGATCTGTGCCACTCCCTCCTGGATCCCGCATCGCGGCGCGGGATGACAAAAATACGGTGTTTCGTAATTCACAGTAATTCGCATTATTATATTCATAATAACAAAAAACCATAAAATAATCAACAAACACCTATTGACACCTTTTGACACTTTGATATAATAAATTATATGGAAAATAATGAAATAAAACCCAACGCGGTTTACACAACCAACGAAACGCAAAAACTATTGAAAATAAGCAATAGCACTATTAAGCGAATGCTAAAAAATGGGCTAATACAGGCTAATAAAGTGGGCGGACAATACAGAATATTGGGCAAAGAAATACTGCGTTTAGTATCTCCGGAAGTAGAAAAAAAAGCGGTTAAATCTTACTTAAATATAAAAAAGAAAATTGTGCATAAGATTAATAAATGGTAAGAGAGAGTTAAAAGTTTATAAAGTTATAAAGTTTATAAATTATGGAAAATAAGAAAGCTTTAATAACGGGAATTACAGGCCAGGATGGCTCATATTTAGCCGAATTTTTGCTAGAGAAAGGGTATGAAGTGCATGGCATCAAACGCCGCTCCTCGTCCTTAAATACTGCAAGGATTGACCATATTTATCAAGACCCGCATGAAAAAAATAAAAAACTGGTATTGCACTATGGTGATTTAACCGATTCTACAAATACGATAAGAGTGGTGCAAGATATTCAACCTGACGAAATATATAATTTAGCGGCGCAAAGCCATGTGCAAGTGTCATTTGAAACGCCTGAATATACCGCTAATTCCGACGCGCTCGGGACATTAAGATTATTAGAGGCCATTAAGATAT
>VAPH01004431.1_pt1 | contig 15110 bp, 14 predicted proteins | sample 3393861 | NCBI WGS metagenome assembly VAPH01 (sample SAMN08290439, study PRJNA428436) | hydrothermal vent metagenome | isolation source: Deep-sea hydrothermal vent chimney | place: Atlantic Ocean: South-mid Altantic Ridge | reverse complement strand
CTGGTAGTATATGGGCCGCACCACTCTCTACGCCTAAAGGGATCGTTCTTCTGCAACCCCGTCCTGCACCCGCACTGAAACTGAAGGACATGGATGATAATGTCTATGACCTGAGTGTTGCGCAGGGGCGCTGGAAATTCGTGCATTTCTGGGCCTCCTGGTGCGGGCCTTGTCGAGAGGAAATGCCGTCAATTCAGCTCATGGTTGAACGCATGCAGGGTTCTTCACTTGAGATCGTATTGATTAATGTTGCGGAAAGCGAAGATGCTGTGTTCAGTTTTCTCGCGGGCATTGCACCTGCTCTCAATTCCCTGTTGGATACCGATGGACTGGCTACGGAGCAATGGCAACCCCGCGGCCTGCCCTCGACCTATCTGGTCGATCCACAGGGAAACATACGTTATGTCGCTATCGGTGGCAGAGCATGGGATAAAAAGGACTATATTGATTTTCTAAAAGCGCTTAAATAACGACGAGGAATAATACCGGTATGTCATTACTTTCCACAGCAGTTAAACATAATGCCGATGAGCAGTTCGATATTGAGTGCAATAAGGATATCGTTGAAGACATGCTGGCAGAAGCGCGGCGACTGGGTGCTTCGGCAGCCGAAGCGGGTGTCAGTATTGAGACGGGGTTGTCTGTTAACGTGCGTCTGGGAGAAGTTGAAACCATTGAGCATAACCGCGACAGGGGACTGGGAATTACCGTTTATTTTGGCCAGCGCAAGGGATCGGCCAGCACCAGTGATTTCAGTCCGCAGGCGATTCGGGAGTCAGTCAGGGCGGCCTGTGACATTGCCCGTTATACCGAGGCGGATGAATATGCGGGTCTGGCGGACAAGGATCAAATGGCAACCGATATCCCCGATCTGGATCTTTATCACCATTGGGATTTGAGTGCGGAACAGGCGATTGAAATTTCAGGGGAATGTGAAGAGGCTGCGCGTAGCTTTGACACGCGCATCAGTAATTCGGAAGGAGCTGGCGTCAGCAGTCATGATGGTTTTCGGGTTTATGGTAACAGCCTTGGTTTCATGGGTATGTATCCGAGTTCCCGCCATAGCCTTAGTGTAGCGGTGATCGGTGAACATGATAATAATATGCAGCGGGACAGCTGGTACACGGTTTCAAGACAGCCAGAGAAACTACAGGCAGCAGCAGAAGTTGGCAAGGAAGCGGCCATGCGTACCGTGGCGCGGCTGGATGCAAGAAAAATTTCCACCTGCCAGGTACCCGTACTGTTTGAGGCCGAGGTTGCACGGGGTCTGCTGGGACATTTTGTCCGAGCTATTAATGGCAGTGCCCAGTACCGCAAATCCAGTTTCCTGCTGGATCATCTTGGCAAGGCGGTGTTCCCCTCCCGCATTCGCATCGACGAACGACCGCATCTGAAAGCGGCGCTTGGCAGTACGCCCTTTGACAGCGAAGGGGTGACAACCCGTGACCGTGATCTGCTTGCCGGTGGTGAGCTGCAAAGCTATGTGCTGGACAGCTACAGCGCCCGGCGTTTGGGTATGCAAAGCACCGGCAATGCCGGTGGCACGCATAATGTTTTCATCAGCCATGATGATCTGAACCAGACACAATTGCTGAAAAAAATGGATCGCGGAATTCTGGTGACCGAGGTAATGGGGCAGGGCGTGAACATTGTTACAGGCGACTACTCACGTGGGGCGACGGGTTTCTGGGTCGAAAACGGAGAAATTCAGTATCCCATCGAGGAGTTTACCCTTGCCAGCCGCCTGCAGGATATGTATATGAACCTCGTTGCCGTCGGCAACGATCTGGATATGCGTGGCAACCTGTGTACCGGTTCATGGTTAATTGAGCAGATGACCGTGGCGGGTGAATAAGACAGCTGAGTATTCTGTTGGGCTTCGTTTTATACATCTCTATCATGGCGCATTGTGAGGCCGTTAATAACTCGGCGCATGCGCATTTTCTCAGGCAAGGGTTGAACTTGATCGTTAAATCATTATGCTTTGTTCTGTTGGCTCATGGCTTGCTATGGTTTGGCTGTGGGCGGCAGTCAGAAAATCGGCAATATCAGCTTCTATTATCTTAATCCCCTTTCGTTCACAAAAACGTTTTTCTTTGTTGCTGGGTTCTGGAATCAGTGCCCAGCCTGCTGGCTGCGCGGCGGCATAGATCATGTCTGACAGAACCATGCGCTCGGTGTCGCGGCTAAGCGACATTCCCAGAAGAAGATATTGTTTGTCTTTTCTATACTGTTTCAGAAAATCTGGAATTGCGAATCCGCCCATCAATTCGCTAATGTAGTCTACATAGTCTGCATCGGAGGCAATAAAGGTGGAATCCGGTAACGGGCTGCCCATAGGTTTAAAAAGTACGGGCAAGCAGGTATCGACTTTATCCTGTTCGATTTCCTCATAGGTTTCGCCGTCATAATGATGAATAAAAAAACGGTAATTGGTTCCGCCTATTCGGGATATCCCACGAATTAACGTATGCGGTGTGTCCGTGTAAGAATCCTGCAACTGGGTATCGCGATTGATGTCAATTACGTAGGCGGGTTTGATCTCAGCCAGCCAGTCATGTAACGGCGCTCGGCTCCAGTTTCTCACGCCATAGGTTTCATGCAGAAACCGGTTAACGAAGTTCCGACCTTTTCTGTGTTCCATATTCATGGCCGCACGCGGGAATTCATACATCAGGCGTGGCGCCATTGGTCGGCCATCATTCATTGCCAGGATCAGACTGTCACTGTTGGCTGGAATGGGTTTTGAGCTGCCGACTTCGGTTACCCCGTGAAGCGCATCTGGACCCAGGTAGGGGACGATGTTTCCTGCCTTGATGCCTGCAATAATTTCATTTAATCCTGTAATGGACATATTTGTCTACACACCTTTATTTAGTGAAAGCCTGTAGGTGCTGTTAAGCAAGTAACGTTCCACTATGCAAGTGTTTGAATTTACTGTGTGACCGAGCTGTTTTTATGCTGGGTTTATTGCAGGCGAGATAAAAATGTAGGAGTTGTAACAATATTAGAAGCCGGATTCTATCGTCATCCTATATAGCCCCCCGATGACAATATACTCCTGCTCTCCCTGTAATCGACCGCTTAATAATTCCGGGAACCACAATATTTTTGAACATGGAATTTGCGCCTTGAGGATGATGTTGCCAAATTCACTTGCCCGTTCATACTGGTCGGTAAAGGAATTCAGGTTGTTCAGCAAGGTGATAATTTCAGTTTTATGCGTTTGTCTGAGAATCTCCAGATCATTGAAATGATTAACTCCGCGATACAGCTCAAGGTGCTGTGCAGCTGCCCTTCGTGCGAGTTCATACTGGCAATAACTATAGAGCAGATCCAGCTGCATCTCTAACGCATTGGTGTTGTAAAGTCCACGGGAACGTTCTTCTATGTATTGATAGTAGGCTTCGCTATCAAAATCCGTAATGCTAGCCTTGTGATAGCGTGTTAGCAGGCCGAAGCGCGACTCGACCCAGGACTTAAGCACCGCTGCATCCTGTTCCTCGGCATCAAACATCCAGCCGCGCAGTAAGCGCAAATAATTTGCCTTATAGCGGCTGTCTGCCACAGCACCTGCTTCCTCCGGCGTTACAAGCTGAAAACAGGCCTGCATATAGTTCATGAACATCTGACCACGCTCCAGAACATTAGAACATTTGTCCAGTTCGAAAAACAGGCCGCGATGCAAGACGCTGACGCCGTCTATAAGCAGGTCGTCTGGATGTTGTTGAAAGGTCAGGCTGCCAAGAATAGCGGCGGGTAGATTACAACGGTTAATTGGCAGCCGGGCTGAATCAGGTAATGAGGGGAAGGCCTGCTTGTTGTCTGCGCTGTACATCTTGTCGCTAAGCATACAATGAACAGGGGAATGTTGTTAATGCAACTGCTTTATAGCATCGGTTAATTTGTAATAATTTTATTATAAACATGTGCTTGGGTGAATTTAAAAAACTGGCACGGTGATTGCTGAAGGAGATATGTACATATTTTTTACAACATCAGGTTATTCACTGCAAGGAGAAAGAACAATGGCATTGCGTCAATGTGCAATTTACGGGAAGGGTGGTATCGGTAAATCCACTACAACCCAGAATCTGGTCGCTGCGATGGCTGAAGCGGGTCAGAAAATAATGATAGTGGGTTGCGATCCAAAAGCGGATTCCACTCGCCTGATTCTGCATGCCAAGGCGCAGAATACCATTATGGAAATGGCGGCAGACGCCGGTTCGGTAGAAGATCTCGAGCTGGAAGATGTGCTAAAGACCGGTTACGCAGACATCAAATGTGTTGAATCCGGTGGTCCTGAGCCAGGTGTAGGTTGTGCCGGTCGTGGTGTAATTACGGCGATCAACTTCCTTGAAGAGGAAGGCGCTTATGATGAAGGCATCGACTTTGTCTTCTATGACGTCCTGGGGGATGTTGTCTGTGGTGGTTTTGCCATGCCGATTCGTGAAAACAAGGCCCAGGAAATCTACATCGTGGTTTCCGGTGAAATGATGGCCATGTATGCCGCTAATAATATTTGTAAGGGGATTGTGAAATATGCAAACTCCGGCAGTGTGCGTCTTGCCGGACTGATTTGTAATTCGCGTAATACTGACCGCGAAGATGATTTGATTATCGCCCTGGCTGAGAAGCTGGGCACCCATATGATTCACTTTGTACCGCGTGACAATGTCGTGCAACGCGCCGAAATACGCCGTATGACGGTGATTGAATATGATTCGAGCGCCAAACAGGCCGATGAGTATCGTACGCTGGCGAAGAAAATTATCGAGAACAAGAAATTTGTTATTCCTACTCCAATTACCATGGATGAACTCGAAGATCTGTTAATGGAGTTTGGGATTCTGGATGAGGAAGACGAAAGCATCATTGGTAAAGCCGCCGGAGCCTGATACAGCTTATCTGCATTTATCAAAACACGATGGGTCCGTGTTCAGTCACCCAGGACTCAATAATAAAGCCCGTCACAATTTAATTTCAATTCCCTGTCCACAGATGGGTGGCAGAGGAAGAGGAGCAGAAGTTCAATGGCAACGATTACAAATGAAGAAACCGAAGCCCTGATTCAGGAAGTGCTGGAGGTTTATCCAGAGAAAGCAAAGCAAGATCGGGTTAAGCATTTAATGGCAAATGAGCCGGATTCTGAGCAGTCAAAAAAATGCATTACCTCCAATCGTAAATCCCTGCCGGGGGTGATGACTGTTCGGGGTTGCGCCTATGCCGGATCGAAGGGCGTAGTCTGGGGGCCGGTCAAGGATATGATTCATATCTCTCATGGGCCTGTAGGCTGTGGACAATACTCCCGCGCGGGTCGCCGAAACTACTATATAGGTACGACCGGTGTTAATGCTTTTGGCACCATGAATTTCACTTCTGATTTTCAGGAAAAGGATATTGTTTTTGGAGGTGATAAGAAGCTGGATAAGTTAATCGATGAGGTTCATAGCCTGTTTCCATTGATGAAGGGGAGTTCTATTCAATCAGAATGCCCAGTTGGTTTGATTGGTGATGACATTAATGCAGTCGCCAAAAAGAAAGCCAAAGAATATGGCAAGGTCGTAGTTCCGGTTCGTTGCGAGGGTTTTCGTGGCGTATCCCAGTCGCTTGGACATCATATCGCCAATGATGCGATTCGTGACTGGGTTCTGGGTGCGCGTGATGAGGATGACAGTTTCGAATCCACTCCCTATGACGTAGCAATTACCGGTGACTACAACATCGGTGGCGATGCCTGGTCTTCACGTACCTTGTTAGAGGAAATGGGTTTGCGAGTCGTTGCCCAGTGGTCCGGTGATGGCACTTTGTCTGAAATGGAGCTGACACCAAAGGTCAAACTCAACCTGCTTCATTGCTATCGTTCAATGAACTATATATCCCGCCATATGGAAGAAAAGTACGGCATTCCCTGGCTGGAATACAACTTTTTCGGCCCCACCAAAATTGCAGAAAGTTTACGCAAGATCGCATCCTTCTTTGACGACAAAATCAAACAGGGCGCGGAGCGCGTGATTGAAAAATATCAGGCTGAATATGAGGCGGTTATTGCCAAATATCGTCCACGCCTCGAAGGTAAGCGGGTAATGCTTTACGTGGGTGGTCTACGTCCTCGTCATGTCATTGGCGCCTATGAAGATCTTGGTATGGAAGTCGTCGGTACGGGTTATGAATTTGGCCATAACGATGATTATGAACGGACTACTCATGATGTGGGCAAAGCGACCCTGATTTACGATGATGTGACAGGCTACGAATTTGAAGAGTTCGTTAAGAAAATAAAGCCTGATTTGATTGGCTCGGGTATCAAAGAGAAATACATTTTCCAGAAAATGGGTATACCGTTCCGGCAGATGCATTCCTGGGATTATTCAGGTCCTTATCATGGCTATGATGGCTTCGCTATTTTTGCTCGCGATATGGACATGACCCTGAATAACCCGTGCTGGAATAAAATTACGGCGCCCTGGAAAAAAGAAGTTAAAGAGGATGAGCCAATAGCTGTAAACGCATAATCGTGTGTCGGTTAAGTCGGCAGTGATCTGCTGGCAGCCACGAACTCAATAATTTGTACTGTCAATTCCAACACCCGCTGTCCACCGATTTTATATCTAAAGGGTCGTGGCGCGGGAGGAGAGAAATAATGAGTCAACATGTAGACAATATCAAGCCATGTTATCCCCTGTTCACAGATGATGATTACAGGGATTCACTTGCTAATAAACGTGAATTAGCTGAAGAATGTCACTCTGATGAGAAAATCAGTGAGATATTCGAATGGACTACGAGCAGTGAATATCAGGAGCTTAATTTTCAGCGTACCGCGCTTACCATCAATCCAGCTAAAGCCTGTCAGCCGCTAGGCTCGGTGCTTTGTGCGCTTGGATTTGAAGAAACTTTACCCTATGTGCATGGCTCACAGGGTTGTGTGGCGTATTTCCGTTCATACTTCAATCGCCATTTCAAGGAACCCATCGCCTGTGTTTCTGATTCCATGACCGAAGATGCTGCCGTCTTCGGTGGACAGAAGAATATGTATGATGGTCTTGAAAATGCCAAAGCATTATACAAACCTAAAATGATTGCCGTCTCAACCACCTGTATGGCCGAAGTTATTGGTGATGATCTGAATGCCTTTATTGGTAATGCCAGAAAGGAAGGGCATATTGAAGAAGATTTTCCTGTCCCCTTTGCACATACTCCCAGCTTTGTCGGCAGCCATACGACAGGTTGGGATAATATGTTTGAAGGCACCTTACGATATTTTACCGTTAATAAAATGGAAGACAAGGAAGTTGGTAAGAATGGAAAAATAAATCTGGTGCCAGGATTTGAAACCTACCTGGGTAATTATCGGGTCATGCATCGGATGATGAAGGAAATGGATGTCGATTACAGCATCCTCAGTGATCCCTCCGAAGTTCTGGATACGCCAGCTGATGGTGAGTACAGGATGTATTCCGGCGGCACCACCATTGATGAAATGAAGGATGCGCCGAATGCCATTGATACACTGCTGTTACAGCCCTGGCAGCTGATCAAGACCCGTAAATATGTGAAAACCATGTTGAAACAGCCTGCGACAAACATTGCCATACCGATGGGGCTGGAAGGCACGGATGAATTCCTGATGAAAGTATCGGAACTTACAGGTAAACCCATTCCCGAATCACTTGAAAAAGAGCGTGGCCGTCTGGTCGATATGATGACGGATTCACATGCCTGGTTGCATGGTAAGCGTTTTGCACTATATGGTGATGCCGATTATGTAATGGGAATGACAGAATTTCTTCTGGAACTGGGTGCGGAACCGACTGACGTCCTTTGTAGTCATGCCAACAAGCGCTGGAAAAAGGCAATGGAGGCGATGTTGGCTGAATCCGATTATGGAAAAAACACCAGCGTCCATACGAGCAAGGATTTGTGGCATATGCGCTCCCTGGTGTTCACCAACAAACCCGACTTCTTGATCGGTAATTCCTATGGCAAGTTTATCCAGCGCGACACCCTGGCCAAAGGTAAGGAATTTGAGGTGCCGCTGATTCGAATCGGTTTCCCGATTTTTGATCGGCATCATCTGCATCGTATGACGACCCTGGGTTATGAAGGTGCGATGTATATTCTCACTACTCTGGTTAACTCGGTTCTGGAGCGTCTTGATGAAGAAACGCGTGAGATGGGCGTGACAGATTATAGCTACGATCTGATTCGTTAACCACCCTGGTTGACTGGCCCGGTGCATTCCGGGCCAGAATCCTGTTACAGGAGAATATTATGCCGAATGTAATGTTACGCCATTCTGAGTCAGGTAAGCTGCTTTTTTATGTGGCAAAAAAAGATCTTGAGGGCACGGTCGATACCGTAGAAAAAGACAGTGATGATGAATGGGGGGGCGAAGTGGTGCTGGTGGATGGGTCTGCATGGTATATCGATCCAGTCAGCCCACCGCCAAAATTCCCGACCACGCTTAGATTTAAACGTGCTTGACATACTATGTGGGCACAAATAATAAATACCCGTTTTTCAAGACACGCTATAAATATATCCCTGTACGCTCGGCGTCAGCATCCCCGCTGCCGACGGTCTTGAAAAACGGGCATTCATTATTTGTGCCTCGTTAATAAATTAGGAGTATTTGATTATGGCTATGCAAATTGTTGCTGAAGTATGTACTGCATGTGGTGACTGTGAACCTGTCTGCCCAACAGGCGCGATTCATACACATAAAGGCGTGTATGCAATTAAATCAAAAGACTGCACCGAGTGTGAAGATCAATATGATTTCCCTCAGTGTGAAGATGTTTGTGAAATAGACGACTGTGTTATGCCACTGGATTCATGATAAGGAAGCGCTGATTAATTCCGCCGTTCGTGGTGAAGTCCTGAGCCTGACGAAGGGTCGAACCATGAACACCAAATTCAATAGAACCAGCATGTTATATTTTACCTCTTCGACTTCGCTTCCTTCGACAGGCTCAGGACGAACGGAATTAATCAGAGTTTCCATAAATAATAGAACTTGTATTGAGGCAATAAAATGAAAGAGAGTCAGCTGTCGATTCGTTCCGCGTCTAAAAGTGAGGTACCGGGATCTATACGTGTAGCAATAGCATCAAACCATGATGGAAAACTGGATGGTCATTTTGGGAGTTGTATGCAATTTCTGATCTATCAGGTTTCGCCGCAGGATATTCGGCTCGTTGATACCCGATCAACGGCTGGCAAGGAAGCCGAAAGTGAAAAGAACGCCTATCTGGCTAATTTAATCAGTGACTGTCATATCCTTTATGTATCTTCAATAGGCGGGCCTGCTGCAGCTAAGGTAGTAAAACATTATATTCATCCGATTAAGCATATTGATGAGGTGGATGCAGAAGATGTGCTAAGTAAGTTGCAGAGTGTGCTTTCCTGTATGCCTCCCCCCTGGCTGGCGAAAGTAATGGGGTATTCTAAGGAGGCGCGTGTGCGCTTTGAAACAGCGTGAGCAGGTGGTTTGTATCAGTTATACCCGCATCTGTAACTTCTGAGTAGAATGAATATAACAGACAATATAATTACAGGCCCTGATTTTTACATTAGGGGCGTTGATGCAAATGAACTTATTCAGGCCTGCACGCAGGCAAAGCCGGATGAAGATCAAACTGATCTTTTGCGGCGCATAAATGAAATCGATAAAAATATACAGTTTCGACATGTGCTTTCTCGCACAGGCTGGCATCGCCAGGGCGGCGTTGTTACAGGTGAGAGGCAACGGGTAACCAGTAACCTGAGAATCTGGGCCGAGCGTGAATCGGCCGGACAGATTTCAATCTTACTGGAAAAATATATTGACCGGGATCTGGTTGCCACCCGTTTTCTGGGTACGACTCATTATCTTGTCGCCAGTACCGGTAATGGGATCACTGATTTTATTCAGTTAGAAGTGGAAGAGCTACAGGAAGTACTGGCGCGTCCTCTGTTCGATCCAGACTGGTACCCGGAGAGTCTTGAAGAGTTTGTTGATCCAGTTGATTTCACTGAGCTGGAGCCGAAACCGGTTGCCAGCCCACAATACCTGTTTCGGCGTGCAATTCCTGTTGCTCAGGCATTGGAAGAATTGCGGCTAGAGGGAACAGGTTCCAGAAGCATGAGGCGGTTTATGCGTGACTGGAACAAATCAACGGCCGCGATGCGAACTCCATTCTGGACTCAGTGGGTCATTCGATTTATTCCCTATACTGATCGTTATGGTGATAAAAAATTCAATGTTAGACCCCTGACTACCTATAAGGAACTGGCGCCTGATGTAGATGGCGCCATTATCCAACGAGGCGCCGGTCTCGCCAACCTTATTCGAGACATTGATCGACAGGCGGGATATCCCATGGCCTGGTATTTCTTTATGCTGACCACGCCAGGAATTAAACATGAAATTGCCTGGTCTGTGATGGAAGATCATTCAGCCGGGTTTGATTATCTGCCGAGACGGGATATTGAAGTTATTCAGTCATGGTGTGATGACCCGTATAGTATTTGAGCGCATGCTGATGCTGTATGTCATGTTACAGAACACGCAGCCCACCTTTGCGTTGTCGCTTTTGTAACAAAATTATTTTCTGGTTTTCACTAAAAAACAATCGCTTAGTGTTTGGCATCTACCTTGCAATGAGGAAATAAACTGATTGCCTCAGGTGTAAGATGAAAGCAAAAGATATTGCAGCACTTCTCGATGAACCCGCCTGTTCACACAACAGGAAATCCAAATCTGGCTGTGCCCGACCCATTCCCGGAGCCACTGCGGGTGGTTGTGCCTTTGATGGGGCGCAAATTGCGCTACTGCCGATTGCAGATGTCGCCCATATTGTACATGGCTCGATTGCCTGCGCCGGATCTTCCTGGGACAACCGTGGTGCCCGTTCTTCTGGTCCCGCGCTGTATAAAATTGGCATGACCACTGATCTTACCGAACAGGATGTCATCATGGGCCGTGGTGAGAAGCGCCTGTTTCATTCCATCAAGCAGGCCATCGATTCGTATCATCCTGCTGCGGTGTTCGTCTACAACACCTGTGTTCCAGCACTGACGGGCGATGACATTGATGCTGTCTGTAAGGCGGCGGCGGAACGCTGGCAGGTGCCCGTGGTACCTGTCGATGCAGCTGGGTTTTATGGCAGCAAGAACCTGGGCAACCGTATCGCGGGTGAAGTAATGGTGAAATATGTAGTGGGTACGCGGGAACCAGATCCACTCCCTGCTGCTGCGGCTGAACTCGATTTTAAAATTCACGATATCAACCTGGTTGGCGAATACAACATTGCCGGTGAATTCTGGCATGTTCTTCCCCTGCTGGACGAACTGGGGTTACGAGTACTGTGTACTTTGTCAGGGGATGCCCGCTACCGGGAAGTGCAAACCATGCACAGCGCCGAGGTTAACATGATGGTGTGTTCCAAGGCCATGATTAACGTTGCCCGAAAATTACAGGAAGCTTTTGGCACGCCCTGGTTTGAGGGCAGTTTCTATGGGATAGAAGATGTGTCAAAGGCATTGCGGGATTTTGCTCGTCACATTGATGATCCTGATTTAAACAAACGCACCGAAACACTTATTGCCCGTGAAGAAGCCCGCATTCACAGCTTGCTGGAACCCTGGCGACAGCGCCTGTCGGGCAAACGGGTATTGCTTTATACCGGCGGGGTGAAGTCCTGGTCGGTCATTTCCGCATTGCAGGATCTGGGTATGCATGTGGTGGCTACCGGCACCAAAAAATCAACCGAAGAAGACAAGGCGCGAATTCGTGAGCTTATGGGCGATGATGTTCGCATGCTGGAAGAGGGAAATCCACGGGCGTTGCTGGATCTGGTGCGTGAACAGAATGTCGATATCCTGATTGCCGGTGGCCGCAATATGTACACGGCCCTGAAGGCAAGGCTTCCTTTTCTTGATATCAATCAGGAGCGCGAGTTCGGCTATGCCGGCTATGAGGGCATGCTTGAACTGGCGCGACAACTGACGTTGACGCTGGAAAGTCCGGTCTGGCAGGCCGTTCGCCAACCCGCACCCTGGGATGTCGCTGCGGTGAGTGCTGACGGGGCAGGCGCAGACAAAAATCTTCGGGAGGCCAGCATCTGCAAACGTAAAAAAGCCCTCTCTGTCAACCCGCTCAAGTCAAGCCAGAGTATTGGTGCGGCGCTGGCTTTCCTTGGGTTTCACAGATCCATCCCCATGCTGCACGGTTCACAGGGTTGCACGGCGTTTGGCAAGATTTTTTTCGTCCGCCATTTTCGTGAGCCGATACCCCTGCAGACCAGCGCTATGGAACAGGTCAGCACCGTGATGGGTGCAGATGACAATATCGTTGAAGGGCTGAAAACAATTTGCGAAAAATCTGCGCCGGAGTTGATCGGTGTACCTACTACCGGGCTGTCGGAAACACAGGGCTGTGATCTGTCCATGGCGATACACCAGTTCCGCAAGAAATATCCGCAATATGTGCAGATTCCAGTGGTTCCGGTATCGACGCCTGATTACAGCGGTTGCATGGAGAGTGGTTTTGCAGCTGCTGCTACGGCGCTTATCGAGACCTTGACACCGGAACAGGCAGCCAGCTCAGGACCGGATCAGCATCAGGTCAATGTGATCGTGGGTTCTTTTCTGACGCCGGGTGATATTGAAAGCCTGAAGGATATCATTGAAATGTTTGGGCTTCGGCCCGTCGTGATCCCGGATCTGTCTGATTCTCTCGATGGCCATTTAACCGAGCAGGATTTCAGTCCTCTAACCATCGGCGGCGCTCGGGTATCGACATTCCGCCATCTGCATAAATCTATCGCGACTATTGTTATCGGCGCATCGATGAATAAAGCAGCGGATATCCTGCATGCCAGAACCGGCGTTCCTGATTATCGCTTTGAACATTTGATGGGACTACAGGCAACCGATGCCCTGATCAAGGTGCTGTCTGATATTTCTAAGATGCGGATTCCACAGAAGCTAGAACGGCAACGCGCACAATTGCAGGACGCCATGCTGGATACGCACTTTATGCTGGGAATGGCGAAGCTGGCCATAGCATTGGATCCGGATCTGCTCAATGGCTTCTCGCAGCTACTGGTGGGTATGGGATCTGAGCTGGTTGCTGCAGTAGCGCCTGCCAATGCAGCGGTATTGAAACGGGTTAAGGCGGATGAAGTAAAACTGGGTGATCTGGAAGAACTGGAGAACATGGCGCGTAATCAGGATGCACAAATTTTGATAAGCAATTCGCATGCGCTTGGCTCAGCTAAACGGCTGGGCCTGCCACTGCTGAGGGCAGGTTTCCCCCAGTACGATCAATTGGGAGGTTATCAGCGAAGCTGGATTGCCTATCAGGGCAGTCGGCAAACGCTGTTTGAGCTGGCCAATATGCTGCTGGAAAACCCACGTGGAGAGGTTCATCCCTATCATTCTATTTATTCGCAAAAGCTGACTGACAGTACTGAGCTATGTCTTTAAAACGCCGATTGACCATCGTAGATAAAGATGATGGAGATAAGCATTTTATGCAGGCAGCGTTGAAGGTGGCGTTTGCCAGCACCGATATGGAAACCGTTAACCAGCATTTTGGTTCGGCATCGAGTTTTTCCATTTATGTTTTTGATCTGAACATGATTAAATTATTCGAAGTCGTTCAGTTTGGTGAGATGGAAGAGGATGGCAACGAGGATAAGCTGTTAGCCAAACTCGATGTGCTGGGAGAATGTGTTGCAGTTTATAGCCAGGCAATTGGGGCTTCGGCCATTGCTCAGCTTAAGGCGCGAAATATACAACCGATCAAGGTGGCGGCCGGAGCCTGTATTGCTGATCTGATTGAGTCGCTACAGGATGAGTTGCGTTCCGCCCCCCGCGCATGGCTGGCGAAAGCCATACGCAAACAAAAAACAGACGACCCGGGCCGGTTTGACGATATGGAAGCAGAAGGCTGGAATGAATGAGAACTGCCCGTGTTTTATCTCTGCGGATTTAATTTCAGCGAACATCGTCATTCCGGCGAATGCCGGAATCCAGTTGCTATCTAATTGCCTCTGGACTCCGGCATACGCCGGAGTGACGAAAAAATAGTTGGGCTGGTTTTTCTAATGCCCAGCCAACTTGCCGCGTGGTAGTTTTTTTAAAATATATCAGGAGTTAGATAATGGCCGAAGAGGCAGTGTTGATTGACAATGACGATCCCATTCTTGAATCGGATTTCATCAGGGAAATGGTCAGACAAATGCGTGCTGTAGATACCTATGGCACTTATGATAACTGGTCAGCAGCCGGGATCATGGAGCCGTTTATTCTGACCAAAGAGATGAAACGTGAGCTTCCGCTAATCGGTGATCCGGATGAAATCATCATAAGCAGGGTCAAAGCTTTCTATAATGCCATTTCGGCCCTGATTGAACAGGAATGTGGCCTGATGGCGACGCCGCTGATTAATCTCTCTCATGAAGGCTTTGGTCGCGTCATCATAACGGTCGGCAAGCTGGTGGTTCTGGACAGGAACTTGCGGGATGTACATCGATTTGGGTTCCAGGATCTGTCGAAAATGAAAGATGAGGCGGACAGGCTGCTCTCCGTGGCAATCGAGATTGTTGGCAAATACAGTGATGCAGCAGGTATGTAACAGTATGACAATAACGGGGAAATAGAAATGGCAAATTTGACCGGTCAAACCCGGGGTGGTGATGAATGGACGCCCGCATTTATCACCGAACTGAATCAGGGCGAATGCATTGGCTGTGGTCGTTGTTTCAAGGTGTGTTCGCGAGACGTGTTTGAATTAGTTGAACGTGATGAGGCGTTGGTCGGTGACGATGATTTTGATGATGATGACTTCTACGCTGACGATGACGACTTCTCTGATGATACGTCGATGGTGATGTCGTTGAAAAATATTATGGACTGTATTGGTTGTGAAGCCTGTTATCGGGTCTGTTCGAAAAAATGCATGAAGCATGCGCTGCTGGCGGCCTAAATTACTGTTCCAAAAGGGTGTTCAGTTATTCTGCCAGGACGTGACCGGAGCGAAGCGTAGGAAATGCCGAATGTGACCAGAATCTTGCGAAGCAAGATTGGGAAATCCGTAATGAAACCCGAAGGGATTCTAT
>VAPH01028249.1_pt1 | contig 15136 bp, 10 predicted proteins | sample 3393861 | NCBI WGS metagenome assembly VAPH01 (sample SAMN08290439, study PRJNA428436) | hydrothermal vent metagenome | isolation source: Deep-sea hydrothermal vent chimney | place: Atlantic Ocean: South-mid Altantic Ridge | reverse complement strand
TTCTGGGGGGTGGTAGGTCCGGTGGACATGAATGTCCACCCTATTCTGGGGGGTGGTAGGTCCGGTGGACATGAATGTCCACCCTACGTTGGGGGGTGGTAGGTCTGGTGGACATGAATGTCCACCCTACGTTGGGGAGTGGTAGGTCCGGTGGACATGAATGTCCACCCTACGTTGGGGAGTGGTGGTCAGGCGATATGTTTGCTGCCGATTTCGCCGATGTTCCGGCAACCGAGCAAGCTCATATCCCTTTCAATTTCTGCCCGCAGCAACTGTAGCGCTTTCGTCACACCCGCCTCGCCGCCAGCCGCCAAGCCGAACAGATAGGGCCGGCCGATCGAGCAGGCCGTGGCGCCACGGGCCAGGGCTTTTAATACATGGGTACCCCGTCGGATACCGCCGTCACAGATAATCTCACACTCACCGCCCACCTCGTCGACAATCGGACCGAGTGCCTCAAATGCCGATAAAGCGCCGTCAAGCTGACGTCCGCCATGGTTTGAGACCATGATGGCCGTGACCCCCGCATCAACCGCCTTGCGGGCATCGGCGGCCGACAATATGCCCTTGATGGCGAACGGCTTACCCCATTCGGAGATCATCCATTCCATGTCGTCCCAGGTGACTGAGGGGTCAAATTGTTTGGCAATGTATTCCATCAACGAGGTGCTTTGTGAACTGCCTTCGGGGATTTTGTGGGCCACGTTGGCCAGCTTGGCCGGTGGGTGTGTCAGTGCGCGGTACACCCAGCCTGGTTTAACGGCGAAACCGGCAAGGCCGGCAAGGTTAAGTTTGGGCGGCATGGTAAAACCATAACGCAGTTCGCGCTCCCTGTTGCTGGCGACCGGTATGTCCACTGTCAGTGCCAGGGAATCAAAGTTTGCATCCTTGCAGCGTTGAATGAATTCACGTGTCAGGCCACGATCCTTCATCACATAAATCTGGAAGCATTTTGGCCCGTTGGAGGCGGCAGCAACATCTTCAATGGTGGTTGCACCAACTGTGGACAGGCAGTAATAGGTGCCGGCCGCTGCTGCTGCCTTACACACGGCAGTTTCACCATCGTGATGGAACAGGCGTGACATTCCCGTTGGAGACAGGAACAGTGGCATGGAGATTTCACAGCCGAGCACCCGGGTGGAGAGGTCAATATTTGCCACATCCACCAGGTATTCCGGCAGCAGTTTGGCGCTGTCAAATGCCCGTGTATTGCCGTGCACGTTGGATTCATCATCGGAGCCGCCATCAATGTAGTTGAATAACGGGGCCGGCAGTTTTTTGCGGGCCATTTTCCGCAGGTCTTCGATGTTCAGGGCCTTATCGAGCTTTGACATCAGCTTTGATCTTTCGTATTCAGGATGCGCACGCCGCCTTTGTCAGCGCTGCTGGCAAACACCGCATAAGCACGCAGTGCCGTGCTGACCCGTCGCCGGCGGGGCGCTGCCGGCCGGTAGGCCTGTCCGGGATCCCTGGCCTCCATGGCGGCACGCCGGGCGTCGAGCACGGCATCATCAACCCGTAGCTCAATGCTGCGTTGCGGGATATCAATACTTATGATGTCGCCCTCCTCTGCCAGCGCGATCAACCCCCCGCTGGCTGCTTCGGGCGAAACATGACCGATAGAAAGCCCGCCGGTCGCGCCGGAAAAACGGCCATCGGTAATCAGTGCACAGGACTCTCCGAGGCCCATGGATTTCAAAGCAATGGTCGGCCACAGCATTTCCTGCATACCCGGGCCGCCCTTGGGGCCTTCGTAGCGGATAAGTACGATATCACCGGGTTCGATACCACCTGCAAGGATGGTTTCCTGGGCAACTTCCATCTCTTCAAACAAGCGAACCCGACCACTGAAGCGGTACATTTCCTGCGTGACTGCCGCCGTTTTCACGATACAGCCATGGGTGGCGAGGTTACCGTATAAAACAGCCAGGCCACCCTCGGAACTGTAAGCGTGGTCGACATCACGAATACAGCCATTGCGACGGTCCAGGTCCAGCTCCCAGCGCTTGTCCTGGCTGAAGGCTTTGGTGGTGCGCACACCGCCCGGGGCGGCAGAATAAAGCCTTTTGGCATCCGCTTCCCCGCTCCTGCTGATGTCCCACTTCTGCAGTGCTTCACCAAGGTTGGCGCTATGCACCATCGAGACGTCATGATCAATCAGACCCGCCTTGTCCAGCTCACCCATAATCGCCATCATGCCGCCTGCACGGTGTACGTCTTCCATGTAATAGTCATGGCTTGACGGTGAAACCTTGCACAGGTGGGGGATGCGTCTCGACATCGCATCAATATGTGACAGCTTGAAATCGACCTCGGCCTCCTGGGCGGCCGCGAGCAGATGCAGGATGGTATTGGTCGACCCCCCCATCGCGATATCCACAGCCATGGCATTGCTGAAGGCCTCAAAGCTGGCAATGGATCGCGGTAAAACCGAATCATCATCCTGCTGATAATGGCGTTTTGCCAGGTCCACGACAACGCGTCCTGCTTCGAGAAACAATTCTGCACGGTCACGGTGGGTGGCCAGCAGCGAACCGTTGCCCGGTAGTGACAGCCCGAGAGCCTCGGTCAGACAGTTCATCGAATTGGCAGTGAACATTCCGGAACAGCTACCGCAGGTCGGGCAGGCACTTTCTTCCACGTCCGCAGTGCTGTTGTTGGGAAAGACGGCGGGGTTGGCAGCACTTGCAAACGCATCTGCCAGATCCACACGTTGATCCTGGCCGCCGTCATTTTGCAAGCGACCGGCCTCCATCGGCCCGCCGGAAACAAATACGGCGGGGATATTAAGCCGCAATGCGGCCATCAGCATGCCGGGTGTGATCTTGTCACAATTGGAAATACATACCAGTGCATCCGCGCAATGGGCATTGACCATGTATTCCACGCTGTCGGCAATGAGATCGCGACTGGGCAGCGAATACAGCATGCCGTCATGGCCCATGGCGATACCATCATCTACGGCGATGGTGTTGAATTCTTTTGAGACACCACCGGCGGCGGCAATCTCGCTTGCAACCAGAGCGCTGACGCCTTGCAGGTGCACATGACCGGGCACAAACTGGGTGTAGGAGTTGGCAATGGCAATAATGGGCTTGCCGAAGTCGCCACTCTGCATCCCGGTGGCGCGCCACAGTGAACGGGAGGCGGCAGCCAGGGGGCCGCTTGTTGTAGTATCAGATCTTAAGGGCTTCATATGGCTGATTTTATAATAGTCTGGACAGGGGAATACAAAAAAAACAGTATCCGGCTTAGACTAGCCGGGAACAATCAGGAAACATCGGTCAATGGGACCATTAAAAGACTTTAAAATCATCGAGATCGCCGGGGTTGGCCCGAGTCAGTTTGCAGGCATGCTAATGGCTGACATGGGTGCGAGTGTGGTGCGTCTGGCGCGGCCGGGTAATGCGAGTGCCGGGCTGCAGATTGCGCCCGGGTTTAATCTCATGAACCGTAGCCGGCCGACCATTGAAGTGGACCTAAAGACAAAAAAGGGTGCCGGGCTGGTATTGGATTTATGTGCGGATGCTGATGCTATTTTTGAAGGCTTCCGCCCCGGTGTCATGGAGCGGCTGGGCCTGGGCCCAGATGTCTGTATGGCCCGCAATGCCAAACTTGTTTATGGTCGCATGACCGGCTGGGGGCAAAGCGGGCCACTGGCCGGTGCCGCAGGGCATGACTCAAACTACATTGCGCTGGCGGGTGTTTATGCAAGCATTGGCGAAAAAGGTGGTGCGCCGGTTTACCCGCTGAACCTGGTTGGTGATATGGGTGGCGGCGGTGCTTACCTGGTGATGGGCATACTGGCGGCACTGCTGGAAGCTGGCAAATCAGGCAAGGGGCAGGTTGTTGATGCAGCCATGGTGGATGGTGCAGCCTCATTGATGACAGCGATCCATGGGTTGCTGGCGGCGGGCTTGTGGAAAGATGCCAGAGGCAGCAATATCCTGGATGGTGCTGCGCCCTTCGTCTGTGCCTATCGGACCCGCGACGATCGGTATGTTGCAATTTCCCCGTTGGAGCACAGTTTCTTCAAAGAGCTGCTCAAACGGCTGGGGCTGGACGACATCGATCCGACCGTTCAGTACGAGCAGTCACAATGGGACAGCCTCCACCAACGCCTTGCCGACGTGTTTCTAACCCGCACGCAGGATGAATGGTGTGCCATTCTGGAGGGCACGGATACCTGCTTTGCACCGGTCCTGGGGCTTCGCGAAGCCGTGCAGCACCCGCACAACAGGGAACGCAAAACGTTTGTTGAGGTGGCAGGTATTCCACAACCTGCACCCGCACCCCGGTTCTCACGCACACCCTCAGAAATTAGCAGCGCAGCCGGTGCACCCAGGCCTGACCTGCACCAGGTTTTGCAGCACTGGGGTGCTTCTCCGGTCACCCTCCAGGGCCTGCAGGCCAATCGAACCTAAGGTATCACTCCATGAGCAAGACCAGCAGCTACGTTTGTGGCACCAGTCAGCAGCCCCTGATTTACCAGACCATTGGTGATGCCTTCGCTCAGGCGGTTGAGCAATGGGCCGATAAAGAGGCCATTGTGGTTCGCCATCAGGATATCCGCTGGTCATACCGGCAACTGGGTGAGGCAGTGGACGCTTTTGCCGCCGGTCTGCTGGCGCTGGACCTTGAACCGGGTGACCGCATCGGTATCTGGTCACCCAACAATATTGAATGGGTGATTACGCAATTTGCCACTGCCCGGGCCGGCCTGATTCTTGTCAATATCAACCCGGCGTACCGCAAGGCTGAACTCAGCTACACCCTCAATAAGGTCGGCTGCAGGGCATTGATCCTGGCCGCCAGGTTCAAGTCCAGTGACTATGTCGGAATACTTCGTGACATCGCGCCTGCTATCGATACTGACGCGGCCGGGCAACTGGACCTTGCCGAGCTGCCGAACCTGCGCTCGTTGATCGTTATCAGCGATAAAGCTGTTGACGGCATGTATCGTTTTGCTGACATCGCGGGCATGGCGGCGGCGGATGCTGAGGAACAACTGGCGGCCCGGGCCCGGGCGTGCCAGCCGGATGATGCGATTAACATCCAGTTTACCAGCGGCACCACCGGGCTGGCCAAGGGGGCGACGCTGACCCATTTTAATATCCTGAACAATGCCTATTTTGTCGGCCAGGCGATGAAGTTCAGCGACCGCGACCGCCTGTGTATTCCAATCCCGCTGTACCATTGCTTCGGCATGGTCATGTCGGTTCTGACCAGCGTTACCCACGGCGCGACCATGGTGTTCCCGGCCGAGGCCTTTGAGCCGCGATCGGTGCTTGAGGCTGTCAGCGAAGAACGCTGCACCGCCCTGCATGGTGTACCTACGATGTTCATTGCTGAACTGGAAGAGCCCAATTTTGCCAGCTTTGACCTGAGCACCCTGCGTACCGGTATCATGGCCGGCGCCCCCTGCCCGGTTGAAATCATGCGTAAAGTCATCAGTGAAATGAACATGCGTGAGGTCACCATCGCCTACGGCATGACCGAGACGAGCCCGGTGAGTTTCCAGAGTGCAACCGATGATCCGCTGGAAAAGCGCGTCTCCACTGTCGGGCGTATCCATCCCCACGTGCAGGTAAAAGTGATCGATGCCAACGGGGTGGTGGTGCCACGGGGCGAGTCCGGTGAGCTTTGCACCCGTGGATACAGTGTCATGCAGGGCTATTGGGATGACCCGGCGCAGTCGGAAGGTGCCATCGACCCGGCGGGCTGGATGCATACCGGCGACCTTGCTGTCATTGATGAAGCGGGTTATTGCGATATCGTCGGGCGGGTCAAGGACATGATTATCCGTGGGGGTGAAAATATCTATCCCCGGGAAATTGAGGAGTACCTGTACCAGCACCAGAAAATTCAGGAAGCAGCGGTGTTTGGCATACCGGATGAAAAGTACGGGGAAGTGGTGGTTGCCTGGATCAAATTGCGTGATGGTGAATGTATGGATGCCGACCAGGTCCGGGACCACTGCAACGAGCATATCGCGTATTATAAAGTGCCAAAGCACATCTTTATTGTGGATGAGTTCCCCATGACAGTAACCGGTAAAATCCAGAAGTTTGTCATGCGCGAGAAAACCATCCAGCACTTATCGGCGGAAACATAGCCAATGGCTGAAAAGAATACCACTGGGCGCCCTGCGGGCAGCTCACTCAAACCACTGCGGTCACTGGTCCCCTTCATCCTGGCTTACCGGGGCATATTGATAGCTGCCCTGATCGCGTTGCTGGTGGCCTCGGTGGCCTTGCTGGCACTGCCACTTGCCTTGCGGTTTTTGATTGACAATGGTTTTGCGACCAACAATGTGGGTACGATTAACCGGTATTTTGGTTGGTTCTTTGCCGCTGCAGCGCTGTTTGGTGGCTTTGCCGCACTCCGCTACTACCTGGTATCCTGGCTGGGAGAGCGTGTCGTTGCTGATATCCGCATGGAGGTATATGACCGTGTCATCCGCATGGATCCGACTTTTTTTGAAACCACGCGCACCGGCGAGGTGCTATCCCGCCTGACCGCAGATATCACCCTGGTGCAGAGCGTGTCTGGCGTCAGTCTCTCCATTGCGCTGCGCTCACTGCTGAACCTGTTGGGCGGCCTGGTGATGTTGGCGTTGACCAGTGTGCAGCTAACGCTCTATATCCTGGTGGGTATTCCGGTGGTGATTGCGCCAATTCTCATTGTCGGTCGCCGCATAAGGCATCAATCGCGCACCACGCAGGATCGTGTCGCCGATACCAGCGGTCTCGCGGACGAAACCCTCAATGCCATACAAACGGTGCAGGCATTCACGCTGGAGCCGTTGCAAAGCGAACGCTACAAACAGGCGGTGGTGGAGAGCTTCAACGCTGCGGTTCGCCGGGTTCGAACGCGTGCCTTTTTGACGGCACTTGGCATAACGATGGTATTCGGTGCGATTACCATCATTCTGTGGAGCGGTTCCCGTGCGGTGCTGGCAGGCTCAATGACCGGTGGTGAATTGGCGCAGTTTTTGATGTATTCATTATTTGTAGGCTCATCAGCGGCCGGCCTTAGTGAAGTCTGGGGCGAAGTGCAGCGCGGGGCCGGGGCGATGGAGCGCCTGTCGGAGCTGCTGATTGCCCGCCCTGCAATACGGGCACCGGACAAACCGGCAGTATTGCCTGGCCGCGCCAGTGGTCGTATCTCGTTCAAGCACGTGAAGTTTCACTACCCTTCCCGGCCCGACACCGCGGCGCTGGAAGATTTCTCGCTGGAGATCGACCCGGGTGAGACAGTCGCCATCGTCGGTCCATCGGGTGCTGGTAAAAGCACAAGCTTTCAGATGTTACTGCGGTTTTACGACCCCGAATCCGGCAGCATTGAGATAGACGGCATTAACATCTCGCAATTGTCGCCCACGGAGTTGCGGCAGCAAATTGGCCTGGTTCCACAGGAAACGGTGTTGTTTGGCGACAGCGCCCGTGAAAATATCCGCTACGGAAGGCCGGGAGCAGATAATTTTGCAGTTGAACAGGCTGCGGTTGCTGCCGCCGCCGATGAATTCATTAATGCATTGCCAGACGGTTACGATACTTTCCTCGGCGAGCGCGGCACCCGTTTGTCCGGTGGGCAGCGCCAGCGCATCGCAATTGCCCGGGCAATTTTGAAAGACCCGCCGATCCTGCTGCTGGATGAAGCCACCAGCTCGCTGGATGCCGAAAGTGAGCGGCTGGTGCAAATGGCGCTGGATGGCCTGATGAAGAACCGCACCACACTGGTCATCGCCCATCGACTGGCAACGGTCAAAAAGGTCGACCGTATCGTGGTCATGGATGAGGGCCGTATCGTGGCGGTCGGTAATCACGATGAGCTGATGCAAAGCAGCACGCTATATGCCAAGTTGGCCAATCTTCAGTTTGGGGATCTGTAGCAGGGAACGACCCCGGCGGCTGAAAATGCCGGTCGGTTCAACTATGCTGGTGATACGAGCATGCACAGGATCGGAACATGAATGATGTCACATTATGCGAGGTGCCCCTGAAGTTTTCTTCAAACCTCGATGAGAACGATGCGGCACGCAAGGCCGATACATTAAACCTGATTCCGTACGCCGAGGCATTGCGGGATTTTATTCATCAGTGTGAAACACCGTTGACCATCGGCATCCAGGGCGACTGGGGCGTTGGGCGTACCAGTCTGATGAATATGTTACGTGGCAGCGTGGATGGTGAGCAGTCTGGCTTGCTGGATGCCGGCCGATGTAAAACCATCAATTTTGATTGCTGGCCCTACGCCCAGTTTGACCTGGATGACCACATGGCGGTGGCTTGCCTGTACGCATTGACCAACAGCCTGGGTGAGATTCTGGATGGGGAGTCTGTCATTGATGCAACAGAGCTCAATGTCTGTCTCAAAGCGGCCAATCGCAGGCTCATCACGGTCCTGCAACAGGTCAGGGAGTTGAGGCGGGGGCACAGCGACAAATCTCCGGTGGAAGTTTCACACATCGATATTTCCAGCCAGATGCTGATGTTCAGGGGTGAGTTTGAAAGGCTGGTGTCGTTATGGACCCGCAGTGGCGAGGCTAACCGCGTCGTTATATTTGTGGATGACCTCGACCAGATTCGCCCGGTCAGGGCGTTGGAGATACTCGAGGCTATCAAGAATTTTATCGATGTGCCGGGCTGCGTATTTGTAATGGCACTGGATTTTGAAGTGGTGCAGCGTGGCATGCTCGAAAAGCTCGGTCATGACTTGCAGAAAACCAGCGGCAAGGCATTTTTTGACAAGATGATACAATTGCCTTTCGTCGTGCCCACGACGTCCTATAAGCTTGATGACTACATCGTCAGCCTGTTGCAAAAAGCCGATCTTGAGTGCCTCAGAGAGGCCTGTTGCGATGTCGAAAGCCGGCAGTTTTTCCTTGATATTACGCGCTTCACCGTGGGGCGTAATCCGCGCAGCATCAAGCGTGTGATCAACTACACAAACCTGCTGGAACGAATCCACCACCATAATGCCGGGCGTGAAACAACTGACCATGAGTGCAAAATTCTGTTCGCGCTGGTCAGTATGCAGATTGCGTGGCCGGAGCTGTTTCAGCACCTGATTCGCGACCCTTCAGTCGATACGATCACCAGCTTGCAAAGCTGGGCCTATCTCGATGGCTTGCCTGAAGCCACCAGCGTATTTGAGCGTGCACCGAACAGGGAACTGGTCAAAAACGCCATTTCTGCCTACTTCGACACATTGTTCAGTTTGCTGGATGAAAATGATGACGGACAAATTGATACCAGGGAATTGCAGCCGGTACTGAAAGTTATGGAACTGGCAAAAATTACCAGTGTGGATAGTTACGCGCGGCCACGTGACTGGTTTATCAGGCGTGTTCACGAAAACAACAGCGATGGTGATCCACTGATCGAGTCATTCCTTGACAAGGTATTTATGAAATCAGTCTGGTACCTCGGCACGGAGATCAGGTATCGCAGGGCCGGCAGTCGCTATGTCACACTGGTGCATGACCGCCGGCAAATTGGCACGCTGGTAAGCCTCAGGTCACAGCCATTGGTATTCCGCCTGGCGATGTCCCCCGAACAGGTTATGGCCGGCGTGAAGGAATACTGGAAGAGCAAACATTCGGTTAAATCGGAGGCCATTACATTGGTGCGCAACACGTTCGGCAGCGAAGCCTCGTTGACCGGCTATGGGGATACGTTGGTGGACTTCAGCAAGATGACCCATATGCCGAGCAGCGAAGCGATCAGGCTGCTCAATGCGCTGTACCGGATTGTCACCACGTAACAATACTGACATGCGGGCTTCCCAGCAGCGATGTGCCATTCACGGCCCCCTGGCACTTGCATCTGTAAAAGTCGCGACCCTTTAAACCGGTTATTGCTGGTCGGCCAGGGTATTCGTGACAGCTTCAACGACTTCCTTCAGGGCCGGTATCCAGCGCAGTACGATCAACAGGTCATTCTGCTGGTCCACGTAAATGTAGTTGCCGCCGAAGCCTGCGGCCCAGAATGCACTGGCCGGCGCCGCCGGAAGTGGTTTCTGATCAGTATTGAGCCACCACATATAACCATAGTCCGGTTTTACGGGTGTGGGTTGGCGCATGCGCTCTATCCAGTCAGTGGGTATGATTTGCCGATCCTGCCAGCGGCCATTGCGCAGGAATAGCAGTCCCATGCGGGCCAGATCCAGTGTGCTGATGAACATGCCCCCGCCAAAATGCCCACCACCGGATACCGACTGCATTTTCTGGCCATCCAGCGTCACCCAGGAGTTCTCATAGCCGTACCAGCGCCAGGTTGTCGACGCGCCGATGGGATCCATCACTTCACGCCGCAGCACGACGGGTAACGGCTCCCGCCACACCTGCAATAAAGCATAAGCGGCCAGGTTAATGCGCACATCGTTGTATTTGAAATAGCTGCCGGGTTTGTGCAGCTCCCGGTTTGGCCACCTGGACCGATCCGTCCCCTCAGGCCGATCGGCCCAGTCGGGAACACCCCACAGGGTTCCCTGCCAGTCTGAAGTCTGATTCATCAGTTGCTGCCAGGTGATGTCGCGGTTGTGTTCAGAAGCAAATTTTCCATCCCGCACCCAGCGTGATACCGGTGCTTGAATATTGTCAATCAACCCATCGCGCAGGGCCAGTGCCATCAGCGTGGAGAGGTAGCTCTTGACAACGCTGAAGGTCATATCCACGCGTTCTATATCACCCCACTCAGCAACAATGTAGCCTTTGCGGATGATCAACCCGGCACTGTTTTGACGTGTGTTGGTCGGGCCGAGGATGCGAAAGTCAGGCTCCCGTACTGAGAAGGAGTCGGTGATAACCCGGGCCAGATCTTTGGGCTCAACAACCGCTTTGCTTTGTGCGAACTCTATGGCGCCGGCGAGTTTCCGGCTGTTCATACCGACCAGCCCTGGGGATTTTCTTTCCCAGTTATGGCGCGTGGGGTAGTAGTCTGAAGCGGCCAGGGACGCCAGTGGAAAGAACAGGACAAGGACGAGCAGGATTAAGCGGCGGGTTGCTTCCATGGGTCTACTTCTCCAGTCGCGCAGGCACCGGGACCTGGCAGACATCCAGCACCCTCGGTGGTTGGTGATGGAAGAACTTGTTGCTGCGGTTGCGCCGCTCCCTCAGCACTTTTTTGAAGCCGCTGCTGTTGGTGTCAGCGACATAAATTTCCAATCGCTGCTCCTCCTCCAGTGAAGATGCCAATTGCATGCGTTTGATCCAGGTACGTTTCAAGTCTTCTTCGATAATGCCGTTTTCCAGAGTGGGGCCGCGTTTGATGCGTTGCACAACATCCATACCCCAGACCACGCGGCCGAAGATCGTCAGGTTACGGTCGAGATATCGCGGGGCCTGGCCGATGACAATATAGAAATCCGTGCTGCCGGTGTCCGGGTCCGTATCGCGCGCCATGGCCACGATACCCGGGCAATGGGTCAACCAGACCTTGCCACCCTTTTTTGCATCGCGGGCAGCGGCAAATCCATCGATAAAACCCGTATAGGGCGCGAACATATCACCTGTTTGCACCGGCGTCCATGCCATCGGCCGCCAGTTTTTTGCCGCTTCTTTATCTTCCGGCTTCACTGGCCAATCTATCTCAAACTCGGCCTTCAACGCGGGTACATCATGTGCTTCACCGAGGTCACTTTCGTCACCACCCTGGGCTACAAAGCCGTCAATTACCCGGTAAAAGCTCATGCCGCGATAGAATTGATCTTCCAGCAATCCCTTGAATTGCTTTACTGTTTCTGGTGCAAACTCAGGGTTCAGCTCGATAACCACCGTGCCTTCCTGCAATTGCATGTAGACGGTGTTTTCTGGTTCCAGTGGACGCCAGATCAGGTCATCCTGTGCGGAAACGGATCCGGGTCCGGCCATCAGGGTGGTCAGTAAAACCCAGCCAGGGAAGGAGAATGTGGAAGCTTTGCTCATGCTGTCACCGGTGTCTGAAACAGTCCGGTGACAGTGTACTAGGGCCTGTTTACACTTGCCATGCCAGTGTGTCGGCAGTTGGGTCAGGGCATTTGTATCGAGCGGTTTTCCCTGCCTGGCACAACGATGGAGGACGCCTGCTGGCGTTGCATTTCCTTCAGTTCTTCCATGGTTCTTTCAATCGCCAGCTTGGCAGCATCGCCAAAACCAGCTACCGCGGCCTCCAGGGTGTCGGCTTCGATCTCGAAAGTCAGCGGGAGCGCGCCACCGGGTGTCATGATTTGCGTGGAGCCAACAAACTGTACAGACCGGCTGCTATCGGGTTCACCCTCGACGGTGACCGGGGTCATTTTTCGAATCGTGCCAACACGACTGTCGGTATAGACCTCTTCGCGGGTCAACGCCGCCGCATCCATATTGATTTCGGGGGTGTTTTCTATCTGGCTCATAATAGTTTCCTGTGTTCGCTGTATAGCGAAGTGGGGTCAGTGGGTAAAAAACGCAACTGTATTTGTGCTGATGCTGACAATGTTAACCTGAAGAACTGGCCGCATTATAATAGGTGGCAGCGCAAAGCATCAGGAGCAGGACAGTTATGGCTGATATTCATACAGAAGAAATTACCTACGCAGGCGACGGTATTGAAATGAAAGGTTACATTGCCTGGGATGCCAACAAGGCCGGCCCACGACCGGGTGTATTGGTGGTGCACGAGTGGTGGGGTTGCAATGAATACGCCCAACGGCGCGCACGCATGCTGGCTGAAGCCGGCTATACCGGCCTGGCGCTGGATTTGTATGGTGACGGCAGAGTGGCCGCCGATCCTGAAGAGGCGGGCGCGCTGATGAACGCCCGTAGCGATGACATGGAAGCTACGCGCACCCGTTTCATGGCGGCACTGGAGGCACTCAAAGCGCATGCGACGGTCGATGCTAAGCGCACGGCTGCGATCGGTTATTGCTTTGGTGGGGGTGTCGTTACCCATATGGCCCGCGTGGGTGTGCCGCTTGACGTCACTGGCTCTTTCCATGGCGCGGTGGGCCTGGCTGCAGTGGATGGCCCGGATAAGATCGACTGCCGGATCATGGTCTATCACGGCGAGGCTGACGTATTGATCGACGCAGCTCAGATAGCAGGCTTCAAAGCCGAAATGGCCAGCAGCGGTGCCAATTATGATTTTATCCGCTTACCCGGCGCCTTACATGGGTTCAGTAATCCAATCGCGACGAGCAATGGCCAGAAGTACGGATTACCACTGGCCTATAACGCGCTGGCAGATGAGAGTTCGTGGGCCCACCTGCTGCTGACCATGGAGCATGTTTTCGCCCAATAACAGGCACTGACCCGGTTCCGGGCTTATTTCAGTTCGTTGATCAGGTAGGTATAGATCAAGGCCTGCACTTTTGCCTGTTGGCGGTTGTTCGCGGCCCCGCCGTGTCCACCCTCGGTGTTTTCATAATAGAGGTTGGGTTTACCCATCGCGTTCATTTTCGCCACCATCTTGCGTGCATGCCCAGGGTGCACACGATCATCGCGTGTTGATGTGGTGAAAAACACCCGCGGATATTGCTTGTCTTTATCCAGGTTGTGGTACGGGGAATAGTTCTGCAGCCAGGCCCAGTCTTCGGGTTTGTCCGGATCGCCATATTCCTCCACCCAACTTGCACCGGCCAAAAGTTTGTTGTAGCGCTTCATATCCAGCAGGGGAACCTGGCTGACCACTGCATTAAATAATTCCGGACGTTGCGTGAACAGCATGCCGACCAGCAAACCGCCACCACTGCCGCCGCGAATGCCGAGGTGTCGGGGTGAAGTGATATTTTTTTGGATCAGATCTTCCGCAACCGCATAAAAATCATCATACGAACGCTGGCGATGCTCGCGCTGTGCGGCCTTGTGCCAGGCGGGGCCATATTCGCCGCCACCCCTGATGTTGGCAAGCACATAGATGCCACCCTGCTCCAGCCAGTCCATGCCAACGGTTGCCGAGTAGCTGGGCCGCATGGAAACTTCGAAACCACCATAGGCGTAAATCAGCGTGGGATTTTTACTGTTCAGTTCAATATTTTTGGCTGAGACCAGAAAATAAGGCACGCGGGTGCCATCCCCGGACTGTGCAAAATGCTGCTCGACTTTGTAAGGGCTTGCATCAAAAAATGATGGCAGCGATTTTACTGCTGTGGGCCCGGACACACCTTCAGCCTCGTATAAGGTTGTCGGTGTCAGAAAATCGGTGTAGGTGAAGTAAAAAAAGTTGCTGTCCTCCGATGTGCTGGTGACACCGATGCGGCCCATGGTCGGCGCTTCGATGGGACGGCTGGTCCACTTCCCGTCGGCCAGTGTGTAGGCATCAAGGCGATTTCGCACATCGACCATGCGGTTGACCAGCACCATATCTTTGGTCCGGTTAATGCCGCTGATAGCAGATCGCGAATCTGGTTTTACCACCACGCTAATGCGGCCCTCACCCTGTAACAATGCATCGACGTCTGCGCTGACCAGCCAGCCCTCTTTCCAGGTCTCGCCATCACGTTCCCAGTCTGATTTCAGGCTGATCAATAGCTGGTTGTGAAATATGGTTTCGATATCTGCATCCGCTGGAATATCAATTTTCCTCAAGACACCGTCGCGCAGCAGGTAGTAGTCATTGGTAAAAAATGTCGGCGCAACGATAACGAATGAATAATCCTTTTCAGTGGTATGGACAAGGTAGGAGAAGACGCCGATATCCTCCGGTTTACCCTCGTAGACTACCTTGGCCTGTGACAATGGCGTGCCGCGTTGCCATAGCTTTGTGATACGTGGATAGCCGGAAGCGGTCATTGAACCGTCACCAAAATTTGTACTGACAAAGACCGTGTTTTTGTCGATATAACTCGCACCCCCCTTTGATTCTGGCAGGTTGAAACCGTCTTTGACAAACTCTCTGGAGGGAATGTCATATTCCCGTATTACATGGGCGTCCGCGCCACCGCGTGACAGGGAAATCAGGCAGCGTTCATAGTCTGGACGCAGACAGCTGGCGCCATGCCATACCCAGTTCTCGTCTTCGGATGTGGCCAGCGCATCCAGATCCAGCAGCACTTCCCATTGCGGCTTTTCCTTGCGGTATTCCTCAACAGTTGTGCGGCGCCACAAGCCGCGCTCGTTGCTGGCATCACGCCAGAAGTTGTACAGGTAGTCGCCACGAATTCGTGGGTAGGCGAT